>Ga0079305_1003565_pt1 | contig 10317 bp, 10 predicted proteins | sample LMS_cellobiose_e_FD_79183 | JGI IMG/M metagenome (GOLD analysis project Ga0079305, IMG submission 79183) | Rumen-fistulated moose microbial communities from Alaska, USA - LMS_cellobiose_enrichment | ecosystem: Host-associated > Mammals > Digestive system > Stomach > Rumen fluid ...
AGCCGCGACGCCCAAAAGGCGTTCGAGGTGAAAAAAAAGACCTGCTTGATCATCGGCCTGGGCACCATCGGCAAGATCATCGCCCACCTGTGCCTGGGTCTGGATATGAAGGTCATCGGTTATGACACCTTCCTCTCCGCCGAGCAGATGGCAGCGCTGGGCGTGGAGAAGCGGGATGACAAGCTTGCCGCCATCGGCGAGGCCGACGTTGTCATCGTGCAGATGCCGCTGATCGAGGGCGTCACCAACAATACCATCGACAAGCCTGAGCTGGACGCCATGAAGCCCACGGCCATCCTCATCAACTGCAGTCGGGGCGAGATCGTCAATGAGCCCGCTCTCTGCCGGGCGCTGAAGGAGGGCTCCATCGCCGGGGCCGGGCTGGATGTTTTCTACCATGAGCCCACCCGTCTGGATGATGAGATCCTCTCCTGTCCCAATGTGATCGTCAGCCCCCACAGCGCCGCCCAGACCAGGGAGGCGGTGATCAAGATGGCCTCCATGTGCGTGGAGGGCTGTCTGGCCGTCTGCCGCGGAGAAAAATGGCCTTATGTGGCCGACAAGGCGGTTTACGACCATCCCCGCTGGGATGGCAAGGAGTGGGCGCAGGGGTGAAAGCCGGGCGCGTGTCCGTTTCAACTCCATCTTTCTTTGTCCGGGCTTCCCGGTTAAGACTAATATCTGATAGAAAGAAGACAAAGATTAGCGAGGCAGAATTGCGCCAGATGAGGCGGACTCCACAGAGCATAATGGAGATATATGGTCAAGGAGGCCAACGCAGCATGGCACAATTCTGACTGCAAAGATTGTCTTGTTTTTATTTGATATCAGTAACAGATTCCGCAGCACGGAAATAAGAAAACACCCCCCCTTTCCGGTCCGGGCAGGCCGGAGGGAGAGTCAGGAGGGATATCCAAAGTGAAAAGCGTATTTAACCGGCGGACCAAGGAGATCTGGATCGGCGTTGGCGTGTCGCTGTTTGCCATCGTTTATTTGGTCGCCTCCTTGTACATCAAAAAGAGCGTTGCCGTTTCCGTCGGCGCGGAGTTTATGCCCAGAGTTTACGGATTCATAATGCTGCTGGTAGGCATACTGCAGATCATCACCGGCATCAGCCAGTACCGCACCTCCACCCCGAAGGAGAAGGCGGAGAAGACCGCCGAGAAAGAGGAAAAGACGAAAAAGACTGTTATTCCCGTGATCGCGGTGTTCGTCATCATGATCGTGTGCGTGGCGCTGATGAACAAGCTGGGCTTTATCATCTCCGGTGCGGCGTTGACCTTCGGGATGTGCGTGTTGCTGACGCCTTATTATGAGAAGCGCCGGTACGCGATCTTTGTCATTTTTTCCATCGTGCTGGCCTTCGCGGTCTATTACCTGTTCAAAAACGTGCTGTACGTTTCCCTGCCATCGGGCATCCTGCCCTTCTGAGAATGTGAGGTGAGAGAGTTATGTTGGAATCCTTTGCTATCGGCGCGCAGGTCGTGTTTCAGCCCATTTCTATTGTGCTGATGATTGCCGGCGTCATCGTGGGCATCATTTTCGGCGCCATCCCCGGCCTGTCGGCCACCATGGCCATCGCGCTGTGTCTTCCTATCACCTATACCATGAACGCTGCCCATGGCATTGTGCTGTTGATCGCGCTGTATATCGGCGGCATCTCCGGCGGCCTGATCTCCGCCATCCTGATGCACATTCCCGGCACCCCCTCCTCGGTAGCCACCTGCTTTGACGGCCATCCAATGACCGTCAAAGGCGAGGGCGCCAAGGCGTTGGGCGTGGCCATCGTTTTCTCTTTCCTGGGAACGCTGTTTTCCACGGTGATCTTGATCTTCCTTTCTCCCGCACTGGCCAAGATCGCCATCAAGTTCGGCGCTTACGAGTATTTCGCCGTTGCGCTCTTCTCCCTTACCATGATCTCCAGCCTGTCGGGCAAATCCCTGCTCAAGGGCCTGATGTCCGGCCTTTTCGGCTGCATCCTGGCCACGGTGGGCCTGGATCAGATTGGCAGCATCCAGCGCTTCACCATGGGCATTCGGCAGTTGCGCATGGGCTTTGACACTCTGCCCGTGCTGGTGGGGCTGTTTGCCGTATCCGAGATCATCAAGAGCGCATCCGAGGCCGCCACCGAGCAGAAGGCGGAGATTTACCAGGTGGACATCAAGCATATCAAGGGCTTTGGCTTTACCTGGAAGGAATTTGTCTCCCAGAAATGGAACGCGCTGATGTGCGCCGTGATCGGCACCGCCGTGGGTATCCTGCCCGGCATTGGCGGCGGCGCGGCCAATGTGTTGGCCTACAGCGTTTCCAAGAACCGCTCCAAGTACCCTGAAAAATACGGCACCGGCATCATCGACGGCGTGGTGGCCAGCGAGACCAGCAACAACGCCGCCATCGGCGGCGCCCTGGTTCCCATGCTTGCGCTGGGCATCCCCGGCGACACGGCCACGGCCATGCTGCTGGCGGGTCTGACGCTCCACGGGATTGCCGCCGGTCCGCTGATGTTCACTCAGCACGTGGACATTGTTTACGCCGTATTTCTGGCCATGCTGGTGGGCTCGATCTTGATGCTGCTGTTGGAGTTCTATGGCCTGCGCGGCTTTGTCGCCCTGCTGCGAATCCCCAAGCAGTATTTGCTGCCCGGCGTATTCCTGTTCTGCATGGTGGGCGCCTTCGGTACCCGAAACAATATCTTTGACGTGTGGACCGTCATTTTCATGGGCGCCATCGGCTTCCTGTTCAACAAGCTGGAGATCCCCTCGGCCCCCTTTATCCTTGGCTTCCTGATCGGGCCTCTGGCGGAAATGAACCTGCGCCGCGGTCTGATGCTGGCCCAAGGCAACTTCTGGCAGTTCTTCACCCAGCCCATTGCAACCGTGTTCTTCATCGCCACCGCCCTCTCTCTGGTTTTTGCGGTGCGCAAGCAACTCAAAGCCAGAAAAACCGCCAGGAGCAGTTCCTGAACCAGTATTCGTTGAGCCGATAAGGCTCATATGAATAAGAACAGCTGCCAAATTCATTCGCCGACAGCTGTCCAAATCAAAAAATGGAGGTAAAAACATGAAAAAGAGCATTTCCCTTATTCTGGCCGCAGTCATGATCCTGGCCATGCTGGCCGGCTGCGGAAGCAGCAATCAGTCCGGTGCTCCTGCCGCTGAGTCCACCGCCCCTGCTGCGGAGCCCGCTGCCGAGCCCGCTGCGGAGCCTGCTGCGGAGCCCGCCGCCGAGCCCTTTGTGTGGCCCACCAAGCAGCTGGAGATCGTTGTTCCCTACAACGCCGGCGGCGACACCGACTTCTATGCCCGCACCTTCGGCAAGTATCTGGCTGACGAGCTGGGGATCAACATCATCGTCACCAACATGCCTGGCGCCAACGGCTCCATTGCCCACGAGGAGGTTGCCAACTCCACTCCCGACGGCTCTCGCTGCCTGTTCTTCCACGACAGCATGCTGACTAACTATGCCACCGGCATCGCCGACTTCAGCTACGAGACCCTGACTCCCTGCGCCGCCGTGGTGGACGACAACACCTACATTATGGCTGTCAACTCCAAGAGCGACTACTACACCCTTGACGACGTGGTGAACGACGCCAAATCCCGTCCCGGCGACTTCCTGTATGCCTCTCAGGCCGGCGGCTATTCCTACTACCTGGGCCGCGTGTTTGAGGAAGAATTCGACGTTGACTTCAACATTGTCGACGTGGGCGGCGGCACTGACCGCAATGCCGCTCTGCTGGCTGAGAAGATCGACTGCAACGTGAATCCCTACGGCGTCATGAAGTCCTACATCGATTCCGGCGACTTCCGCGTTGTCGCTACTCTGAGCGAAGAGCGCAACGAGCTCTTCCCCGATGTCGCCACCTCCAAGGAGCAGGGCTATGAGTGGTACGGTCACCGCTATTACTTCCTCTCCTTCCCCGGCAACACGGATCCCGCCATCGTCGCCGCCATGGAGCAGGCTCTGCAGAACTGCTGCGAGAACGAAGCCTGCATCCAGGACTGCATCGATGCTTACGCGATCGTTCCTCATTTCTACGGCACCGAGGAGCTGATGGCTCACCTGGCCGAGGCGCAGGCGGAATTCAGCGCTCACCCCGAACTGGTCACCGGCTGATTTAATCCGGTAACACTGCTTATCGCATATGCTTTGGAGGAGGGTATCCTGCAAAAAAGGGTACCCTCCTTTTGCGGGAGTTGACGCAAAAATGGAAGTGATCCTCGGAATAGAAGTGGTCATAGCGCTGGGCTTTTTCCTGCGTCGCCGCGGCGTGCTGGATGGGACGGCCGGCGCCGCCATATCCCGGCTGTGCGCAGATGTGCTGGTTCCGGCCATGATCCTCAATTCCATGCTCATGGAGCTGACGCCGGAGATTCTGCGTCAATGCGGCTGGCTGATATTGGGCTCGGTGATCATGCTGCTGCTGGCATATCTTTTCGGCCACTTGTTCATCCGTGTTGCGCGGCCCGCCCGTGAGGACGGGGTCATTTACCGCTATTGTATTTTGTTTTCCAACTTTGGCCTGGTGGGCCTGCCGATTGCCGAGGGACTATACGGCTCAGAGGGCGTTTTTTATTTTACTATCGCCATTCTGGCCTATCGGATATTATTCAATTCCTACGGTATCATGATGATGCGCGGCAACCGGGACGGGAAAGGCCTGAGTTGGAGGAGCTTTGTCAATATGCCCATTCTGGCACTGGTTTTGGGTATTGTTCTGGATCTGCTGCATATAGGGCTCTGGGGCCCCATCAAGGAATTCGTCAGCCTTTTGGCTAAAGCCAACGCTCCCATGGGGCTGTTGGCGGTGGGGATTAATCTAGGCGACAGGAAAATAACAGACGGCGTTCGTAACGCGCGGCTCTGGGCGACCATCGCCATCCGGCTGCTGATCATGCCCATGCTTGCGCTGATCACCCTGCGATTCTTCCCGGTGAACGCGCTGCTGGTGGAGATGCTGGTATTGGCTTTCGCGCTGCCCTGCCCGGCCATGGCGTCGGTGTTGGCCAAACGATATGACCGCAACGCCGCCCTGGGTTCTCAGCTGGTGCTGCTGAGTACGCTGCTCTCTGCGCTCACCATTCCGCTTGTGCTTTATATCTGTCATCTGGTTTTGTAAATGATCACAAGGGAGAGAAAACTTTCCCATATTGACATATTCAAATAAAAAGGGGAGTTTGCTATGGAAAACATGCTCAAGGGTCGCACCGCCATCATCACCGGCGGCAGCAGCGGCATTGGCCGGGCCACGGCCATTCTCTTTGCCTCGGAAAGGGCGAACGTAGTGATCGGAGGCCGAAAGGAGTCCTCACTGCAGCAGGTAAAGGAAGAGATTGAGGCCCAGGGAAAGGGCAAGTGTGAGTACGTGATCGGTAATGTGGACGATCCGGATAATCCCAGACAGCTGCTGGATAAGGCGCTTGACGTTTTCGGCGGGCTGGATATCGTGGTATGCTGCGCCGGCACGGCTCTTCGGGCCAAGACTCTGGACATGACCCTGGAGGACTGGGACAAGGTCATGCGCATCAATCTCACCGCCCCCATGGAGCTGACGCGGGTTTGCGTGCCGTATCTTATGGAGCAAAAGTACGGCAAGATCGTCTATGTCTCCTCCAATGCAGGACGGCATTTGAACATGGGCGCCTCGCCCTCTTACGGAGCTTCCAAAGCAGGACTGCTGTATCTGACGAGGCATTTTGCCACAGAGTTTGCCCCCTATCACATCTATGTCAACGCCGTTCTTCCCGGACCGGTGGAGACGGAGCTGTCCAAGACCTGGACCCCGGAGCATCGGGCCGACGTCATGAGCAATTTGCCGGTGGGACGGCTGGGCCAGCCGGAAGATATTGCCAACAGCATATTGTTTTTGTCGTCTTCCATGAGCGATTACATCACCGGAGCCTGCGTGTGCGCCAACGGCGGCCGAAATATGGATTGAGGATATGATGATGATTCTTCAGGCTAATTCACTGCTGTCCTTTACAGAAAAGGTCTGTATTTCCGCGGGCATGGGTCCGCGGGAAGCCCATGTGTTTGCCGAGAGCCTGGTGCATGCAAATATGCGCGGTATGGACTCCCATGGCGTTATGCGTCTGGGGGCGTATCTGCGGCGCATCCGGGAGGGCGTGCTGGCTGTAGGCGCGGAACCAGAGATCATTACCGATGGGGATACGCTTCTGTCTGTGGATGGACACAACGGCGTCGGCGTCTGGATCGCCCAGCGGGTGATGGAGCAGTGCGTGGAACGCGCAGGGGAAAAGGGTGTTTGCATTGCCGGCGTCAAGAATTGTAATCACTTCGGCTGCGCAGCCTACTTCACGCACTTCGCCGCCGAGCGTCACATGATCGGCTTCGCCATGGCCAATTCCCCTAAGGCCGTGTCTCCGTATGGCGGCGCGGAGGCCATGTTCGGCACCAACCCTCTGGCTGTGACGGTTCCGGCCAAGGGCGGCGTGATCTATGATCTGGATATGGCGACCAGTCTGGTGGCCCAGGGAAAGCTGATCCTGGCCCGTAAGGAAGGCCGAAGCGTCCCCTCAGGCTGGGGGGTGGACGCGGAGGGCAATCCCTCCACCGATCCGGCGGCTATTTTGGATGGCGGGACACTGTCGGCCTTCGGAGGCGCCAAGGGCTATGCCATCATGATGCTCATCGAGCTGCTGTGCGTGTGCCTGGCGCAGGGCATGCCCAGCACCGCCATGGGCAGCATGTATGGCCAGGCCCGTCCCCAGGGCACGGGCTTTGTGCTGGGAGCCGTTGATTACAGCCGCATCGTGGACGCGGACACCTTTGAGACCATGGCTGGCGAGCTGATCGCCTCGGTCAAGAGCTCCCGCACTGCCCCAGGGGTGGAGGAGATCTATATGCCCGGCGAACTGGAAGCCAGACGATTTGAGCGAGCCAGGCGCGAGGGCATTGAACTCTCCGATGTGGTGGCGGCGGAGCTTACCTCCCTGGGAGAAATGTACGGCGTTCCCTTTACGTCGGCTTGCGCTCTCTAAAAAACGACAGCTTCTTGTCTTTGGCAAGAGGCTGTCGTTTTTTTACCGGGGTGGCCAGCAATCTATCAGTGCCTCGCCCAGCCAGTCAAACTCTTCAAAGCCGTAACAGAGCGTGGCGGCGGAGTGACTGTCGCTGCTGCGGACGAACCGCCCGCCGTGCGAGCGAATGAACTCGATCATCTCCGGTGCGGGATAGGCCTTAGTGCGGTACCCGCGGGAGATGGCCCCGGTGTTGATCTCAAAGGGCCGGCCGGCCTTCAGCAACGCCTCTGCCGCGGTCTGCCAGGCCGTGCGATAGCGCGGATGCGCCTCGTCGAACAGCCGCTCTCGCTCGTTGAACTTGGCGATCAGGTCAAAGTGGCCTACGATGTCCGCGCCGGTCTTCTCCGCCACGCCGGCCACGGTGGAAAAATAACATTCCGTCAGCGCGTATATATCCCCGGCAAAGTATTTCTCCGCCGCGGCGCGCAGTATCTCCGGCGTCTCGTCCACGGGGACATAGTCCTCGCCCAGGCGGAGATAGTGCGCCGAGCCGATGACGAAATCATAGCCCTCCGTGGGCTCCAGGGAATAATAATCCTGCTCCACGCCGCACAGGATGCGCAGCCGCGGGGCGTATTTCTCCCTCAGCGCGGCGATCTCCCGCCGATAGCCCTGGGCGAAGCGCGGCATGCAGTAGCTCTCGTCGAAAAAGGTGTAACTGTGGCCGGAAAAGCCCAGGGTGTCCAGCCCCTTTTCCACGGCGGCGCGCGCCATCTCCTCCGGGGTGTTTTTGCCGTCGCACCAGGTGGTGTGGGTGTGAAGATCAAAGCAGCTCATTGGGTCATCTTCTCCTGCTTGACCTTGTAATCGATCACGTGCCGGGAGGCCAGCTCCTTTCGCACGTCCTCCAGGGAGATGCCCGCCTCCACCATCAGCACCATCACGTGGTAGGCCAGGTCCGCGATCTCATAAACGGTCTCTTTTTTGTCCTGGGCCTTGGCGGCGATGATGACCTCGGTGGACTCCTCGCCCACCTTTTTCAAAATCTTGTCCAGTCCCTTTTCAAAGAGATAGGTGGTGTAGGAGCCCTCCGGCCTCTCGTCCTTGCGCCCCCGGAGCAGCTCCATCAGCCCCCGCAGGGAGAACTCGCCGCGCTCGGCGCTGTGCCACACCGGGTTTTCAAAGCAGGAGAAGCTGCCCAGGTGGCAGGCCGGGCCGTCCGGCTCCGCCAGAATCAGCAGCGCGTCCTTGTCGCAGTCGGCGGTGATGGAAACAATGTGCTGATAGTTGCCGCTGGTCTCTCCCTTGAGCCAGAGTTCCTGCCGCGAGCGGCTCCAGAAGCAGGTCAGTCCCTTCTCCATGGAGATGGCCAGGCTCTCCCGGTTCATGTAGGCCAGTGTCAGCACTCTTCCGCTGGCCGCGTCCGCCACGATGGCGGGGATCAGGCCCTTTTCGTCAAATTTCAGTTCGGAAATATCCACCATAGTTGACTCCTTATATCCGCGCGGGGATGCCCGCCGCGGCCATGGCGCGTTTCAAGTCGGGGATCGCCACCTCGCCAAAATGGAAGATAGAGGCCGCCAGCCCCGCGTCCACCTTGGGCAGCGTTTGAAAGAGCGTGATGAAATCCTGTATGTTCCCTGCGCCGCCGGAGGCAATCACCGGCACGGACACGGCCTCGCACACCGCCTGGAGCAGCTCCAAATCAAAGCCGCCCTTGACGCCGTCGGTATCCATGGAGTTTACCACCACCTCGCCGGCCCCGGCCCGGACGCAGCGGCGGATCCAGCCGATGGCCTCCAGGCCGGTGTCCTCCCGGCCGCCCTTGGCGAACACGCGAAAAACGCCGTCCACCCGCTTTATATCCACCGAGAGCACCACGCACTGGTCGCCGTAGAGCCGGGCGGCCTCGCCCACCAGAGCGGGGTCGCGGATGGCGCCGGAATTGACGCTCACCTTGTCCGCGCCGCATTTGAGCACCCGGTCAAAGTCCTCCACCGTGTTGATGCCGCCTCCCACGGTCAGGGGGATGAACACCCGCCGCGCCGTCTCGCAGAGGATGTCCGTGAAGAGCGCGCGGCCCTCGGCGGAGGCGGTGATGTCGTAAAAAACCAGCTCGTCCGCGCCGCGGGCGCTGTAGGCCTCCGCCAGCGCCACCGGGGAGGCCACGTCCTGCAGACCGGCGAAGTTGACCCCCTTGACCACCCGGCCGTTTTTCACGTCCAGGCAGGGGATGATGCGTTTGGTGATCATTTCGCCGCCTCCAGCGCGGCGCGCAAATCGATATCCCCGGTGTAATACGCCTTGCCGATGATGGCGCCGTACAGTCCCAGAGAGGCGAGATACTCCACGTCGGACAGGGTGCTGACCCCGCCGGAGGCGGTGATGCACATGCGCAGCTCCTTCGTCAAACGCTCGTACAGCGCCCGGTTGGCGCCGCCCATGGCCCCGTCGCGGGAGATGTCCGTGCAGATCAGGGTGTTCACGCCCATGGCCTGCATATCCAGGCAGAAGGCGAAGGCGTCCAGCCCGGAGCTCTCCGTCCAGCCGCGGATGGCCACAGCCCCGTCGCGGATATCCACCCCCACGGCGATCTGTCGGGGGTATTTTTCCACGCATCTGCGCAAAAAGGCCGGGTCCCTGACCGCCGCGGTGCCCAGGATCACCCTGTCCAGCCCCGCGGAGAGATAGCGCTCCACCGCCTCCATGGAGCGGATGCCGCCGCCGACCTCGCAAAAGGCGCCGCTGCGCTCCTTGATGGCGCATACCGTGTCGAAATTGGGGGTGTCCCCGTTCCTGGCCCCCTCCAGGTCCACAATGTGGATATGCCCGGCGCCGCAGGAGACAAAATCCTGGGCGACGGAGGGGGGATCGGGGCTGTAAACCGTCATCTTGGCGTAATCCCCCCGCAGGAGGCGCACCGCTTTTTTCTCGTATAAATCAATGGCGGGAAAAAGGATCATTCTTATTCCTCCTCACAGAAAGCGCGCAGGATGCGCAGCCCCGTCTCGCCGCTTTTTTCCGGGTGGAACTGGCAGCCGTACACGTTGCCGCGCTCCACCGCCGCGGTCAGTTCCGCGCCGTATTCCGCGGTGGCGATCACCGCTGCCTCGCAGTCCACGGCGGCGTAGGAGTGGACAAAGTAGACGTGCTCCCCCTCCCGGACGTACCGGAACAGCGCCGAGGGCCGGGGGAAGCGCAGGGCGTTCCAGCCGATGTGGGGGATTTTCAGCCCGGCGGGGATGCGCTCGGCGATGGGGCGGACGCACCCTGGGATCAGCCCCAGACCGGCGTGCTCCCCGTACTCATAGCTCTTTTCAAACAGCAGCTGCAT
>Ga0079305_1003566_pt1 | contig 10314 bp, 8 predicted proteins | sample LMS_cellobiose_e_FD_79183 | JGI IMG/M metagenome (GOLD analysis project Ga0079305, IMG submission 79183) | Rumen-fistulated moose microbial communities from Alaska, USA - LMS_cellobiose_enrichment | ecosystem: Host-associated > Mammals > Digestive system > Stomach > Rumen fluid ...
ACAAATCCTTGACGCCGCCTACGATCTTGTCGATGTACTCGATGGGCTTCATGCCGTTTTCCTCCGCGATCCGCTGGAGCTTCTGGCCGTGCTCATCGGTCCCCGTCAGGAACATGACGTCGTACCCCTGCAGCCGCTTGAACCGCGCCATGGCGTCCGCCGCCACCGTGCAGTAGGTATGCCCGATGTGCAGGTTGGAGCTGGGGTAGTAGATCGGGGTAGTAATATAGAATGTTTTTTTGTTATCCATTGTTGCTTTCCTCCTTCGTAGAGAGGCGAATGGAACCCTCTCCGAAAATGTACCAAATATTATACCATATTCAGATGGGAGATGGAAGATGGGAGATGGGAGTTTTGAGTCTCGAGAAGAAGTCTTCCCCCGGAGGGAAGGTGGCCGAACGCGGTGAGGTCGGATGAGGGGTTGTCATAAAAAAAGCGGGCGTTTCCGCCCGCATGGTTCCGCTTTCGTTTATGAGAGGGTGCCGCTCTCCATCAGCGTCATAAAGGAGAAGCCTGCAATCGCAGTGAAGATGATGCCCAGCGCGATGAAGATCGCCATCAGGATGAACTGGGCGATGGCCCAATTCCGCCTGGCAGGAAATTTCGGAGAACCCCCGACCGCCCAGATGATGAGCATGATGAAGCCCACGATGGGAATGGCGGTGATGATCAGGGTCAGGATCCAGTTCCCGACGCCCATTTCCCGGCCGACTTCCGGCTCGTAATAGGCCTGTGCAGGGTTTGGTTCTTTTTTCGTACTGCGAAAAGCGTCCCAGTCCTTCTGTCCGCCGGCGGACTGGTAGCCGGTCTTTTCCGAAGCCGCACCGGCCGCAGCTGCGCCGGCGGCTCCTGCCGCTCCGCTTCCGCCCGAATGTTTATCCTCTTTGTTATTGACGATCCGCCCGCAACCCGGGCAGAAATTGTCCGTCATGTGCAGCGGTGTGCCGCAGTATTCGCAAAATTGTGCCATATCTTTCTTCCTTTCTACTTAAATATCAAATGCGCCAACGGACAGACAATCAGGAGCGAGATCACCGTCCGCTCCAGGAAAATGATGAACAGGTCCACGAACCGCACCGGCAGCTTCGAGCCCAGGATCAGCACCCCGATCTCGTCCAGGTAGATCAACTGGGTCACGGAGAACACAGCGATGATGAACTTCGTCATCGGGCTGGAAATAATACCTGCCGCAATGACAGACGGCGTGAACATGTCGACAAAGCCTACGATCATGGTTTTCGACGCCTCTGCCGCCTCCGGCACCTGCAGCAGCTGCAGCAGGGGCAGGAAGGGCTTGCCCAGCCAGTCGAAAATCGGCGTGTTGTTGGCCAGAACCAGCGCCAGGGTCCCGATGGCCATGACCACCGGCAGCACCCCGAACCACATTCCCACGGCATTCTTCAGGCCGTTTTCAATGAACTGGCCCACTCCCCGGTGTTCCTTCACCCGCTTCAGGGCCATATCCAGCCCGTACTGCCGCAGGGAGGTATACCCTTCCGGGATATTCTCCGACATGGCTTTTCCTTCTATTAAATAAGTATCTTTTTTCAGGGACAGGGGCGGGATCCTCGGCAAAACGATCGCGCAGACCACCCCGATCAGGCAGATGCACAGATAATAGACCCCGAAATATTCCATCAATCCTACCTGAGCCAGCACCACGATGCTGAAGGTGATGGATACCGCCGAGAAAGTGGTGGCGATGATGGAAGCCTCCCGAGCGGAATAGTAGCCGCCCTCATACTGGTTGCAGGTCAGCATAACCCCCAGCGTCCCGTCACCGATCCAGGAGGTGAAGCAGTCTACCGCCGCACGGCCGGGGATCTTGAACAGCGGCCGCATGATCCGGGTCAGCAGCGCCCCCACGAATTCCAGCAAGCCGAAGTCCAGCAGCAGCGGCAGGAGCAGCCCCGCAATGGCGAAGATGATCACCAGCACCGTCATCAGGTCGTTCAGCACAAAGCTCCCGGAATCCGGGTCGCTGATCATATGCAGGAGTCCGGTTTCCCCTTCGCCGGTGCCCAGCCCCAGGTAGACGATCCAGATCACCACCGCTCCCAACACCCGCACGATGGTCCACACCGGCGAGGCGGCAAAGGCGCTCTCCAGCAGGGGCCGCTTCATGTAAATGCCCGGACGGATCAGCCCAACCAGCGTCATCACCGCGGAAATGGTCACGATAATCACGCACAACAGTGGCAGGAAGCCTCCCAGCAGGGATCCGATCCGGTCCGCCAGCACCTTGACCGCAATGGTCCAGCTGCCCTCCACCTTGATGGGTACCATGAAAAGAAGGATCCCTATGATGGAAGGGATCAGGAATCCGGCCAGTGTTTTTTTGCTGTATTTTTGCATATTTTTGTCCTCGTTTTTTTCGCTGTATTTTTCGGTCATTTTTTATTTGTTTTTTTTAATTATTTTTTATTAATTATTTATTTTTTTATTGTTTTTTGATTTTCAACGGATTTTCCACTGAAAATCCACACCCTTTTTACAGTATCAGTATTCCATAAAACGGCTGATTTCTCAACCGATATTTTTATTTTTGCCGGATTTTTCGCATATTTTTTTCCACAATTTCTTGTCACAAAACTGCCACATAGAGTTCAGAAAACCGTCAGAGGCCCGAAAAGGGCCAAATTCTTGCAATTTTCTGACGTTTGAGGTATAATATTAAAAACCTGACGTCCGGAACTCCGGGTGTTCAGGGGAGGTATTTTTATGAAGAAAACTATTCTACCGTTATTTTTTACACTTCTGATGTTATTGACTCTGTTTCCCGCAAATGTGTTAGCAGAAGAGTTCACGGATGAGTTTTCCGGAGATATTTCATCAGACGAAGAAGCCCTCATTATCGAAGAAGAACTGGCAGAAATCGAAGCAAACCTGTCCGAAGATGAGTATATCCTCACAGATGAAGAATTTGAGGAAATTGTGGTTCTTGAAGGTACGGAGGAAGGCATTGTTTACGCCCTTGCAGCCAAAACCGCTCAGGCCGAACCGAAAAAGGTCTGGGATTTCTTTGTGGCCAAGCTGGGGAATGAATACGGCGCAGCAGGCGTCATGGGGAACCTGAAAGCGGAAAGCGGCTTCCTGGCCACCAACGTTCAGAATTCCTTTGAATCCAAACTCGGATACAACGACAATACTTATACAGACGCCGTGGACAACGGCTCCTATTCGAATTTCGTGCACGACAGCGCGGGATACGGACTGGCCCAGTGGACATACTGGAGCCGGAAGCAGGGACTCCTGAATTATGCGAAATCCATCAACGCTTCCATCGGCAACATCGACATGCAGCTGGAATACCTCTGGAAAGAACTCCAGGGCTACAGCGGCCTGATCAACACCCTGAAGAATTCCACTTCCGTGGCGCAGGCAGCCAGCGCATTCATGATTCAGTTTGAACGGCCGGCCGACCAGAGTGCAGCAGCACAGGCGAAGCGGGCGTCCTTCGGTCAGACCTATTACGATATGTATGCAGGAAAGACCACAACAACGACTACTTATGTAGCCGCACCTGCCACGAATTCTTCGGACACATCGGTGAAATTCCCGAAACTGGCCACCTACAGACAGGGCATGTTCCGGGATGTACCGTCCAACGAATGGTTTACAAAGTACGTAGCCAGCGCATATGAAATGTCCCTGATGAAGGGCAAGCTGGAAAACCTGTACGAACCTTATGAACAGGTCAATGTGGCCCAGGCCATCACCATGGCGGCCAGGGTGCACAGCATCTATACCACCGGCAAGGAGAACTTCAAGCAGACCGGCAACAACTGGTTCCGGGTCTACCTGGATTACGCTTACCAGAACGGCATCATCGACTATGCGATGTACTGGGGCAATGTGGAACGGACTGCGACCCGCGGAGAGTTCGCACTGATCTTCTCCAAGGCTATCCCCAATGCGGGGCTGAAAGCCATCAACAACAAGTCCATGGGCTCCATCAGAGACGTGCCGAGCAGCAACAAATACGCCACCGCCATTTACAAACTGTACAATGCCGGCGTGATCTGCGGCAAGGACGACGGCAGATTCCACCCCAACGATAAGGTGACCCGTGCGGAAGCCGCTACCATCCTCACCCGGATGGCCGACTCCAGCCAGCGAATCAAACAGTAAAAAATAACACGCAAAACCAACGCCCGAAGCAAAAGCTCCGGGCGTTTTTCTTTGCCTTTTTTCTATTTGTTTTCCTCCCGGCGCCGGGCCCTTTTGTTGGTGTCCAGGCTCTTGCCGAAGACGAAGAACCGGTCGTACAGGAACTCCGTCACGAAGTTGCAGGCCATGTTTAGCCCCGTCACCAGGTACTCGTTCCAGCCCAGGGTCTCCGCCAGGTAATTCCCGCCGATGGTGGTCACCGGAGTGAACACGCAGTAGAAGGCCGCCACTTTCAGCATGGCGATGGGCACGTTGTTGGCCGACTGGAAGGTGAAATGCCGGTTCAGGGTAAAGTTCCACAGGACCGAACAAATCAGCGCCACCAGGTAGCAAGGCCAGTAAGGGAACGACGTCAACTGTTCCATGAGGGTGAAGACGATGATCTCGATGATCCCCGCCGACACGGAAAACAGCCCGAACTTGACGGCCCTCATGGCCTCTTTTTGCTTTTGGATATTCAGATTATCTGCCAATGACCGTCACTCCCCCCTGATTGCTGCAAAGTTCTGTTGATTGCTCCGATGCAGCTTCTTAAATACTTCGTAGTTCCGCCGGTATATTTCCCGGCTTTCGGTTCCGGGTTCAAAACGCCGGTTCGCCGGGATCAGCCGGGCGATTTCCTCCATGCCGGTAATGCCGCCCAGCCCCACTGCCGCCGTCAGCGCTGCGCCCACGGAACCCACATTCTGCGGGCTGTCCGGCACTTCCACCACCCGCTCGGTGATGTCCGCCAGGATCTGCGCCGTCACCGGACTCAGGGCTCCGCCGCCGCAGAACCGCAGGACATCGGAGGTCTTCACCTTCTTTTCCTGGCACTCCAGCATCCACTTCAGCTGGTAGCAGATGCCTTCCACAACAGCCCGGATCATCTCGGTCTTTCCGGTTTCCAGGGTCAGTCCGAAGAACATCCCCGCCGCTTTCGGGTCTTCAAACGGGCAGCGGTTCCCGTGGAGCCAGGGTGTGAAGATCACGCTGCCGGCGCCGGGCTGTGCCCGCCGGATCACTTCAGACAGATACTCATACAGGCTGGTATAGATGTGCTCCGTTCCGCCGGTGATCTCCTTCTTTTCCAGATAGATCCCGATCTCGTCCAGCGCCAGGTGATCCTTCACCCATTCCAGGCACTTCCCCGCCGTTTCCATTTCCGCAAAATAGTTGTACTTGCCGCTCTGGGCGCCAACGATGGCGGCAATCATCGCCGAGGTGTCCACAATCTGCTTTTCCACGATGGTGGAGACCCACCCGGAAGTTCCCCAGTAAATATGGGTATCCCCGGGATTCACGCAGCCGGCGCCGATTCCGATCAGGGAGGCGTCCCCGCCCCCGCCGAAGACCGGTGTTCCGGGAACCAGTCCCAGTTCCTGCGCCTGCTCCTCCCGGAGTTCTCCCGCAACGTCCGTGGTTTTAATGACCGGAGGCAGATGCCGCTCCTCCACGCCGAACAGCCGGCAAAGTTCCCCGCTCCACTGCTTTTTCCCTTCCCGGGTGTCATAGAGCAGGGTGGCGAAGGCACTGTCCTCCGTCATAATGTACTTTCCCGTCAGCCGGCCGATCAGGTATTCCTTCACGTCCAGCCACCACCTCGCCCGGGCAAAAGCTTCCGGCTCGTTTTCCTTCACCCACAGGTATTTCCACATGGGGTCCTTGACGCTTCCGGAGACCGCCCCGGTGATTCGAAGGGATTTCAGCAGTTTGTGGGCGTTCATTCCCGCCACTTTGAGGCCCTGACCGATGCCGTCACGCATCTGCGCTTCCGCCCGCTGGTCCATGTAACTCATGGGGCGGCGGACCGCATTGCCCGCTTCATCCACCAGCACCAGTCCCTGCATCTGGGAGCAGAAGGAAATGCCCCGGATCTCTTCCGGCGGAACGCCGGTACTGTCGTGCATCTCCCGGATGCACTGCTTCATGGCCTCCCACCATTCCTCTTCATGCTGTTCGGCGCCTCCGTCCGGAAAACTGTACAGTCCGTACCCCGCCGAGGCGCTGCCGATCATCCGCAGGGTCTCCCCCACCTCGAACAGACAGGTCTTGGCGCCGGTGGTGCCGATGTCTATGGCCAGAATCTTCATTCTTCTTCCTCTTGACCTTTACTGTTTTTCAGTTTCGAATATTTCTTCACGTAGAAGCTCCGCTCCGTCCGGGCGCTGATGGCCGGCACGGAAGGGGCCGCTTTCTTCAGGCCAAGGTTTGCCGCCCGGCAGTTTTTCTCCAGGACGATGGCAACTGCCTCCGCCTCCTCTTTTTCCGCAGCATAGCACAGTGCCCCGTCGCCCCGGATCAGCACTGCGTTCCGACCCTTCAGGGCCTTGCGGACTTCCTTCCCGGAGGGCAGCGATCTCACGCAGGGGATGGACAGCCCGCCGATCTGGGCCATGTCGTCCAGGTAGGGCTTCAGGGTCTTTCCCCGCCGGCTCATTTCCATCACATATGGGGTACGGGTATGGACCAGCCAGCCGTCCTGCCATTCCCGGCTGAAGGAGATTCCCCCCTCCGTCAGAATCTTTTCGCCGCAGCGCTTCTCGTATATCCGTTCACAGACCGCTTCCAGCGCCTTGGCCACCGCCATGGCTTCCTGCTCATCCGCTCCCATGCACACTGCGCCGTGGAAGCGCATCAGGATCGCCCGGCAGTCCGGATTGATTTTCGCCTGATAAGCCACAGCCCGGGCCAGTTTCGCCGTGGAAGACAATCCGTATTCCGCGCAGGGAACGATCGTTCCCAGCAATTCCCGCTCCTCTTCCGTCACCAGGTTGTCCTGCATCCCGGTCAGCTTCAGGTCCTCCGGGAAAATGCTGAGGGCCGAAGCATTGGTCTGGTGGGTGTGGATGATGAAATCGCACTGGGGTCTTCTGCGGTACAGACGGGCATGCATCCCTTTTTCGCTGGAAGGTTTCAGGTCTCCTTCCCATTTTTCATCCCGGATGCGCACCTTCACCAGGTCCTCTCCGGTCATTTCGTCATAATCTTTGCCGCTGGGAGTGATCAGGAACTCCTTGTCGGAGATCCGTGCGCTGACGTTCCCCCAGGTCCGGGCAATGAGGTTCGCCCGCTTCATCTCCCGGCAGGCTTCCAGGATCTTCTCCCGGGCTTCTTCGATTTCGTATATCATTATCCCAGCCTCCCGCATTTTTCAAATACCCGGTCAAACCGGGCGATTACATCGTCGATCATCTCTTCGTCGTAGGCGGCGCTGGTGTAGAGCCGCGACCCCGCCAGGGTCACGATGCCCTCCGCCATGTAGGCGGCGCCCATGTGTTCCATTTCCTTCTGCCGCCGCCCGGTCTCCTTCATGACCGTGGGCAGGGTCCAGGGCTTCGACCAGTCGATGGCAAAGTGCATGGTCCCCACCGTGTCCACGTGGCAGATGGAGCCCTGGTTGAAGATCACGAAGGGCAGCCCGTATTTCCGTGCGGAAGCCTGAAGCCCCGCTACCAGGCGGTCTGCCATCCGGCCGGCTTTTTCGCAGGCCCCGGTCCGCTCGATTTCTTCCAGGGTATAGTAGCCCGCGCAGCAGGAAATAGGCGTTGCCGCCATGGTCCCGCCGCAGAGCGCCTTTTTCACTTTCTTGCCGGAGGAATCGATGCCCGCCCCCAGGTGCTGCATGCAGTCCCGGTGGCCGCCGATGCCGCCCGCGCCCGGATAACCTCCGGCGATGACCTTGCCGAAGATCGTCAGATCCGGGTCCACGCCGAAGTAGCTCTGGGCTCCGCCGGTGCCGATTCTGAAGCCGGTCACGACTTCATCAAAGATCAGCAGCGCTCCGTACTTATGCGCCAGTTCCTCCGTTCCCCGGATGAATTCCCGGGTCACCGGCCGGGTGCCGCTTTCCGGCCCCACAGGTTCGATGTAGACCGCCGCCGTGCCGCCCCGGGCCCGGTTGCGCTTCAGTTTTTTCTCCAGATCCTCCAGGTCTCCCGGGAAGAATTCGTCGGTGTGGCTGAAGACGTATTTCGGAATGCCCCGGGACTGCAGTCCCTTCGTGCCCGGGATACGGATCCCGTAAGCCAGCTGGTCCGACCAGCCGTGGTAGGCGCCTCCCATCTTCAGCAAATTCTTGTTGCCGGTCTTCAGCCGGGCCACCCGGGCGGCGCACATAGCCGCTTCCGTGCCGGAGCCCAGCATCCGGAACATCTCCACCGAGGGAACCAGGTCCGAAATCTTCTTCGCCAGTTTGTATTCATATTCATGGAACAGCCCCGTGGAAGGGCCGCAGGTCTCCAGGAGTTCGATGACCTTTTCCCGCACTGCCGGGGGATTGCTCCCCAGCACCGTGGGTCCGCCGGCCTGCAGCAGGTCGTAGTATTCGTTGCCGTCGATGTCCCACAGCTTCGCGCCCTCCGCCTTCGTCATCACGATGGGAAAGGGGTAGTTGAAAGCCAGGTTGTGCTGCACCCCGCCGGGGATGATGGACTTCGCCTCGTCGATCCGCTCCTTCGAACCCCGGCATTTCGCCTCGAAATACTCTTCTTCGTATTTTTCCAGTTCCTCCGGCCGGACGCCCCAGACGGGCTGTCGGATCAGCTCGTCCAGCTGACGGGTGACCTCCTCCACATCCACGTAACGGTCGATTGCAAATCCGTTGTATGCCATATCGGTTTACCTCCGTTTCTGTCATTTCTACCTTTATATTTTACTCCTCTGCCGCTTTTTCGTCCACATAAAAAAGACCCTTCGCCGCATTTCGCCCGAAGGATCTTCTCTGATTTGTCTTTCATTATCTAAAAGCTGACCATCCCGTACAGATCGTCGTACATCTGCTGCATGCCGGCCTTGGTGGCGTTCTCCACGGCGGAAACGCTCCAGCTGTACTGGTCCTCATACCAGGTGATCATGCCCTGGCCGTCATCGGTGAAGTAGAAATAGTAATCCGGAACTTCGGTCTCTTCCTCTTCCGGTTCCGCTTCCGCTTCTGCCTCCGGTTCCGCAGCCTCCTGGGTCTCTTCCGTCGCTTCCTGAGTTTCTTCCGTCGCTTCCCCTTCTTCGGATACGGCGGATTCCTCATTGGCGCCCGGGTCGTTGGTATAGGTCCACTGGTAATTCATCCCGGAGATCTCCACCAGATTGTCCGTTTTCGCCAGCCGAACGTCGTATTCCACGCCGTTCTCGTCCGTGATCCCCAATCCGTAAATGACCGGGTCCGTGTTGATCTTGTACACTTCCCCCAGTTCGTATCCGTCGTACAGGTCCACTTCAAAACCGGTGTCCGCCTGGAACTGGGACAGGGAGATCTGAGCCCTGGGGTTGGGGACCCCTGCGCCGCCGCTGCCACCGGAAGAAGATTCGCTCCCGCCGCAGCCGGCCATCCATGGCACCATCAGGCTCACCGTCAATATCAGAATAAGGAATCGTTTCATCTTTGTCACGCCTTTCTGTTTCGTTTTATTGCTGACATTATACCACAGTTCGGCGTTCTTTCAAGTCGGGACTTCACCGGACGGTTTCAGCCGCCCGTTTTCAGCCTCATGATGATGGTTGCAACCTGAGCTCTTGTGGACGTTCCCTTCGGTCCCAGGGTGGTTTCCGACATGCCGTTGATGAGGCCCGCCGCCACGCACCAGTTCATGCTGTCCATCGCCCAGTCGGATACCTGATCCAGATCCGTGTACTTCGACAGATCCGCTGCATGGGCCGGGCCTTTTTCTCCCTTGAATTCCGCATACCGGTACAGGATCGCTGCTAGCTGCTCCCGGGTAACGGGGTCGTTTGGCCCGAATTTTTCCGCACTGTAACCGTTGACGATCCCCTTTTCCGCCGCCCAGTTCACGGCCGCTTTGTACCAATCCTGGGTCAGGTCGGTGAAATCAGAATCCGGCGCTGCCGGTTCTCCTTCCATCCGATGGAGGATCGTCACGATCATGGCCCTCGTCATATTGGCGTTCGGTTCAAAGATTCCTTCGCCGGTTCCGTTCATGATGCCGTTTTCAATCACGTAGTCCGTTCCTTCATGGTACCACAGGCTCGTATCCAGGTCGCTGAAAGCTTTGGAGGGGCAGACCGCATCGTGGTCTTCTTCCGGCGGATCCGTTCCGGGGTCATCCGAAGCTCCTCCGCCGCTGCCTCCGCCGCCCGGCGGATCATCCGGGTCGTCCCCGCCTTCCTCTTCTCCAATCGTTACCTTGATCTGTGCATCCAGTTCGGTGC
>Ga0079305_1003567_pt1 | contig 10314 bp, 9 predicted proteins | sample LMS_cellobiose_e_FD_79183 | JGI IMG/M metagenome (GOLD analysis project Ga0079305, IMG submission 79183) | Rumen-fistulated moose microbial communities from Alaska, USA - LMS_cellobiose_enrichment | ecosystem: Host-associated > Mammals > Digestive system > Stomach > Rumen fluid ...
CCGCACAGTCGCGCCTGTTTCCACAATATAGAGGCCGATCGCCTGGCAGCGCTCTTTGATATACTCCTGCATGATGCTCCTCCCCCATCCGGTTTTTTACATATATATGATGGAAAAGAGCCCGCCATACCAGGCAAAAAAATCACGCCCCTCCCATGCCGGACATGTCCCGGTATGATGTTATCATCCGCAGATAACCAGGCGATGTCCGCCAAGCAGTAACTGACCGTCCAAACTATGACAGGCGGCTTTTCACCCATAGCAGACAGATTATGCTTTTAGGCTCCAGCACGGGGCAAGACAAATAAGCAAAATAATGCATCCCTTAATGGGACACAAAAAGAAGTACGGCTTTAGGAGCATCCTGCGCCGCACTTCTTTTTCATCCATCTCTTTATTCGTATAAGATGGCATCCTCTGTCGTAAACGCACCCAGGGAGTTTTCTTTGGCCTGAATGCAGATATAGGTGATGCCGGAATTTGCAGCCGCAAAGAATTGCCGCTTTGCAGCAGGCGTAATTTTCAGCCAATCCCCTGCAGTAAGTAGGATTTCCTCACCGTCAATTACCGCTTTTCCTTCTCCCGCAAGGATACCATAGATTTCCTCATTATTCTTGTGAGCATGTACGAACGGTATGCCTGCGCCGGCGGGAAGTTGGTTGACGCTGATTTCCACGCCGGTCAAAGCCAATATATCGTGAAGCTCAACGCGGCCTTCGTTCCCGATATGGTTTTTCGTGTAGTTTGCCATGATTATGACCTCCAAAAGTAATTCGCAAGGCTGCTTGCTTGCCTTTAGTTTATATGCTTCCGCATCACATAACAAGTACGCACCTTTTTATAACTGTGCACCTAAAAAGGAATGTGTTATACTTAATATAGGGGGGTATGATGATGAAAACAAAAGACGAGCTTCCGGCGTGTCCGGTAGCAACTGCCGTATCTCTGATTGGAGGAAAATGGAAGCTTTTAATTCTTCGGAACCTGAAAGTACGCCCGTGGCGCTTTAATGAATTGCAAAGAGATTTAGAGGGGATATCACAGAAAGTTTTAACAGACAGCCTGCGCCAAATGATAGACGATGGACTCGCTTACCGGCACGATTACCAGGTAATGCCCCCTCGGGTGGAGTATGGACTGACTGAGCTTGGCAAAGAAATGCTGCCGATTATTGATGCCCTTGCCGCTTTTGGAAGCTATTATCAATCGGTCATCAAATAGTATGGCTTATAGGCTGCCAAATCCCATCACTCCATATAGCTGCAAGGTATCATCCAGCCAACATCCGATGGACCGGTTCCATGTACACAGAGTTGTAAAAGAAACGGCAAAAGATATGGAGCGATTGCAGATCCTACCCCTGCAGAGGCTGACCTGGTAATTCAAGCAACCATTACAGCTTGATGAAGCTCAGACCATGAGAAAAGCTATGGAACAGGCTATGTTTTGAAAAATCATTCAGGTCATTCGTATTCCCAGCAGCAAATAAAAGGAATTTTCTGCAGCGTTTGTGCCTATATGGACAGTAGGACAGGGGCAATTCCCCAGCTTGCCTTCTCAGCATAAGAAACCCCTGGCGCTCTTTTCCACCGCAAAATGAAATCCTACCTATGGCCGAAGCCGTGGGTAGGATTTGCTGTTTTATCGCTTCGGTCTGATACGCTGGGGCTACACATGCCCTCACTGTGCCGGTAGATAATCCAACGGGTTCACCGGCTCTCCATTCCGCTCCAGTACGAAATGCAAATGGCTGCCCTGATTGACCTCCTCCAGAGCACTTTGTCCCACCGTGCCCAATTTCTCTCCAGCCTTCAGCGTATCGCCGACCGTCACATCGATTGTCTTAAGCGAACAGTAATAGCTTTTCCATCCATCCTCATGCAGCACAACGACTGTTTTACCCAGCATTTTGTCTTCCCGTACCGCTTCCACGCGGCCCTGCATGGCGGCTACAACGTCAATACCTGGCTGGGCCTGAATATCCAGCGCAGGGTGCACGGCCCATTGGCCCAGGGTTGGCTGAAAGATCAATTTATCCTTAGCAAATTCCATCTGAACCTCTCCCTTTACCGGCCAAATCATCTGCCGGCCCTGATCTGCCGCCTGAGAGGCCTCGGTGGTGGCAGGCGCCACGGTGGCCGGAGCCGTTGTCCCGGGCTGCTGCATCGCCTGTTGGGTAGCCAGTATCTGGCTGGGAGCCGCAGGCGCAGTCTGGGTTGCTGGCTCCGGCTGGCTATTGCGCAGGGTGGATAGGGCAAACACCACGCCCACCATAAGGGCGCAAGCCCCTGCCGCGCAGATTGCACCATTGCGACGGAAAAACCGCTTGACTGCCCGGGCATAATGATGATATCGTTCGTTGTTCGTATTCATGGTTCACACCTCCAAAGGAAGTATGACCCGATATTTAGTATTTTATACCCATACTGGAAGCATCAGGTAAGCGGCTGAATACTGGTGCCCGGATAATAATGGGTCAGAATATCAATGTAGTCCTCGCCCTGCTGAGCCATATCCTGCGCGCCCGCTTGGCTCATACCCACGCCATGTCCATATCCAAAGGTCGTAAATACAACCGTATCCCCGGAAAAGGATACAGTGAACTGCGCTGAGCGCAACCCAAGAGCGCGCCGGACCTCCACGCCAGTCAGCGTGACGTTGCCCATACGCACCTGGGATACCCGCCCGCTTTCGTTGCTGGCAGTTACCTCAATCTGGCTGCTGAGCTGGGCAGCGGACAGGCCGGCCTTAGGATAAGCACTGTTAATCCTCCGGGCTACCTCGCCAGCAGCCAATGCCTCCTGGACAGGCTCCACCCTCTCCGTGGAGGATACGCTGATAAGATAGGGTTCAGAGCCGCTAAAAACATTTTCGAGCCGCTCTGTGGCCCCTGCACTCTGGGCATGATAGAACACCTCAATCGGTTCGTCCTGATAGCATATGATCTGGCCCTCGGTCTCGGTTACTGCCAAAAGAATTTTATCCAAATACTGCTGGGTATCATCGCCCCATTTTTCACGCATATTGGCTTCAGAGCAATAGGCCTGACAGTGCCCATGATCGGCGCATACATCGGCACCCTCCGCCTTTGTGCAGCCGCCATGCTGCATTTTGAATACGGTTAACGTGCGGGCTGCAACCGCCTGGGCCTTCAGCGCCTCGCTTTCATAGCTGGCCGGCATTTCGGCTGCCACGACGCGTACAACGTATTCTTCCAGGCTCATGTCCAAAAGCTTATGGGTATCCGGATCGTAAACGTGAATACCCGGGGCATTATAGCCACCTGTCTGGCTGTCCGTCTGAGGCGGGATTAATGTTACCTCCACGGCCCGCTCTGGCGGGGCCGCCGTATCCGGGCGGTCCCCAGCTTCCTTAGGCCGGCTCCGTGGATGATAGAGCGCCACGGCCAGCAGCGCCAGCACCAGTACCGCCAAGAGCGCCGGCGGCGGCCCTGGCCTGCGAATTGTTCGATACATTCGTTTCACGGTTTGTCCCTCCCAACCTGTGCTGAGCCACAGTATGCACAATGAAGGGATGATTATGCCTTGGCTTGAGGCTACGCCTGCTGGATGGCTTCAATCGGCGCGCCCAACGCCGCCAGCTTGCCCGGCAAATCCTCATACCCCCGGCAGATATGTCCAGTGTCCACGATAGTGGATACTCCCTCTGCGCCCAGTGCCGCCAGCACCAGCGCTGCCCCTGCGCGCAGATCCGGGGCTTCAACCTGGGTCGCTTTAAGCCATGGGATTCCCTCAACCACGGCTGTATTGCCTTGCACCCGCACCGATGCGCCCATTCTTACCAGCTCTGGCACCAGCATAAACCGGTTTTCGAATACCGTTTCCGTTATCAGGCTGGTTCCGTCCGCCATGCAAGCGGTTACCATAGCCGCAGACTGCATATCAGTGGGAAAGCCTGGCCAAGGAAGCGTCTGCAGATCCACAGACCGTGGGCGTCCTGCTGCCCGCACACGCACCCAATCGGGGCCCTCCCAAACATCAGCCCCGGAAAGCCTGAGCTTGGCGATAACCGGCTGCAGGTGCTGCGGTGAAATATGGTTAACCCGTACGTCGCCCCGGGTAACTGCCGCGCCATAGAGATAGGTGCCCGCTTCAATGCGGTCAGGAATGGGACGGTACACCGCGCCGGATAGCCTTGACTGCCCCTCGATACACAGCGTTCCTGAACCCGCGCCTGTCACCCGGCCGCCCATAGCGTTCAGAAGCCCAGCCAGATCGACAATCTCTGGTTCCCGTGCCGCATTATACAGCACGGTTTGCCCCTTAGCCAGGCTGGCCGCCATCATCAGGTTTTCCGTGCAGCCCACGCTGGGATAGTCCAGATAGATATGGGCACCCTGCAATCTTCCCCGGCAGGAAATACCGCCATGATCGCTGGCGATTTCCGCGCCCATCTGGCTCAGGCCCTTGAGATGCAAATCGACAGGCCGCGCACCGATCCCACATCCGCCGGGCAGCGGAACGAATGCCTCGCCAAAGCGCGCCGCCAGGGGGCCCAATACGATAAAGGATGCCCGTAGCTGCCGCGTCAGCTCAAGCGGCGCTGCCATCGGCCGTCCTTGCCGGCATCTAAGCCGCAGGCCCTCCCCCTGGCAGCCTACCTCGACGCCCAAAGCTGACAGCAGCTTGCCCATCGCCCATACATCCTGCAGCCGGGGCGCCTTCGAGAGCACCACCTCCTCATCCGTCAGCAGGCTGGCTGCCATTAACGGCAAAACGCTGTTTTTGGAAATACTTGCTTCCACAATGCCGTGCAGAGGCGGACTTTTTTCCACCATATATCGCCACATGACCTTCATCCTTTCTCCGGCGTCATCGGCCGCACAGTCATTGTGACCCTGCGCGATACACGCCATTCCCGATGATTGATGGCAAAGCCAGCGGCTTATGGCAGCTTTGGCAAATGCCACAAGGCAAAGCATGCATTTTCCCCAAACGCTGCCTTTTGGCACTTTCTTCAAAAAAACACAAAACAAAAGGCGAGTCAGTTCACTTTCCTGCCTCGCCTGGTATTGTTTCTTTTTTCTTATAGCCGCTCCACAGCCGTTTCAACGCCGCCGGCCTCTGCGGACCGATAAAGCGCCTGCACGATAGAAAGCGCAGCATAGCCCTCCCTGCCGTCGATACGGATCGGCCGGTTGTTGCGGATCGCGTCATAGTAATCAGCAATCTGCTTCAGGTGGCCGGTTCCCCAATAATCCTTACCCTTGGGGATCAGATTTTCATTGCGGCATATCATTTCCAGTTCTTGTCCATGGGGCCGGCGGTAAAGCTGATCACCCCGCAGCCAGAATACTCCCTTTTCCATCACGACCTCAACCTCTACCTCGTCATCAACGCCATAACCGGTAGTGGCATAAAAAAGGCCGACTGCTCCACTGGCAAAGCGAATACGGAATTGGGCTGTATCCTCTACCTCAATCACACCGGCCAGCGCCTGGGTATTCACCTGCCCTGTCACCGTCAGGGCAGGGCCTGCCAGCCACTGCACCAGATCCAGTGTATGGATGGCCTGATTCATCATGACGCCGCCACCCTCCAGGGCCTTGCGTCCATGCCAATCATCGCTGTAATAAGCCGGCGTCCGGATCCAAGTCACCTGACCGCGAATGCAGGTCAGCGCGCCATATTCGCCTCCGGAAACGATTTTCTTCAGCCGCTCGGAGGCGGCATTATAGCGATTCTGGAAAATAATTCCCAGACGGCCGCCGCCGGAAGCAACCATTGCCCTGGCGCCAGCACAGCTGGTCGCCATCGGCTTTTCGCACAGCACATATTTACCCGCCTGCAAGGCTGCAATCGCCATGGGTGCATGCAGGTAATGGGGAGTTGTAATATGCACGACATCCACATCCGGGAGAGCATAGATGTCCTCTGCCCGGGTATAAGCCCGGGCGCCATAAGCCTTGGCAGAGGCCTCTGCCCGCTCTGGCTTGCTATCACATACTGCTGTCAACTCCACTCCCGGGATATCAGCCAGGGTTTTGGCATGTACATGATGGATCCCGCCGCAGCCGATGATGGCTGCCCGTAACGTCTTCACTTTATCGCCCTCCTACAGCTTCACCGATTGCCCCTCGCGGGCGGAGCGGTATACGGCCAGCACAATCGCCAGCGGCTTCATCGCATCCTCCCCGGTAATAGCGGGAGCGCTGCCGCTCTGGATCGCCTGCGCTACATTCTGGATCTGCCGTTGATGGGAGCTTCCGGCAATCGCCGCGCTGCCCGCTCCTGTATCGCCCGGCTTCTGCTGGGCTGCATCGCGCACCTCACCATAGAATCCGCCCTCACCAATCGTATCCTTGGGCCGCCATTCGCGCAGCTTATCGTTTTCTATAATGAAGCTGCCCTCCGTGCCGTATACGTCCAGCCTGGTATGGAAGCCAGGAATCGCTACCGTATGCCCCTCAAGGGTGCCCAGCGCACCATTTTTGAACTTCAAAATCGCCGTGGCAGTATCCTCCACCTCAATGCGCTCATGGGCCAGGCAACCGGTGTAAGCCGTTACCTCTTCTACCTCGCCTACCAGGTACTGTACCATATCCACATAATGCACGCTTTGGTTCATCAGCGCGCCGCCTCCGTCCAGCTCCCAGGTGCCGCGCCAGTCGCCGCTGTCATAATATTGCTGGGAGCGATACCACTTGGTATACGAGCCACCAAAGACCGGCTTGCCGAACAGCCCCTGCTCAAGCCCCTCCTTCGCCTTTACAAAATCAGGGTCAAAGCGATGCTGGGAAATGCAGGAGAGCACGACGCCAGCCTCATGGCAGGCATCCACCAGGCGCTGGGCTGCCTCCAGCGTGACGTCGATGGGCTTTTCCACCAGCACATGCTTGCCGGCCTTCGCCGCTCGGATACCGAATTCAGCATGCATCCCGCTGGGAAGGCAGACATGTACCAGATCAATCTCCGGATCCCGGAGCATGGTATCAAAATCGTCATAGGCCTTACAGTTATGCTTGACCGCCATAGCCTCGGCCTTTTCCCGGACGATGTCGCAAACTGCAACCAGCTCTGTCTCTTCCAGCTGCGTAATAGCCTCCACATGGGTCGGTCCAATGGCTCCAAGGCCCACAACCGCGCAACGCACCTTTTTCATGTTCTGCTCCTCACCTTCCTATTTGATCCAGCAGCGACCGGGCGGCCCGCGCCGCCACAAGGAAGCGCGCTTCGCCGCTGCCGCCGTATTCCTCGCCCAGGTGGGGCTCCACACTGGCAAAACCGTCAAAGCCCCGCTCCTGCGCCTGCTCCAGAATTGCGCGGCAGCAGCCGTCTCCCTGGCCCACAGGCCGGTGGCCATTACCCGTCACCTCCAGCCCTCGATCGCGCTGGGCATGCTCGCCGCTATATACCGAATCCTTCAGGTGGAAATAGACCACCTCATCCTGCAAAAGCCGCCAAGCCTTCATATTGTCACAGCCGCACTGTACGAAGTTGGAAAAATCATAGGTTGCCCGAAGCTTGGAGCTGCGTACCGCCTGCAGGATATCCAGGCACCGCTCTGGTATATCTCCGTATATTTCTTTTTCGTTTTCATGCAGCAATGTAACCGGCCTCCCTTCCGCCTCCTCGGCAAAGGCGCTCATGCGATCCATCACCTGGCTGCGGTAGTGCGCAGGATCCTCATCCTGCGGCATGAAAAAGCTGAAAATCCGAATATAGGGTGCCTGCATCGCTTCTGCCAAATCCAGAGTGTGCCGGAAAAGATCCATATGGGGCGCAAAGGGTGCGGCTATATCGACCTTGCCGATGGGCGAACCCAAGGCCGACAGAGCGAGGCCCGCGTCATGCAGGCGCCGCGCCGCTTCCTCTGCCTCCTTCACACTGTGATCCGATATGTTTTTTCCGTCTCCGGATCGATACTCCACATATTGGATGCCAGTTTGCCGCAGCACGCGAATCTGTTCATCCAGGGAGGGATCAATCTCATCGGCAAAGGCCGACAGCATAAAAGCCATGACAAGTACTCCCTTCATGTAAGCGTTTCCATCATTGTACCATATCAGGTGACAAATGCAACACAGCCGTGTGCTTTTTCCAAAGGTTAAGGCATTTTTACCGGAGCACGGATCCTTTCTCCCTGCCTGCGAAAGTTTCTATCCGTTCGCGGCAGCGGCCAGCATCAGCAAATACAGGCTATCCATTCACCGGATCGCCTGTTTGGGGGCGGGGCTGCCATGGAAGTCATGGTCTGTGTCGTTGTCTCCGTACCGATTGTCGTGCTGGTAGCCTTCTCCAGCCCTGCGATTGCCGTCTCAATGTCCTGTGCCATGCATCCTGCGCTTCTATATCCAGGCCATAGTTCACCGCATGTAAGGCCGCTTCCACGGATGAAAAGGCTTGGCTTTGCCCTGCCTTCAGTGGCTTGGCGCAATTGACCGCCGCCTCTACCGCTGAATCATTCTGGAACAGGGAGGGAGCCCAGGGGCCCCGCCTTGGCAATCGCCTTATCTACAGCCGGGAAACTTACCGAATAGCGCACCTGAACCGTCCTTTGCGACAGCGCCGCCAGCGGGCGATAATTGACCTCGGCATTGGAAACGTTGGCTGATCCAGCCAGCTACTGCACTACGGTGTCACCAGTGTCGGGGTTATGGGTTTTCTCCCCGTATTATTGCTGTTCTACGCTTTTGCAAATAAGACACGCTTTTTCATCCCTCCCCCGGTAACGCGGGGCTGTTGGGATTCCATGGCCAGGTATTCGGTTTATGCTTAGCTTTTGTAGATATACAAAAAAGCTCCGCCTTAGCGGAGCTTTTGATTTTGCCTATTGATTAACGGCGATGAGCCTCAAAGCAGTCGCGGCAATACACCGGACGGCCCTCGGTGGGCTGGAAGGGAACCTGGGTGGTGCGGCCGCACTCGTCGCACACAACCTCGAACATCTCGCGGGTACGACGGCTGGCACGACGGGCAGCACGGCAAGCGGGGCAGCGGCCGGGCTCGTTCTCGAAGCCTTTCTCAGCGAAGAAAGCCTGCTCGTCAGCGGAGAATACGAATTCCTTACCACACTCTTTGCACACTAGGGTTTTGTTCTGATACATTGGGGAAATACCTCCTGTTCATGATACCCAGTCAATGGAAGCTTCGGTTTCTCCATCACCAAGGTATCTTGAGAAGGATTACGAAGTGCCTCATCTGTGGGACGCTCTTATTATAACACACAAATAAACTTTGTACAGTATGTAAAACCAATTTTCTGAAAATTATTTTTACTGTACAAACTTCATATTCTCCACTGGCCTTATAGACCCGCGCATACGCTTACTGAGCCGCCTTATAGCAATTGCTTGACCATTTGGGATAGCGCTTGGAGCTATAGGCGTTGTAGAAGGCGGTCTTATTCATGCGGGATACCTCGACAGGCTGTACATGCCAATCCTCACTGGCAATCGGTTTACACAGGCCATAGGCCGCCAGCTCCTTGTTGCTCAAATCGCAGGCCCAACCGGTCACATCAACCGCCGCGCCGAACTCATGCCAGCTGGAGCCGGGCGTTCCCGCCAGGTTACCCTTGCCAGAAAGATATAGATTATAGAGCTCCTGCTGCTTGTCCTTTGTTCTGAATCCAGATATATAAATGATCTTTTGTCCTTTATCCTTTGCCAATGCAGCCAGCCGGCCTGCAAACACCGGATCAATATTGGACCGCGTATTATCTGCTTCCAGCCAGCGGTCCCATTCCTCCGGCATCAGCGTAGGATACTTCGTCGCATCCAGGGCAGAGGCATAGGGAAAAGAGGGCTCATATACCTCGAAGGACCACTCGCCCAGCAGGATCTCCTGGTGCGTATCGGTAGAGGCTGTCATCCGCATTTGCTTCCTGCCCAGGCTTAAAGCACTAAAGGTCACCAGCTGATTCAGATTTTGCTCAGTATCGTTAAGGTCATAATGAAGGGGGCCTTCACCCTGGGCCCACTGAACACTTTCCTCCAACTCTACCTCGCCATCGTGATAGATGGTCATGGTTACCTCTATCAGCGGCGCCGTTGTATCGACCACGCCTTCCAGCTGACAGCCCTTGCCCTGCATATGATAGGCAGAAATTTCAAAACCCGTCAATGCAGCAGGTTCTGCTACATGAACAGTGCAAGCCGCCTGCGCCCCGCTGGCCCGGTCCCGGACCGTCACGGTCGTATCCCCTACCGCCACAGAACGAATTAACCCCTCCTCTGTGACTGTCGCCACGGCTTCGTCGGCACTGGTCCATTCCAGTTCACCCATCCGCCCCGTGGTATCGGCCGACAATCGGCATTCATCACCACATGCCAGCGTAACCATATCCTGATCA
>Ga0079305_1003568_pt1 | contig 10309 bp, 8 predicted proteins | sample LMS_cellobiose_e_FD_79183 | JGI IMG/M metagenome (GOLD analysis project Ga0079305, IMG submission 79183) | Rumen-fistulated moose microbial communities from Alaska, USA - LMS_cellobiose_enrichment | ecosystem: Host-associated > Mammals > Digestive system > Stomach > Rumen fluid ...
CGCGGTCGACCTTTATACGAAGGCACAGGCGGACGCCTCTCGCATGATCGACAATTACGCGTTCCGGCTGGGGGAGGAGTCCGGCGGGAGTACAGTTGTCGGATTTGAAAATCACAGCGGCAGAACCTATCTGGGGCAGGGCATCCGCCCGCTCGGAACGATCCTGAAGGGCTTCGGCAACAACGGAGAAGACGGGACGGAGGGCGTCCGCTATAAAAATGTCTTCGGAACCTACAGCCACGGCCCGGTCCTTCCGAAGAATCCCGCGTTCTGTGACGCGATCTTAAAGGCGGCACTGGAAAGGAAATACGGCGTTGCGGACCTTGTCCCGCTCGATGATGCCGAGGAGAAGGCCGCGCACGAAAGCGTTCTGGAAAAGATCCTCAAAAGCAGCAAAATGGCATAAGCTTTGATCAGGAGGCATAGATTTTTGCATCTTTCGGCAGGAGTTAGTATAATATAACTCTAAGAGCGGCGCGGCAGATTACGCCCGGCGCCTGAAGCATCGCAATGATCAGACCAAACGGGACAAGAAGAACAGACACTGCTCCAGATCCCGGAGCACGCGGCAGGGTAGCCAAACAAAGAAGGACCAGACAGCTGCGGGGGAGAATTCTCTCCGCACTGCTTATGGTCCTTCTTGTCTTTCTTGCTGCCGCAGGCATAAGGACAGTCTGGACGGCGCGCCGTCTTTCGCCTGCGGACAACACCCGGGACGCGGCGGCGGAGCGCCCCGCAATGGAACAGCAAGATGCGGCGGAAGCAATGCAGCTTTCGCGGGAGGCGGAAAAATGGGAGAGCCTCTCGGACGGTACTTTGGCCGCGGAGAACGACGCCGCCTCCGGAAAGGACGAGTCCGTGTATGTCCTTTCCGGGCCGGACGGAGCAGTGCGCAGCATCATTGTGAACGAGCAGCTTCGGAATCCGCGCGGGACGGCGTTTCTGGATGATTATTCGCAGCTGCGGGGAATAGAAAACGTAAACGGTTATCAGACCTTCACGAGGGACCGTGACGGAAAACTTATCTGGGAGGCGGGCGGAAAAGATATCTCCTATCAGGGGACGACGGATAAAGCGCTCCCTGTCGATGTGTCCGTCACGTATTTTCTGAACGGGAAAGAGACTGCGCCCGCGGATCTGGCGGGACGGAGCGGACAGATCCGCATCCGGTTCGACTATACCAATCATGAGACAAGAATCGTGGAGGAGCAGGGAAGCCGGAGGGAGATCTTTGTGCCGTTCACCGCGGTAAGCGGCGCGGTGCTGCCCGGGGAAACCTTCCGGAACGTGGCGGTCACGAACGGAAAACTGATTACCGAAGGGAAAGACACGATCGCTCTCGGTGTCGCAGTGCCGGGACTCAGGGAGAGCCTCGATATGGATGACCTGCGGGCGAAGGCCGCCTCGGACAGGATCCGCGATGAACTGGACAAGCTCGATATTCCGTCATATGTGGAGATCACGGCGGATGTCACGGATTTTTCGCTGGACAGGACGATGACCCTGATATCCGCCGGCCTGCTGCAGGATCTGGAGGAAATTGATGATTTCGATACCGAGGCGCTGCGGGCAGATATGGATGACCTGCAGGGCGGAATGGATGAGCTGCTCGATGGTGGAAGAAAATTCAGGGACGGAACAGAGGAGCTGCGGGACGGAACAAAAAAGCTCCGCGACGGGTCTGAGGAGCTTGCGGACGGCGCCGGAGAGCTCACGGACGGCGCAAGGGATCTGGATGACGGCGCGGGGGAACTCACCAACGGAGCGGGAGATCTCCTGAGCGGTCTGCTGGAAATGAATGACGACGGGATTTCAATGCTGACGAAGACATTCGGGGAGAATCTGCCGGAAGCCGTGGAACGGCTGAAGCTGATCCGCGCCGCCGGCGCAGCTTACCGGAATTTCGCCGGGGCGCTCCCCGATGAAAACAACTCCGTGAAATTTATTGTCAGGACTTCGGGAATCGGAACAGACTGAAGAAAACGGTGTTGTACATAGTGTTGCAAAAACGCTCTGAAAGCTATGAATTTCGCAAATTGACAGGCCTGCGCGCGCCCTGCCACCTTTAAATCAGAGCCGGTTTTGCCGGTTCCTGTCAGTATTGGAAAGGGGGAGGGATATGAAGAACGCGAAACGTGTATTATGCATCGGACTGCTGCTCATTCTGATCGGCAGCATTGGCGCGGCGCTTCTGCAAACTGATTTCGGACAAGTAAAGATCCGGGATATCAATCTCATCACAGAAGATCATCAACATCTCCATGGCTTAATGTTCATTCCAAAAACCGCAACGGCGGAGAATACCACACCGGTTGTCATTACAAGTCACGGCTGGCTCAACAGCGCCGAGGTACAGGACGCCGCTTCGATGCACCGTTCTTCCTGCGCGCATTCTATAAGCTGACAGGCAGGAACTGGGTCGGCCCGCTGGTCGTCTCGAGCATCTATGTCCTTTGCGGTATCATAAACACGGCGGTGCACAGCACGATACTCTGAAGATGATATCCGATGAAACAGGAACGGCCGCCTGAGGCGGCAGCGCATATGGCCCCTCCGTCCAGACGGCGGCGGGGCTATGTGCTTGGGAACAGACGATGCGACGCCGAAATGCCCGTAGTATATCGACAGGATCAAAAGGGGACGCTGAAGGCCGTCACCAGGCTTGAGATCCTGAAGGAGACGGAGACGACTCTGGTCATGGATGCGCATGACGGCATGGGCATGGTCGCGTCATACCGGATGATGGAAAAGCTCATCGACAAGGCAAAGGCGCACGGCATGGCCGGCGGCGCGATCACAAACTCCACGCACTACGGGATCGCGGGCTACTGGAGTACAATGGCATCGAAAGAAGACCTGATCGGGATCACCGGCACAAACGCCCGCCCCTCGACTGCGCCGACCTTTGGCGTGGAGAACATGATGGGAACCAATCCTCTGACATTTGCGCTCCCTACAGACGAGTCGTTACCGTTCAGCTTTGACTGTGCGAGCTCCATTGTCCAGAGGGGGCGGATCGAGTATTATGCAAGAAACGGCAGACCGACGCCGCCCGGGATAGTAGTCGGAAACCATGAAAGCGCTGACCGGTGTCGATGAGAACGGGAATCCCAGAATGTACTGGCTTGGGCATTTCTTCTTCGTCATAGACCCCGCTTTCTTTATGGGACGGGATGCTTTCTTACCATTTCCCGTTTGAGTAAGACGGCAGCGGCGGAAAACTATAAGGGAAAAATGGAGCCGGGGGCTCCGGAATGGGGAGATCATGGCAAAGTATGTAATGGCGCTGGATGCGGGCACGACATCGAACCGCTGCATCCTGTTCAATGAGAAAAGCGAGATCTGCGCATCGGCGCAGAAGGAATTTACGCAGATTTTTCCGCATCCCGGCTGGGTGGAGCACGACGCAAACGAGATCTGGTCAACACAGCTCGGCGTCGCAGTCGAAGCGATGCAGAAGGCCGGTGCCTCCGCGGAAGATATCGCAGCGATCGGGATCACGAATCAGCGGGAGACAACCATCGTCTGGGACAGGGAAACGGGAGAGCCGGTCTGCAATGCCATTGTCTGGCAGTGCCGCCGAACATCCGCCTACTGCGACGAGCTCAGGGTGAAAGGCCTGACGGAGACGGTCCGGGAAAAGACGGGACTTGTGATCGATGCCTATTTTTCCGGGACAAAGATCCGGTGGATCCTGGAAAACATTCCGGGCGTGCGGGAAAGGGCGCAGCGCGGAGAGGTACTGTTTGGAACCGTGGAGACGTGGCTGATCTGGAAACTGACGAAGGGGCGCGTGCATGCCACGGACTTTTCCAACGCATCGCGCACGATGCTGTTCAACATCCACACGCTCAGGTGGGACGAAGAGATCCTGAAGGAACTGGACATTCCGGCCGCGATGCTTCCGGAGGTAAAGCCTTCCGGCGGGATCTTCGGATATGCGGATTCGTCATTTTTCGGGGGAGAGATTCCGATCGCCGGAGCGGCGGGGGACCAGCAGTGTGCGCTTTTCGGCCAGACCTGCTTTAAGCCCGGGGAAGCAAAGAACACCTATGGAACCGGCTGCTTTCTCCTGATGAATACAGGGGAGGAGCCGATCCTGTCAAAGAACGGTCTGGTCACGACGATTGCGTGGGGGATAGACGGTAGGGTAAACTATGCTCTGGAAGGATCCATATTTGTTGCGGGCGCGGCGATTCAGTGGCTGCGCGATGAACTGCGGCTGATCGATGCATCGCCGGACTCCGAATACATGGCCACGAGGGTAACGGACACGAACGGCTGCTACGTCGTTCCCGCGTTTGCGGGACTGGGAGCCCCTTACTGGGATCAGTACGCGAGGGGTGCGATCGTGGGCCTGACGCGCGGTGTGAACAAATACCACATCGTCCGCGCGACGCTGGAATCGCTTGCCTTTCAGACGAGCGATGTACTTGCGGCGATGGAGGCGGATTCCGGGATCCGCCTGTCGTCTCTGAAGGTAGACGGCGGCGCCTGCAGGAATGACTTCCTGATGCAGTTTCAGGCGGATATCATCGGCGTGCCGGTGAACAGGCCCTCCTGCGTGGAGACAACGGCGATGGGCGCGGCGTATCTAGCCGGGATCTCGACGGGGTTCTGGAATTCCGAAGAGGATGTGGTGAGGAATCAGTCGATCGACAGGATCTTTGCGCCGCAGATGGATGAAACAGAGAGGCGGATACAGCTGGATGGCTGGAAGAAGGCGGTTACCCGCTCCTTTGACTGGGAGAAACATGAATAAAAAAAGACTGGCAGTCATAGCGGACGATTTTACCGGTGCGCTGGACACCGGGATTCAGTTTGCGAAAAAAGGGATCCGGATTGAAGTGCTCTCGGGTTGCGCCGACAGGATCGGCGACGTCGGGACGGATGTGGAGGTGCTCGTATTCGACACACAGTCGAGGCATATCCCGCCAGAGGAGGCCTACAGGGCGGTTTACAAAGTCGTGGAGGAGAGCATCGCGGCCGGGTTTCACTATATCTACAAGAAGACGGACTCCGGCATGCGGGGCAACATCGGGGCGGAGCTTGCCGCGGCAATGGACGCGTCCGGAGTGGATTCGCTCCAGTTCTTCCCGGCGCTTCCGAAGGCCGGCAGGATCACGCGCGGCGGGATTCAGCTGATCGACGGGGTCCCCGTGAATGAGAGCGTCTTCGGCAAAGACCCGTTCAATCCCGTCAGGCACGCAGCCGTCAGGGACATCATCGCCGAGACTTCTGACGTAAAGGTCACGGAGGGCCACGGAGGCTGCGGCATATGCGTGTATGATGCGGAGAGTGACGAGGATTTCAAGAAGCTCGGGAGCACCTTGGGCGATGAGGAGCTTCGCCTGACAGCGGGCAATGCCGGATTCGCCGAATTCCTTTCTCCGCTGATCGGCCTCATAGAGAGAAAGACCGAATACAGCCTGGACTCGGGGAAGCTGCTGATCGTATCGGGAAGCATCAACAGGATCACACTGGATCAGATGGATAAAGGAGAAGCCGCCGGGTATCCGCGGATCACGCTCACGGGCGAGAGCAAGGTCAGGGAAGATTATTTCAGCTCCGGATGCGGCGACGGCATTCTGCAGGAAAGCCTCGGGAACCGTGTCGCCATCATTGATGTGGGCGATCCGGAAAAGGATGCGGCCTCGCTTTCCTACGCGCGGGAGCACGGGATCCCGCAGGAGGAGCTGTGGATTCCCATATCCAGGAATCTCGGCGGCCTCATCAAAAGAGCTGTGGAGCTCGACAGGGAGGTCAATATCCTCTGCATCGGCGGGGATACACTCCACGAGGCCCTGAAGGCAATGGAGGTGAGCAGGATCATTCCCATGGATGAGGTTCTGCAGGGCGTCGTGTTAAACAGGATGAAATATCGGGGCAGGAACGTCTTCCTGCTGTCCAAATCGGGCGGATTCGGGCCGGAGGATCTGGTCTGCCGCCTTCAGGAAATCATTGAAAAGCTCAGTCATAAAGGAGGAGAGCAATGAATCTGCCTGTCATAGGAATCACGATGGGGGATCCCTTCGGAACGGGTCCCGAAATCACGGTAAAAGCGTTGTCTGATCCCGCGGTCTTTTTAAGGTGCAGGCCGGTCGTCATCGGGGACAACGCCGCGCTGGAATATGCGGCTGAAGTGCAGAGGCGGCTGGGGAAGCCGGCGCCGCGGATCCATGCGGTGAAGGAGATCTCCGAAGCGGAATTTAAGCACGGTACGATCGATGTTCTGAATATGGGCCTGATCGAAGCAGGCGACTTTCCCGCGATACAGGATCCGCCGGCGGCACTCGGGATCGGCCCCACGGCAAAGGGAGGGGAGGCCGCATTCCGGTACGTGGTAAAGGACATTGACCTCGCCATGCGCGGCGAGGTGGACGCCACCGTCACGAACGCCCTTTCCAAGGAGGCCGTCAATATGGCGGGACACCATTACAGCGGGCATACGGAGATTTACGCGGAGTATACCCATACGGAGAAGTGTACCATGATGCTCGCACACGAGGAGCTGCGCGTCGTGCATGTATCCACCCACGTTTCTCTCAGGGAGGCGTGCGACAGGGTCAAAAAGGACCGGGTTCTGGACGTGATCCGGATTGCGGACCGCGGCTGCAGACAGATCGGGATCGACAATCCCAGGATCGCGGTGGCGGGACTGAATCCGCACTGCGGTGAGAACGGACTGTTCGGGAGAGAGGAGATCGAGGAGATCCAGCCTGCGATCGACGAGGCGCTCAGGGAAGGAATCTGCATTCCGGACAAAAAGCCTATCCCGCCGGATTCCGTATTTTCAAAGGCCATCGGCGGATGGTATGACGTCGTTGTGGCCATGTATCATGACCAGGGACATATCCCGCTTAAGGTAAAGGGCTTTGTCTACAACAAAGAGGAGGGACACTGGGACGCGGTCGCGGGCGTGAACATCACACTGGGCATTCCGATCATCAGGGCATCGGTGGACCACGGGACCGGATTCGATATCGCCGGCTCGGGGGCATGCAACGAGATTAGCCTGGTGAATGCGATCGACTACGCCATCCGGATGGCGGACGCAAAATAGAAATCGGGGAAGAGAGTCTGTCAGATCACGGCATACTCATCCAGGATGTCTTCGGTGATCTTTCCCTCCGTGTTGCACTTTGCGTAGTATTCCACGCGCTGCCCGCGCAGCATTCTGGGGAGCCAGAGCGGGTAGTCCATGCTCATCAGGTTGTACTTGAGCTTTTTAAGCGGCATCCAGACCGGCGTCTTCGCGCCGCCATCCTTCAGCGCTCCGGAAAAGCTCCTTGCGACGAAGACGTGGAAGCGGATGTTTTTATCCGGCATATCAAAATTGAGACGCCCCGTATAATCGGGTTTTTCGCACTTAAGACCCGTCTCCTTCAGGAGCGTCCTCTCGGCCGCTGCGGCGCTTTCCTCCCGCGAGCCGATCGCTCCGATGGCGCCGGAGAGCTTGCCGGGGCGGTTTTTCATACTGGTATCGTCGATGAGGAGCACGTTTCCGCTTTCATCATAGGCGAAGACGATCACGTATTCGTTTTCCGGCGCCCAGCCGGTCCAGGCCTTTTTCTTTTCCTCAACTTCCCGCCGGAGCAGCTCCTCCTCCGGGATCGTTGGCTGTGCCGGATGGATCCTGTCATAGCAGGAGGCGCAGAGATGCTCGTCGCTCGAGAGGAATTCGGTGATGCTGAGCGCTTTGCCGCAGGATATGCAATGCCGCTGAAAGGGGAATACCGTGCGGCGGAAGAGGAACGCGACTATAAAAAGCGCTGCAGGGACAAGAAACGCCATGCTGACCGGCAGGCGGGATGTATAGATCAGATAGTAGGCCGTCCACAGGACAACGGAAAAGAGCGTGAGGATAAAGACAGCCCGCGCTTTTTTTCTGCTTTTTTCTCCGGCCCGCAGAAGGCTGAAGAGGAGCAGCCCGTCAAAGAACAGGAAGACGATATACCCCTCGACGACCTTCTGCACAAAAGACTGCATCATAAGCTTACTCGATCACCATGACGGAGACGCCGTCGGGAATCGCCGTGACGGTCGCGTCCTTTTTCCCGACGATCTCTTCGGCTTTCTGCATGGCTTCCTCCAGGGAATGGGCGGGGATCATGTGGAGACCCTTCACCATTTCATCCGGCGCTTCGGAAATATAGATCACGGAGGCTCTCTGGAGGACCCGGATAAAGATCTGCGTCTGCCACTGATCCGGAACTGTCTCGTTCCTTCCCCGCGACAGGAAGGTCGCAAGCGTCTTTTCGATATCGGGCTCATCCGCCATCTGGTGATAGAAGTGCTCGCCGCCGTGACCGTCGTTGCTCTTTGCCATCATGATGATGACGCCGCCGTGCTTTACGGTCGCCTCGGCAGCCGTCATGCCCTTGACCGCCTGGTAGATGTTCTGGTCGAGCGGGTAGCCGCCGTTGGTGGTGATGACGATATCCGCCGGACGAGCGTCCACCTTGCAGAGAGAGGATAAGAAATCACAGCCGGCCCGGTGCGCTTCTTCCATGTCGCCGGCCACAGCAAAGATGGCCTGCTTTTCCGCGTTGATGACGACATTGCAGATGAAGGCAAGCTTTGCGGTCCTCGCCGCCCACACCATGTCCTTGTGGATGGGGTTGCCTTCGAGGATCCCGGTCCTTGCATGCGGGTCTGCAATGAACTCCGAGCAGTGGTTCGCGAGCACGGTCGTCCTGGATGCGATGCCGGGAAGGATAGATTTCCTTGCACCGGAGAAGCCTGCGAAAAAGTGCGGCTCGATGAAGCCTTCCGCGCAGACCAGATCCGCGTCGACGACCAGCCGGTTGATGATGAGGTCGCCGCCGCTGGGGAGCGTGCCGATATGGACGAGCGGGGAATTGTCGCAGTCATGGACGACGATCTTTTCCCTCTCGACGATCTCCTCTCCGAATTTGTCGATCAGCTCCTGCCGGGTCGTTCCTCTGTGGCAGCCCGTGCTGATGAGGATGGTGATATCCGCATCGGGATTGCCCTCACGGATCTCCCGGAGCATGGGGGGAATGATCACCTTGCTGGGGACCGGTCTCGTGTGGTCCGAGGCGATGAGGACAATGTTCTTTTTGCCCTTTGCAAGCTCGGAGAGCTTTTTGCTTCCGATCGGATTTGCAAGGGCATCCTCTACGAGTGAAAGAGGGTCTTTTTCCGCCGTATAGTGATGGAGATTGGAAACAAGAACGCCCTGCACGCGCTCGTCGGCAATGTCAAGATTTAGGAATTCTTTTCCGTAAGGGAACGATAACTGCATTTCTTACCTCCGGTTTATCTTATGGAAAAGGCTGCCATTATTCATAGCATAACAGCAGCCTTGTCTGTGATTCTGGAATGGTCAGATCAAAGCTTCGGATCCGCGTCTTCTTCCACACCTTCTTCAGAAGCGAGCGGGAGATCGTAGTTGATGAGACCCTTCTTCTCTTCGTACTTGTAGAGCGCGTTGACGACGAAAGGCGTCAGCAGCGCAGTGACGATGACGGAAGCGGCGCACTGTGCGGTCGCTGTTGCCGCATAAGGCTCCCATGTGGCATCAACAGCTGCGATCGCAGCGGGGGTGGCGACGGAGTTGCCGGCGGATGTGCCGATCGCGGCGCCGACCGCGCAGCTTCTTCTGTTTTCCTTCTTGACCAGGAGCTTATAGATGAAGTAAGAAGGAATACCGGTCCAGAGGACGGTGAGCAGGCCCAGGAGAATACCGGGGATTCCTGCGGTAACCAGGGTCTTGAAGCTCATGCCCGCGCCCAGGGGGAAGGAGAACAGGAAGATGGAAACAAGCATGCCGGGCTTTAAGAAATCGCGGATCTTGTCGTCGAGGTTGCCGAGGATCATGCCGACGATGATCGGGAAGATGCATGCGAACAGGGTCTTGATCGGGATGGTGGCAACGCCGGTCAGGCCCATGAACAGCATTTCGTAGAAAGGACCGTCGTTAGAGGAGATAACCGCGACGGCGCCGACGTCGGTCTTGGTGCCGTACTTCGTTGCGAGGGCCGTGTACAGGCCGCCGTTGGAGTTCGACATACAGCCGATCAGTGCAAGGGGCGTAATGCCAAGGACCACAGCGCCCGGTCCGCCGATCTTCGCAAGAAGAACGCCGAGCGAAACGCCGAAGAGGACCTTGCTGGTGTTGAGGACGACGCCCTTGTAGAGGGACTGTCCCGCACTCCTGAACTGGATCTGTGCGCCGGAGCAGAAGAACAGGGTTGCGATCAGGGCGTTTGCGCCGTTTTTAAACAAAGCTGTCGTAAAACTGCCGATCTCAAGAAAGTCCGGGAACAGTGAGTTGACGATGACG
>Ga0079305_1003569_pt1 | contig 10305 bp, 11 predicted proteins | sample LMS_cellobiose_e_FD_79183 | JGI IMG/M metagenome (GOLD analysis project Ga0079305, IMG submission 79183) | Rumen-fistulated moose microbial communities from Alaska, USA - LMS_cellobiose_enrichment | ecosystem: Host-associated > Mammals > Digestive system > Stomach > Rumen fluid ...
GGTGGCGGACATCCTCTTCGGCTTTTTCTCCGCGGCGGCCAACCAGGCCATGCTGATCTTACAGGCGGACAATCTGGGCGTGCTGGACAAGGCCGCCCTCAGAAAATAGAGCCCATACCCCCAAGGCTGCTGACAGGGAGGCACGCTATGCAGGAACTGACCCTTGACGCCGCGGTGCAGAATATCGACGTCGTGACGGATTTCATCAGCGCCCGGCTGGAGGAGCTTTCATGCCCCATGAAGGCCCGGATGCAGATCGACGTGGCCGTGGACGAGCTCTTCGGCAACATCGCCCACTACGCCTACGGAGGCGAGGGAGGGCAGGTCACCGTGCGCTTCGAGGCGCTGCGCGACCCGGCAGCGGCGTTGATCACCTTCATCGACGCGGGCATGCCCTATGATCCCCTGGCCCGGGACGACCCGGACGTGGGCCTCTCCGCCGCCGAGCGAGAGCTGGGCGGGCTGGGCATTTTTCTGGTGAAGAAGACCATGGACGAGATGGACTACGCCTATGTAGACGGGAAAAACGTCCTGACCATCAAAAAGCTGCTCTGACCGCCGCGCAGATCGCCGCGGCCGTTGCCGTATAAGTCGATTATACGTGGACTTGGACACGTCCATCGAATCTGCACGGACTGGAGGAGGCCTATGAGCTTGTTTGACGACGCCGTCATCCTTGCCGTGCGTGCCCACAGCGGCATGACGCGCAAGGGGGACGGCGCGCCCTATATCCTGCATCCCATGGAGAGCGCGGCCATCGTGGGCACCATGACGGACGACCCGGAGATCCTGGCCGCCGCCGTGCTGCACGACGTGGTGGAGGACACGCCGGTGACGCTGCGGGAGATCGAGTCGCGCTTCGGGGGGCGCGTGGCCGCCCTGGTGGCCGCCGAGACCGAGGAAAAGCGCCCGGACCGGCCGGCGCCGGAGACTTGGCATGCGCGGAAGGCGGCGGCGCTGGCGGCGCTGGAGCGGTCCGCGGACCCGGCGGTGAAGCTGCTGTGGCTGGGAGACAAGCTCAGCAACATGCGCTCGTTTTACCGCCTCTGGCTGCGGCGGGGGGACGATCTCTGGCAGGAGTTCAACCAGAAGGATCCCCGGCAGCAGAGCTGGTACTACCGCACCGCGGCGCTGCTGCTGAGCGAGTTCAGGGAGACGGCCGCCTGGCAGGAATATGACCGGCTGGTGAACGCCGTTTTCGGCGAATACGAGGAGGAATAGGCCGTGGAGCAGATCACCGGCGCCGTGGAAAACGGCGTGCTGACCATCGCCCTGAAGGGACACATCGACTCCGTCAACGCCTCTGGCGCGGAGGCGGAGATCGCCCGTCTCCGGGCACAGTGGGACCACGCGTGTCTGGTGCTGGACGCCCGGGCGCTGGAATACATCTCCAGCGCGGGACTGCGCGTAGTGCTGCGGCTGCGGAAGGCCGAGCCGGCCCTTCGGATCGAGAACGTGTCCCCGGAGGTCTATGAGATCTTCGACATGACGGGCTTCACCGAGCTGATGGAGATCAAAAAGGCCTATCGCGTCGTCTCCGTGGACTGCTGCGAGGTCATCGGCCAGGGGGCCAACGGGCGGATGTACCGCATCGACCGGGACACCGTCGTGAAGGTATATCTGAGCGCCGACGCCCTGCCGGAGATCCACCGGGAGCGGGAGCTGGCCCGGACGGCCTTCGTCCTGGGGGTCCCCACCGCCATCCCCTACGACGTGGTGCGCATCGCCGGCGGGGGCTATGGCTCCGTTTTCGAGCTGCTGAACGCCGAGAGCTTCGCCGGGCTCCTCATCCGGAGGGAGAAGAGCGTGGACGAGGTATCGCGGATGTCCGTGGAGCTTTTAAGGCTTATCCACGGCACCCGGGTAAAGCCGGGGACCATGCCGGATATGCGAACCGTGGCCCTGGGCTGGGCGGACTTCCTGCGGGACTATCTCCCCGCCGATCAGGCGGAGAAGCTTCGCGCGCTCCTCGCCGCCGTCCCGGAGGACGACCATATGCTCCACGGCGACTACCACATCAAAAACATCATGCTCCAGAACGGGGAGAGCCTGCTCATCGACATGGACACCCTCTGCCGCGGCCACCCGGTCTTTGAGCTGGCCGGCATGTTCAACGCCTATGTGGGCTATGGGGAGACGGACCACGCCGTCGTGCGCTCCTTTCTGGGCGTCTCCTGGGAGACGGCCGCGGAGCTCTGGCACAAGTCGCTGCGCCTCTACCTGGCGGGCGCGGACGAGGCGGCGGTGAAGACCGTGGAGGAAAAGGCGCAGATCGTGGGCTATGCCCGGATCATGCGCCGCGCCATCCGCCGGAACGGTATGCAGACCGCGGCGGGCCGGGCGATGATCGAAAACTGCCGGGCCCATCTTGCGGCGCTGCTGCCCCGGACGGACAGCCTGACATTCTGACGGCGCGCCTTTTTCAGCGCGTCCTCCATTTACATTTTTGCCGCGAGGTGCTAAAGTGGAGGCGACGCCCGGCGACGGGCGCACAGGGAGAGCCTGAAACGAAGGGAGATCCTGCGTATGGATATGGATTTTTTGCGGAAGCTGCCCACGCCTGCGGAGCTGAAGGCGCAGTTCCCCGCCAGTGAGAACGCCAAACGGCTCAAGGCGGAGCGGGACAGGGAGATCCGGGACATTTTCGAGGGTCGGAACGACAAGCTCCTGCTGGTCATCGGCCCCTGCTCGGCGGACAACGAGGAGGCCGTGCTGGACTACATCGCCCGGCTGCGCGCCGTGCAGGAGAAGGTGGCCGACCGCCTTTTCATCGTTCCGCGCATCTACACCAACAAGCCCCGCACCGTGGGCACCGGCTACAAGGGCATGCTCCACCAGCCGGACCCGGAGAAGAAGACGGATATGCTTAAGGGCATCATTTCCATCCGGGATCTGCATATGCGGGCGGTGGAAGAGACGGGCTTCACCTGCGCCGACGAGATGCTCTACCCGGAAAACCACCAGTATCTCTCGGACCTACTGGGCTACGTGGCGGTGGGCGCCCGGTCCTCGGAGGACCAGCAGCACCGGCTCACCGCCAGCGGCATCGGCATTCCCGCCGGCATGAAGAACCCCACCGGCGGCGAGATCAGCGTGATGATGAACTCCATCATCGCCGCCCAGGCCGGCCACACCTTCCTCTACCGCGGCTGGGAGGTGGTGACGCGGGGCAACGACCTGGCCCACGCCATCCTGCGGGGCTATGTGGACAAGCTGGGCAACAGCATGCCCAACTACCACTACGAGGACCTGCAGCACCTCTATGAGCAGTACCAGCTCCTCCAACTGCGCAATCCCGCCGTCATTGTGGACACCAACCACGCCAACTCCGGCAAGCACTACGCCGAGCAGATCCGCATCGCCAAGGACGTCATGCACAGCTGCCACGTGTCCCGGGACATCCGGGGCCTGGTGAAGGGGCTCATGATCGAGAGCTATATCGAGGACGGGGCCCAGGGCGTGGGGGAGCACTGCTACGGCAAGAGCATCACCGACCCTTGCCTGGGCTGGGAAAAGAGCGAGAGACTGATCTATGAGCTGGCAGAGCTCTGGTAAGTTCTCAGAAAAGAGGATGTCCCGGACATCCTCTTTTCCATTGCGTACGACGTGCCCGGAAGGGCGGTTTTCTATAAGCGCAGATTATGGGACGCTCAGAATTTAAAATACGGAAAAGAACGGCAAATTGTTGAATTCAAATTGCTTTTCGGGGGAAATTGTGGTATAAAATAGATGTACAGTCGGACAAAGTCTCGTTGACAAACCCCCGGCGGGCGATTATAATGGTTTCAGGACCCGGTTTTGGGCCTTTTTGTCCTGCTTATGCCCCGTGCGTTTAAAATTTGAATGAGAGGCAGTTGAAGTCATCATGAAATTCCTGTTTGCGCCCGACTCCTTCAAGGGCAGCCTGACCTCCAAGGAGATCATCGAGCTTTTGACGGAGCAGGCCGAGAAGATCTTCCCCGGCTGCGAGTGCGTTTCCGTGCCCATGGCCGACGGCGGCGAGGGCACTATGGAAGTCCTTGTGGACATCAACAACGGCAAGTTCGTCACCGTCCCGGTGAAGGGCCCCCTGTTTGAGGACGTCGAGGCGGTCTACGGTGTGCTGGACAGCAATACCGCCATCATCGAGATGGCCGCGGCCTCCGGCCTGCCCATGGTCCCGGCGGACAAGCGCGACCCTCTGAACACCACCACCTACGGCACCGGTGAGCTCATCCGCCACGCGCTGGATGCCGGCTACCGCAACATCATCATCGGCGTGGGCGGCAGCGCCACCAACGACGGCGGCATCGGCTGCATGGGCGCTCTGGGCGTCAAGTTCCTGGATCAGAACGGCAAGGAGGTCTACTTGGGCGGTAAGGGCCTGGCGGAGATTGCCGATATCGACCTGTCCGGCCTGCATCCCGCCGCGGCCGACGCCACCTTCACCGTCATGTGCGACGTCACCTTCCCCCTGCTGGGACCCAAGGGCGCCACTTATGTCTTCGGTCCCCAGAAGGGCGCGGACGAGCCCCGTCTCGTGGCCCTGGAGGCCGGCATGACCAACTATGTGGAGGTCATCCGAAAGAAGTTCGGCGAGTACATCGGCGACAAGCCCTCCACCGGCGCGGCCGGCGGCTTGAGCGCGGCGCTGATGGTCTTCCTGAAGGCCCAGCTCAAGTCCGGCATCGACACCGTGCTGCAGCTTTCCGACTTCGACAAGAAGCTGGAGGGCGTGGACGTGGTCATCTCCGGCGAGGGCCGGGCGGACCACCAGTCCGCCAACGGCAAGGTCCTCTACGGCGTAGGCACCAGCGCCATGAAGCGCGGCATTCCCGCCGTGGCCATCGTAGGCAGCATGCTTCCAGGCGCCGAGAGCCTGTATGACTGCGGCATCACCTCCATCATCCCCACCGTCAACGGCATCATGCCCCTGGAGGACGCCATCAAGAATGCCGTGGAGCTCTTCCGCGGCGCCGCTTACCGGACGTTGATGCTCATCAAGGCCGGCTACGACATCAAGCGGTAAATCCATCCATTTGCGCAAAACCCCTTTACGATATACTCAAAATATTTTTTTGGAGGTAGAAGACAATGAAAATCGTAGTACTCGACGGATACACGGAGAACCCCGGCGATCTGAGCTGGGCTGGCCTGGAGGCTCTGGGCGAGGTCGTTCTGTATGACCGCACCTCTCTGACCGATCAGGACGAGGTCATCGAGCGCGTTGGCGACGCCGACGTCGTCATCACCAACAAGACCCCCGTGTCCAAGAAGGTTTTTGACGCTTGCCCCAACATCAAGCTCGTCACCGTTCTCGCCACCGGTTACAACGTTGTCGATTACGAGTATGCCAAGACCAAGGGCATCCCCGTGTCCAACGTCCCCACCTATGGCACTGCGTCCGTCGGTCAGTATGCCATCGCGCTGCTGCTGGAGATCTGCCACCACATCGGCCACCACAGCGAGACCGTCCATGCCGGCAAGTGGGCCAACCATATCGACTGGTGCTACTGGGATTATCCCCTCATCGAGCTGGCTGACAAGACCGCCGGTATCATCGGCTTTGGCCGCATCGGCCAGACCACCGGCAAGATCGCCAAGGCTCTGGGCATGCGCGTCATCGCCTACGACCTGTATCCCAACGACTTCGGCAAGCAGATCGGCGAGTATGTCACGCTGGACGAGCTGCTGGCCCAGGCCGACGTCATCTTCCTGCACACCCTGCTGAACAGCTCCACCGAGGGCATGATCAACGCCGAGACCATCGCCAAGATGAAGGACGGCGTCATCCTCATTAACAACGCCCGCGGTCAGTTGATCGTCGAGGAAGACGTTGCCGCGGCCCTGAAGTCCGGCAAGATCTATGCCGCCGGCGTGGACGTTGTCTACACCGAGCCCATCAAGGCCGACAACCCCCTGCTCACCGCGCCCAACTGCATCATCACCCCGCACATGTCCTGGGGCGCCAAAGAGGCCCGTCAGCGCATCATGGACTGCATCGTCAAGAACGTGGAGACCTTCATCGCCGGCGATCCGCAGAACGTCGTCAACAAGTAAGCGGAGGCACGGGAATGTACGAGTCGATCCACAAGTATTTCCAGGTGGGTACCATCCAGTGGATGAGCTACCCCAAGAGCGACCCTATGGATTCTCTGCGGGCCATCCTTGAGGATGACTTCTTCGACGCCATCGAGCTCAAGGGCTACGGCGACAAGAACGAAGAGGCCAAGAAGCTCCTGGACCAGAGCCACATGAAGATCTGCTACGGCGCGCAGCCCCGTCTGCTGGGCCCGAAGCTCAACCCCAACGCCATCAACGAGGACGACCGCAAGAAGGCCGAGGCCACGCTGATCGAGGCCGTTGACGAGGCTGAGTATCTGGGCGCCAAGGGCATCGCGTTCCTGGCCGGCAAGTGGGAAGAGGCCACCAAGGATCAGGCTTATGCCCAGCTCCTGAAGACCACCCGCGCCGTCTGCGACTACGCTGCGAAGAAGGGCATGAACGTGGAGCTCGAGGTCTTCGACTTCGATATGGACAAGGCCGCCCTCATTGGTCCTGCCCCCTATGCCGCCCAGTTCGCCGCCGATATGCGCACCACCCACAGCAATTTTGGAATCATGGTGGACCTGAGCCATTTCCCCACCACCTATGAGACCAGCAAGTTCGTTGTGCGGACCCTGCGCCCCTACATCACCCACTTCCACTTCGGCAACGCCGTTGTGAAGCCCGGCTGTGACGGTTACGGCGACCTGCACCCCCGCATGGGCTATCCCGAAAGCGCCAACGATATCCCCGAGCTGGTGGATTATCTCCGCGTGCTGAAGGAAGAGGGCTTCTTCGATGCCGAGAACCCCTATGTGCTCTCTATGGAAGTCACCCTGCGTCCCGGCGAGGACGAGAAGATCGTCCTGGCCAACACCAAGCGTTGCCTCAACCGCGCCTGGGCTCTCGTGTAAGGCGAGAGAAATCGCAAATCATGAAAAACAACCTCTGCTCCGGCAGAGGTTGTTTTTATGCGTAAGCGCCCGCCGTACTTGCAAACTCGCGGTCGATGCGGTATAATGGAATTACTTTAAGGGGGTATCGATATGGATTTTAAAGACAGCTTTTTTGCCTCCGATGCAATCGCGAAAGCACAGGGGTTGGAGGACTGGGAGCGCAATGCCCTGATGTTTTCCATGATAGATTCGGAAAACGAGGAGAATCAATACGATACGCCCGAACAAAAAAAGGGATATCTGACAGAGGCAGAAGAACAAAAGGCGAAAGACCATGAATGGTTTTGGGCATGCATTGGATTGATCGGTTACGTGATTTATCTATGCGCGGGAACAAAAATGTGACGCTTCTTCAAACTGAGGTGTAATTATGCGTTATAATCGCGTTATGGGACGATTCCAATAGCCCCCATCACGCTGCCGAATCCCCGCTTTTCCAATCCCGCGGCTAATGAACTGCATGTCTCGGCACGCCGCCGTCCCGCTATCCTGCGAAAAGGCCCCGTCTTGAAAGACGGGGCCTTTTCGATGCGCTACGCAATGCGCCTTGCGCCATAGTAGTGGCTGTTGTAATAGCCTGTGGCCAGGGAATCGATGGTGACCCGGCCCTGGCTGGAGGAGGCGTGGATGAACTGGTTTTCGCCGATGTAGATGCCCACGTGGCCGATGGAGCCGTAGCCGCCGCTGTAAAAGCAGATCACGTCCCCGGGCTGCAGCTGACTGCGCTCCACATATGTACCGTTGTTGAACAGGGAGGCGGCGGTGCGGTTGGTGGCGTAGCCGTTCTCCTTAAAGACGTAGTACACGAAGCCGGAGCAGTCGAAGCCCTTGGGGCTGGTGCCGGCCCAGACATAGGGCACGCCCATGTACTGGGAGGCGGTGGCAACGATGGTGCTGCCGGCGCTCTGGGGCACGGTGGCGGCCACCGCCGTGGCCAGGCTCTGGCCGGGCAGGACCACATAGTCGCTGTGGACATAGCCCACGGCGCCCTGGCGGCTGACCTTGTACCAGGCGCCCTCCACGCCGAGGACGTCCAGCTCCGCGCCGGCGCTGCAAAAGCCCAGAACGGCGGCGGAGGTGCCGGGGCCGCTGCGGAAGCGCACGGTGTCGCCGGAGACGGTGCCCCGGCCGAAGGCGGCTTCCAGCTTCTCCGCGTAGTCGATGTAGTCCGCGGACATATAGCCTTCTTTCCCGGTGGCCAGGACCCTGTACCAGTTTTTGTTCTGGCGGTCCAGCACCACTACGGGCGTGCTCTTGGCCACGGTGGTGACAATAGCGCTGTCGGTGCCGGCCGCCGTGCGCAGATTCACGTCGGCGGCGTTGACCGTGCCGCCGCCCTCCGCGGCGATGGCCGGGAGATTGAGGCAGCAGCCCAGCAGTGCCGCGGCCAGGAGCCTTCTGAACAGAGGATGCTTCATGGCCTCACCTCAGCGTACGGTGAGCGCGCGTTCGAGCCAGACGGATGCCACGTCCATGGCGGCGTAGAGGCTGGTCTTCTCGCTCTTTTTGACCACCCGGTCCCGGGACTTGATGTCGGGATCGGTGAGCTGGAGCTGGACGGCCACCTTGGTGGCGACGTCCATGTCCTTCACCTTTTTGGTTTCCAAGATCTGGAGCATGATGATATATTTGTCGGCCATGCTGCCGTAGTAGATCAGATTGTCCTTACGGCGGAGGGGCCGGCCGCGATATTCGAGAGTTGTGGTTTTTGCAGCCATTGAATCATTCCTTTCGCGAAAAAGTAACAAAATTGTAACACATTGTAATTGAAATGTCAATAGCTCGTCGCGGCATGCTCTGTTCAGCGCTATTCAGTTGTCACGCGGGGGTGGGTTATTTGAGCCTGTCCAGGAGGAATTTCGCGGCCTCAACGTAGCCGTCGAAGCCCAGACCGATGAAATGGCCGCAGCAGGCCATGCCGGCGTAGGAGATCTGGCGAAAGCTCTCCCGTTTGGTCACGTCGCTGAGATGGACCTCCACGGCGGGGAGGCCCACGCCCTTGAGCGCGTCCAGGATGGCCACGCTGGTGTGGGTATAGGCGGCGGGGTTGATGATGATGCCGTCGATTTTGTTCTCGGTCCGTCCGTAGGCGCCCTGGATGGCGTCCACCAGGTCGCCCTCGTGGTTGGACTGAATAAACTCGCACTCCGCCCCCAGGGCGGCGCAGCGCTCCCTGATATAGGCCACCAGATCGACATAGGTGCGCCCGCCGTAGATCTCCGGCTCTCGGATGCCCAGGAAATTGATGTTGGGGCCGTTTAAAATGAGAAAACGCAAATCAGATCTTCCTTTCGTCGAAGGCCCGGAGGACCCGATCCGCCAGAGCGTCCACGGTGCCGTCGTTGTCGCAGACGCAGTCGGCGCAGGCCCGGTAGATGGGATCCCGGGCGGAGAGCATCTCCTGCAGACGACCCGACGCGGAGAGGGGCCGCCCGTCGGTGGGCAGGTGGGCGATGTCCCGGCGGATGTAGACCACGAAGCCGTTCCGGGCAATGGCGGCGCGGTTTTCCTCCCGCAGGACGCTGCCGCCCCCCAGAGAGAGGATGCCGCCGCCGGTTTGGGTGAGGCGGGCGATCACCGCGCTTTCCAGGTCCCGGAAGGCCGTCTCGCCCTGCTTTTCAAAGATCTCGGGGATGGAGCAGCCCGCTGTCCGGATGATCTCGGCGTCCACGTCCGCGCACGCCCGGCCGGTCCGCCGGGAGAGAGCCTCTCCCAGAGCGGTCTTGCCGCAACCGGGCATGCCCATGAGGACGATGGTGCGCTTTTCTCCGTCGATGGCCCGGAGGACGCGCTCGTACTCCGCCTCGGGAAATTTTTTGTCAAAAAAACGCTCCTCGGCGAACACCGCCTGGGTCACCAGCATGGGCAGGCCGCCGGAGGCGGGGAGGCCCAGGGCTCTGGCCTGGGCGATCAGGGTGGTGCACAGGGGATTATAGACCACGTCCAGCACGCCCCGCAGCGCCGGGAAAGCCCGGAGGTCCACCGGTGAGACGCCGCCCATGGGGTACATGCCCACGGGGGTGGTGTTCACCAGTACCTCCGCGTCCGGGTGGAGGGCAGGCGCGTTTTCGTAGTTCAGCCCGCCCCGGCGGGAGACCCGGAGCACCGCCCGGGCGCCCCGGCTCCTGGCCGCCGCCGCGGCGGTGAGACTGGTGCCGCCGGTGCCCAGAACGAGCACTTTTTTTCCGGTGAAGTCGATGCCAGCCCGGTCCGCCATATAGAGGAAGCCGGAGAAATCCGTGTTGTAGCCGTAGAGCACGCCGCGGCGGTTGACGATGGTGTTGACGCAGCCGATCTCCAGCGCGGCGTCGTCGATGCCGGCGCA
>Ga0079305_1003572_pt1 | contig 10296 bp, 7 predicted proteins | sample LMS_cellobiose_e_FD_79183 | JGI IMG/M metagenome (GOLD analysis project Ga0079305, IMG submission 79183) | Rumen-fistulated moose microbial communities from Alaska, USA - LMS_cellobiose_enrichment | ecosystem: Host-associated > Mammals > Digestive system > Stomach > Rumen fluid ...
CTCCCCGTCACGCAGGGATACGTCGTGGAACCGTACCTTCTTCGCAAAATTGAACCCCTGCGTCGCCTCCGCCGCAAAGTTCCACGGACTCGTGTACCATTTGTCCGTATGCCACGGTGTGTAACTCATTTTCCTTCCTTCCTTTCCGTCGTCCCCCCGGCGTCGGATGCCCGGCCCGGGCGTTGGCCTTATAAAATGGTCCAACCAATTATTGTGAGAAAAAATCTCTTCCTTCTCCCCGGTTTTTCTATAATAATAGGGATTTTCCCGAAAAAAGTCAACGGGAGTCCTGCTTTTTCTCACTGTCCAAAAAATTCCTCCTTCTATTTAATATATATATCCGCTTTTTTCTGACTCATTTTTTTGCTCTGAAAAAGCTGCCGATTCTATCTTTTAGTCAGAATCCACAAAAAACATTATTTAATGGTCCTACCAATATGCCCCGCGAAGACCCCCGGACGGCGGGCGGCGGCCCCCCTTTCCCGGGAAAACCGCCGGGAGGAGGCCGCCGCGGCGCGTCAGACAGAGTCCGCGCTGTCCACCATCATGCTCAGGTCGATCAGGTATTCCATGTGGCGCAGGTGCCCCTCCATAGCCTCCACCGCGGCCACGGGGTCGTTGTTGTCGATGGCCTCGGCGATCTTGATGTGGGCGGGGTTGGCCACGTCGCAGGTGTCCGTCACCTTTTTCCAGACCTCCACCGCCGCCAGGAACACGCCCTTCATGGTGGCCTGCAGCTCCATGAGGATGGCGTTGTGGGTGCTCCGGGCGATCGCCCGGTGGAAATGGTAGTCGGCGAGGATGTGCGCGGTCAGACCCTCGTCGGTCTTGGCGTTGCGGCTGGTGGCCTGGACGGTCTTGAGGGCGTTGCGGATGGCGATCTTGTCGTCCCGGTTGGCGTTTCTGGCCGCGATGCGCACGATGCCGATCTCCACCACCCGCCGGGCCTGCACCATCTCCTGCCAGTTGTACCGGCCCAGCACCTGCCGGGCGTCCAGGATCTTCTGGAGCGTCTCCTGATCGTCCACCAGATAGCTGCCGCTGCCCTGCCGGGTGGAGGCCAGTCCGATGACCTCAAAATAATGCAGGGCCTCCCGCACCGTGGTGCGGCTGACGCCGAAGCGCGCCGCCAGCTCCCGCTCCGGAGGGAAGCGCTCTCCCGGCTTCAGCTCGCTCCGGGCGATCATCTCCTTCAGGTTTTCCACCACGTCGTCGGTCACGGACCGCCTCTGCTCCATGCCCGCACCCCCTTTTTATAAAGCATAGCACGGCCGCCCTCCCGGCGCAAGACAAAACGTGCACGGAAATAGGGGCGGGAGAGACGCGGATTGCCGCGTCGGGCTTCGCCCTCCTCGCAATGAAGAGGGGGACCGGCGTCTCCCCTCCCTGTCATTCCGAGGAGCCGGTCCGCGGACCGGCGACGCGGGAATCCGTCTCTCTCCGCCGAAAAGAGACCAGAGGCGGCAAAACGCCCCCGCCGGCGGCGGGGGCGTTCGGGAAACGGGTTCAGGCGGCCGGGGCGGCCTCCAGAGCGTCCTGAACAACGTCAGCAGCGCCGGAGACGCCGCTGTCCTTGGCCGCGCGGGAGGCGCAGAAGGAGCAGACGTCGGAGTGGTGGCCTTCCACCGCCTCCTGGAGAGTGACCGTCTCGACGGTGTTGGAATTCTTCAGCGCCTGGCAGTCCTCGTAGTAGTGGTGCTTATAGCCGTATTTGGTGACGTAGACCGTGGAATCGGAGTGGATGCCGAAGCCGTCCTCGGAGGCCTCCGCCAGGATCTCGTCCACCCGGTCCTGGGTCACGGGATGGTAGTCGGCGGAGGCGGCGGAGGCGCCGATGAACACCACCGCCAGCACGGCGGCCACGATCTTCTTGGTCTTCTCGTCGATCTTGTCGCTCTTGGTGATGAGGATGATGGCCAGGGGGGCCAGGATGACGCCCGCCATCACGATGCCCAGCTGGTTCCAGATAAACTGCAGGACGGGGTTGTGGAGCTTGGTGGGGTGGATGTGGTTGGCCCGCTTCCACAGCTGGGCGGCCACCACGCACAGCACGCCGGCCACCACGATGTCGATGATGCACTCCGTCACGTGGTCCATGAAGAGCATGCGGACCGCGCCGAAGGGCCAGTTGGTTTCGCCGATCTGGGGCAGGTACATGGCCACGGCGGCCAGGGCCCACAGCACGAAGGCGAACACCCGCCAGAGGGCGGTGTTCTTGCGTACGCCGGTCTCCTGCTCTTCCAGCTGGGCGGCGGCGGCCTTCAGCTCCGCAGCCGTGGGTTTCCTCTTTTCGGCGGGGGCGGCGGGTTTCTTTTCAGCCATGATGCATTCCTCCTTATTTCGGGTACCTCTCTCCGGGTACGGTACAACATGGGGACATTATAGCAGAGCTTTTCCCGAAATACAATAAATTGTGGTGTTTTTCTCTGTCGTATACAAGATAAAATGTTGAAAATTTTTACGCTTTAGAGTACAATAGCGGGGCAAAGACTGAAAATACACTTCCGCAAGGAAAAAGGAGACGTATATGGAACTCAACGATCTGTTTGACAAAAAGACCCTGGAGGCCATCCTGGCCGACGCCGCGGAGGCCGGCATCGACGCCGACGACGTGAAGAAGGTCCTGGGCACCCTGCCCAACGGCGGCAAGGCCCAGCCCTCCCGCTCCGCCAACCCCGAGGGCGAGCTCATGAGCCTCATGGGCGACGACAAGGAGGCCGTCACCGACGCCGTGGCCGACGCCGCCGGCGTGGAGCGCGGCAAGACCGGCACCATCCTCATGCTGGCCGCCCCCTTCCTGCTCAAGTACCTCTTCAGCAACAACCACTCCCAGAGCACCTCCAACACCTCCCTGCTGGGCTCGCTCCTGGGCATGGGCGCCCAGCCCCAGTACCAGCAGAACCCCATGAACTCCCTCCTGGGGGCGTTCCTGGGCGGCGGGGCCCAGCCGGTGCAGCAGCAGAGCCTCACCAGCTCCCTCCTGGGCAGCATGCTGGGCGCCCAGCAGCCCAGCTACGCCAGCAACAACACCGCCTCCCTCCTGGGCTCCCTGCTCAGCTCCGGTCCCCAGGTCCAGGCCCAGCCGGTGCAGCCCCTGCAGCCGGCCCAGCCGGTCCAGGTGTCCGGCATCGGCTCCCTGATGGATCTCATGGGCGGCGGCGTGCAGCAGCCCACCCAGCAGCAGCAGATCCAGCAGGGCGGCGGCCTGCTGAACTCCCTCTTCAACCTCTTCGGGGACATGTGAGCGCGTAAAGCGAGGCGGATACCATGGATACCAACAAGAGACCCCGCGCCCATGAGAAAAAGGAGTCCGGCCAGTCGGTCCATGTGAACAAGACCGACAAGGTGGAGACCGGCCACGGGCCCGTAGGGTCCGGGGCGCGCCCCCAGGCCGGCCAGTCCCGGCCCCAGAGCGCCGGCGGCTCCAGCAAGGCCGTCCGGCGGGCCACCGGCGGTTCGTCCGTCCTGATCCTGCTGGTAGTGCTCTTCCTCCTGTTCCGGGGCTGCGGCGGCTCCATGGGCGGCGCCCAGAGCCAGACCCAGCAGGCCCAGCCCCAGCAGCAGACGGTCCAGGCTACGGCGGTCCCCACCGCCGCGCCTACGGCGGCCCCCGCGGCCACCCAGGCCCCTACGGCGGCCCCCGCTCCGGTGAACGCCGCCGCCCGGGCCCGGTACTACACCCCCAAGGCCAACGACAGCGTCACCATCATGGTGTACATGTGCGGCACGGACCTGGAGTCCAACTACGGCATGGCCACCAGCGACCTGCAGGAGATGGCCAGCGCCGCCATCGGGCAGAACGTCAACGTGATCGTGGAGACCGGCGGCTGCAAGATGTGGAAAAACCGGATCGTCTCCAACGCCTCCAACCAGATCTACAAGGTGGAGAGCGGCGGCGTCCGGCTGGTGAAGGACAACCTGGGCAGGAAGGCCATGGTGGAGAGCTCCACCCTGGTGGAATTCCTCAAGTTCTGCCGTGAGAACTACCCCGCCGACCGGAACATCCTGATCTTCTGGGACCACGGCGGCGGCTCCATCTCCGGCTACGGCTACGACGAGCTCTACAAGAGCGCCGGGTCCATGGACCTGGCGGAGATCGCCTCGGCCCTGAAGACCGTGGGCGGCACCTACGACTGGATCGGCTTCGACGCCTGCCTCATGGCCACGCTGGAGACCGCCCTGGTCTGCGAGGGCTACGCCGACTACATGATCGCCTCCGAGGAGACCGAGCCGGGCACCGGCTGGTACTACACCAACTGGCTCAACCAGCTCTCCAAAAACACCGCCGTGGACACCCCGGCCCTGGCCAAGACCCTCATCGACGACTTTGTGAAGACCAGCACCGGCGCCTCCGCCAGCGCGAAGGTGGGCCTGTCCCTGACGGACCTGGCGGCCCTCTCCGGGGCGGTGCCGGGGCCCTTCCGGGACTTCGCCACCTCCACCACGGAGCTTCTGAGCAACAAGAACTACGCCGTTGTCTCCAACGCCCGGGCCAGCGCCCGGCAGTTCGCCCAGAGCAGCCGCATCAACCAGATCGACCTGGTGGACTTCGCCAACTACGTGGGCACGCCCGAGGCCAAGGCCCTGTCCCAGGCGCTGCTGGGCTGCGTGAAGTACAACAACACCAACATCTCCCACGCCTACGGCCTGTCCATCTACTTCCCCTACGAGACCATGAACACGGTGAAGACCGCCGTTTCCACCTACAAGAGCGTGGGCATGGACGACGCCTACACCAAGTGCATCAGCTCCTTCGCCTCCCTGGCCAGCAGCGGCCAGCTCGCCGCCTCCTCGGGCTACAGCTCGGGCATGGACATCGGCTCCCTGCTCAGCGGCATGCTGGGCAGCTCGTCCCCCTACAGCGGCAACTCCTACGGCAGCGGGAACCTCACCGGCTACGGCTCCCCCCTGGGCGCCCTGCTGGGGGGCTACTCCAGCGCCTCCCAGCCCAGCTCCTCCGGCATGAGCGTGGACCCGGCCATGATCGCCCAGCTCCTGGGCGCCTTCTCCGGCCGGAACCTCCCCGCCGAGATGGACTGGGTGGACGAGGACACCGTGAGCCGCTCCGTGGACTACATCAGCGAGAACTACATCGATCCCGCGGACCTCTTCACCACCGTCCGGGCCGACGGGGCCCATGTGCTGACCCTCTCGGCGGCGCAGTGGGACCTCATCCAGGACGTGGTGCTCAACGTCTACGTGGACGACGGGGAGGGCTTCATCGACCTGGGCCTGGACAACATCGACTTCGAGTTCGACGGCGACGACCTGGTGATGAAATTCGCCGGGGAGTGGATGACCATCAACGGCCACCCCGCGGCCTACTACATGCTCTCCGTCACCGACGACGCCGAGGGCTACCTGGTCCGGGGCCGTATCCCCGCCCTGCTCAACGGCGAGCTGGTGGATCTGGAGGTGGTCTTTGACGACGAGAACCCCTACGGCGTCATCACCGGCGCCCGGCCCATGTACGAGGACGTGGACGTGGTGGCCAAGGGCGACATCGCCATCGAGGCCGGGGACGAGCTCCAGTTCCTCTGCGACTACTACGGCCGGGACGGGAGCTACGAGAGCACCTACAAGCTGGGCGAGCCCTTCACCGTGGGCAGCGCCGGGCTGAGCGTCGAGTACTCGAAGCTGGACGAGGACCTGAGCGTCACCTACCGTCTCACCGACATCTACAGCAACCACTACTGGCTCCCCGCCTGGGCGGCCTGAGCCGGACCCATAAGCGAAGCATCCGCCCTCCGGTCTCCCGGAGGGCGGGTTTTTTGTCGGGAGGAACGGATTCCCACGACCAGTGTGCGCACTGGTCCCGGAATGACAAGGCGGTGTCGGCCGGAAAAAACGACGTGCCGAAGCACGTCGTTTTTTGTATGTATGCTTTTCCGGGGGCGATCATTGGCTGTTTTTCCGAAGCTTCAGATGCTTGGGGACGCCGGCGGCGTAATACGGGCTGAGGATGCCGATGACCAGGGGCTTCACATAGTTGACGAATTCTTTGGTGACATAGGTGCCGTCCGGGGTGATCCAGTCGGGGGGGACCTTCTTTTCCACATTGGCGATGCCGTGAACGTCATGGAGCCCGTAGTGGGACACATAGGGCTCCCGGGAGTCCACCTGAATGGTGACCATCTTCCCGGTCTCGCCCTCCATAATCTTGCTGACGGCGATATATCCCACGTTGTAGGCCTCGTCCACGTCGATGCGGGACGCCATGTGGGTGGCGCAGCGCTGCAGCAGCGAGAACTCGATGGCGCGGCTCTTGTACCCCAGGCGGTAGCCCAGGGCGTTGGAGAGCATGCGCCCGGCGCCGGACAGCTGCGTATGTCCGAAGGCGTCCGTATAGGACGCGTCGATGCCGTAGTTGCACACCAGCGTCCCGTCCGCCAGACGCAGGCCCTCGGAAACGGCGACGACCACGGATTTTTTGACCCTGGCGATCCGCTCGACCCGCTCGACGAAATCATCCTCATCGAAGGGCAGCTCGGGAAGATAAATGAGATCGGGTCCGCAGCACTCGGAATCCCTGGAGAGGACGGTGGCGCCGGTGAGCCATCCGGCGTTCCGGCCCATGATCTCCACCACGGCCACCCGCGGGTCCGTGGCGCCGAAGCTCTCGTTGTCCTGGATCATCTCCTTCATGGAGGTGGCGACGAATTTGGCGGCGGAGCCGAAGCCCGGCGTGTGATCGGTAAAGGGAAGGTCGTTGTCGATCGTCTTGGGGATGCCCATAAAGCGCTCGCTCCGGCCGTGGGCGGCGGCGTAATCCGAAAGCTGCTGGATCGTGTCCATGGAGTCGTTGCCGCCGATGTACAGGAACTTGTCGATATCGTACTGCTCCAGCAGCTCAAAGATCCTTTTGTAGGCCTCCTCATCCTGTTCACAGGCCGGGAGCTTGTACCGGCAGGAGCCCAGGAAGGCCGCCGGGGTCCTTTTGAGCAGAGAGAGATCGTACAGGTCGCTGAAGAATTCTCCGAGATCGACGATCTGCCCCTGCAGAAAGCCTTCGATCCCGAACCGCATGCCGTAAATGCGCTCGATGCCGCCCACCTTGGCGGCCTTGATCGCGCCGGCCAGGCTCGAGTTGATAACGGCCGTCGGACCGCCCGACTGGCCGATGATCATATTGCCCATGACACACCTCCTGTTATGCCCGATGACGCTTCGGGGAATCCGCCGGGATATTCGTATTTCTTCTGAGAAAAATATACCATTGGAAACCGATACAGTCAAATCCGAAAACAAAAAACCCGGAAACCAGAGGGCTTTGGAGAGGTTGGTGTTTCATAATATTATTATGTAAACTTAATGGATGGGAGAACGGCAGGCAGCGGGACGCCGCCTGCCGGTTTTAACTTTGCTTGTTTTTCAGGCCGTCCCGGAACGCCTCTTCAATCCGGGACTTCTTGCATCGTACCCCCCCGTATGAATAAATTCTAACATTTGTGTTATAAATATTTTATTATATCATCAATTAAATTGGTTTCCCTTCGATTTGGTAATCATCATTTTTGAGCGGATAATTCCGCACAACAGAGACGATACAGCGCTAAAATGATAGTGATAGGTCTGCACTGTGATATCCTTCACGCCCAAAGCGCGCTTGGAAATCACATACTTTTCAAACGCCTCATTTACAGTCAAATCGTTCACTTTTCTCATCTTGATCTTGTTCATAACTTGACCTCATGCCTCCCCGATTTTGTATCAGAGACGCATGAGGTCAAACAAGTAACAAAGCGATTACGATAAGAACACAAAAACCCTGAAACCTCAATGGTTTCAGGGTTTTGTGGTGGAGACTGCTGGACTCGAACCAGTGACCTCATGCGTGTGAAGCATGCGCTCTAACCAGCTGAGCTAAGCCTCCATAGTGGGCCCCCCAGTGGTTAAACAGAGGGGCGTGGTGACCCGTACGGGACTCGAACCCATGTTACCGCCGTGAAAGGGCGGTGTCTTAACCACTTGACCAACGGGCCTTAGTCGGGGGCACAAGCGCCCCCTGGTAGCGGCGACTGGATTCGAACCGGTGACACTTCGGGTATGAACCGAATGCTCTGGCCAACTGAGCTACGCCGCCATATCAAGCAAAAGGGATTATACCGAAATCCACCGGGTTTGTCAACCATTTTCGAACGGGCTTTTGGAAAATTGCCAAAGAGACGGATTCCCGCGTCGCCGGTCTGCGGACCGGCTCCTCGGAATGACAAGGGGAACGCCGGTCCTTCTGTCCTTCCGAAGGAAAAGGCGCGGATTGCCGCGGGCCCTCCGGGCCCTCGCAATGACAACAGGAAAACGTTGCCTCTCCTGTCATTCCGAGCCAGGGACCGACGTCACTGGCGTGGGAATCCGTTCTCTTGGGGACGCGGATTGCCGCGCCAGTGTGCGCACTTACCTCGCAATGACAAGAAGAAATCTCAGCGGACCTGGCCGTCGCCGCAGATCACGTATTTCCAGCTGGTGAGCTCCTCCAGGCCCATGGGGCCCCGGGCGTGGAGCTTCTGGGTGGAGATGCCGATCTCCGCCCCCAGGCCGAACTCGCCCCCGTCGGTGAAGCGGGTGGAGGCGTTCACGTACACCGCCGCCGCGTCCACCTCGTTCAAGAACCGCGCCGCGGCGGCCTCATCCGCCGTGACGATGCACTCGGAGTGGCCGGTGCCGTGCTCGTTGATGAAGTCGATGGCCTCCCCCACCCCGGACACGGTCTTCACCGCCAGGGTGTAGTCCCCGTACTCGGTGTCCCAGTCCGCCTCGATGGCGGGGACGGCCCGCGCGCCCAGGACGCGGAGGGCCGCCTCGTCCGCCCGGAGCTCCACGTTCTTTTCGTCCAGCAGGGGCAGGGCCTCCCGCCAGAACGCCTCCGCCGCGGCCTCGTGGACCAGGACGCACTCCGCCGCGTTGCACACCGAGGGACGGGAGCACTTGGCGTTATAGAGGATCTTCGCCCCCATGGGGAGGTCGGCCGCTTTGTCGATGTACACGTGGCAGACGCCTTCGCCCGTGCGGATCACGGGGACGGAGGCCTCCTTCGCCACGGAGCGGATGAGGCCCGCGCCGCCCCGGGGGATGAGCACGTCCACGTACTCGTCCAGATGCATCAGCTCCCGGGCGCTCTCCCGGCCGGTGTCCTGCACCAGGGCCACGGCGTCCGCGGGAAGGCCCGCGGCGGCCAGGGCGCCGCGCATGATCTCCACGCAGCGGCGGTTGGAGCGGATGGCCTCCTTGCCGCCCCGGAGGATGCAGGCGTTCCCCGCCTTGAGGCACAATGCCGCCGCGTCCGCCGTGACGTTGGGCCGGGCCTCGTAGATGATGGCGATGACCCCCAGGGGCACCCGGCGCTGGACGATGTGCAGGCCGTTGGGCCGCTTTACGTCCTTCGTGACCGTCCCCACGGGGTCCGGCAGGGCCGCCGCCTCCCGGACGCCCCGGGCGATGCCGGCGATCCGCTCCGGCGTGAGGGCGAGCCGGTCCACCAGGGCCGGGCGCATGCCCGCGGCCCGGGCCGCCGCCAGGTCCTCCTCATTGGCCGCAAGCCAGTCCGCCTGCCGCCCCTCCAGGGCGTCGGCGATGGCGTGGAGCGCCGCGTTTTTCTTATCGGTATCCGTGATGGCGAGGATACGGCTCGCCGCGCGGGCCGCCGCCCCCTGTTTTTGAAGATCCGTCATTTCAGGCCTCCTTTTTCGCCAGGAACCGGGTCCCGACGGCCCGGCCCTCCACGATGTCCATGAGCTCCCAGGGCCGCTTCCCGTTGGTGATCACCATGTCGCAGCCCGCCGCCGTGGCCAGGCGGGCGGCGTGGAGCTTGGTGGCCATGCCGCCGGTGCCCCGCCAGGTGCCCGCGCCCCCGGCCATGCCCTCGATCTCCGGCGTCAGCGCCTCCACGGTGTGGAGCATCTTCGCCTCCGGATGGCTCCGGGGGTCGGCCTCGTACAGCCCGTCGATGTCGCTCAGCAGCACCAGCAGCTCCGCGCCGCACAGCTCCGCCACCACCGCCGAGAGGGTGTCGTTGTCCCCGAAGATCTTGTGCTGCCCGGCCTCGATCTCCGCCGGGGAGACGGAGTCGTTCTCGTTCACCACGGGGACGACCCCCATCTCCAGCAGCGCCGAGAAGGTGGCGTGGAGATGGGCGGAGCGCTCCGGGTCGGCCACGTCGTCACCGGTGAGGAGGATCTGGGCCGTGGCGCAGTTGTACTCGGAAAAGAGCTTGTCGTAGATGTGCATGAGCTGGCACTGGCCCACCGCCGCGGCGGCCTGCTTGAAGCGCAGCTCCTTCGGCCGCTCCGCCATCCCCAG
>Ga0079305_1003573_pt1 | contig 10285 bp, 10 predicted proteins | sample LMS_cellobiose_e_FD_79183 | JGI IMG/M metagenome (GOLD analysis project Ga0079305, IMG submission 79183) | Rumen-fistulated moose microbial communities from Alaska, USA - LMS_cellobiose_enrichment | ecosystem: Host-associated > Mammals > Digestive system > Stomach > Rumen fluid ...
CAGCCGACCGGCACCGTATTCCTCGCGTTCTCTCCGATGTGTTTTCGCTCCTTCTCCGGCAGGTCGAGATAACCGCATATGGCGTCCGCGAGGCTCTCCGGCGCGTCGCTGCTTATCAATCCGTTCTCGCCATGCACGATGCATTCCGCAGGGGCGCTGCCCTCTGCGACCAATGACGGAGTCCCCATGACCGCCGCCTCGCGTATCACCAGACCGGCGGTATCGTAAAGCGACGGGAAGATGAACAGCTCCGCCGCCATATAGAGCCCGTCGAGCAGCTCCATATCGCTCAGATGCCCGGTGAACAGCACGTCGTCCAACCCGGAGGCATCGGCCAGCTTTTTCAGCTCCTCGCTGTCCTGTCCCCTGCCCGCCAGCACCAACCGGAACCTGTATCCTCGCCTTTTGCAGATTGCCGCCGCCACGATCACGCTGCTCAGGTTCTTCTTTTTGTCTATCTGCCCCACATAGAGCAGCACCGGCGTCTCCGGCGAGAGCCCGAACTCCGCGCGCGCCTTTTCCTCGAATTCAGGCTCAGGACGGCGTATCTCGCTGCCGTTGAGCACGATGTCTATCCTGCCCTCGTAGCCGTAGGAGCGCAGCACATCGGCGGCGTAATCGCTCACCGTCCAGACTCTTCCGCACTTCTCATAGAATTTTGCAACGTACATCGCGCCGAGCGACGCCAGCACGTCGCTGTGGGTGACGCGCAGAAAATCGTCGTAATATTTGGAGTGGAAGGTGCCGATCAGCGGCCTGCCGAGCTTCTCTGCCAGCCGGTGGGCCTCTATGCCGGAAAAGCCCGGCGTGTGCGCGTGTATCACGTCGAAATCGAGATCCTTTATCCTTCGGGCATAGTGGCTGTCCAGCATGGCAATGCCCGTGCGGTACTGCTGGGCGCTCGGAAGCGCGCTGCTGACGAAATCGACTATCTCAAATGGATACTTCCCTCTGTATCCGCTGTCCTGATATGGCGTTATCACATAACATTCGTGCCCGCGTTCCGAAAGATTCTTCGCGTATTCGTAAACAACGCGCCCCACGCCGTCGATGACCGGCAGGAACGAATCGGAACATAGCGCAATCCTCATTTGACTTCCTCCTTTTGGTATAGCTCGCCCTCATACATATGATACACCAAAAACGGAAAAAAGTACATACATTATCCGAGCTTTCATGCCGCTACGCAGATATTTTGGACGACCCCGATTGACAAACTCCGCATACTTGTTATATAATAAAAGGCACGCGGACATGGCGGAACTGGCAGACGCGCCGGTCTTAGGAGCCGGTCTTCGGGTGAGGGTTCGAGTCCCTTTGTCCGCACCAGAAAAAGCACCTGCATCAGCAGGCGCTTTTTTCGGTTCCGCCGCATTTTTCTTTCAGCCGTCTCCCCGCCTGCCGGAAATGTGCTTCCCCCGATGCGGAAAGCTCTCGCACGGCATGACTTTTATCGTTAAAGCGTGCGGGGCGGGGATTCTCCCCGCCGTCTTTCTCATATGAGTTTTTTGCATCATGTACAATATAATCACATGTTAGAATGCAACCAAATTCGTTTTTTTTCGAGTAGAAAGACGAAGGGCCTTTCAAACAGAATCCAACATAAGGAGGTGATTGAATGGAGGATAATCGTATTGTTGATATGTATTGGCAACGAAATGAGAGCGCAGTCGCTGAAACAGCATCAAAGTATGGGAAATATCTGCATAATATATCATATCATATCCTCATGAATGCTGAAGATGCAGAAGAATGTGTAAACGAAACATACAATGATGCATGGCAGTCCATGCCTCCACATCGCCCTTCCATTCTTTCAACTTTTCTTGGAAAGATCACCCGCCGAATCTCCATTGATCTATGTAGAAAATACAGCGCAGAAAAGCGCGGCAGAGGCGTAATAGCCATTGCTCTTGATGAATTGGAAGAGTGCGTATCAGGAACCGGAGACGTCGAGACCGAGGTCGAACTACTTGAACTGCAAAGAAAACTGAATGATTTTCTGTTGGAGCTACCTAAGGTCGACCGGCAGGTCTTCATGTGCCGGTATTGGTATATGGATTCTGTTTCTGATATTGCAAAACATTTTGCCTGTTCTGAGAGCAAAATCAAATCTATGTTGTACCGTACGAGAACAAAGCTACGTACAATGCTTGAAAAGGAGGATTGCTAAATGAAAGCAAATGATCTGCTCTATATTATCGGGAATGTTGATGATAGCATTATAGAAGAAGCTAAAATAATAAAAAGGCCGGTAATACCGATATGGACCAAGTGGGTGGCAACGGCAGCTTGTTTATGTTTAGCCATAGGGCTTGCCGTTTCCTGCTTGACGGATGTATTGCAAAAAAAAGGCGGCCCTGCTTCTCAGATACATGACGGTCCAGATTCCTTTTTGCAGGAAATCTCATACCTTGAGTTCAATGGAGCATATTATGAAACAACAGACATCCCAGAGACACTTGAACGTTACGGTCTTCCAATTGTCATTACAGAAGACATGGCCGGGGAACATCTCTCATATCTTGAATCAGACGGCGTTTCAGGTTATATAGAATCTGCCGTAGAAACAGACATTGAACTTTTCGAGTATGCTCCTGCTTCATGCAGAGGTGTTTACGTCATAAGAGATGGCAGCAAATACTTAGCTGCTCTGTTTTGCAACGTTCTCTTGTTTGATGATAATATGAGCACCGATATGGTGAACTTATATCAGTTTTATAGTATTTACAGCGCAGACGATATCGTTTCTATCACAGAGGTCGATTGGAATCGGAATAGAACAATCGGACAAGCAATCACCGACAAGAAAGAGATCGCAGCTTTCTATGAATTCAGCAACTCATCTGTCAGCTATGGCAATGATGATTTTCAGGCTATCGTCTTCGATAGTATTTCTGAAGATCAGCAGGTCAAAGTTCATACGGAATTTGCGAATGATCTAAGAGTCATACGGATCGAAACAAAAGCCGGATTGAGGTTTTATATCGATATCCATCCGTCCTTTGGCTGGATATATGGGCGCGGTTCGCTGTCATACTATAAAATCGATGCTCAGATGTCTGAATGGATCAGCAGAAATCTAAATAAATAGGTTTACAGCAGTTATATAATTCCCTGCAAGCCGCTGCTTGCAGGAAATTTTAATGTTAGCGCCGCAGGATCTCCTGCGGCGCTTCGTATCTGTTATCTTTTATTCGGCATCGTTTTCCTGCGGCCCGTGGAATATCTTGTTCATGCCGTTGAGATAGGCCTTTATGCTGGCCTCGATTATATCTGTGCTGAGGCCGCGTCCCGTTATCTTGCGGTTTTCGTGGATCAGCTTGACCGTGACCTCGCCGAGCGCGTCCTCGCCCTCGGTGACGGACTGTATCGAATATGAGTCCAGTGCGGCGCCGGAGCCGATGATCTGCTCGAGCGCCGTGAACGCCGCGTCTATCGGGCCGGAGCCCGCCGCCACGCCGCTGAGCTTCTCGCCCCGGCGGTTCAGCGATATGGTCGCCGTGGCCGGAATGTTGGTGCCGGAATTCACGACGAAGGAATCCAGACTGAAGCAGGGCTCGACGCCGGATTTCTCGGCGCTAAGCAGCGCCTCGATGTCGGAATCGGTGACCATCTTCTTGCGGTCGGCCAGCTCCTTGAATCGCTCGAAGGCGGCATCCAGCGCATTTCCTGAGAGCTCGTAGCCAAGATCGGCGATATGATCGGCAAACGCGTGCCTGCCGGAATGCTTGCCGAGCACGATGCGGCTTTGCGGCACCCCGATGCTCTCCGGGGTGAGTATCTCATAGGTCAACGGGTTGCTCAGCACGCCGTGCTGGTGTATCCCCGATTCGTGCGAAAACGCGTTCGAGCCGATTACCGGCTTCGTCGGAGGTATCGCGACACCGGTGATGGAGGAGAGCACGCGGCTCGCGCGGTAGATGCGCCTGGTGTTTATCCCGCAGTCGATGTTGTAGAAATCCCTGCGCGTCACAAGGCCCATCGCGATCTCCTCGAGCGCCGCGTTGCCAGCGCGCTCGCCGATGCCGTTGACGGTGCATTCCACCTGGGAGGCGCCGGCCGCCACCCCGGCGAGGGAATTCGCGACGGCAAGCCCGAGATCGTTGTGGCAGTGCACCGAGATATCCACGCCCTCTATCCCCTCGACATGCTCGCGGAGATATGATATCAGCGCCGCCATCTCCTTCGGCGTAGCATATCCGACGGTGTCCGGCACGTTGATGACCGTCGCTCCGGCCTTTATCACGGCCGAATAGACCCTGACGAGGAAATCGCGGTCGCTTCTGGTGGCGTCCTCTGCCGAAAACTCGACGCGGCTGCACAGGCGCTTGGCAAACCTTACCGAATCCACGGCCTGCTCGAGCACCTCCTCCGGCGTCTTTTTCAGCTTGTATTTCATATGTATCTCGCTGGTGGCGATGACGGTGTGCAGCACCGGCTCCGCGGCGTCGCAGATCGCCTCGTAGGTGTGCATCAGCTCGCTTCTTATCGCCCTCGAAAGCGCCGCGACCGACGCGTCCTTCACCTCCGCGCAGATCGCTCTGACCGATTCGAAATCCTCCGGCGAGGTCGCCGGAAATCCCGCCTCTATGACGTCCACGCCCAGCCGTTCGAGCTGATGTGACATCTCAAGCTTTTCCGAAAGGTTCATCGAGCAGCCCGGCGACTGCTCGCCGTCCCTCAAGGTGGTGTCAAAGATTTTGACTCGCCTCGCGGCGGTCTCCTGCGTTTGCATCTTTATGTTCCTCATTTCAATGTTGTCAAAAGCTTTTTTATCCGGCGTTCGCCCGGAACTCCGCCAGCAGCAGATCCACCATCCTGCCGTAGCTCTGCACGCCGTCGGACTGATTGTTGGCCTTGAGATAGCCATCGTTTATCCTGGACGACGTCTCCGCCACCGGCCCCTCGAACTGCTTCCAATAGGCCCTGCTCGCGGCATAATCCGCGAGTATCCCATCGCAGTATGTACCGTATATCTCGCAGAAGGCGTCGTAATCCGCGCGATATAGCGAGTTCATCGAATGTGTCAGCGCCAGCATCGTGCCGCTGTAGCGCAGATCTGCGCTCTCGGAATCCCTGCACGCAAGATATGCGATGAAGTTGGCCTCGTCCTCCCGCATGAAGCCGCGCAGATGCGTCTGCTCGTGGCACATCGTGACGGGAATGCTGTGATCCGGCATATCGACGTTGATGTTCGACTCCGAGGTCATCGGGATGAATATCCCGGCAATATCGAGATATGACATCACCCGCGAGCAGAGCACCGGCTTGGGCCTGCTGTACCGCCCGCCGAGCACCGGATAGCGCTCCCGCAGCGCCGAAAATGAGTCCCTTGCAAGCTTCGCCGTTTCCGTATAACTCTGTGAGAGGCGGAACACGCCGTTTTCATCGGCGCTGACCTCCCCGCGCAGCTCGTTTGCACGCTCCGCAAGGCTTCGGCACATCTCCGCCAGCTCCTGCGGCGAGGAATCTCTGATCTCGAGCCCGCTGTACCCGGAAAACGTCAGCCGATTATAGTTGATACCGCCCATCAGCACAAAGGAAAAGTAGAGCGCGGAGGCTATCGAGAGCAGCACCGCGAAAAAGCGCGCGGCCATCCTGCCGCGCAGCACACCGCGCCCCACGTTCTCATCCGGACGGCAGCGTGCCATGCGCACGATGAATACGACGAACGCGGCGATCAGCGCCGGTATGCCCGCCAATATGATCATCTCCGCCACCGAGAACGGAAATATTCCCGTGACCGCCGACACAGCCTGCGCCAGCACCGGATAGACCGAGGCCGACCACAGCCTCTCCGTCGCCGAGGCGTCGAGCGTCGAGAGCCAAGTCAGCAGCAGACCAAGCGGTGTGAGCAACAAAAACGGCAGCGCGCGCAGCAGCGTCCGCCGGACCGGCGGCGGAGCCTTGCGCAAACGCCGCCCCGAAGCTTTTTCTCTTTCAGCAAGGACAGCATCGGCCATCTTATCTCACCCGTCAAATAAGTATTATCGTTATCCCGTGATTCGCCCGCGCAAGGTCGCTGTCTCCGGCAAGCTCCGGGCAGGCGTCGAGCATTCGGCGCGAAGCCGCGTCAAACGGTGAAAAATCTTCTCCGCGTACGAATTCCTTTATCCTTCCGGCGCGCTTTCTCGCAGCAAGCTCGCGGTGCACCGCCGACCTTATCGCGCCGCCGACTCCCGATGAGCCGTAGCCGTGTATCGCCTTGACCGCAAGGCAGCCTCCCGCTTTTGCGGAACAAAGAGCCTGACCGAGCTTTTTTATTGCGGCGTCGGCCGTCGGTCGTCCCGCCTCAAGGTCGACAAGGTATATCCTCCCGGATGAAGCCCTGCTCATATCAACGGCTCCTCTTCCTTTTTTTGACAGCGATCAGCACCGCGCTGACGGCGGCCGCCGCCCCCGCAATTATAAGCACGGCGACGGCAATTATAATATGTCTGTTGTCCCCCGTGAAGCAAAACTCCTTGCTGCCAACGTCGGCGAAGGCAGTGAAAACGCCACACATCGCCGTGAACAGCACAGCTGCGGCTGTACTGACAAGAAAACGCGTCAGCTTTTTCATCATATCGTCTCCCTCAAAGCAGACTAACGCTCCGAACGCGTCTTTTACATTTATATTATAGCAGACGCCTACTGTTTTATCAATAGCCTTCCGTGCTGTAAAATGCGACCAAAACAGCGCCTCTGGATCATTCCGTATCGCCACTCCCGCCCGGCTCAGCCGGGCGTACGGTAAATATCAGCGCGAGAGGGAACTTCACATAGCGGCTGAAGAACTCGGCGGGACGCATCACATGCATCGCGACGCCGTAGACCGCGTTGCACAGCCGCAGGCATCCCTCGTGCTCCTCGCAGGGAGCAAAATGGACGTTGTGCGCAGCGGAGCCTGTCCAGTAGAGCAGTATCCCCGGCGCGCAGGACAGCTTTTCAAAGCGTTTTTTGGTACATATCTTCAGCGAGACCGGCAAAAAGCGCCGCAAAAACCGCCTGAGCGAGAACGGGAACGTTCCGAACTTGCCGCGCAGCCTGAGTGACGGCTCAAGACCTGAGCGCACGTCGTCCGGCGTGAAGCCGAATCCGCAGCGATGCAGCAGATTGTAGGCCGCGATCCAGCCGCAGCCGTTGTAGTCCGAGCCGTATCTGCCGTAACGCGCAGAGGCGGTGCGGCTCTGGTCGACGATATAGCCGTCCGGGGAGAAGGCCTCCTCCGGCAGCGGCAGCACCGGACCGCCCAGCCCCTCGTTTTTGTCGCGCGGATACCTTTTCACTGTACTCACCTCTCACGCTTCATTTCCGGCGCGTTTCAATCCACCCTGTGCCCGATGGCAGTCGCGAACGCACACTTCGTCCCGCTGAGCTCGTCCCCATCGAAGATTTCAACTATATATGTGCAGGTGCGCCTGCCGGATTTGACCGGCGTCGCTATCGCGGTGAGCAGAGGGCCGTGCGCCGGACTGAGATAGTTGATGCTGATGTTCATGGAGACGGTGTGCTGCTGTCCGGCGTTAGCGGCCACGGCAAATGCAAAATCCGCCAGCGTGAACAGCGCGCCGCCCATCACAATGCCGAGCGCCCCGAAGTGCCGCTCGCTCACCTGAAGCGTGCAGCGGGCGTAGCCCTCACGCGCCTCGTCTATTCTTATACCCGTCACCTCGGTGGCGAACCTGTCGTCCTTGAAGAAGTCTCTCGCCCATTCAGTGTAGTCCATACCTACATCCTTTCGTGTGATGCTTTGTCTGTCTAATTATATTTCATCTGCGGCTTTTTTTCAATAGCGCACGGCAAATAAGTTGTCTACTCAAGAGGAAAAGCCCGCCAAAAAGCCGTTTCGTGGGATAGAACTTTTTTGTGAGGCGTTTTTGGCGCCGCAAAAAAATCCTATCCCAAAATCGGGCAGCAAAAAGGCGTCTCCCAAAAAATCAATATGTGTGAACAAATTATTACTATTGAAATTTGCCGATTCATATATTATGCTTGTAATATAAGGCATCCAAAACGTCGATTTGAAATTCGTGCAGACTTGTCAGTTTGTAACACGCATCTCACTTTTGGGTATTCTATCATTAAAAAAGGGGTCTGGTGTATGGCGCAGGCAACCAAATCGTCGGGCAAGGGCCTGACGGCAAGAGACAACAAGGAGATCGCGTTCAAAAAGTATTTCCGCGATTACTGGCAGTTGTATATCCTTGTCCTTCCCGCGGTCGTCTTCATCGCGATATTCGCATACGAGCCGATGTACGGCGCGCAGATCGCGTTCCGTAACTATACGGCGAAGGCCGGAATCTGGGGCAGCGAGTGGGTCGGACTTGAGCACTTCAAGCGCTTCCTCACCTCCAGCAACTTCTGGCCGCTGATACGCAACACAGTCGGAATCAGCCTCTATTCGCTGATCGCAGGCTTCCCCGCCCCGATAATACTCGCGTTCATGCTCAACGAGCTGCGCTCCTCCAAGCTGCGAAAGACCATACAGATGATAACCTACGCGCCGCACTTTATCTCCACAGTCGCTATCTGCGGCTTGATACTCCTCTTCCTGCAGCGTGAGAGCGGCCTCTTCAATCTGGTGAGGATGGCCTTCGGCAAAGAGGGCATCGATTTCATGATCGAGCCTAAATACTTCAAGACGATTTATGTCGTTTCAGGCATCTGGCAGGGGCTCGGCTGGGGCACTATAATATATCTGGCGGCGCTCTCCGGCGTCGACACCCAGATCGTCGAGGCCTCGATCATCGACGGCGCCAGCCGCATACAGAAGATCTGGTACATAGACCTGCCCAGCATCCTCCCCACTATCGTTATACTGCTTATACTCAATGCGGGCTCCATCCTCAACGTCGGCGGCGACAAGATACTCCTTCTGCAGAACGCGCTAAACATGGAATCCTCCGACGTCATCTCCACATTCGTCTACCGCCTAGGTATACAGAACGCTCAGTTCAGCTATACCACCGCGATAGGTCTGTTCAACTCTGTGGTCAACTTCATCCTGCTCACCGCTGTCAACTATGTGGCGAAGAAGCTCACCGGTTCCTCGCTGTGGTGATGCAGCGCCGAAAATAAACAGAGATCAGGAGGATAGCAATGGCGACTCATACTCAAAGAAGAACGATGTCCGACCGGGCATTCGACACCGTAAATCTCATTCTTCTTATAATCATAACTCTCATCATAATATATCCGCTTTATTTCACCGTCATCGCCTCATTCAGCGATCCCTATGAGGTCGTAAAAGGGCATGTGCTTATTTTGCCGAAAGGGATAACGTTTGAGCCGTATACAAATGTTTTCAGAAACGACGACATATGGATTGGCTACAAGAATTCGCTGATAAATACCGTTATCACGGTCTTATACAATCTCATCGTCACCATCCCGGCAGCATACGTCATGTCCCGCAAGGGTCTCAAGGGCAAGGGCATACTGATGGCTTACTTCGTCTTCACGATGTACTTCGGCGGCGGACTCATCCCCTATTATCTGCTTGTCAAGGGGCTGGGACTGCTGAACACCCGCTGGGCGCTGATAATCCCCGCCGGCTTCAGCGTCTATAACATGATCATCGCCCGCACCTTCTTCCAGAGCAACATGCCCGACGAGCTGTATGAAGCGGCCAAGATCGACGGCAGCAGCGAGTTCGGCACCTTCTTCCGCATTGCGCTGCCGCTCTCCGGAGCGATCATCGCGGTCATCGGGCTCTACGTCGCGGAGGGCACCTGGAACGCATGGTTCAACGTGCTGCTGTTCATCACCGAGAAGAAGCTCTATACCCTTCAGTATGTCCTGAGGGCTATCCTGATACAAAACCAGGAGATGAACATAATAAACACGGGCACAATGACGAACACGGACGCTATCGCCTCGCTGATGCGGCGAAAATACATGGCGGAGGGCATGAAGTATTCCATAATTTTCATCGCCTCGCTGCCGATGCTCATCGCCTATCCGTTCGTACAGAAATACTTCGTCAAGGGTGTCATGATCGGCGCGCTCAAAGGCTAACACACATTTGCGCGCAAGCGCAAATGCGTGGGCAAATCCAATGCTCCGCTTGGATCTGCCGCTGATACTAAAAACGGCACTTTCAAAACTGATATCGTATCTCTCCGCGTCTGACAACAGCAGGCGCGGTCAAGATAAAAAATTTATTTGGAGGAAAGAAAAAATGAAAAAACTGTTGGCTATCATTCTCGCACTCGTCATGATAGCTGCGTGCTTCGCCGGATGCGCCGGCGGCGGGAGCGGAAGCAGCTCCGCCGCGGAATCTTCCAGCAAAGCCGAGAGC
>Ga0079305_1003574_pt1 | contig 10281 bp, 9 predicted proteins | sample LMS_cellobiose_e_FD_79183 | JGI IMG/M metagenome (GOLD analysis project Ga0079305, IMG submission 79183) | Rumen-fistulated moose microbial communities from Alaska, USA - LMS_cellobiose_enrichment | ecosystem: Host-associated > Mammals > Digestive system > Stomach > Rumen fluid ...
AAAGAGGCCATGGCAAAAGCCAGTCCGACGTTGCTGGAGCCTATCATGAAGGTAGTCGTCACCGTACCGGAGGATTATATGGGCGACGTGATCGGCGATCTGAATGCACGCCGCGGACAGATCACCGGTATGGAGACGCGAAACGGAGCCGCCCAGATAGACTCCTTCGTCCCGCTGTCCACCATGTTCGGTTACGCTACCGATCTGCGCAGCAAGACGCAGGGACGCGGCAATTACTCCATGGAACCGTCTCATTACGTCGAGCTGCCGAAGTCGCTGCAGGAAGCGATCGTTTCAGGCAGAGGCATTCTGAAATAACGGTTGCAAAAGGCCGTCAAATGTTATAGAATATCACTGAACATCGGGTATTATTCAAAATTAAGGAGGAAAATTCCGAAATGGCAAAAGCTAAGTTTGAAAGAACGAAACCTCACGTAAATATCGGAACGATAGGCCATGTTGACCACGGTAAGACCACTCTTACCGCCGCTATCACCAAATATCTCGCTTTCTCCGGCAAAGCCAAGTTCGAAGCTTATGACGCCATTGATAAGGCTCCCGAAGAGAGAGAGCGCGGCATCACCATCAACACCGCTCACGTCGAGTATGAGACCGACAACCGTCACTATGCTCACGTTGACTGCCCGGGACATGCTGACTATATCAAGAACATGATCACCGGCGCTGCGCAGATGGACGGCGCCATCCTCGTTATCGCCGCTTCCGACGGCCCGATGGCTCAGACCCGCGAGCACATCCTGCTTGCCCGTCAGGTCGGCGTTCCGGCTATCGTCGTCTTCCTGAACAAGGTCGACCAGGTCGACGATCCCGAGCTCCTTGAGCTTGTCGAGATGGAAGTTCGTGAACTCCTCTCCAAGTACGAGTTCCCGGGCGACGATATCCCGATCATCATGGGCAGTGCGCTGAACGCTCTCGCATCCGAGTCCACCGATCCCGAGGCTCCCGAGTACAAGTGCATCAAGGAGCTTATGGACGCTGTTGACAGCTATATCCCGACTCCTGACCGTAAAGCTGACCTCCCCTTCCTGATGCCTGTTGAGGACGTTTTCACCATCACCGGCCGCGGCACCGTGGCTACCGGCCGTGTCGAGCGCGGACAGGTCAAGATGAACGAGAAGGTCCAGATCGTCGGTCTTATGGACGAGCCCCGCGAGACCGTTATCACCGGTATCGAAATGTTCCGCAAGCTTCTCGATTACGCTGAGGCCGGCGACAACATCGGTACTCTTCTCCGCGGTATTGCCAAGAACGAGGTCGAGCGCGGCCAGGTTCTTGCCAAACCCGGCTCCATTCATCCCCTTACCAAGTTCAAAGGTCAGGTTTACGTCCTGACCAAGGAAGAGGGCGGCCGTCACACTCCGTTCTTCAACAACTATCGTCCCCAGTTCTATTTCCGTACCACCGACGTTACCGGCGTCATCACGCTGCCCGAGGGCACCGAGATGTGCATGCCCGGCGACAACGTCGATATGGAAGTTGAGCTTATCACCCCGATCGCCATCGAGAACGGACTCCGCTTCGCTATCCGCGAGGGCGGCCGTACCGTCGGCTCCGGCGTCGTTATCGCCTGCGAGAACTGACAGACCCTTCTGATACCGAACACAGCCAAGGCCCCGGAAAGGATATCCTTTCCGGGGCCTTTTTATATCCGCGCTGTTTCGCCCATGCGCATGGCGCCCAGACGCGGGTTTACTGACTGTCAGGGCGCCTGAGACCGTGCATGAAGCCGTCCAGAGCGGCCGACTGTATATCGCCGGCTATCACTTTTTGACGAAAGACGATGATATCGGCATATACCTTTTCAGATGTGGAGGGGTAGTTTTTGACCTCGTAGGTATACCGGACGGCTTCACGTCCGGCGTAATTCCTCAGATCGAAGCCCTGTTCCAGCTGTATCGCGTTATAGTCGCCGTATACGTCGGAAAAATCGTGAGGAATGGTAATGGTCTGCTCGTCGACGGGCTCCCCGTCCACCTCCCACCCGAATGAGGCAAGATAACCGACGCGGTCGTCGTTGTCCTTGACAACGGCGGAAAGCGCGGCTGTTTCTGCGGCTTTGCCGAGCTGCCCGCCTGCGAGAAGGATGATGGCGACAAGTACGACGCCGAGCAGAAGAAGCGCAATGACGGCTTTTCCCTTGCTGAATTTTGCGGTATAGAAAACCATTGTATCACCCCGGAACTTTACTTTGTAAAGCCTATTCAATCAGGGCGTGCGATATGATAAAATAGATATCGGCCGCGCCTTCTTCGACGATGTGCGCCCGGAAAAGGCACGGCATGATGCGGCGTGCCGTCATATCCGGAAAGGAGAGAACGAATGTCATTGTTCAGGCTGGACAGGCTTATAGCCGATCATTCGGGCTATTCGCGTTCGGAGGTCAAAAAACTGCTGCGCGGCGGCGCCGTCGCCGTGGACGGAACGGTCGAGACGAACGGCGAGAGGAAACTGGATCCCGGGACGGTATCAGTCCGTGTGGACGGGACGGTTCTCGATATGCGCCCGCATCGGTACCTCATCATGAATAAGCCGGCGGGCGTGGTGTCCTCGACTGACGACCCGCGTGACAGGACGGCGCTCGATCTGCTGCCGGAGACATACAGGAGATTTTCCCTTTTCCCCGCGGGAAGGCTTGACAAGGATGCGGAAGGGCTTCTGCTGCTGACAGACGACGGGCAGTTCTGCCACAATGTCATATCACCGAAGAAAAACGTCAGGAAAATCTATTATATAGAAACAGAGGCTGCTTTTTTGCAGGAGGATACAGAGAGATTTGCATCGGGGCTGACGCTGAGCGACGGCAGCGTGTGCCGCCCTGCGGAGCTCCGCCCCCTGCGCCGCGAAAAGCCGGCAGCTCTTGTAGCCGTATGTGAGGGGAAATATCATCAGGTCAAGCGTATGGCCGCCGCCGTGGGCAAGCCGGTGACCTATCTCCGCCGTGTGGCGATAGGCGCGCTTGCGCTTCCGGAGGGGCTGGAGCCCGGACATGCGGAGGAGATAGGAGCGGAGCGCGCCGCCTCGGTTTTTCTGCCGCCGCCGGAGCTCGCGACCCTGGAAAAGGGCGCCTGGCTGCCGTGATCCGCAAAAGCGAAAGCTGAAGCCGATCGGGGATGCAGGCGTGATGAAATACCGGTTTTGGGCCGATGTTTTGATCGGGATACGTCCGGAGCGGAGAAAAATTTCAGAATTCTATTGAAAAAAGTCGTTTCTGCGTATATTATATCTATTATTATGTAAAGTGTATTCTTGTCGTTATTTCTCAGCTGCCGTTATAAACAGATCGAAGGAGGCAGAACATGTCAAGCAGAATTTTCCAGGGCGTCATTGTACAGATGCGCGAAGCCACGGACAGGGCCATCGGCGTCGTCGATTCCGACGGGACCGTGGTTGCGAGCAGCGAGCTGGCGTTGATAGGCTCACATATGAGCGGAGTCTATGTGGTTGCGGATATTATCGGTGATAAAGTCGGCACGTCGGACGGAAAGACGTTCAAAATGCTCGGGAGCGGAGATGCCCGCTCCGATTACGCCGTTTTTGTAGAGGGTACCGACGAGATGGCAAAGAGCCTCTGCGTGATGGCCTGTATTGCCGTTTCGGAGGCAAAGGTCTATTATGAGGAGAAGTATGACAAGTCGGCGCTTGTCAAGAGCATCATCACGGAAAACATCCTGCCGGGCGATATTTATGTGCATGCGAAGGAGCTTCATTTCGCTCCGGACATGCCGCGCGCGGTACTCCTCATTCGGCAGACAGACAAGGTCGACGTTTCCTCCGTGGAGGTTCTGCATAAGCTTTTTTCCGAAAAACAGAGGGATTTTGTCATCAGCATCAATGAAACAGATATAGCGGTAGTCAAGGAGGTAGCGGCCTCGGCCGAGACAAAGGACCTCTATAAGATCGCGCTGTCCATCGAGCAGGCGTTATCCTCCGAACTCGGCGTCAAAACGGTCATCGGCGTGGGGACGCCGGCGAAGCATCTGCGCGAGCTGCCGGACAAGTATAAGGAAGCGCAGATAGCGATCGACGTGGGCAAGGTCTTCGAGACCGACAAGACGATCATCAACTATGAGAACCTCGGCATCGGAAGGCTTATTTACCAGCTCCCGACGACCCTCTGCGAGATGTTCCTCTCCGAGGTGTTCAAGAAGAATCCGATCGACTCGCTTGATCAGGAGACGCTCAGTATCATCACCAAGTTTTTCGAAAACAATCTGAATATATCCGAGACCTCGCGCAAGCTGTTTGTACACCGCAACACACTGGTTTACAGACTCGGCAAGATCAAAAAACTGACGGGACTCGATCTTCGTGAGTTTGATCAGGCGATCGTCTTCAAGGTTGCGCTGATGGTCAAGAAATATCTGAATTCCCAGAAGGCTTAGGGAGGGCACATGGTCCAGCTGACAGATGTAATCAAACAGTATGAAAATGGGACAAAGGCTCTGAAGGGAGTAAGCTTTACCATTGAAGACGGGGAGTTCGTCTTTCTTGTCGGCCCCTCGGGTTCCGGCAAGACCACCATTATCCGCCTGCTCACCGGCGAGGTTGCCCCCACGGACGGAACCGTTCATGTGAACGGATTCAACCTTGACCATTTGAAGCTGTCGAAAATGCCGCAGCTGCGGCGCACTTTAGGTGTTATTTTTCAGGATTTTCGCCTGATAGAGGATAAGTCCGCCTACGAAAACGTTGCGTTTGCCATGCGCGCCGTCGGGGCCTCCGGCAAGGAGATAAGACGCAGAGTGCCGTATGTTCTGGAGCTGGTCGGGCTCGATACGCGCGCGAAGAGTCATCCCTCGGAGCTTTCCGGCGGGGAGCAGCAGCGCGTGGCGATAGCGCGCGCGCTTGTGAACAATCCGCAGCTGATCATTGCGGACGAGCCGACGGGCAACCTTGATCCCGTGCGCAGCCTGGAGATCATGCTTCTTCTGAAAAAAATCAACGAGCTGGGGCCGACGGTACTGGTCGTCACGCATGAAAAGGCGCTGGTCGATCGACTTTCCAAACGGGTGATCGCCATCGACGAAGGGCGTATCATCAGCGACGGGATGGATGGCTATTACAGCGGAGGAATGGACGGATATTACAATTATGAAGCTGAATAGGATCGGATATTACATCAAGGAAGGTGTGGACAGCGTCTTCACGCACGGCTTCATGTCGTTCGCCTCGGTCTGTACGATCGTTGCCTGCCTGCTCATCATGGGAAGCTTTTCGCTGCTGGCGCTGAACGTCGGTTCGATCATCAATTCGCTTGAGGATGATAATCAGATCCTTGCCTATGTGGATGAGAACCTTTCGGAAGCGGACGCCCGCGCGCTGGAAACAGAGATTGAGGCTGTCGACAATGTCGTTTCGGCGGATTTTATTTCCCGCGATACGGCTATGGAGAACTTTGTCAAGCAGTATGAAAAATCAGAGCTGCTGGAAGGACTTGACTCGTCGGTCCTGCGACACCGCTATCTCATTCGTCTGAACGATATTTCGCTCATGGAACGCACGCAGAATGACGTTGCTGCCGTAAACGGGATCGCGAAGGTGAACGCGCATCTGGAGATTTCACGCGGATTTATCGCGATCAGGAATATTGTTCTGGCGGTCTCCGCCATCTTTATTGCGGTGCTGCTGATCATCTCGCTCTTTATTATCTCCAATACGATCAAGCTCACGACAGTGGAACGGCGCGAAGAGATCGCGATCATGAAGATGGTGGGGGCGTCCAATAGTTTTATACGCGGCCCGTTTATGGTTGAAGGTCTTATTCTCGGTATGACAGGCGCGTGTATCGCCTTCCTGGCGCAGTGGGGCCTGTATATGCTGATTTATGACAATATCATAAGCCATACAACGCTCAGTTTTCTGATGGTGGTTATACCGTTCGGACAAGTTGCCGTTCCGATGTTTGTGGCGTTCGCCGCGGTAGGCTTTGTTGTCGGGATGTTCGGCAGCGTACTTGCCATCAAGAATTATCTCAAGGTGTGACAGAGTGGACGCGGTCGATCCGGGAGGATGATAATGAACAGAAAATGGTTTATACGTGTGCTGGCGATACTGCTGGCCGTGCTGATGGCTGGATCGGTATTATACGGCGTCATCGGTTCGCTGACGGCGTCCGCCGTTTCACGCAATGAGCTCAATCAGCTCAAGGAAGATCAGAAATTGATACAGCAGCGGAAAAAAGACATCAGATCCAAGATCAATTCGCTCGAATATGAGCAGTCGTCCATATTGGCGAAAAAGACGGTCCTTGACGAACAGATCACGCTGACTGAAGAGGAGATCACCAATATTACCGAGCAGATCAACAAATATATCGCGCTGATAGCGGAGGCCGAGAAGGAAGTCGAGAAGGCTGAAGAACGCGAAAAAAACCAGCTCGAAGCGTATAAGTCGAGGATCCGCGTTATGGAGGAGAACGGCGCGATATCGTATTATGCCATTCTCTTCGGCGCGAGCGACTTTGCCGATCTTCTCTCCAGGATCGATTCGATTTCGGAGGTCATGTCGTCCGACGAGATCATTTACAACCGGCTTGTGCAGGCGCGGCTGGATACGATAGCCGCCAAGGAGGCGCTTGAGGAGGCCAAGGCGGAGCAGGAGGAAACCCGCGTTGAGCTTGAGGAAAGAAAGGCAGAGCTCGATGAACAGGTCGAGGAGGCCAGCAGGCTGATTGCCGAGCTTGAAGCGAACCTGGATCAGTACCAGCTCCTCTACTCCGAGGTGGACGTCGAGGACGCCAAACTGCAGAAGCAGATCGACGAGATGACGGAGGCGCTCAGAAGACAGGAGCAGTCCGGTACAGGCGTAAAGGGAACGGGTACATACATCTGGCCGTCTCAGGCCTCAAGGCTTGTAACATCGCTGTTCGGAACGAGACTGCATCCGGTCTACCATGTTTATAAAACACATTCCGGCGTGGATATCGGCGCGGCATACGGCTCCAACGTGCTTGCGGCGGACACCGGTACTGTGGTGACCGCTACATACTCCTCGTCGTACGGCTATTATGTGGTGCTCAACCACGGGGGCGGCAATACAACGCTTTACGCTCATATGAGCAAGATCAAGGTCTCGGTGGGAGAGACCGTCACACAGGGGCAGGTCATCGGTCTCGTGGGATCCACAGGCGTTTCCACCGGTCCGCATCTGCATTATGAGATCAGGATCAACGGAAACCGCGTCAACCCGCTCGATTATTATTCCAATTACACGATCTCGGATTCGGCGTACTGATCTCAGATCTGATTTTTCCGTCATATTTCACCGGCCCTCCCATATTGGTATAGGGGGGTCGGTGAAGTTTGTTTGTGCTGATGGAAACACGTCCCTGCGCGGGGCGCGGATGGCTGAAAGCGCGTTCCGAACGTTTTGCGGTGGAGAAAGAGAGGATTTTTTCCCTGCCCGTGCTGCGGTTAAGGCTGGATGAGGCGCGCAGAGGAGGACGCCGCGCGGAGATCACCGCCTATGCCGCTGCGGAGTTTTTGCGGCGGACAGGCTGCAGGGAGATTCTTTTTCGGGAGGACTTTCCTTTTAAGGAAGAATTGGCCGGATTTGGATTCAGAGAACCGGACGATATGTTTCTCCGCCGCGTGACGGCGGCGCGCGCGGCCAGGTTCTGCACAAGAGATATAGAGAATCCGTGCGCCGCAGTTTATGCACGGCGCTTTATCGGGCCTGCGCGCAGCGCCCTTCTGGCGCTCTGCCGGGATTTTCGAAGCGTGCTGGCGGAGGCGGAGCTGGAGGGGCAGAGCGCTGTACGGGCGGCGGTGCGGGAGAGCGGCGCCGCGGCGGTCACGCGGATAACGGAGCAGGGCGCGCGCAGGGCGTCGGTCGCGCTGCTGTTCGCAGGGCCGGCGCGCCGACTGCGCTTTTCCGATGACTGCACGGTGATACCGCTGGAGGAGGGGGCGGCGGAAAGAACTGCGGGCGGAAGACTGGCGGTGCGGGAGGAATTTATCTTTCCCGCGGATATGCTCCGGGATATACCCCTCGGTTATCCGCCGGAGCCGATCGTTTCCGCGGCCGTCGGCTCCGGGGTTGTCAGAGCCGGACGCATATCGCTGAAAAGGCTCGAAACGCGTCCGAACACGGGTGACGGGCAGGCTTGACAATACCGGATAAACCGAATATAATGACTCAACACGATTCGTTACGGTTGTACGGTAACGGATATTTTATTGCCGAAAGGAAGGTAAGCTATGGCAAGCAGCAACAGGTATAAAATGAGCATCGAGCGTCTTGAAGAGCTCAAGAGCGAGCTTGTTTATCTCCAGACGGTCAGAGAGCAGGAGGTGGCCGATCAGATAAGAGAGGCCCGCTCTTTCGGTGATTTATCAGAGAACAGCGAATATGACGAGGCGAAAACAGAGCAGGGTAAACTCTACTCGAAGATAGCTGAGATAAAGGATCTTATCGACAATGCGGAGATCATGGAAGAGACCCGGGAGAGAGATAAGGTGGGGATCGGCAGCCGCGTTTCGGTAAAGGACGTCGAGACCGGCGAAATCGAGGAATATACCATAGTGGGGTCTCAGGAAGCCAATCCGATGGAGGGCTTTATATCTGATGATTCACCGTTTGGAAGAGGTCTCTTTGGGCGCAGAGTCGGCGAGACGGTCGTTATCGAGGCGCCGGCGGGCGAACTTCAGTTTGAGATACTGAGCATAGAGAAAAAATAAGGGGTGTGCCTCATGGCGGAAGAAAATGTAATCGGAACACAGGAGGACCTTTCCGAAATACTGCAGATCAGAAGAGACAAGCTGAAGGCCCTCTGCGATGAAGGCCGCGATCCGTTTGCCGTTACCAAATTCAACAGAACGGCCTGGACGACGGATGTGACCGACCGGTATGAAGAGATGGAGAACACTACTGTTTCCATGGCCGGCCGGATCATGTCCAAGCGCGGTATGGGTAAGGCCATTTTCTCCGATATTATGGACGGAAAAGGGAAAATACAGATCTACGTCCGTATCAGCGATGTCGGCGAACAGGCTTTTGCCGACTTCCGGAAATTTGATATCGGAGATATCGTCGGCTTTTCCGGTTTCGTTTTCAAAACCCGTATGGGCGAGGTCACCATACACTGCAGCGAGGTAAAGCTCCTTGCCAAGTCGCTCAGGCCGCTGCCGGAGAAATTTCACGGTCTTACCAATACGGAACTGAAATACCGGCAGAGGTATGTGGATCTTATTATGAACCCTGATACGCGGCGGACCTTTGAGATGCGCAGCCGTTTTATCCGTCACGTGCGTGATTATCTCGACGGGCGCGGCTATATGGAGGTGGAAACGCCCGTACTGAACACCATATCGGGCGGCGCCACGGCGCGTCCTTTCATTACTCACCACAACACGCTCGATATCAGCATGTATATGCGTATCGCCACGGAGCTTCATTTGAAACGCCTGATCGTCGGCGGTATGGAACGCGTTTACGAAATAGGCAGGATCTTCAGAAATGAAGGTATGGACACCCGTCATAACCCCGAATTCACCACCGTTGAGCTCTATGAGGCCTATGCCGACTTCAATGACATGATGGATCTGTTTGAGGAGCTTCTTTCAACGGCTGCGCGCGATATCGCGGGGACTTATGAACTGGAGTGGCAGGGAGAAAAGGTGTCTCTTGCCCCGGGATGGCCGAGGCTGACCATGGCCCAGGCGGTGAAGCAGTACCTTGGAGTCGATTTTATGTCCTTTGACTCTGTGGAAGACGCCGTTGCCGCGGCCGCGTCCGTCGGCGTCGCCATGCCGGACGGAAAGGAACCGACATGGGGCAACCTTCTGTATGAGTGTTTTGACCAGAAGGTCGAGGCGATGCTTGTTCAGCCGACTTTCATCACGGAGCATCCGGTCGACGTCTCTCCGCTGGCCAAGAGAAAGCCGTCGGATCCGAGACTTACCGAGCGATTTGAGCTTTTCATCTGCCGCAGTGAGATGGGCAACGCTTTTTCCGAGCTGAACGACCCGATCGACCAGAAGCAGCGTTTTCAGCGCCAGGCGGCGCTGCGTGCCGCCGGCGACGACGAGGCCGGCATGATGGATGATGATTTTATCAACGCCCTCGAGTACGGGATGCCGCCCACGGGAGGGCTCGGTATAGGCATCGATCGCTGCGTGATGCTGCTGACGGGTGCAAACTCGATCCGCGATGTGATTCTGTTCCCGACAATGAAGCCGTTGGACATGCCCAAGGCCGAAAACAAGGCCGAGGTGAAGCCGGTCGAGGCCCCTGCTGAGGCCCCGGTCGTGGAGGAAAAAA
>Ga0079305_1003575_pt1 | contig 10279 bp, 9 predicted proteins | sample LMS_cellobiose_e_FD_79183 | JGI IMG/M metagenome (GOLD analysis project Ga0079305, IMG submission 79183) | Rumen-fistulated moose microbial communities from Alaska, USA - LMS_cellobiose_enrichment | ecosystem: Host-associated > Mammals > Digestive system > Stomach > Rumen fluid ...
GCAGCGCTTGCGGCAATGGCGGAACAGGGCATTTCGATGGTCTATGACAAGACGCATATGGTTCTTGCCGACGGCGACTATGCTCTCGCCTGCAGCGAAGGCTCCTTCGGCGGTGTTCCGACCACTTATTATGATCTCTTCCGTGTTGAAAACGGCTTTATCGCGGAGCACTGGGACGTTATGGAGACCATTGCTGCGAAGGAGACTTGGCAAAATCAGAATGGTAAATTCTAATGTAACCATTGAAATTACAGCCATTTCGTGATATACTATCCTTTGGGAGGAATGGCTATGCAGATTTCAAGTAGATTTACAATTGCCTTGCACATCTTCACATGTGTGGATGTGTTCAAGGATGAATACAAGGTCACCAGCGACTTTCTTGCCGGATCGATCAACACCAATCCGGTCATCATACGGAAGATCCTGACGCAGCTCAAAAACGCCGGGCTGATCAACGTGGCAAGAGGCACGGGCGGTATTGAACTGACGAGAGACTTATCGGAAATCACCTTTTACGATGTGTACGAAGCGATCGGAGCGGTAGAAAACGGAGACCTGTTCCATTTCCATGAAAGTCCCAATCCCGAATGTCCGGTGGGCAGGAATATCCATGCATTGCTGGATGACAAGCTGAAAGCGATTCAGGACGCGATGGAAGACGGATTGAGGAAGTATACGCTTCTTGATCTTCGCAGCGGTATGACTGAGCTTCTGGAAAAGGAAAACTAAAGCAAAGGCTCCGGAGGATAGTATTCTTCCGGAGCTTTTCATAGGAGGCGAGTTCATGAAGACGACAGAGTATCTTTCTTACATTGTCAATGAAATACACACGACCGTCGTTGCCACGGTGGACGATGAGGGCTTGCCGGTAACTGCCGCCATTGACATGATGGACTACGATGAAAACAGCCTGTACTTTTTGACGGCGAAGGGCAAGGGCTTCTATGACCGGCTCATCAAGAGAGGTTTTCTTGCGCTGACCGCTATGAAGGGCAAGGATACGATGAGCAGCGTAGCGGTGTCGATCCGGGGCAAGGTGCATGAGCTTGGATATGAAAGAATACCGGCGCTGTTTGAGAAAAATCCATACATGAAGGAGATTTATCCGACGGAGGATTCCATGAAGGCGCTGACCGTCTTTCAGATTTACGAAGGCACCGGCGAGTGGTTTGATCTCTCGAAAAAGCCGATTGAGCGTGCCTCCTTCACCTTCGGGGGTGCAGCACAGAAACCGGAAGGATACTTCATTACGGATGCCTGTATTGGCTGCGGAAGCTGTGCGGCGGTCTGCCCGCAAAGCTGCATTGACACGGGCAGCATCCCTCACGCAATCGAACAGGGGCATTGCCTTCATTGCGGAAACTGTTTCACGGCTTGTCCCGTTGGTGCAGTCAAAAGACAGGACTACGCATGATATAAGCCTCACCGGCGTTACGTTTGTACGTTTTTCCTTTGAAAAGTGTACGTTTGTACGCTCTTACACAAAAAGAAAGACACGCATTAGCGTGTCTTTCTTTTTGGAATCCTGACCATTTAACGGCGGAAGTGAATGCCGTCTGTGACAATTCTCCGCTTTGCTCCGAATTGACGCGCGGGCTGCCGCAAAACGGCGCGATGCAAAAGGACATATCTGTCATGGCGAGGCTCCGCAGGAGCCGCGGCAATCTGTTTTCCCCTTGCGGGGGAGACGGATTCCCGCGCCGGTGTGCGCACCGCTCGGAATGACGGGACTGCATTTTGCATCGCGCCGTTTTCAATATTTTTGATGTTTTTTTGACACGCCGGGAGCGCGAATGGATCGAGGGGAAGGCCGGCGACGGTTTTCTCCGGATCGCCGCAGGACCCTTTTTACATTTTTACGGCTGTTCGCTGTCGCTGAAAATGCGCAGCTTGGCGAAAAGATCCTCAAGCGTCGCGCGCACATCGAGCGAATGATAGACGCGGATGTCGCGGTTCGTTTGCCGCCGGACGTATTTCATGGTCACGGGATCGAAGTTGGGGGCCGGCAAGACGGTATAGTTGTCGGTCCGCTGCTGTTCCTGCATCAGCGCGGCGATGACGCCCTGATCGCCCAGCGCCCAGGTCTCGCCGTGAGGCCAGACCGGCACGTCGGCGAAGCTGTCGTTAAGCTCCACGAGCTGCCGGAAAAGATAGGCTCCGATTTTGCCGCACGGCTTCACCTTGACCTGCAGCTCGGCGAGGGAGAGCGCGAACTGCTTGTATACGCTCCGCGTCACCTGCCACAGCGGCATGGAGGAACTGAACACCACGTTGGCGGCGTTGATATCCTGCATGAGGTTGAATTCCTCGCCGCCGTCCGGGTAATCGCCGCCGCCTATCCATATGGCTGTCATTCTGCCGCATATCCGCGGCTCGGTCAGAATAGCGGAGGCCAGGTCGGTTATGGCGCCCTGCATGCCGATGAAGAGGGGGCGGGGATCGTCGCGCATGGCTTCGCTGATGATCAGCTCCACGCCGGGCGCCGGGACCGGCGTGCGCTCGTCCCTCAGGGCGGCCGATGCGCCGAGCCGGATCGGATATCTGCCGGCGGCGCCGATGAGTCCGGTGATCTTCACGATCTCGTCAAAGCTCGCCTGCGCGCTCGTTCCGGCGGGATAGCGGCCGTTGTTCTTTTCGAAATGACCGGCGATGATCCCGCGCACGTCCAGCATCGGCGTCAGGAGCTGATGGATCACGGCATACTGATCGTCCGCTTCGTTTTTGCAGTCTGTGTGGATGATGAGCCGGACCCTTTTGCTCTCCGGCACTTTGAAATCGTATAGACTCATGTTTCCTCCGTTGACGCCTCCGCCGGAGGCGTTTTTGTCTGTTCAAGCCGAGGCCGGCGGGGGTACCCGCCGGCCTCGGAGCTCAGGAGAGCTGATTTCGGGATTATTTGTACTGATCGGCCATGATCTTGGCGAGCGTTTCGGCGTCGCTGAACTGGGCGAGCAGGCTCTGTTTTCTCGTTTCGAATTCCTGAAGAGCCTTGCAGCGGTCGTTGACCGCCTCCAGATACTGCGGGGGGAATTTAACGGCGCCGTTTTCATCCATATGGATGATGTCGCCGGGGGTGACGAGCATGCCGCAGATATCCACGGGCTGATTGATCTCGCGGATGGTGAAGGAGCCGTGACCCGCGCAGACGCCGGTGAGCATGTACTGGATGCCGAGCGGGCGGACCTCGTCAAGGTCGCGGGACGGGCCGTCGGAAATGAAGCCGACGCAGCCGAGGGAACGGAAGGCGGTCATCATGTTTCCGCCGGCAAGGCCGTTCTTTTTCTTGTATTTTTCGGGCATGTCCTGCTTGGCGCAGACGATGACCGGCTTCGGCATGGCCTCGATGGCCTTGTACAGATCGAGGAAGGTGAGGCGGTTGAAGCTCGGATCGGGAAGGCCGAAGGTGACCGTTACGGCGTGGCCGGTGAGACGGCCGAGCTCCGGGTACATGCATTTGAGATCCTCGTTGGAATACCAGTTGCTCTCCCACGGGTTATAGAGGCCAAGGCAGTGCTCTTTGTCATTGGGGTAAGTGGCTACAACGTTCGTGATGCTGGGCGTGTCGTATTTTTTGAGTTCCTCAAGAATCTCTCTTTCTCTTTCCGGGGTCATGGTCAAATCCTCCTTTATTTATTTTGCGGCATATTTTTCAAGAGCCGATTCAACGAGATTGATGCCGAGACCCGGGCGGTCGGGGATGTTTATATATCCGTCCTTCCAGGCGACCGGTTCGTCCGTGATCTCACGGAAGAAGGCGTTGGGCTCGCACATGCACTCCTGGATGAGGAAGTTCGGGATGCAGGCGTCAAGCTGCATGGCCGCGGCGAGGATGATCGGCCCGCCCCAGACGTGCGGAGCCATGGTCACGAAGTTGGGCTCGCAAAGCGCGGCGATTTTCTTGCCCTCGGTGATGCCGCCGCAGGTGCCGAGATCCGGCTGCGCGATCGCGACGGCGCCGGCTTTGAGCAGCTTCCAGTAGTCGTGCGTCATGACAAGACGCTCGCCCGTGGCGACGGGAACGTGAACGGCGTCCGCCACCTTGCGCATCTCGTCGAAATTCTCCGGGGAAACAGGCTCCTCGAACCACGCCACTTCATACTTCTCCAGCATTTTGCCGAAGCGGATGGCGGCGGAGGTGGTGATCTGGCCGTGGGTGCCGATCAGTATGTCCGCGTTGGGGCCGATGGCCTCGCGCGTCGCGGCGACAACAGCCTCGGCGCGGTGCAGCTCTTCAAGCCCCAGATCCCACGGGGCGGCGGGGTAGCCGTCCGGCGAGAGCATGTCGAGCGGATCGAACTTGACCGCGGTATAGCCCTGCTCGATCATCTTTTTCGCATATTTGGCGGTGAGCTCCGGACTCTTCCAGCCGCGGCCGAGCACGGGTTCGTCCGGGTCGGTGTAGACGTAGGAGTAGGTGCGGACCTTATCGCGGTACCGGCCGCCGAGCAGCTGATACACCGGCTGGCCGAAGGCCTTGCCCGCGATGTCCCACAGCGCGAGGTCAAAGGCGGAGAAAAGACAGGAGGTGAAAAAATCGGCGTGGTTGGAGGAGAAGCGCCCGTACATCTTTTTATAGAGTTTCTCACGGGCAAGAGCGTCCTCCCCCTTGAGAAATTTTTCGAAAAGACCGGTGATGATCGGTGCGAAGCAGGCGTGGTTGTTGAAAAAGGAATCCTGCGCGGCGCATTCGCCCCAACCGGAGATGCCCGCGTCGGTTTCGAGTTTGATAAAGGTGAAGATCTTTCCGCCGCGGCCGTTGTTGGAAGCGGGCGGGACGATCATATAGGGAGTGCACTTTGTCAGCTTCACGGGATTTCCGCCTTTCTTTTCTTTTTCGGGACCTCTCGCCGCGCGCCGGCGGAGAGCCCCGTACACGGTCATTATATCGCCCGCTCCTGTATGCGTCAAGCGTGCTTTTGCGCGGCAGCACCCGGTGAAAGAGGCCTTTTTTTGCCGGATGTGCGGGCTGCGGCGCGCGAAAAGCGCGGACCGGAAAAGGTCCGCGCCCGTATATCCGCAGCCTCAGTCCGCCATGCGGTAGCCCACGCCGATCTCGGTCAGGATATATCTCGGTTCGGCAGGGTTGTCCTCCAGCTTGCGGCGTATGTTCGCCATATTGACGCGCAGGATCTTGTTGTCCCCGGTCACGGCGGGGCCCCAGAGCTCGCGCAATATGAATTCATAGGTCAGCACCCTGCCGGCGAAGCGCCCCAGCAGCGCGACGATGCGGTATTCGTTTTGCGTCAGATGGACGGGCTGTCCATGGACGAGGACCAGGCGCCTGTTATAGTCGATGACGAGATCCCCCGTCCGGAACACGCCGGAGCTGAGCACCTGTTCGTTGCTCCCGCGCGTTCCGGCATGGCGAAGAGCCATGCGGATGCGTGCGAGCAGCTCGGAGGTCCCGAACGGCTTTGTCATGTAATCGTCCGCCCCGAGGTCGAGAGCCTCCACCTTGTCGCGCTCCTGTGTGCGGGCGGAAACGACGATGATCGGTATCTGAGACCAGGCGCGCACTTTTTTGATCAGCTCCACGCCGTCCATATCCGGCAGACCGAGGTCAAGAATGACCGCGTCGGGACAGTATGAGGTGATCATACCGTATGCGTCCTGGCCGGTGGATGCGCTGAGAATATCATATCCGTTGGCGGTGAGGATCGCGCCGACAAAGCTGCAGATCGTCTTCTCATCCTCAATGATCAGGATCTTCTGTTTAATAGACATCGTTCTCATTTCCCTCCTTCATGGGAATGGTAAAGGTGAAGCACGCCCCGCCCTCCGGCCGGTTGTGCGCGGAGATATCTCCGCCGTGGGCGTTCACGATAGAGGCGCAGACCGACAGGCCGAGCCCCATGTTTTTATTGGCGTCTGTCCGATCGGTCGGGTCGACGGTCACCGTGGCCGTGTACAGATGCGGGATCTGCGCCTGGGGAAGGCCGACGCCGTTGTCGCACACGGAAAAGCGCGCGTCAGAGCCATCCTGTTCGAGCCGCAGCTCGATGAGCGTGGTATGTTTGCCGTGGAAAACGGCGTTTTCCATCATGTTGATGAGCACCTGCTCCACAAGGATGGCGTCCATCGGCACGATCAGGACCTTGTCCGGGATGTGGATCGAGACCTTCATATCGGTGAAACGCTGGCGAAATTTCACGGCGGCCTCGCCGAGGACCTCCTCCGCGATTTCGTCGCGCTTGTTGATCTGCGTCTGCTCGCTGTTCATCTTGGTGATGGAGAGCAGGTTTTCCACCATGCTCACCAGCCATTTCGCCTCCTCTGCGACGCCGGTGAGCAGCTCCCGCTGCTTCTCCTGGGAGATCGTGTCCTCGTTTTCCAGCACGGCGGAGACGGCGCCGACGATCGTCGTCAGAGGGGTGCGCAGATCGTGCGAGACGGAGCGCAGCAGATTGGCGCGCAGCTTCTCCTTCTCGATCTCGTGCTTGATTTTCTCATGCTCCATCAGCTGAGACGTCAGCGTGCTCGTAATGATCGACACGGAGAGCATGCAGATGAACAGTACCGGATAGCCGGAGAGCGTGAAGTTAAAGTGGAAATAAGGATAGGTGAAGAGAAAGTTGACGATGAAGAGGCTCAGAAAAGAGGTGATGATGCCGTAATAATACCCGTTTGTGAAACGGGAGATCAGAAAGATCGTGAGGATGAACACCATCGGCGTGTTGTGCTGATCGCCGCTGAAATACTGGATGATCGCGCAGACGGCAATGGTATAGATGATGATATAGACGGAGAGAACGGTATCCCGCGTGCTGAGCGGGAACAACTCTCTCATGCGCGTGGGAAAGTGGCGGAAAAACCGTTTCATGTGCTGCCTCCATCGACGTGGCATATCGTCTCCCCGGGGCGGCATGCGCGGCATGATCCGGCGCATACCTTCTGTGACGGCGATCAAAGATCAGATAATATCATACCATATCGGGACGCTCTTTGCCACAGCCCGCCGCTGCGCCGCCGCTAAAGATCCGCTAAAAATGGGAGAAGACGGTCGAAGGCCGTCGACAGGTTTTTGCCCGCCGCCGGTAAAAGGGGCTTGACTCTTCTTTCAATCGGTGGTAATATATCTATACTCAATCGCAGGTCAATATCGCGGGGTAGAGCAGTCCGGTAGCTCGTCGGGCTCATAACCCGGAGGTCGTAGGTTCAAATCCTGCCCCCGCAACCATGTCGAGAGGATGTAACAGATTTCACGTTACATCCTCTTTTGTTTTTTGCCCATCTTTGTTGAGAAAAAGAGTTTTTCGTGGTATTATTCAACGAAAGCCAAAAGCCGTGTTATTATTCTCGCAAGAATTACATGCCCTATAAATGAAGCGTGATTCACGTCTCAAAAAAGATATAGGAGGCAGCAATATGAAACGAGGCAATGTACTTGTCATTGGCAACTCGGGCGTCGGAAAATCTACCCTAATCAATGCTGTGCTGGGAGACGAGAAGGCTAAAACCGGGTGGGGAACTACCGGAACGACAAATAGGCTTGAATTGTACGAGCCAGAGAACGATGAAATCCCTTTCCGAATTATTGATACGATCGGTTTTCAGCCTGGTATTCTCCAACAACAACGAGCAATCCAAGCGGTAAAAAAATGGTCTAAGGAATGTGCCAAAAAGGCCCACGAAGATAATCAGATCAATGTCATCTGGTTTTGTGTGGAGGGCACTTCAAGGAAACTGTTTCCAGAAACAATTAAAAACATGATTAGGGCTGCCTCCATGTGGGCATCGGTTCCTGTTGTTGTGGTCATTACAAAATCGTACTCTGTCCCCGAACGGGAGCAAAACATAGAACTTGTTCACAATGCATTCGCTGCGCAGAAACGGCACGGAGGCAATCTTCGCAAGGTTATTCCTGTTGTGGCTGCTCCTTATGTCCTCAATGAAAATGCTTTTGCCGCACCGGACGGTATCTCTGAATTGATTGAGACAACCAATTCGCTAATGCCCGAAGGATTCAAAACAGCAGAGAAAGACCTTTCAAAGTTTATCCTTAATAGAAAGCGCTTTCTTTCTCAAAGTGTTGTGACAACTGCAACTGCTGCAGGTGTTGTCGTCGGAGCAGTTCCCATCCCGTTCTCAGACGCAGTTTTATTGACACCGACAGAAATTGCTGAAGTAAATGCCATTGCCAAAATATACGGTATTGGCAAAGACGAAAAAAGCAAGCAATTTCTCAAATCGATTGTTGAAGTCGGAACCGTCGGAACAGCAGCTAAAGCACTAATTAGTGCTTTGAAGGCTATTCCGGGGATTAACCTTGGCGCTAGCGTTATTAATGCTGTCATTGCTGGTGTAATTGTTGCTGGTTTGGGAGAGGGTTCAATTTACGCTTTTGAGCAAGTTTACCTTGGAAATAAATCAATCAACGACATAGACTGGGTGAAAAAGTTGATAGAATCAAAATTGTCCATTGCGGTTGTGGAAAAAGCGAAGCCGATTCTTGAAAAACTCAAGGACTCCTCTGATAGCAAAGCCATTCTCAAAACAGTTTTGGAATTGATTGCGACAGTGGTGGGGAAGCCGGACAAGCAATAACGCAGGTTTGTTAAAGAAACTATCACCAGCTAATGTGCCCGGAGCAGGTTTCGGCCTGCTCCGTTTTTTTATTTCGCTTCCTCAACCGGCTCGCCGTCTTCGTCGAACAGCTCACGCGCGCTTTCCGTCGGTTCGCAGGAGACGTATTCCACCGCCACGCCCTGGCGGAGATCGGCTTTGTAGTTCGGCGCGGAGAGGTTGGAGGGGATCTCCAGACAGCCCACAAACTTGTAGTTGTTCCGATCAGGAAAATGTTATTTGAGAGCTTTCACAATCTCTCCATACGTCACCAACGACACATTCCCCATCGCCTTCGCCTTGCCCGCACAGCCCTTGGTGAACCCGGATCTGGAGAAGAGGAAGAAGTGCTTGTTCTTGTACGGGAACAGCTCGCTGCGGGCGATGAGCGTCTCCAAGACGGTAAGATCAACCTTCTCGGCGGTCCACTTGCACTCGGCGAAGATGGCGGCGTCCTTGTCCTGCTCGCCCATGATATCGATCTCGGCCTGGCTCCTTCGGGCGGGATCGTTGCCCCACCAACGGCCCAGGGAGGTGAACTCCACTGGGGATTTGCCGCTGAGCAGTAGCTTCCAGAGGTACTGCTTGCAGATCTCCTCGAATACCTTGCCCATATACTCGGGCAGATGCGGCTCGATGCGCTTGTATACCAGGTCCGCTGCGCCGCGCGCGATCATGGAGGTGTTCTCCGGCACGAAGCGATACCAGAAGCGGAACATATTGTCATCGATGGAATAGATCGACTTCTTGGACGCCTTCTCGCCGTAGGGCGTCTCTTTTTGCACGATGCCCAGCGCGACGAGGTTCTTGAGATAGGTGGAGCAGACGTTGGTGTCCTCACCGACCTTGCTTGAGATCTCCGACATGCGGGAGGCGCCGGTGGCGATGGCGGTGATGATCGCCGTGTAGATCGCCGGCTCCCGGACCTCCTGCTTCAGAAGATTCGTCGGCTCCTCATAGAGGGAGGAGGTGGGGTTCAGATAGGTGTTCTTGACGTTCTCCTCGATGCTGAGGCGGTCGTTCATCTGCAGAAGGTACTGCGGCGTCCCGCCCACGATTCCGTAGGCAAGGGCCTTCTCCTCAGTGGAGAAGTTTCCGAAATAGCGGCAGGTCTCCTCAAAGTCGAAGGGCTGCAGCTTGATCTGCGCCGTCCGTCTGCCGTACAGCGGTGCCTTGTAGGCCAGCACGTGATCCTCCATGTAGGACATGGACGAGCCGCAGAGGATCAGCATCAGCTTGGAGCGGTCCTTGTACTTGTCGATCAGCAGCTGCAGCGTGGAGGCCAAGCTCTTTGAGGCGCGGGCAACATAAGGATACTCGTCGATGGCCAGGATGATCCGCTCGTTCTCGGAGAGCCGAAAAACGGTCTCCAGCGCGGCTTGGAAGGAGGCAAATGAGGTCTCGGCCTCGATGCCGCTGGCGTACTCGATGATGCTTTTGCTGAAGTTCTCCAGGTTCTGCTTCGCGTTGCTCTCAACGCCCATGAAATAGATGGCTTTTTTGCCGTCGATAAAATGGTTGATGAGCGCAGTTTTCCCCACGCGCCGGCGGCCGTAGAGGACCACGAACTCGAATTTGTCGGAATTATATAATTGGCGCAGGGAGGCAAGCTCCCGCTCTCTGCCGATAAACATGTAGACTACCCCCATGTTAAGGTTAATTGTAGTATAGCACACGATATATAAATAGTCAAGTACGATTCGGCAAATCGTAC
>Ga0079305_1003576_pt1 | contig 10270 bp, 13 predicted proteins | sample LMS_cellobiose_e_FD_79183 | JGI IMG/M metagenome (GOLD analysis project Ga0079305, IMG submission 79183) | Rumen-fistulated moose microbial communities from Alaska, USA - LMS_cellobiose_enrichment | ecosystem: Host-associated > Mammals > Digestive system > Stomach > Rumen fluid ...
CAACATAAGTCATACCTCCTTTGATATGCATCGCATTTCATGTTACCTGAGCAAGGGGGATGGAGGTCATCTATTCGATCTTCGTTCCTCTGTTCGATTATGATTATAGCACCGTTTTTAGCACTGTCAAGAGGAGAGTGCTAATTCTCGCGTGAACATTTTGTGAACATATTTATATAATTATTTCTCCGAGATTCTGGTCACCATCTAGTTTTACCAAATCTGATGCAGTTAATATCACTGCTCCTATTCCTCATCACTACTCAATTACGCCTAGGACCACCTCCGTAGCTGTGTTAATTTGATGGGGTAATGGTTTCGTAGTTTACTCTCCTCAATGATTAGTTGTTTTGCTTGTGTAGACTGTTTACCACTTCGAGGCTCAAATGCGGATTTACAGAGCAGTCGCCATTTTCCTGATGGTCTTCAAATAGTCTTTATCATGATTGGTGACGATTCCCACATCTTCCAGCCCCAGATATCCCAGGAAATCTCCCTCATAGGAAAAACGTGCCCCAGCATACATATCCGGATCTCCGGAACTCAGGAACATAGCAACCTTCCGAAGCGTAGCCGGCGCTTTGGGGTAAAGTGCGGAATAAAACCGATCGACCGCACATTTCAACTGTCCGCTGATACCATGATAGTAGATCGGCGAAGCCAGGATGAGCATGTTTGTATTCCGCAGCTTGTCATAGATCTCCTGCATATCATCATGCTGCACACACTTGCCCTGCCCCTTTCCATGACAGTATTCGCAAGCGAGGCAGCCTTTGATGTTCTTTTTGCAAATGTCGATGACCGTTACTTCATGCCCTGCTTCTTCTGCACTTTCTTTGAACACGGCCACCATTTCCGCCGTGTTGCCATGTGGCCGGGGGCTCCCATTCAAAACTAATATTCTCATCGTATTTACCTTTCCTTAATACCAGTCGTGTTTCTCGCTGCGGTCCAGAGCAGCAATCTGCTCCATTTCTTCCGGCGTCAGTTCGAAACCGAACAGATCAAGATTCTCTATAATGTGCTGCTCATTGCCTGAACCCGGGATCACTACGATGCCGCGCTGCAGATCCCAGCGGAGGATCACCTGGGCAGCAGAGACTCCGTGCGCTTCCGCTATGGCGCAGATGGTCTCATCTCCCAGCAGTTCCGCGGTATATCCCCGGCCGCCCAGCGGATACCAGCACTGCACAACAATTCCTTTATTCTGGATAAACGGCACGACATCCTGCTCCTGGTAATAGGGATGGATCTCATTCTGCACCAGTGCCGGTGTGATCGTTACCTGCGGCAGAAAAGAGGTCAGTTCCTTGATATACCAGTTGGAGAGACCGAGAGATCTGATCTTGCCCTGCTCCACATACTTTTCCATAGCTTTGTAGGCTTTTACGTCATCTGTCCCCGGATGATGCAGCAGCATCATGTCGATATAGTCGATATTCAGCTTTTCAAGCGCCATGTCAATAGCGGCTTCCGGGTCGTGAAACTGGTTCGGATAGATTTTGGTGATGACGAATATCTCTTCACGGGGAATGCCGTACTCAGCCATCGCCTGCCGAACGCCTTCGCCAACGGCATCCTCATTTCCATACATATATGCCGTATCGATCAGGCGGCCGCCATTCCGAAGCAGTGTTTTTACAGAGCTCACGCAGGTATCATAATCCAGCGCATACGTGCCCAAGCCCAGGATCGGCATTTCATAGCCACTGTTGAGCAACACGCTTTTCTTCTCAAAATCGAATGCTCCCACTTCAGTTGCTTCCTCCTCATTCGTCACAATATCGCCTTCCCAAGTGTTGATCCCGCCGAACTCGTAAATGTTGGTATATCCCATGGCCGCCAGCTTTTCTGCCGCCTGCTTCGAGCGGTTTCCTGTGCGGCAGTAGATCAGGATGATTTGATCGTAGTCAGGCAGTGCTTCCGGAGAATCACAGCCGATGGATTCATTCGGTATCAGTATTGCACCGGGAATATGCCCTGCGTCATACTCATCCTGGCGGCGGACATCCACGACAACATGTCCGTCATCACGGGCCATCATTTCCATGGCCTCATCCTGTGAGATTTGCCTATAGGTGCTCTCCGCTGCGCTTTCGCTGCTTTGCTCGGAGGCACCGCAGCCTGCAGTGAGCAAGAGAATCAAGGCTGTAAGAACTGTTATCGCTTTTTTCATGGGCACCTCGTTTCTATGCTCAGTAATATACGGTCAAACGAAAGGAGTCAATGCCCCAGAAGAAAGACGCCAAAAGAGATACTTGCATTGGCTTGTAGATGCCCATGACGTATTCCTCTTTTCAAATAATGGTTACTCCAAACTCAAGATATCGTCAAAGGGAATTGTGATCCCATTGCTCATTTCCAAAATGCCAAGATATGATGCCTGAATATGATGACAGTGCTTTTCTTCTTTCACTGTCTCTCATAGAGGGAGCATATCACATTTCCAGGCATGGGAGTGTTTTCTTGTTATTCGGCAGACTCCTGTGATTTTTGCTGATGCAGATATTGAATATACTTCTCTCCCCACACCTCGATGCTTCCCAGCACCGGGCGGAAGGTCATGCCAATCTCTGTCAGCGAGTATTCCACCCGCGGCGGCACTTCGGCATAGAGCTCCCGGTGGATCAGCCCTTCCGCCTCCAGCGTGCGGAGCTGGTTTGTGAGCGTCGCCTGTGTGATGTCGATCTCCTTTTGCAGCTGCCCGAAGCGCTTGGGCCCGTCGGAGAGCTGCTGCAGGATTAGAATCGCCCATTTGCCGCTCAGAAGCTTTTGCGCAGTCACATAGGGGCATACGCCGAACTTGTTTTCTTTCTCGCACCGCTCTTTTTTCATGTTGCCCTCCAATACACAAGCAAAAGATACCAACCCAAGGGAAAAATCCTGCTTGACTGATTATACAATAGTTGTATAATAAAAGCAAGTCATAAAAATAAAGTAATGGAGTGACACGATATGTTGAAAAGAATGCCCGTGCTTTTTGCCGGTCATGGCAGCCCGATGCTGGCGCTGGAGCAGAGCGACGCTACCCGTGAGCTGCGCGCTGTGGGCGACCGTGTGGTTGAGCAGTTCGGAAAGCCGAAAGCGATCCTTGCGATCTCCGCCCATTGGTACACTCGGGGCACGTTCGTACAGACGGCGGAAGCGCCGAAGCAGGTCTATGACATGTATGGCTTCCCGAAGGAACTCTATGATTTTCAGTACCCCGTGCAGGGCTGCCCTGCGCTGGGCGAACGGGTGTGCGAGCTGTTGGGCGACCGCATCCGCGTCAGCAACGATTGGGGCATCGACCACGGCACCTGGACCGTCCTGTGCCACATGTTCCCGGCGGCGGACATCCCGGTGGTGCAGCTCTCCGTGGACGGGACGATCTCCCGGGAGGCAATTGTTGAGATCGGCAGACAGCTCGCGCCGCTGCGCGACGAGGGCTATCTGATCTTCGCCAGCGGCAATGTGGTACACAATCTCCGCCGCGTGGAGTGGGAGAATCCGAACGGCTCGGAGGCGTGTGTTGCGTTCAACGAGACGGTAAAGGAGAAGATTGCGGTGCGCGACGACTGTGCCGTGATGCACTACGAGAAGCTGGAGCACGCAGCATACGCCGTGCCGACACCGGATCATTTCCTGCCGCTGCTCTATACCCTCGGTGCGGCGGAAGGCGAGAAACCTACAGTCTTCAACGACCGGTGCAATCTTGGAGCGATCGCCATGACCGGTTTTGCATTCGGGATGGACGAAACCTAACCGGCAGCGTCTCCCAACAAGACAGATAAACAGTTTCCGATTTCATATAAGAATTACAATCTACTTTACAATTCAAACTCGGGGCAGACTTAAAACCTCTGTTAGCTTCTTAGAAATATCTTCTCTTTTCTGTGCCGATGGTCGTTTCCTCGGAGTGCCCGGAACAAAGGACTGTATCATCCGGCAGCGCGAAGATCTTTTCTGTGATACTCTCTACCAGCGTCTGACGGTTGCCGCCGGGGTATTGCCAATTTCCTACGCTGCCCTTGAAGATCGTGTCGCCCACAAAAGCGACACGGTCTTTTTCGCTGTAATAGACCACGGAGTCTGTAGTGTGGCCGGGCGTGTGAATAACCCGCAGGCGACAGGAGCCGTCTCGCAAACTGACTGCGTCTCCATCCCGAAGCGTGCGGACATTCCGGACCACTTTCTCCCCGATACAGAGCGCGGACAGGTTCATCTCCCCGTCCAGCAGATAGCGGTCGGAATTCTCGTGAGCATATACCGGAATGCCCAGGGCATCCCGCAGTTCGTCCACTGCGCCGGTGTGGTCGAAGTGCCCGTGAGTCAGCAGGATCGCCTCGATGCCCCACCCCTCCCGGCGGATGAGAGAGAGCAGACGTGAGGCCTCCGCGCCCGGGTCGATCACAAAGCCATGTCTCGAAGCCTCGTCGATATAGAAAAAGCAGTTCTCGGCAAAATAGCCCTTGACGGGCACACAGCATACCATGGCCTTAGCGGAGCTTGCAGCCCTCGGGGCCGCAGCTCATGCCGGAGGCCATCTGCTCCTCTGCTTCCTTTGCCATCAGCTTCAGAAGCGCCTGCCGCAGTCCTTCCGTATCGGGAGCCCCGGAGATGCTGTACTTGCCGTTGATGACAAAGAAGGGCACCGCATGCACGCCGTGATAGGCCGCCTCCCGCTCGTCCATGACCACATCGTCGTGATAGCGGTCGGAGGAGAGCACCTCGCGCACCTCCTCCGCATCCAGGCCGCAGCGCTCACCGATCTCCTGCAGCAGGGCGTGATCGGCCAACTCCTTATTCTGGGTGAAGTACGCGTCGAACAGCGCCTCGATCACGCGCTCGGTCAGCGCGGGATCGCCCTTGCTCTGGGCCAGCTTGGTCAAGCGGTGGGCGTCCATGGTGTTGGTAAAGAGCGTGGTGGCGTACTTGAAGTCGATGCCTTCGGCGCGCCCCATCTGGGAGATCGAGTCTATCTGCCGCCCGGCCGCCTCCATATTTATGGGCAAAGCGAGTCTGGGTGTCGCCCACGGCATGCTGTCCGGCGGAGGGATCCAGCTGGAAACTCTTCATCTCGATCTCGGTGTCTTTCAGCTCCGGAATATAGGACAGCGCCCGCTTGAGTCGGGCTTCTCCGATGTAGCAATAGGGGCAAGCGTAGTCAGACCAGTAAGTGATTTTCATGTAGTGACCTTCTTTCAAATAATAAAACATGTTCTATTTGCAATTATACGCAGACTGTGTTATTCTGTCAATAGTTTTTAGAACAAGTTTTATTTTCGAGGTGATCCCCATGGCAGAAAAACGCGGCAGACCGCCCAAGACAGCCGAGCCCCAGGACGCAAAGCAAAAGCTGATCGACACGACGGTGGAGCTCATCAAGAAGTACGGTGCCGACAGTATCACGGTTCGAAACGTGTGCGAAGAGGCGGGGCTCTCCATCGGCACGTTTTATCATCACTTCAAGAACAAGGATGACCTGCTGATGCATTTTGTGCGGGAAGCGTCCTTTGACAGCTTTGTACTGGAAACTCCCCTTACCGATATAGCCGGGCGGGTCTGTGAGCTGTACATGCACCTGATCGACCGCTACCTTGCTCTGGGTGAAGAGTTCATGAAGAGCTTTTACACCACCGGCAACAAGGCGCTTTCGGCTTACATGGGGCAGTCTGACGGCTGCTTTGCCGAAGGGACGGTTATGGCCAGATGCGAGAAGGAACTACTGGCCGCGCAGGAGCATGGCCTCCTGAAAAAAGAGGCAGACGCCCATACCGTGAGTATGGACATCTGCACGATCATAAAAGGCTGCGTGTTCGAGTGGGCGCTGGATAACGGACAAATGGATATATCCGAAACTCTTCATAGAATCATTAGGACCTATCTGAATAACATGCGTTAAGCGAAGTGTTATCAGAATCTAGCCACTTATCGTGATGATTGAACATGGTTTTCCTCCTGCAATCGTTCATCCAATGAACTGCGCTCTTGCCCCGCCAAGAATGAGCACAGTAAGAATAGCTGTGTAAGCAATACACTTAAGGACAGGAAACGCGTTGATCTTTCCCTTCAGTTTCCAGGCGACAGAGGCAATGGAAAACAGGGTGAAGGCCAGAGCGATCCAGTATAGCACTGCGTTATGCCGATGAAGGATTGCAAAAGACGTGATCCCCTGAACAATGCCAACCAGGAAGGTGACCCATCCCATTTTGATTGTGAATCGCTTTAATTTGTCCGAATCGGTATATCGGCTCATAAACTTGTCTGACAGCTCCAAGGGGTTCAGTTTCTTTTTCCCGCTGGCGTACATCAGTCCTGTGACAATGCTGAATACGCAAAGCACCGCATAAAAGATCCCGCAAAGGAGCAGCAAAGCATCGATCACCATGATTCCTCCTATTTTTTATATGACCTTTTGATTTACAGCACCATCACAAGCGTCCCCGCGCCGATCAGGATACAGCCGATCAGGGATTTCGCGGTGAACTCCTCATGCAGGAAAACAAAGGCCAGCACCAGCGTGATGACCACGCTCAGCTTGTCGATCGGCACGACCTTGGACGCCTCCCCGATCTGCAGAGCTTTATAGTAACACAGCCATGATGCGCCTGTGGCAAGGCCGGACAGGATCAGGAAGATCCAGCTTTTCTGGCTGATCGTTCGGATGCCGCCCTGCGTGTTCGTCAGGAACACCATGCCCCAGGCCATGACCACCACGACCACCGTGCGGATCGCCGTCGCCAGATTGGAATTGACGCCCTCAATGCCGATCTTTGCAAGGATAGAGGTCAGCGCGGCAAATACCGCCGAACCCAGCGCAAACCAGAACCACATAACCGTCTCTCCTCAATATTTCTCGTAATGGACGTTTTCCGTGTGCAGGTCGGCTTCGGTGTAAGCCTTCTTTGTTTCGGCCTTCTCACCTATCGCCACAAGGTTCAGGACAGAATATCCTTCCGGCACGCCGAGCAGAGATCTGATCTCCTGATCGGAGGTTCCCCGCTGACCCATGCGGTTTCGGATGTGGACCCAGCAGGCGCCAAGTCCATACTGCTCTACAGCGAGCAGGATATATGCCGACGCGATGGCGCCGTCCTCGATCCAGAATTCAGCCTGACGCTTGTCCGCCGTCTTGACCATAACGACGATCACGGCATCCGCGCCGTTGATCTGGGAGCCGCCCATCTGCTTGCAGGCTCCGATCTTCCGGATCATGCCCTTATCCCGCACAACGACATATTCCACCGGCTTATGGCCGAAAGAGGTCGGTGCGGTAAGTGCAACCTTCATGATCTCATAGATGATCTCGTCGTCGATATGTTTTTCGCCATACCGGCGAACAGAGCGCCGCCTTCTGGTCAGCTCAAACAGTTTATTCTCCATAGTTCTTGTCACTCCGTTTTAAGATTATCAACAGGGCAGATCGTTTATCAGCCTCGCCTGTCCATGAATCATAGGCAGTATATCATACATCGCATTATCGGTCAAAACTCGCGTGCATTATCCTTAAAAGACGCCGCCCAGCCGACGAAGCAGCCGTCCTCCGGCATGACAAGGACGCCATTGGGCTGGCCTCTGCGGCGGACAAGCAGGCAGTCCCAGACCTCGCCCTTTTTACAGCGGCGGCCGTGATCCTCGATAAATTGACGGTCGGCCAGCATGTCCGTGATGAAGTTCTCATAATCGATCGCCGGTAATTGGATCTCTGTGACGATCCGGGAGGGGCGCTCCAGCTCGATCAGGTGCGGCACCATCAGATCTTCGATCCTGCGAGGGCGCTCCACAAAGTACGCATAGCCAAAGTAGTCCATCTCTTTCTCTCCCTCTTTTTATAGGCATTATTGCCTATAACACATTGTCATCATTATAGGCAATAATGGTGATAATGCAAGAGGAAAGAGAGGGATGCTGTTTGATCTCCTACGCCCCGCTGTGGCGCACCATGGCAAGAACAGGCGCGACCACCTATACGCTGCAGGTCAAAGGACAGATCAGCAGCTCCACGATCCGGCGCATGAAAGCCGGAGAATCCGTCTCGACCAACACGCTGGATGCGCTTTGCAAGATCCTGCAATGTGATTTACAGGATGTAGTCGAATATCTTCCCGAAAATAACACCTGACCCGGAATCATCCGTACGTTCGTACCGGTGACTCCGGGTCTTTTTTATGAATTCATTGCTCTTGCCTGCTTTTTGCTTTTACTTTGTTCCGGTCAGGGCCACGCCGTTGACATACAGCGTGTAGCCGTTGGAGATGACGTTGGCTGCGTCGCCGTTGAATTCGGTCACATAGCTATCGCCGGTCAGTGTCCAGGTGCTGCTGGCATCCAGTGTCACGGAGACAGTGCCGACCTCGGTTGAGACGGTCTCGCCCTTGGCGTTGGTGATGGCCCCGTCGATGCTGCCCTCAAAGGTGGAGCCGTCCGTCAGCTCCAGTTTCAGGCTGGAATCACTGCCGACCTTGATCGCGCCGACGAGCTTCTGGGCAATGGCCTTGAGCGTCGCAATGTTGCTGCCGCCGCTCCAGCCGTCCGCGCAGACGGAGAGCAGGATGTTCTCCGCGTCCTCGTTGACGATCTCCACGCCCTCAAGCGTGATGACTGCGCTGGTGTTGGTCACATGGAAGACGTGACCGTTGAGGCTTTTGAGGCTGCCGCCCGTCATGGTAAAGCTCGAGGTGCCGCTGGCCGCGTCGCCAGACATGGACTGGTAGATCATGATGGTATCCAGGAAGGTGGCGTTGCCGTTGCACTTGGTGTTGTTGGCGGTCAGATCGCAGTTATTGAGTGTGATGGAGTTGAGGCCCTCGATGCACACACCCTCGGAGAGATTGGAGGTCAGCGTCGCGTTGGAGACCGTGATATCCGCCGTGGAGTAAATGGCGGGAGAACCCAGGCCGTTGGAGGTGTAGCTTCCGCCGCCCACCACAACAGTCCCGCCGCCGCGGTCGGTGCGGATGGCTGCGGAGGACCGGCCGGAGGTCTCGACCGTCAAATCATAAGCATAGGTCACACCGCCGCCGGTGGTCATGATGCCGCCCGACCCGTTTCCGGTGGTCGTGATAGTGGTGTCATAGATGTACAGTGTAGTGCCGTCTCCGGACGCACCGTTCTGACCGCCGTTTCCGCCGTAGCAGAACACACCGTTTGCGCCTTCTGCGTCGGAGGTGATCGTGCCGCCGGTGATGGTGGTCGTGCTGCCGTCCTTCACCAGTACAGCCGCATTCAGGCCGTAGAAGTTGCAGTTATCGCCGCCGTCGGAGTCGCCGGACTTGGTGACCGTCGGATCGGTGATCGACACGTCATCGGAGGTGCTTATCAGCAACGCGCTTTCGTCAGAACTTGTGCTGGCATAGGTATGGCCGCTCTGGCTGTCAGCAGAAGTGATCTCCGCTGCTCCGGAATAATCAATATCCGCGCTGCTTCCTCCAGGACCGCCGCCGGGCATTCCGCCGCCGAAGCCTCCGGGAGGCGTTCCGCCCGGTCCGCCTTTGCCGTCAGGAGGATCGCCGGGAGGCGTTCCGCCGGGCCCGCCGCCTTCGGGAGGTTCACCGGGCATATCGCCGGAGGGTGCGCCCTCGGTCGAGGCCTGTTCGCTTGCTTCTGCCGTCTCAGTGGAAACCGCTTCCGTTTCGGTTTCCGTTACAGCGGCACTTTCGCTCGCGCTGCTTCCGCAGGCGCAGAGACTGAAAACCATAATCATTGATAAAAGAATACAAAGAATCTTTTTCATAAGAACTCCCTCTCTTTCCTTGTGTGATTGTAGAATATCCCAGTTACCTTAATAATACCTTAAGAGAAAGAAGATGAACAGATAAATTTATAAATCCGTGCCGCCCAGTCATTGTACACATGCTTTCGGATTCCATGCCCGGAATTGCAAATCTGCAATTCCGGGCGAAACCCCGCTTGCAAAAATGCAGAAGTGTCGATTTCAGCCTCCCGTGAAGGATTTTTTCGTATAATTGGGCGGAAACAGGCAAAAGCCAAATTCTTTTCCGCCCGCGCGAAGGGAGGTGCAAGCGGGCCAAAGTGGATAAAACGAAAAGGACTTGAATCGATCTGTACGTGCGTACAGGGTTCAGGTCCTTTTTTCTTGCCTGCCTCCAAAGCGGAAAAGTGAGAAATCCCGTTCTTAAATAACTGCTCTCACTTTTCCGAGCACAAGAAAGACCAGCTATAAAAAGTCAATAGGAAAATGAAGAAAAAAAGGCAAGGAAGAAGGGGAAAAAGAGCAGCACGAAAGCCCTTGGGCATACCAAGGGTAGCCGGTAACGTATGGTGAAGC
>Ga0079305_1003577_pt1 | contig 10267 bp, 10 predicted proteins | sample LMS_cellobiose_e_FD_79183 | JGI IMG/M metagenome (GOLD analysis project Ga0079305, IMG submission 79183) | Rumen-fistulated moose microbial communities from Alaska, USA - LMS_cellobiose_enrichment | ecosystem: Host-associated > Mammals > Digestive system > Stomach > Rumen fluid ...
TTCCTGGCGCTGACGTTTGCCCTGCGGGGAGCGCAGGGACTCGTGCTTTCCGCGGCGGCCGCGGGCAGGAGCGTCAATACGGTTTACCTGATCCGCAGCGCCGTATCCCTTGTGTTCTCCGGCCTCATGTACGCCTGCACGGCGGAAATCATGGAGCGCAGGCTCAGCGTGTGACAAACGATAAACCAATGAAAAACCAATAAAAAACGGCCTCTCCGGATTCAGAGAGGCCGTTCAGACTATCAATTACTCCACGGTTCGGATGCGGCTCAGTGGCCAGATGACGCACTTTACCTTGCCCTGGAGCATATCGCCGGAAATGGGGCCCACGTCGTCGGCGCGGCTGTCGTGGGAGGGGAAGCGGTTGTCGCCGATGACGAAGTATTCATCCTCGCCCAGGGTTCGTGCGGGATAATCCCGGGGCGCGCTGGCCATGTTCATTGGGTCGGGCACGAGCTGGCCGTTCACAAACAGCTTTTCCGCCCGGATTTCCACCGTGTCCCCCGGCAGGGCCACCAGCCGCTTGACAAAGATGGTGCGGCGGGTGACGGTCAGGGCGGCGCCGAAGGTGAATTCGCCTTCCGTGCGGTGGGGATAATGGCAGATCACGATGTCGCCCCGGCTGTACGTTTTGTTCAGGTGGGATACCCACACGTATTCGCCGTCCACCAGGGTGTTTTCCATGCTGGTGCCGTCCACCCGGATGGGCTGGCCCACGAAGGTCTGCATTAGGCCCAGCAGCACAAGGGCGCACAGGAAGGTGAACACCCAGCTGACGATTTCTTCCTTCAGCGTTTTTTTCGGCTTTTCGGCCTTTTTTCCTTTGGCGGGCCGGGGCACGGCGGGCTGGACGCTCATTTATTCCACGCTCCTGGCATTGCTGAAGGGCAGCAGCACCCGCGTCACCTTGCCCATGATGTACGAGGCGGGCAGGGGGCCCACGTTGTCGGCGCGGCTGTCATGGGAAGAAAAGCGGTTGTCGCCCATCACGAAATATTCGTCGCTGCCCAGCTTGCGCAGGGGATAATCCTGGGGCACGCTGCCCATCTTTTCGGGATTGGGCACCTCTTCGCCGTTTACGTACAGCGCGCCATCCCGGATTTCCACGGTATCCCCGGGCAGGGCCACTAGGCGCTTCACAAAGAGGGTATGGTTATCCAGGGCCAGGCTGGCCCCCAAATTGAACTGCGCGCCCCGCTCGTTCATGCGGCCGGGATAACGGCAGATCACGATGTCATTGCGCTGATAATTGCCCCGCAGATAATCCATTTTGGTCACCAGCACGATTTCCCCATCCATGAGGGTGTTGTTCATGCTGTTGCCGTCCACCCGGATGGGCTCGGCGATATAGGCGCGGATCAGGGAGGCGATCACCACCGCGGCCAGCAGCGTGACGATCCAGCTCAAAATTTCCTCCTTCACCGATTTTTTTTCTTTTTCCTTGCCCTTCTTCTTTTTCGCCTTGGGCTCGGCGGCGGTGATTTCCGCCTTCTTTTCCGTTTCCATGGGTTATCGCTCCTCTCTTGGCGCATCCGGGGCGGGGCCTTGCTGCAGCACCTTTTTGCGCCGCTTCAAAAACACCATCCGATCCAGCATCACGATGCGGCCGCAGCCCTGGCACTTCATTTTAATATCCGCGCCCGTGCGGATCACCACCCAGGTATCGCTGCCGCAGGGATGGGGCTTCCGGGTCTGGATCACATCCTGCAGGCGTATTTCCTGATCCATGGGCGATCCTCCTTTTCGGGACGTTGCACCTATTATATACGTTTTTCTGCAATTTTTCAATGACAATTGTATGCAATGCCGCCTAAGAGAAAAAAGGCGGGCCTGGCGGGAAGCGCCCCGACAGGCCCGGAAGGGGGGAGGCTTACTGGATCAGGCAGTACTTTTCCTCCGCGGCCCTGATGAGCAGCCGATGGGCCAGCACAGCACCCAGGAGCAGCAGCGCCGCCAGGACGGCGAAGTAGACATAGACGGATGCGCCGTGGGACAGGAGCAGATAGCTGACAACGCCCAGAGCGGCCAGGATGCCCCAGCTGAGCAGCATGCCGATGAGCGCGCCGCTCTTTTGTTTGATGGCCTCCGTTTCGGTGACCCAGTCCAGCTTGGGGTTCCGCACGTCGCTGGCCAGGCTCAGCGCGCCGGTAAAATAGCCGAACAGCGCGCACAGCAGGAAGGCCAGAACGGCCTGGAGGGCGAAGGCGGGCAGGAACACGATCACCACCGCGGCGGCCAGGCCGCAGCCGATCAGCGTCAGGGCAAAGCCCACGGCCATCTTGGCCATGACGGCGCTGCGGGGCGCAATGGGCAGGGCACAGAGGAAATCATGCCCCTTGCCTTCCCGGGTGACGGCGGTGGACAAAAAGTTGTTCATCCCGGCCATGAAGGCCATGACGGCCGCCAGCACAGCCAGCACCACCCCGGGCTGCAGAGAGCCCAGCAGGAGCTGGACCGTTTCGCCGTTTTCGGCGCCCGCCCGGTTGAAGGAAATGCCCATCATGGCCACCATCAGCGCGGGCATCAGGGCCAGGGGCAGGATATTGGTGGCATAGGCGGGCACCCGCAGCATCTGCCTGATTTCCCGCCGCACGCAGGCCCGGAAGGCGGACCCCTCCGCAAAGGAGGCGCCTTTGGTGCCGCCCTTGCGGGAAACGGCGGGGGTCTCCGTCTGCAAAAGGCTCAGCTTCTGATACACATAGCCCAGCAGCCACAGGGCGATCCCCGCGGCCAGGGCACACGCGCCCAGGAACAGCAAAAGCTGTGCCCAGTCGCCGGAGAGGCCCTTGGCGGCCCAGCCGGCGGGGGGGAAGATGCGGGTCAAGCCCTCGATGCGGGCCTGATTGCTGGTGAAAAAGGCCTGGATGGCTTCCTCGGCGTCGTCGCCGCCGAACATGCTGCCCATGTTCATGCAAAGGAACATGTAGGCTACCAGCAGCACGATGCCGCTGACGGTGGCCACGAGCTCCCGCCGCTTCCACAGGGCGGACAGGCGGATGAGCAGCGTGGACAGGAAAGCCACGATCACGATGGGCAGCACCGTCACCCCCAGCCACACCAGCACCATGCGCACATAGAACAGCGCGCTCACTCCGCCCGCCTTGATGCCGTAGAGGATGCAGGCGGGCAGGATGAAGATGGCGGCGATCAGCGTTTCACTGATCCACACCTGGGCGATTTTGGCGGCCAGCACGGTGCGGGGTTTTACCGGCAGGGAGGCGATGAACGCCGCATCCCGGCCGAAATACAGGGTGCTCATAATGAAGAAGAAAGACATGATGAGCGTCGCCAGCATGGCCATGACCACCGCCACCGTCAGCAGCATATCCGGCATGCCCGCGGGGATGAGCACCTTGTCCAGCAGGGTGCTTTCCAGGAAGATCAGGAAGCCGCCCAGGTATACGGTCAGGAAAATATAGGCAAAAATCATGCCGATGGTTTTGCCCCGTTTTTCCTGCATCTGGCGGCGGAGGTTCCTGGGCTTGAGGTCCGCAAAGCGGGAAAGAAGCTGCAGCTTCAGCAGCGCGGCAAATCCTTTCATGCGTCTTCGCCTCCGTCGTCCGTCAGCTCCAGGAACAGCTCCTCCAGGCTGGCGCCCACCTCGCCCGAGCGCAGTTCATCCAGGGTGCCCACCGCCTTGAGGCTGCCGTGGGTCACCACGCCGATGCGGGTGCACAGCTTTTCGGCCACTTCCAGCACGTGGGTGGAGAAGAACACCGTGTTGCCCGCCTCGCAGTGGCGCTTCATTTCTTCCTTGAGCAGGTGGCTGGCCCGGGGATCCAGCCCGCCCAGGGGCTCATCCAGGATCCACACCGGCGGATTGTGGATCAGCGCGCCGATCACCACCAGCTTTTGCTTCATGCCCTTGGAATAGGAGCGCACCTGATTGTTGACGGCGTCCTCCAGGCCGAAAATATCCAGGTATTTTTCAATGTGGCTTTTGCGCTGCTGGGGGCTCACCTGGTACACATCCGCCATGAAGTTCAGGTATTCCATGCCGGTGAGACGGTCGTACAGGTCGTTGCCGTCGGGCACGAAGCCGATGAGCCGCTGGGCGGCGATGCGATCCTGGTTGATGTCATATCCCGCCATGGTGACCGTGCCCTCGTCGGGGCGCAGGATGCCGGTCATCAGCTTGATGGCGGTGGTTTTGCCGGCGCCGTTGGGGCCGATAAAGCCGAACAGCTCGCCGCCGTTCACGTGCAGCGTCAAATCGCTCAGGGCCTTGACGCCGTTTTTGGCGTAGGTTTTGGTTACATGCTGCAAATCAATCATCAGAATGTTCCTCCCTTCTGATTTCGGGGCTATCATAGCAAAACGGGCGGGATAATGCAAGGGAAGCGGGCCAAATTGTACATTTTCCTGTCCCAAATGACGGGGAAAGGGGCGCGTTGACATTTCCTCCGGCCATCCGTATAATGGGGCTGACGCATCAGACACAAAGGATGGAGAAGCATGCTGCCGCTTGTTTTGCTGACCATGGAGCCGGGGGAGGACCGGGCGTTTCTGGAGGAGGTATATCTGCAATACCACCGGCTGATGTATGCCCAGGCCTTCCGGGTGCTGAATCATTCCCAGGCCGCCGAGGACGCCGTCAGCGACGGCTTGTTGGCGCTGGCGAAAAAAATTTCGCTTTTGCGCACCCTGGACTGTAACAAATTGAGGGCCTACTGCGTCATTACGGTCAAGCACGCCGCCATCGGCATCCTGCGGCAGAACCGGCGGGAGCATCCGGGCACCGAGGCGGACGTGAGCGAAATGCCGGACACGGCGGAGACGGACGGGCGGCTGATGGAAAAGGCCGGGGTGGAGCATATCAAGGAAATGATCCGCCGCCTGCCGGAGCAGGAAATGCGCATCATGGTGATGCGCTATTTCCGGGAAATGACCGATGAAGAGATCGGAGAGGAAATGGGCATCAAGGCGGTGTCCGTGCGGGTGCATTTGAGCCGCGCCCGGAAGCGCCTGATGGCCCTGCTTCAGGAAGAGGAGGCGGCGGTATGACCAGAGAAGAAGAACTTTTCCGGGATGCCTGCGCCCGTTTGGCCCAGGAGGAAACGGAGGAACTGTCGCGCTCAATGACGGCGGAGGAAGACCGGCGGGCGGAAGAAATCTACCGGCATCACCGCCCTTCCGCCCTGTTCCTGATCCGCAGGCATACCCGGCGGCAGGGCGCACGGGGCCGGGCCCTGGCGGCGGCCGCGGCGGCGGCGGTGCTGTTCGGCGCGGCGTATCTGGCCCTGAGCCGCACCCCGCCCGATTCCGTGCCCGCCGCCCAGCCTCCCACCGCGTCCGTGGCGCCGTATTACTCTCCTGTGCCCACTGAAACGGAAATTCCGGCATTAGAAAGCGCAATAACGCCCACCGAACCGGAGAAAACGGCAATTATCGAAGCAGAAACGCCCACTATGACGCCTACACCTGCCGCGACGAACGAACCCACGGAGGCGCCCGCCATGACGCCGCAGCCCACGGCAACGCCCACCCCCGCGCCCACCGAGGCGCCGGAGGAAATGTACAGCCCGGCGGGATGGACGGGCCTGTTCTTCCCCCAGCGCATGCCGGAGGGAAGCGAAATGGCCTATCTCAGCCAGGAAAACGGGCGGCATACGGCGGCCTATACCCTCAACGGAATGGAAATCCTGTTTACCGAATACGATGCCCCCCAAACCCTGGCGGTGCCGGAGGGGGCGGAGGTGCGCTATGCGCCGCTGGAAAACGGCGTCATCGCCCTGCGGGCGGAAACCGATGCAGGCGTCACCTTCATCTGGGATCAGGACGGGCGAACCTTTGCCGTGGCGTGCGAGAAGGCGGACGCGGAGGCGATTGCGTCCAGCGTAAAAAAACTTGCCGATGAGTGAAACAATGGGCCCCTTTCGATGCTCATTATGGGCGACACCCAATGATGAAAGGAGAATGAACCCATGAAACGCATCATCGCGATTATCTTGACGGCGCTGCTGCTGGCTTTCGCCCTGCCCGCCCTGGCCGAAGGGGCATCCCTCCCCGGCGACGCGGAGGATTTTATCCCCCAGGAGGTGCGCCAGTTCTTTTCTTCCTCCGCGTTCAACGGCTACGCGGTGCACCCGGGGGCGTCCATGTATTTTGAAAACACCGCGGGCGGCACGTTTTTCTTCACCGTGGCCCAGAAGGATGGCTACAACGTGCTCTACGGCTTTGAGGAAAAGAACGGGCGCTTCAATTACTGGCTGAAAACCGACAGCGCCATTCCCCAGGGCAGAGGCTTTTTTGCGCTGGGCAATCATTCCGGGGACTGGTATTTGCTTACCGCCGATCCCATTCATTTGGGCCCCGATAACCTTTCCATCCTGTTTACGCGAGAGGATGACGAGGAGCAGGCGGAAGCCTGCCTGGCTTTTGAGGTCAACAAAAACGGCCAATGGCTGCTGCGGGTGGCAAACTTTCATTCCTGCTGGGATGAAGCGGTGGTAAGCGAAAACGGCATCCAGTATTATCTGAACGAAGGCTCCGTTCGGGAATTCGTCCCCGGCGTGCAGGAGCGCAACCTGCGCTATTTTTCCTGGGACGCTTTCCCTAAGAACGTAAAGGACGCCAAGGCGGCCCTCTCCAATCCCCCCGCCATCCCCACCGGGGAATTGACCGCCCAGCGCATCAAGTTTGAAGGCGGGCAAAAATTCCCCGTTTATTCCGGCCCCGGCCCTCAGTATGAACGGCTGGGGGACGGCAGGGCCATTGTATCCACCAACGACTGGATCCAGGTGTTCGGCAGCGAAAACGGCTATATCCTCATTCAGTATGACATTACCTCGGATCATATGCGCTTTGGGTGGATCGAGCAAAGCGCCCTGCCCAGGAGCGCAGCCGTGAGCCCCCTGCGGTTTGCCTACGACGACGCGGCGATCACGGCCGCCTGTGCCCTGACGGACGATCCCCTGTTCAGCCGCGTTTCCGTCCGGAGCCTGTTTGCCGGGGAAGGGGTGAAATGGCTGGCGGCTATGGGCGAATGGGTCTACGTGGAGACGGCGGACCGAGGCGCGCCCGTCCGGGGATTTGTGGCCCGGCAAAGCGTGCGGCGGCCCGATGAGCAAACGGTATTCAGCGGCGCCTACCGCTGCGACGAATATGAGGCCCAGGCCCTGGTGACGGTAACGAAAATGGCGCTGGGCGGGCAAACGCTGGACGTCACCGTGCGGGTCACCGCCTCCGCCGCCTGGGCCCAGGCCGGCGCGGATGCCATCACGGGCTATCGGCTTTACGCCAATCAAACGCTGCTGGCAGAATGGAACGGCGGCACGCAGAATGACGGCGCGTGGGATTACACCTTCAGTACCCACGTATCCCTGCCGGACAATACCGCCGTGCTGGGGCTGTGCCCGGTGCGTGCCCAAAGCGGGCTAAAAGCGGAGGAAATGATGACGGTTTCCTTGCGGAATGCGGAAAAATAACGTTGGCGGGAAGCGCGGGGATTGAAGCTCCCTGGAAGCATATCGGCTGAAGCAGGCGGAAGCAGCATGCGTTCGCCTGCTTTCTTCATGCTTTCGCGCTTTACAGGAAAATTATTGCGTGTTATAATTGGAAGGAACGAACACCACAGAAGGGACTTGATGACAATGGAAAACGCGGAAAAGCGCAGGGTGGTTTTTTCGGGCATTCAGCCCTCCGGGAATATTACGCTGGGCAACTATATCGGGGCGCTGAGAAATTTTACGCGCTTTGACGACGCGGACTGCCTCTACTGCATGGCGGACCTGCACACCCTCACCGTGCGGCAGAACCCCGCGGAGCTGAGGAAGCGCACCGCCTCTCTGGCCGCCATTTATGTGGCCTGCGGCCTGGACCCGGACAGGAATATCATCTATTGCCAATCCCATGTGCCCGCCCACGCGGAGCTGGCCTGGATTCTGAACTGCTACACTTATATGGGCGAGCTTTCCCGCATGACCCAGTTCAAGGATAAATCCCAGAAGCATGCCGACAATATCAACGCGGGCCTGTTCGATTACCCGGTGCTGATGGCCTCCGATATCCTTCTGTATCAGACGGATATCGTGCCCGTGGGCGTGGACCAGAAGCAGCACGTGGAAATCTGCCGGGACATCGCCCAGCGGTTCAACGGCATTTACGGCGACGTGTTCACCATTCCCGAGCCCTACATCCCCAAAGCCACCGCCAAGATTATGAGCCTGGCGGAGCCGGAAAAGAAAATGAGCAAATCCGACCCGGAGGATACCTATATCGCCATTCTGGACAGGCCCGAGGATATCCGGCGGAAGATCAAGCGCGCCGTCACCGACAGCGACGGGGAAATCCGCTTTGATCCCGAAACCAAGCCCGGCGTTTCCAACCTGCTCACCATCCTTTCCGTGCTCAGGAAAGAAAGCATGGAGGATACCGTTTCCTCCCTCCGTGGTCTGGGCTACGGGGCGCTGAAGGAGGCGGTCAGCGAGGCCGTCATTGCCGAGCTCACCCCCATCCAGCAGCGTTACGGCGAAATCATCGCCGATAAAGAGGCCCTGAACGCCATGCTGGGGCGCAACGCCCAGCGGGCCGCCGCGCTTGCCCAGCGCACGCTGCGGAAAGTATACAAGAAAGTAGGTCTGTATCAGCTGTAAAGGGAGGGACGGTCATGGAATACCGCGTATGGCAGCCGGAAGGATCGCCCCGCGCCATCGTGCAGATTCTGCACGGCATGGCGGAGCATATCGGCCGCTATGACCGCCCGGCGAGGGCGCTGAGCGAAAGGGGCTACCTGGCGGCGGGGAGAAACCACCGCGGCCACGGGGAGGACGCGGAAATACTGGGGTATTTCGCGGATCAAAACGGCTGGGACGCCATTTTGGAGGACGCCCGCGCCGTATCCCTGGACCTGAAAATACAGTATCCAGGCGTGCCCTTCGTGCTGCTGGGCCATTCCATGGGCAGCTTCCTGGCCCGGGAATACGCCCTGCGCTGGGGCGGCGAACTGGACGGGCTGGTGCTCTCCGGCACGGGATATTACGGCAGGCCCCTGTGCATGGCAGGCAGGCTGATGGCCGGGCTGTCGCCGAAGAAAAAGCCCGCTCATTTCGTCAACAGCATCGCTTTCGCGGGGAACAACAAGCCCTTCGCCCCCGGCCGCACCGGCTTTGAATGGCTGAGCCGGGATGAAATCGAGGTGGACCGGTATGTGGCCGATCCCCTGTGCGGCTTTTGCTTCACCGGCGCCGCCTTCGCCGATTTCTTCGGCGGGCTTATGGCCCTGGCCGATGCGGGCCGCCTGGCCGCCATGCCCGGGGAATTGCCGGTTTATTTCATGTCCGGGGTCAACGACCCCGTGGGGCAGATGGGCAAGGGCGTCCGGCAGGTGGCGGAACAGTTTGAAAAAGCGGGCATGCGGGATGTGACCGTCCGGCTGTATCCCCACGCCCGGCATGAACTGTTCAACGAAATCAACCGGGAGGAGACGCTGGAGGATCTGGCCGCATGGCTGGATAGGCATTACGGCAAATAAAGGATGCAGCGCGCTTCCCGGATCGGGAAGCCTTTTTGGAAAGAATGAGGTGAACGGTATGAAAGCATATCCCGGCGATATTACCCGCGTGCACGGCATTCGCGTGGGCCAGGCCCAAAGCGAAAGCGGCAAGACCGGCGTCACGGTGGTGCTGTGCCGGAAGGAAGGCGCGGTGGGCGGCGTATCCGTGCGCGGCGCGGCCCCCGGCACCCGGGAGACCGATCTGCTCCGCCCCGGCAACCTGGTGGAAAACGTGAACGCCGTGGTGCTCTCCGGCGGCAGCGCCTTTGGGCTGGACGCGGCGGGGGGCGTGATGCGGTATCTGGAGCAGATGGACTGCGGTATGGATATGGGCGTGGCGCGGGTGCCCATCGTGCCCGCGGCGGTACTGTACGACCTGGGCGTGGGCGACCCCCACATTCGCCCCGACGCGGCCATGGGAAGGGCCGCCTGCATGAACGCCCAGAAGGGCATGCAGCAGGGCCGGTACGGCGCCGGTACGGGCGCCACGGTAGGCAAACTGGTGCCCGGCGCGGTGCCCCAGGACAGCGGCGTGGGCTCCGCCTCCATCACGCTGCCCGAGGGCGTCACGGTGGGCGCCCTGGTGGCGGTCAACGCGGTGGGGGATGTGTACCATCCCGAGACCGGCGAGGTATTGGGCTGCGCCCATATGCCGGACGGCACGAAGGTGCTGGCCGAAGGGCTGCTTTACGGCCACGCCCCCGCGCCCCAGCAGATCCGCATCCCCGCGCCGGGCAGCAACACCACCATCGGCGTGGTGGCGGTGGACTGCAA
>Ga0079305_1003578_pt1 | contig 10266 bp, 4 predicted proteins | sample LMS_cellobiose_e_FD_79183 | JGI IMG/M metagenome (GOLD analysis project Ga0079305, IMG submission 79183) | Rumen-fistulated moose microbial communities from Alaska, USA - LMS_cellobiose_enrichment | ecosystem: Host-associated > Mammals > Digestive system > Stomach > Rumen fluid ...
CGCGCCGCCCGCTTCGCGTCCGATCCCTTCGATCGCCTCGAAAAACGCCCCTGCGACTATACTGTCTCCCGGGAGGCGTTCGCCGCCCTCCGCCCGCGTGAACCCGCCAAACAAAGCCTCGTCGGCTCCCGCGTCAAAGTCGAGGAGCTCCTCCCGGACCGCGCCGAATACGACCGCGGCCGCGACGGTCTGACCGATTGAACGTGCTTTTTATCTTGGGGGCGCTCCGGCGTGCCGCCGGTCCCCGTTATCCGGGAATGAGGATAGCGATGTGCTTCAAGTCATCACCCGCTCACCGGGGAGCCCCCGGACCCCGTTATCCGGGAATGAGGATAGAGCGTGGTTTTCGTTCAACGCCCGCTCAACTTCGCGTATTTCTTGGGGGCGCTTTTGAAAAAGCCGCCCCCAAACCCTGCCCGAAAACTTTTGAAAAAGTTTTCGGGACTTTCAAAACTTTTATGACAAGGGTGCGACGGTGGGAAGCCGTGAAGGTTTTCCGTTTCGTTAGTTTAAACTTCGCTCGCGGGAGAAGCCGAAAAATCCCCCTATCATCCGCGCATGATTCGCGGGAGAAGCCGCCTTTCGGACGTCCCGTCCGAAAGTACGGGAATAAACAAAAAGTCCGCCTCGCAAGCAAGCTTGCAGTCGGACCTTTTTCTTTATCCCCTCGCCGCGCTCCGCGCGGCCTTCTCCCTTATTCGGTGTTGACTTTTCGATACATTATTCGCTGCTTGATCGATTTATCCGAACTTCACGGCTGCGTATAACGGCCGATTACGGACCCGTAGTCCCATCGGATAGACGGGTAGGGATCCCACTTGGCGCTGTCTGGACCGACCCAGCCGTACTGACCGTTTAAGTCGTAGCCCATATGACCCTGCTGTCCCCATTCGTCTGTTAAACTGTAGCTGCCGAACCCGTGATCTATCATCCACTGACGGTTCTGCTCGGCGATGATGCGTGTAAAATCGGGTACCTCCACCGTGATGGTGCTCTGATCGGACTCGCCCGGGTTTTGCTGCGAGCCGCCCGACGTCGAGTTTCGCTCGGCTTCAAGGCGGGCTGCCTTCTCGCGGGCGGCGATGACTGCGGCTGACTCTTTTATTATTATTTGAACGTTATCTGTCGCGTATTCGACCGAATCGACGGTAAATCCCGCGTTCTTATCGTAAAGGAATGCGACTGTGAAATCGCCGTAATACAGCGTATCGTGAGCGGTATAACCCAGCCCGACCCTGCAGACCAGTTTGCCGTCCTCAACTCCGAATTCTCGGTGATCGCCGTAGGTCGGAGCATGTTCGGCAAGGCGTTCAAGATCCTCTGCGCGTTCGGCTTCGCTTGAAGGACTGAAACTCTCAAGGAGTTCGTCCGAGGTCGCGGCCTTCTTTCCGTTGATCTCGTAAACAAAGCCGTTTGCCGGATCGCCGTCTTTGTCGGTGCGAGTGATGGTCACAAGCTCTTCGAGCGCGGCGGCGGGATCCTCCGCCGGTATCTCCGAGAGGGTCTTTCCGTCGAAAACGCGGATTTCCTCGGTCCGCATGCCGGTGCCGCCGCTCGTCTGAACGGCAAAGATCACCTCGGGATACCCGTCGTCGGTGAGCTCCGCCGCCTCGACGCGGCAGTCCCCGCCCATATCGCGGATCCGGACCTCAAGCGACCTGTACCCGTCCACTGCTATGCGGTAGAGCGACGGCTCGTTTTCGGGGCGTCCGTCGTATTCGCGCGTGACGCCGATCGACCCGCCGTCGACGGGACCGTAATCGAGCTCGGGCAGAGTCAGCGTTTCGTCGATTTTTGCCGCGTCGTCCTCCGGCGCGATTTTTTTACAGAAGGTGAATTCGTATTCGCTGTTGACATTCTGCACGCCTAAGCGTATCTTTCCGTCGTACTTGATCTGACCGCCGTCGTCCGAATATCCGAGGCTCATATATACCGTGTAACCGCCGTCGGTCTTTTCGATCCTGTAAACGGCAGGGAAAAGGGAATCCCTCACTTCCGGCGAGAGCGTCAGAAGAGAATGATCCGCGTTGAAGAATTCGGAATTCGAGCTGTCGATTTTTACCTTGAATTTTTTGCCGAGTATCTCGAGCATTTCGTCCGTCGGGATGCTCACCGAAAAGACGTCGATGCTTTCCGGGTCGAGGTATTTCTCATATTCCGGAGCGGGCTTCCACTCATCGGCGGGATCGGGGCAGAGCATTACCAGATCGAAATAATGCAGCAAGGCGTCGAGCGGCACGACGGAATCGGCGTCGAATTCAAGATCCCAAAGGGCGAGCGCGTAGCCTCGCGCAAGAGACGCGACCGTTTCGTAGTCTTCGTCCCCTATCACCAGCGTTTCGCCGTTACTGTCGGGCGTGACCTCCGCGGCGAGCGATCCGGAGAAGAGGGTATAGACTCCGCTTTCGCGGTCGAGCCGGATAAGCTGACTTTCGGATCTCAGAAATTCGGCGACGTCCTCGGTCTCCGGGGCGTACTGTCCCGTTTGCGAATAGCCGAACGACTCGGCGCCGCCCATGCGGTGTCTGATGAAAATGCTGTCGGCGGGCACGGGCGAGTAATATGCGTATTTCTCACCGTCGCCGAATCCCAGAAAGCTGAAGGTCCTGCCGTCGCTTACGTATTCGGGATCGATCCACATATTGGTTGCGGCGCGATCGAGCAGATAATTCTCCGTATAAAGATAAGTTTCAAACGACGAACAGTCGTAAACGAATCTGTTTCCGTCAAGGCGGTAGTTTACGTAAACGACGCCGAGATCCTCGTATCCCGAGCCGTATACCGTGCTTCTGAGCGTGAGTCTGCCGAGCTCCGCGGAATGTCCGTAGCTTTGATCGAGGATGAATTCGTCGCCGACCGTCCAGCTGTCCCTGAACAAACTCTTTTTCGCGGAGACCTCCGCGTTGTCCGCGGTGAGCCGGAGCGTATCGGGATCGTCGCCCTCCGTCCTCTGCGGGATCAGGTGCGATAACGTTTCGGAAAGGTCTTCCACCTCGTATTCCGAAAGGGTCGCGCCGTCGAATATCCTTACCTCCCGCTCGTTGATCCTGCTTCCCCGCGTGACGGTGAAATCGAGGACCACCTCGGGCCTTCCGTCGCCGGACAGATCGTCTACGTAGATCTCCGGGTCGGTATAGGGGTCGGTGCCGTCAAGGTGCGCGTAGACCGTCTGACTGAACCGTTTTTCGCCCACTCCCTCGACCGAAAGCAGAAAGTCGAGCTTGGCGCGGATCTCGCCGTATTCATATTCAACAAGTTCAACGGTGTCTTCAAGAGGCGTGACGGTCACGGCGCTTTCAAACGGTCTGTAGTTTTCGTGCTCGTCAAGCAGGGAGAGGGTCTTCACGCCGCCGATCACCTTGTCCTGATTGACGTACCGCATAAGGTATCGGGGACTGTCGTGCCAACCTGTGCGGCTCTCGTAGGCTCCGCCGCCGTTTTTGTCTTTGACGATGAAGGGTATATCGTATTTGTCCAGGAAGGAAAAGTCTATCAGCCCTTCGGAGAGGGCTTCGCGCATGGGAAGGGTACTCCCGAACGAAAAATCGACAAAGGTTTCGCCGTATTCGGCGGTCGGATAGTAGTAATAGTATTCGTCGTCCTCCCAAACGAGCTCCCAATCGTCCCTGCCGGCAGGGAAGGTGTCGTAATCTATGGGAGAAAGCGGGACGGCGGCGTGGTCAAGCCCTTCGTCGACGCCGGTCGGGACCCCGCTCTCATTATATTGCCGTTCCGTGACGGGCATAGTCGTGTATAACGAGTATTTGCCTTCTTTCTTTAATTCATCGGGATCCCTGCCGCCGTCCTCTTCGTTACGGACGAAGAGACAGACCTCTCCGTTCTTTGCGAAGTACAGGGAATAGAGGATCCCTTCCGAGGCGAAGCTGCGGGAGTATTTGAATTCAAACGTCCCGACGCCGGAAAGCTCAACGTATCCGTCGTCTTCCGGAATGACGCAGGGGGCTTCGAAGGCCGCCTCGTTTTTTCCGGAAAAATCCTTCACCGTGACGGTCTTCCCGGAGATCTTGAAGAGCGTGTTCGAGGGGACAAGCAACTCCGCTTTGGTCGAGGAAAAGGAATAGACGAGGGAGGCAATATAGACCGGATCGTAAATATAGTCGTCGACCGTGCGGAATTTCAAGCCGCCGCGGACGAGATTGTATTCGTCGGAGTCGGGGAAATTCTCGAAGAACGCCGCGGCTTCCCCGTCGGAGAGGGCGGAGCGTGAATCGTCCCCGGGATCGGTCAGGCGGTAGTAGGTCGTTTTGCCGTCGCGGCCGCAGACCTCCTCCACCAGACTTTCGGTGACCAGCTCGCCTTCGTCGAGCGATTTGACTTCGTATACCGTGCCCGCCGTACCGTCGGAGCCGAGTGCGTAGATCTTTCCGTCCTCGCCCGCGAATCCGGCGTATCTGTTCCAATAGTTTTCAAGCAGGACCGGACTGCCGTCCCTTATGCCGAAGAGGGCGAGGAGGCGTCCGCTGTGATCGATAAGGAAGAGCTCGGGCGTGCCGTCGCCGTCGAGATCGCGCTCGGCGTATCCGAAGCCGGAGCTGTCGCCCCCGTGCGGATAGCCGTACGCCTGCATGGTCCAAAGCAGCTTGGACGTCTCGTCGTCGGAGGCGTATTTTTCCTCAAGTTCTTCATATTCGGCGCCGGAGAGATAGTCTTTCGTCAGCGCGCCGTATTTTTCAAGGACCGGCAGATAGACCGATCCGTCGTAAGCGGGAGGATCGTTATCGCTTTTGCGCACGGTGGCGAGGCAGATCGCCGCCGCGGTGCAGACGGCGAACGCCGCGATTATCACCCAGAAGGCGGGCTTTTTGTAGTTGAGCACGTTCTTTACGCGGCTCTTGACCGAAAGCTCGCCGAACGCCAGCGGGCAGGCGGCGATGGATCTGCGGGGCATGCTGCATCCGATCAGCGCGCGGGAGTAGGAAGCCTTCGCTTCCTCCCCCATCGCGCGGATGACCCGCTCGTCGCATGCGAGTTCGATATCGCGGCAGAGCAGGATATACGCCGCCCACAGCGCCGGATTGAACCAGTAGACGCTGAGCAACAGGAAGCCGAGCGGCTTCCACAGATTGTCACCGCGCGAAAGATGGGCGCGTTCGTGCGCGATCACGTATTTTTCGTCCTCTTCGGAAAGCCCGCGCGGCAGATATATGCGCGGACGGAAGACGCCGAGTATAAAGGGAGTTTCGACCTTTCCGGAGACCGTGACTCCGTCGCCGCGCTTTTCGCCTGCGCTGACCGTACGGCGGAGCCGCAGAAAGCTGAACGCCGCGTAACCCGCCATACCCGCGGCTCCCGCCGCCCATACGAAGGCGGCGATCTGCAAGAATCCGGGTCCGCCGCCCGGGACGGTTTCATCCTTCGCGGATGCGGTATCCGTGAGCGGGATCTCCGCTTTCCCGCCTCCCTGCGGGGAGACGGGCACGGGTGAGGAAAGCTCCGGCGTATCGGTCGCCGGCTGCGTCGACGTGACTGCCGGCTGCGCCGCCGGCTGTTGAGGCGACTGTTCGCCGATCTGCCCTCCGGGAGCGCCTGCGATCGCGGAGACCTCTCCGCGAACGGGATCCGTGCGCGCAGGGGTCGGATCGTCCTGCTGCCCGGAGGCGGCGGAGATCTTGACGGGCTCCGGATCGGTGATGAATCCGGCGGGGGATTCAAAGGTGAACGGGATGATCAGCCGCAGACCGACCAGTCCCCACATGAGGCAGCGCGTCCATTTGGGCGCACGCCGAAAAGCCGCTCTGAAGATCAGCGCGGCGACGACCAGGGGTATCGCTGTTAAACTGAGATTGAGCAGCTTTAAAAAGACGAAGGTCATTTTTTACTTTACTTTACGGATCCGTTTTTCTCGTATTCCTCGATCATGTTTTTGAGCTCTTCAAGCTCGTCCTTTTTAAGTTCCCTGCGCTTGGTGAACGCTGCGACGAAGGCGGGGAGCGATCCGTGATACGCCTCGTCTACGAAGAATTCGCCGTAGTCGGAGTAATACTTCTCGCGCGGCACCACCGCGGTCACCGTTCCGTGATCGTTGCGGAAGAAGCCCTTGTCGCAGATGCGTTTGAGCACCGTGAAGGAGGTTGTCACCTTCCAGCCCAGGCGCTCGCCCGCTATTTTCGCGAGCTTGCCGGACGCCACCGGCTCGGTCTCCCATACTATATTGGCGAACGCCGCTTCCATATCGCCCAGTTTTACTCTTCTCATTATGTTTTCCCCCTTAAAAAAATTTATCCTTATAACTATATTCTATTTGTGTAGAAACGATTTGTCAAGGGGTTCGCGCGTTTTTTTCAAAAATAAAATAATATTTGACAATTCGGGGGTTTTGTATTATAATACAACTTGTATTTATACTTTTAAGGCAGTGAAAGCGCGGGGAGACCCGCCGGAACACCATGCCGCGCACAAGAGAGGACGCGCCGCGGCTGAAAGCGCGTCTGCGAAGGGCGGTGATCCGGTTTCGGCGCCGGAGCCCCCGTCGGAAACGGCGGCGCTTGCCCGCGTTACGGGCTTGAGAGGAAGGCGGGCGACCGTCTTCAATTTGGGTGGTACCGCGGCGATCTCGTCCCAAAGGGACGGGGTCGTTTTTTATATGAAAAACAAGTCAAAGGAGATAGAAATGGAACAAAAAATCAGCGAGATACGCGCCAGGCTGGAGGCGGCGGTCGCGCAGGCGGCCGACAGCGGAGCCATCGAGCAGATCAGAGTGTCATTCCTGGGCAAAAAGGGAATGATCACCGATCTGCTGAAGGATCTTAAAAACGTCGACGGCGCCGGCAAAAAGGAGTTCGGACAGAAGATCAACCTTCTGAAGACCGAGGCGGAGAAGCGGATCGCAGGCAAGGTCGAGGAGATGAAGAAGCAGGAGCTGGAGCGCAGGATCGCTTCGGCGGAGAGCTACGACGTCACTCTTCCCGCGGCGGAGCCGGTGGGATCGTATCACCCCATCACGCTTGTCACCCGCGATCTCGAGCAGATCTTCACCTCGATGGGCTTCACGGTGGAGGACTACTTCGAGGTGACCGACGATTACAACTGCTTCGAGGCGCTCAACATCCCGAAGCATCACCCCGCCCGCGATATGCAGGACACCTATTATCTCGATAACGGTCAGCTTCTCAAAACGCAGACCTCGGCGGCGCAGAACACGATAATGAAGAAGTACGGCGCCCCCCTCCGCGCGATCTTCCCCGGACGCTGCTTCCGCAACGAGTCGACCGACGCCTGCCACGAAAACACCTTTTTCCAGATGGAAGGGATGATGATCGACCGCGATATTTCGATCTCAAACCTGATCTACTTCATGAAGACCATGCTTTCCAAGGTCTTCGGCAGACCGATAGAGGTCCGTCTGCGCCCGGGATTCTTCCCGTTCGTCGAGCCGGGCTTCGAGCTTGACATCAACTGCCTGATCTGCGGCGGCAAGGGCTGTCCCTCCTGCAAGAATTCCGGCTGGCTGGAGCTCTGCCCCTGCGGCATGATCCATCCCAACGTGCTCCGCGCCGGCGGCATCGACCCCGAGGAGTACACCGGATTCGCCTTCGGACTCGGGCTCACCCGCCTTGCAATGATGCGCTACGGGATCAAGGATATCCGCGATCTCAACAGCGGCAGCCTCACTGCGCTCTCGCAGTTCATTTCGGATTAAGGAGGACGGTAGAAAATGCTGCTTTCAATGAACTGGATCCGCGACTTCGTCGATCTTGACGGATTCGACCTCGATTCGCTGATACACCGCTTCACCCTCACCACCGCCGAGGTGGAGGAGGTCTACCACATGGGCGAAAAGACCCGCGGCGTGGTCGTGGGACGCATCGTCTCCTGCCTCGCGCACCCCGACTCCCGCAAGCTCCACCTGCTCAAGGTGGACGTCGGCTCCGGGCTTGTCGACTGCGTCTGCGGCGCTCCCAACGCGCGCGAGGGACTGACCGTCGCCTTCGCCACCGAGGGCGGCTGCGTCAACGGTTTCGATATCAGGGAGGCGACCATCGCCGGTCACGTTTCGCACGGTATGTGCTGCTCCGCGGCCGAGCTCGGCGTCTCCGCCGACAACTCCGGACTGTGGGAGCTGCCCGACGACGCTCCCCTCGGCGCCGATATCAAGTCGCTCTACCCGATAGACGATACCGTCTTCGAGGTGGACAACAAATCGCTCACCAACCGCCCCGACCTGTGGGGACACTACGGCATCGCGCGCGAATTCGCCGCTATGACCGGACGCGAGCTTCGCCCCTACGAAAAGGCGTCGCTTGAAAAATACGCTTCGCTGCCCGGCGTCGGGATCGACATAAAGGATGCGGAGCACTGCTTCCGCTATTCGTCGCTCAAGGTCGATAACGTTACCGAGCATCACAGCCCGATGTGGATGCAGATTCGTCTGTACTACTGCGGAATGCGCGGCATCAACCTGCTGACCGACCTGACCAATTTTATCATGCTGGAGCTGGGACAGCCGATGCACGCCTTCGACCGGCGGCGTGTCGATAAGATCGAGGTGCAGCGCTTTGCTGATCCGTTCGACTTTCAGACGCTCGACGATCAGATCCGCCGTATCGACCCCGATATGCTGATGATAACCTCCGGCGATAAGCCGGTCGCCATCGCGGGCATCATGGGCGGACTCGATTCCTCCATCATGGACGACACCACTCAGCTGCTGCTCGAATCCGCCACCTTCGACGGCGTATCCATACGCAAATCGTCCGCCCGCCTCGGGCTTCGCACCGATGCGAGCATGCGCTACGAGAAGATGCTCGATCCGGAGCTGACCGTCAACGCCATCGAGCGTTTCGTATGGCTGCTTTGCAGCATCGATCCCGACGTGCGCGTCGTATCGTCGCTCTCCGACAGCTATCCGACAAAATACAGGCATATAACGCTCAACTTCGACCGCGCCTACGTTGACAGATATACCGGCATCGAGATCAGCGATGAGCAGATAGTTTCCACGCTTACCTCGCTCGGATTCGGAGTCAGTCGGAACGGCGCCGAGTTCACCGTGGACGTTCCGAGCTGGCGCGCCACCAAGGACGTTACCATCAAGGCGGACATAATCGAGGAGATCACCCGCGTTTACGGGTACGACAACTTTGAGATCAAAACTACCCGCAGTCCGCTCGTGCCGCGTATGGAGGATCCCGTACATTTCGCCGAGCGCCGCGTCAAGGATATGCTCGTCCTTCGCTGGGGACTTCACGAGGTGCAGTCATATATCTGGGCGGACAACAAGAAATACGCCGCGCTGAATATCGACGTCGAGGACAACGTCCGCGTCGTCAACGCGCAGACGGTGGACAACAGCGTCCTCCGCAATTCGATGATCCCCACGCTGTTCTGCTTCGACGCCGAAAACAAGGGCTTCGCGCCCGAATACGGCATGTTCGAGATCGGCCGCGTCATCCGGGGCAGACGCGAGGACGGTACCGCCGACGAGCGTAAACACCTCGGCATTCTCCTCCATTCTCACGTCAAGAGCGAAAAGGAACTCTTCTTCAAGCTCCGCGATATTATAAGCTCCATTTCTGCGGACCTCAAGCATACGTCGGTCACTTTCGAGAACATCGCGCCCGAGCACAACTGGCAGCATCCCAAAAACACCGTCGCGATCAAGGTCGGCGGGATCCGCATCGGTACGCTCTGCACTCTGCACCCGACCACGTCGGGCGCCATCGATAAGAAGGCGGCGATAGTCGCCTGCGAGATCGATCTGCCCCTCTTCGTCGCTCAGCCCGGCACCGTGCTCTCCTATCACGAGCCCTCCAAGTTCCCCGGGATCGACGTCGACCTCACCTTCGCGGCTTCCGGCGTCAGATACGGTCAGCTCTCCGCAGCATGGGAACCGACCGGTTTCGAGCTGCTCAATAAAGTGACCCTGCTCGACGTCTATGAGACCGAAAACGAGCGCAGCGTCAGCGTGCGCCTCTCCTTCTCGTCGCCAGACCGTACCCTCACCCGCGCCGAGATCCAGCCCGTCGTCGACGAGATCGTCGCTAGACTTGCCGCTAAAGGTATCGCCCTCAAGGCGTAGGAGTTATTGTGATTAAAGTCTTGGGTATTGGGGGCGCTTTTGAAAAAGCCGCCCCCAAACCCCCGCAAAACTTTTATGACAAGGGTGCGACGGTGGGCTGACGTGAAGGTTTTCCGTTTCGTTAGTTTAAACATCCCCCGCGGGAGAAGCCGAAAAAAACCCCCTATCATCCGCGCATGATTCGCGGGAGAAGCCGCCTTTCGGACGTACCGTCCGAAAGTACGGGA
>Ga0079305_1003580_pt1 | contig 10260 bp, 8 predicted proteins | sample LMS_cellobiose_e_FD_79183 | JGI IMG/M metagenome (GOLD analysis project Ga0079305, IMG submission 79183) | Rumen-fistulated moose microbial communities from Alaska, USA - LMS_cellobiose_enrichment | ecosystem: Host-associated > Mammals > Digestive system > Stomach > Rumen fluid ...
ACATCACTTTGCGACCGCAAACCGCCAATGCATTCATTGACCCGTACATCAATATCGTACTTTTGAGCAATGTCAAACAAAGGTCTGTTATCGATCAGACGACCTGTAAAAATAGAAATCGCATCAGGCTTGATTTCGTCAACCAATCTATACATTTCATCGGTCAAAGTTTTTGCATGATGAAGTGCGAAATCAAAATATTTTTTTATTTCCGCACGGGAGAAGTCCGGGTCAGGATCCCGGGTCGCAGATGTATAACTGGACATAACACCGTACCCGATATAAACATCGCGATAAACGATTTTTTTAATATCCTGCACCGAGTGATATTCCCAGGAAAGCGTTTCATCCAATGTTATTTTGGGCAATGGAACAATTTCAATGGAGCGAGAAAGATATTTTTTTATCAGTTTTCGAGCACAATAATGGCACGCACGGCAGCTCAGCGGATCACCATAAACATTGATATTGCAATAGCGGGACACCCCATGACAATAAGCAAATGTCACTTCATGTCCCTGGCGACACAGCGTTTCCGCCTCCTCTAACAGGATGCCGAAATGAGGGTCTATCAATGATGAGGTTGCATAAACAAGTGCACGCATATTATATACTTCCTTTCACAATTCGTTTTCTTTCCGAATAAAGCGCAAGCATTGCCCCCGTCACGGCCGGAACAGCCGCGGCGAGCAACAATAAAAAAGCAATGTAGGTGATCCCGAATTTCGGAGTAAATCCAATTCCGGCAAAAATTATGGCACACGAAGCAAGTTTCAGGAGAGAGTTTTTCCATGTCTTGATTTCATATGCAAAATAAAGCCAGTAAATATCCGCGATAAAATTAAAAAAGGCAACCCCAATTAAAATGACAAATAAAATGGAATGTCCTCCATATTGTTCCGCGCCAAGCAAGTAATAGATTTCTCTGTGAAAAATTGCTGCCAAAACGCAGAAAATCGATACAATTATCATAATGCTGTTTCGATATAGATGGATCAAATGGAAATTCCCCTTCGCAGCTTCCCTGATATAAATCAGCGGGAAAAACATCAGAAAAATTGTAAAAAAACTATTCATAGTCAGAGCCGCTTTTACCGCGACGCCCATAACGCCCGCACCTTCATAGCCGAAAAAATATTTGGCGAACATAACTGCAGAATTAGCCAGGAAGGTTGACAGAAGAGTTGTAAAGACTATTGGTCCAAGAAACCGCATAACCTTCCTCCGATCAGTCTGACCGTCGGTCAAGCCTCGAACCGGAAATACTGAAGAAAGCAGGTAGCCGATACCGAAAAAGCCCAGAAGCGTGGATACTTTCAACATATGTTCCCTGCACCACAAAACAACCAACAGCAATGTAAGCGCCTGCACACCGATTTGCAAAATATTCATTTTAGTGATATTCATCTGACAACGCAAAAGATATGTTTTTTCCGTAAACAAAGGAAGGAATGCATAAAGGAGGGCAAACCATGAGCAGCCGCACCAATAGATGATCACAGCCAACCCGAACACCGAGAGCCAGCAGAATGGCAAAAGAAATTTCCGCAACGAGCGGGCAATGTTGTGTTGCTCATGAAAACGGATATAGGCTTGCGGGGCAGCAAAGTACAATATTGGTCCGACAATTAGAACCAAGCTTGTAATGAACGAGTAACGTCCCATTTCCTCCTGAGATAATGCGTGATTGATTTTACGCATTAAAAAAAGATTGATGCCCAGGAGGACGGCATATCCCAAGCAAAATTCGACAAAATTAACGAAGTCTTTGCGCAGGCTTGATTTTTTTTTGAATCTGGCACGAAAATCCTGCAACATATCCCTTTCTCCGTCTTTCCCCGTATGATCCTTATTGTCAGAGGATACCTGAAGGAACAGCTCATCCGAAATTCATCCGCTGTACCAACAATATCAGCTTGACACAACAATAACGTGCCAACTGAACCCATCCAGTCAAAGCAATCAGCGCGGCGCATCCTGCCCGCGCCAGCAGCAGGGAAATCAGTGAGAGCGCCCCCCGATGCTCACAAGTCAGGCGCACTCCGGCTGTCGTCATCCGCTGCTTCGACCTTCCGCTTGAATCTGGCTACATTACAGAAACGCAATATGACAATCACAAATCGCTATCAAGACTAAAATTTTGCTGACAAATGCCGAATAATTTTCTTTACACCGGAGCTTTTCAACACAACCAACGGCAACAAGGCAGTGAACCCGCACCAATACGGAAGATATCGCAAAACCCCATAAGTATACATAACCCCTAACTGCACAAAGAAATTCAGTTCTTGAGAGAAATGAAATCCTCCTTTTTCTTTCAACAATTGTTTGCATTCCCGGTAAAATGAGCGTTTACGTTCGTATGAAATGTTGCAGTAAGCCACAACAAACTGCATCGTCACATATGCAACAAACTCTCCGGAAAGCGATTCAAACACTTCGTATCGCGCCATCGTGTCCCGCACATGACGCATGGTTTCCACAAACGAATCATAACTTTTTTTTGCCTTGACACAATTGGTTGACCGTTTCTGATTTATCCGATAATTGTACAATTCCCTGCCGACCAGTGTTAACCGTTCAGCAGCAAAGAAAACCTTTGCCCAATACCGACTGTCTTCTCCGAAATGGCAATCAACATCATAACAAAAATTATTGCATGCGATAAATTCTCTTAAAAAAATTTTATTACAAGTGGAACAATCCAAAAGACCCCGAATTACAGCATTGCAGTCTTTATAGCTGAATACTGAGCCGGCAAGCCGCTCAGGGAATAATGAGTCCGCGAAAGACTCGAAATGTTCGGTTTGTTCATCATAATACCGTATGCCGCAAATTGCAACCTGCGCCTCGTGTTTTTCCGCAGCGTCTACCAATGCCTCAAACAGTTCCGGTTCAATCCAATCATCGCTGTCGGTGTAGGTAATATACTTTCCACAGGCTCGGGAAAAGCCCAAATTTCTTGCCGCCGACAGTCCGCCATTCGGGATATGGAATACCCGGATTTTACGATCCGGATTGTCATGCTGATATTGATCGCAAATCAAAGAGGACCCGTCCGTACTGCCGTCATCAATCAAAATCAATTCAAAATTGCGGAACGTGCTGTTTAGGATGGAAGTCAATGCTTTCTCCAGATACAATTTTGTATTGTAAACAGGAACCACCACCGATAAAAGTACGTTTTTATCAAAATTATCACTCATTTTTTTGTCCCTCCGCCATTTGGTAGGACTTGGCATAGAACCGCATCAACCACTTCGCAACCCGTTTTCCCCAGATTTTCGTAAATATCCGCATATCCTCGTCGAAGCGACGGTGGTCCGTGATCGCCGCGCTGGTTTCCGTGGTCGAATCGATCCGATGCGCCATGAGGCAGGCGGGAATGTAGCTGAACGCGCCATCCTGTGCGGACAGTTCCAGCCATTTCGCCCAATCCAAATTCACCGAAAACTCCCGGTCAAACCGCAATGGACCGATCTTGCTCACATGATAGGCAACCGACGGACAGCATATCGCATTCCCGAAACACAGCGGCAGACGTTTGAAGAGTCCGAGTTTCCACGAATGCTTCCAATAGTATGCCCATAACAGCAACCGTTTCACCCGCAAATATCCCCGGTTCCTCAAATATTGGCCCTCTGCCAGGTCGCAATAGTCCGTGAAGACGATCTGTGACTCCGGATAACGTCTGAAAGCAGCCAACACGCGTTCCGCATACTCGGGGAAATAAATATCATCCTGATGCGCAATTGCAACATAAGGCGTTGAAGCGCAAGATACGGCAAATTCCCAATCCGATGCGATCCCCCCCCCGGACACCGGATTCACACAGTAATCCCAGCCATAATTCCCAGCTATGTCTTTCACATGGTCCGAAGGCGTGGATGTCGCCACGATCACTTTGACCGGCACTGTCTGTTTTGCCAAAGATTCCGCCGCCGCCGCTAAAAAGGGACTTTGCTTGTAGGCACACAAGGCCATGGTCAATTCACGGTCGTGCATGATCAACGTCTTTGCCCTCTGCCTTGAGCAACGCCAGTTCTTCCGCCAAACGCTTGATCTTTTCATTGTGTCTGGAAATCACGACCGATTGCTGAAACAGTACCAGCAGCATGCCGCCAAGCATAAACAGAACCAGCACAAAAGGAGGAGTATATACCCCGACTTGGCGAGCGATCCAATCCAGCACCCGCGGCGTCAATGCCAGTACGATCATCCCGCAGGTGACGGCAATCCAGAGCAAAGCGTAACCCTCCCGCAAATAACCGCGATAGATCGCAAACATCACCAGCAGCAGAAAACACAGGCTGCCGGTCAAAGACAACCATTGAATCGGTGTCATGATGTTTTCCTTCCCTGTTTGACCGGACGCACAGCCGCCATGATCATGGACAATGTGACTTTTACCATATAATAGACCGCTTTCAATAATCGTATGGAGGATCGCCCGCCCTGGCGGATATTCATCTTGCATGGAACTTCCTGCACACGAAACCGATTGCGCAGAAAGAGGATGTTTTCTTCCGGCTCCGGATAGTCAAAAGCCGGATAATATTTCGCCGCAAACACCAGCGCTTCCCGGTTGTAGGCGCGAAACCCCGACGTGCTGTCCGTCATAGCCTTCCCTGTCAACCCCCAGCTCAGCCATTGAAAAAAGCGGATGCCGAGGCGCCGCAAAAAGGTGGACCGGAATCCGCCTGCAATCTCACCGAGAAAACGGGAGCCGACGACCAGATCGGCATTGCCTCCGCGCAACGGTTCCAGCAGAAGATCGATCTCTTCCGCCAAATGCTGACCGTCGCTGTCAAATTTTATCGCATACCCCGCATGATGCCGAAGCGCATACAGCAGCCCGGTTTCCACCGCGGTGCCGATCCCGGCATTGAACGGCAGTTCCAAAAGGATGACCCGCTCATCCCGCAACGCCGAAATTTCGTCCGCAGTACCGTCCGACGACCCGTCATTGACTGCCACAACAGTGATATCCGGGTGGATCTTCAGCAAGTTCACCAAAGTACGGCGGATATTGGCTTCCTCGTTAAAGCACGGAACAATCACAAAAACATCGGTCATCATTCGCGCTCCATCCGGCAGATGAAGTGCCGATATACCGTCAGCAAAGAGGCCATGTCATTTTACCTTTTCATACAATCTTGCCGTACATTCATCCGGCAGAGAAATTTCCCGCAGATCCCGGCGGTTCGCAAGCTCTTTTTCGCCTTCCTCTTTCTTCTGCCACAAAACATAATCAAAATCCTGAAATTTCTTCGGGTCCCGATGCCCGCCTTCCACGGGGACCGCCCGGGCCGTCTCCGAATAGTACCACTCCGCCCCCGCCCGCTGAAACCATATCTTTCCGTCAGGATTTTTCTCCCGCACAATCTCGCCGACCAGACGCCCCGTGCGGTATTGCGCATACGCATTTTTGGAAAACATGTGTTCCGTACCGTTCCGCAGCTGCAGAACCAGCAATCCCGCCAGCCCCAACAGCACCACGCCGCCGCCCCAGCGCGACAACAGCCGAATCACCCAGAGCCACAGCCAATACCCCCCGATCAGGGTAAAGACCATCAGCAATGGGACATTGACCAGAAAATAGCGGTAGGCCGCAACTCCGGACATCTTGAAAATCAGCATATTGCAGAACATCATAATCAGCAGAATCCAGTAGAACGGACGCCAGTACCAATACTCGGCTTCCCGATGATCCGCCCACAGCACACCCCATTTTTTTCCCGTCCACGCGGCCAGCACCACCAGCACCAACCCCAGCATGGCCGTCCCCCAGTAGACCTCGTAACTTCCCCGGATATTCTGATTCAGAAAATTCCAGACCGCCAGAAGCCGCTCGGCGATGCCGACGGCCGCCGACGCGTCCGGGGCGGCATTGGCGGCCGCCGCCGGAGCAGGGGCAAATATGGCGTGAAACAAGTTGGCGATCCGCCGGTCAAAGATGAATTCCCCGCAAAAACGCCACATGAGCCACATCCGGCTGAAAATCAACAAAATCCATACCGCCAGCCCCGCACAGCACGGCAGCAGGGGTTCCATCTTCCGGTTTCGCCATGAGCGGTAAAGCCAGACCGCTCCGACACAACCGGCCAGCACCAGCGCATTGCCGATGCCTTCGCTGCGGGCCAGCGACAGACCGCCCAAGGCGGCCCCGAACGCCAAAGCGATTTTGTACGAGCGGAACTCTTTCCGCATCAGAATACAGGCAAAATAAAGCGCCGCCACCAGAAAGAAAATCTTTCCCGAATCGATCAAACCCGTGCAGGAAAAACGACTGATTTTGGGCGTAAGCGTGAAAAGCAATGCCCCGACCGCCGCCAGCAGTTGCGGCAGAAACTCCTTCAGCAGAAGATACAGAAACGGGATCGTCGCCACATAAAACAATCCGGAAACAAGGCTTATCGCCTGTTCCGGACGCAGACCGCATGCGGAAAAAATGCCCGAAAGCAGTACATTCAACGACGGGATGGAGGGATGGAACGCCCCGGCAAGGTCCCCTTGCGCCAAAGCCCGCGCCATGAAGGAATAGACGCTTCCGGAGTCCCGGTACATATCCTTCGAGCAGCAGACATGAAGCAGCGTCAGCACCAGCGCGATTCCCATCGCAATGCCGACAAGAACCCTGGTCTGCAATGCCGTATTATGCCAATCTTTCAACATATTTCTCCTTACCTTGCGCGGTGCATGCGACCCTTTGCCCTGCCCTGCGACTGTACGGCAATCGAATACTTTCATAATATAGCATTACTGCCATTGATTTACAAATCAATTCCGTCGATATGACGAAGCTTGCCCCGCTTGCGGCGCGCTGAATCCCCCGCCAAAAGCCCGCCCGGTATTTTTCTTCCCCGCGCATGATTTGCAAATACGCTTTTTTCATGGTATATTCCCCGGATGAAGCGAAAGGAGCGACATGACGGCATTTCATCTTGTGCTGGGTCTGATTCTGGCCGGGTATCTCGGCGGACGGATCGTCTTTCCCCTGCGGAACCGGAAAGTTTTGGCGGCCGTCCTGCTGGGGATGATCGCCCTGGGGGCATTCAAATCTGTTCTCGTGCGGCTGCTCGGCGGGCCGCAGTTTTTCGCACCGCAACTGCCGGGCTGGGTTCTGCACTTTGCCGCGTGGTGGTTCGGGTGGGTCTACTTCCTCCTGCTGCTGATGCTGATTGCCGAACCGATGCGCGGACTCTGGGCGCTGTGGTGCCGAAAAAAACACCGCCCGGGATTGTCGCCCCGGCAGGTGAATCGCCTCCACGGCGCGTTCGCTCTGACGGCCGCGCTGCTTGCATCGTTTGCGCTGTACGGCGGGATGTGCGCCCCGCAGATCCGGGAGATGGAACTTGCCTTCCCGGATCTGCCGCCCGAAGCGGATGGCTTGCGCATCGCCGTTCTGAGCGATATTCACGCCAATCCGACCGTGCCGGAAGCGCGCGTCCGCGAATTTGTCCGTCTCACCATGGCGGCGCGGCCCGATCTGATCCTGCTTCTGGGCGACTATTTCGACGGCACGGTGGCACAGGCGGGCCGTCACGTTGCGCCGCTTGCCGGATTGCAGGCAAAGCATGGGGTGTATGCCATTCCCGGCAATCACGAATACTACTGCGGCGATTATCCCGCGTGGCGGAGTTTTCTGCAAAATCTCGGGCTGACGATGCTGGAAAATGAGCAGGTCGATCTCCCCTCGCTCAACCTCCGGATCGCGGGAATCACCGACCCGGCCGGAGGCAAATTCGACCGCAAAGCGCCGGATTTGGCGAAAGCGCTGGCCGGGGCGAAGCGTAAATTCACGATCCTCCTGGCGCATCGGCCTCAGCACGCGCCGGAAGCGGCCAAACTGGGGGCGAAACTTCAGCTCTCGGGACACACGCACGGCGGTTCGGTTTACGGGCTGAAGGAACTGGTGGCAAAATTCAACGGCGGCTACGTTTCGGGGCTGTATCTGGTGGACAATATGCCGCTTGTCGTAAGCAACGGCACGGGCATCTGGAACGGGCTGCCGCTTCGGCTCGGTTCGCCCTCCGAAATCATCGTGCTGACCCTGCGCCGCCGCAACCGCCGCTGACCTGGCGGGAATTTCGGCCGCCCGAGGCGCTCGACCGACGTTTCGCCGCTTTGTCATGGTGCGGCAAGGCAAAGACGGAAGCGCACGGTGCGGGAAAGGCCGGACACACCCGGATACGCCCCGGGGACGATGGGCGACTGTGCCGCCATCTTTTGCGCCGGACGACGGGGGATGTCGCGCGGGATTATTTGCCCGCCCCGGCATTGGAAGCCGCCGGCTGATAGTAAAGCACCAGCTCGCCTTCCTTGCAGAGCCGGAACTTCACCCGCGCCACCTTTTCCACCGCCGCCGGAGAATTCTGGAGATCGGCGACTTCACGGGCCAGCGCATCACGTTCGGCACGCATGCGCTCAGCGGCCTCCTTCAGCGTCGCGTAGTGTTTCTGCTGATCGCGGTAGCGGATGCGCGCCGGATAGATCAGAAAGACGCCGCCGATGACCAGCAGCAGAAACACCGCCGTCGCCAAAAGCCTCATCATCGGAATCCGCATTTGATTGCCCGCCATAAACCGATCCCTTGTTCCGGGGTAGAATAAAATCAGTAATTACTATAACGCCAAAATGCGTTTCTGTCAAATCCGATGTTTTCAACATCCGGTTCGCCCCCCCCGAATATACCGGACGCCCGGTGACGGATCAAAACGGTTTCACGCCCGACTCGTCACTGGAAACGCCGTTCCAGCTGTTTGTATTGCTTCAGGCGCTTCCGGAGAATTGCCGGCGCATCCTTGCACACCGCTTGCGGCGCCAGATGTTTGAGCACATCCTCCGCGTCACGGACGCGCCCCGCCTCCAGCAGCGCCGCCGCCAGCAGAATGCGGTCGCCGTCATTGGCGTCCAGCGCCGCCTGTTCGCCGAGCTTCACCGCTTCGGCGGCGTGACCGCGCAAAATCCGTTCGGCCTGACGCAGGCGGCGCGCCGCGCCATCGCCCGGCGCAAGTTTTTCCAGCTCGGCAAGATACCATTCGCTCGAGACCCAATCCTGTTTTTCCAGCGCTTCCAGCGCATTGGCGCGCAAAAACACCAGCGTCTCCTGATCGCTCCCGGTGACGGTTTTGAGCACTTCTTCAAGATAACTGTCGGGCGCCACGCCGCGCTCTTTGGCAAGCAGATAAAATTCTCCCGCCTCCTTGCGGCGCTTGGGATCCGCCGACAGCATCAGTGCCAGTTCATAGGCGGCTTCGGCGTTGCCGGGGTCGAGTTTGAGTACGCCGCGAAACGCATTTTCCGCTTCCTGAGCCTTGCCGCTGCGGCTCCATGCGAGCGCCTCGGTGAGCAGGAGGTCGCCCTCCGCCCGGCCCTGCCGTTCCCGCCGCCGCGCCTGAAGCAGCGCCAGCGCCGCGGCGTAATCGCGTTTGCCGATCAGCGCGCGCGCCAGATCGTTGAGTACGCGGCCGTCGCCGGGCATGCTCCGGCAGGCCTGCCGGAGCAGCGGCACGGCGTCATCGAATTGCCCGCGCGCCAGATAGACCGCGCCCAGCCGCCGTGCGCCTTCGACATTGTCGGGATCGCGGGCGAGCACCTGCCGGTAGCCCCAGATCGCAACCTCCTGATTGTTGCGGGCCTCGGCAGTGCGGGCCTCGGCCAGAAGCGCCTCCAATTTTTCGGTTTCGGCGGCGGGACGGACGGGTTTGGCGGCGCCGCCGGCACGGGCGGAAAGCGCTTTCTTAAGTTTATTCAATTCGCTGAGGAGACCGGCATTTTCCTGTTCGTAGCGACGGAGGCTCTCCTCAAGCCCGGGAATGCGGTTCAAAGCCGCGAGAACATCGTCGGCATTGGAGGCCTTCAGAATCAGGTCGAAGCGGTTTTTGAGTTCGTCGTAGGCTTTCTGCAGATCGGCCATCTTGCGAAGTTCGATTTCGCTGGAAAGAAGTCTGTTTTTCAGTTCCATGATGCTTTTGCGCGCATCGGCCAGCTGCTTGCCGGAACCGGCGGCGGCGTTTCGGGCGCTCCCGAGCTGTTCGCGGAGCTGCTGCGCTTCGGCGCGGGCGGCGGTCAGACTGGCGGTCAAAGCGGTGTTGGCTTTGTTGAGTTCGCTGTTGCGCAAGGCGTCGCTGCCGATCCGATCCTGATAGCGTTTTTCCAGATCGCCGAACCGCTTTTCCCAGTTGCCGAGTTCGGTTTCGAGTTTGGCGGCGCGCTCCTGCATCAGGCGCAGATCGGCGTTGGCGACTTCGGACTGCT
>Ga0079305_1003581_pt1 | contig 10258 bp, 7 predicted proteins | sample LMS_cellobiose_e_FD_79183 | JGI IMG/M metagenome (GOLD analysis project Ga0079305, IMG submission 79183) | Rumen-fistulated moose microbial communities from Alaska, USA - LMS_cellobiose_enrichment | ecosystem: Host-associated > Mammals > Digestive system > Stomach > Rumen fluid ...
AGGAATTTTGCGTCTATGGTCGAGGTGACGTAGCCCTTGAGCGTTGCGAGGTTGAATTCTCCCCAGTTCTGACTGCCGTGGGATGCAGCGAGCTCTTCGGTGTACTCCGCGAGGCGGTATATAAGGAGATTCTCTCTTTTATAGTAATCGAGCGAATCGAGCACCGTCGTATCCGCCGTATAGTGGCAGACCGTCGGGTCAAAGACGACGTCCTCTATCGTTATGTCGCCCGTGTCGCGGTTCTTTACGATATTGAACGTGACCGTCCCTCCGACGAGGTTGTACGAGTTGAGCTGGGTGTGCAGGAAGTTGCCGAGCGAGTACGTAACAAGTGTTTTATTTCCCGAAGCGCCTTCTACCCATTCTACGGGCTGGATCGTGTGCGAGTGGTGTCCGATTATCACGTCCGCACCGTTGTCCGCGATCAGCTTCGCGAGCCGCTTCTGCTCGGCGTTCGGTTCAAATTCGTTCTCCGTTCCCCAGTGCATCGAGACTATCACACAGTCGGCGAGAGTCTTTGCCTCGGCGATCTGTCGGTCGATCTCGGCGTCGTCTATATAGGGCACCCAGAGGGAGGTCTCGCCCGCGGCGAGATAGTTGCCGTTCGTGCCGTAGGTGTAAGAGAGGATAGCGATCTTAATGTCGTTCTTTTCGATGACTCTGATCGTGTTGTAGTCTGCCTCTCCTTCGTACGCGCCGACGGTGACGACATCCTTGTCCTTCCAGTAGTTTATCGTCCCTCTCATGCCGATGCCCGCGTTGAAGTCGAGCATGTGGTTGTTTGCGAGGTTGATAATGTCAAAACCGACGTTGACGAGAGCGTCCCCCGCTTCGCGGGGCGCGTTGAACGTGGGATAGCCGTTCGGAGCGTAATCCGGGTCGAGCGGTCCCTCCGCATTGATGAAAGCGAGATCGGCGGACGATATCTTGTCCTTGAAGTTCGCGTACATACCCTCGAAGTAGTACTCCGACGGCGCGCCGACGGAAGCCGCGGCGGTCATCGCATCGAGGTATACGCACTCGTGGATTATATTGTCGCCCGCGGCGAAGAACGACACGACGTCGTCCTGGGGCACGGGCGCAGGCTCTGTCTCCGTCGCGGGAGTGGTGTCGGAGACGAAAACGTTCTTCGTATCCTCTCCGTCATCCCCGCCGCAGGATGCGAGAAAGCTCAAAACCATAATAAGTACAAGAAATAATGATGCGATCCTTTTCATATCAATTCTTTCCGCCGAGTGCGGCGACCTCCTCATCGGATAATTCGTATTCCGTCAGCTCTTCTCCCGCTCTGTGGAACTTCAGATAGCTGTATTTATCGTCCTTTCCCTTCGGGAACATGATGAGCTCGACGTCGGTTTCCTCGGTCAGCTCGAAGTCGGAGAAAACGAGCCTGTAGTAGCAGTGACGCCCCTCGCTCGCCCGCTCTTCGGTGTAATTCCTGTTTTCCTCTTCTGTGACGGTGTCGTAGAGCATGAAGTCGAACCCCGCCTCCTCGGTCGTGCCGAGGCGCTCGTATGTGCTCTTGTTGCTCTTGACCGTGATCTGGAGCTCGTGCGCGTCGGGGATATACACGATGGCGTAGCACCTCATGTAACCGTCGTAAGAGAGCCCCTGACCGTCTTCCGCGGTAAGTAGGGCGCCGCCGCTCCGATATGCCTCACACGCGGCGTCGGTGGGCGTTATCGTGCCGAGGACGCTCTGTGATTCCGAGATCGACGCTAGGATGAAAATGCCGATCACCGCGACGAGAAACAGTGCGAGGATTATATAGAAAGACGCTTTTTTCATCTGTTGCTTCTCACTTTACTTTCATTATCATTATTATATCAAATATTTCAGCGACATACAAGAGCAAATCGCCTCTTTTGAGTTTTTTCACAAAGGGCTTGACAAGCGTGCGACTTTTTAATATAATGTAGTCTCGGAAACTAAAGGAGGGGATAACGTGAAAATAGACGTGACGACCGTTCTCAACAAGAGAGCGGACAAGCTGGACTTCGAATTCGACCTCGATCTGACACAGGTCGCGTGCGACGTCATACTTCCCGAGGACGTCGATCTGCCCGAGCCGTGCCATGTCGCAGGGTGCGTCAAGGATCAGAACAACTGCATGTCGCTCTCCTGCACCGTGATGGTTAAGTACCACACTCTCTGCGACAGATGTCTCGACGACATCGACGGAGTCCTCACCTTCGACCTTGAAAAGACTGTCTCGACGGACGAGGCGCCCGAGGGATATGAGGACGACCCGACGTACGACGACGTTGCTTTCGTCTCGGAGTCGGCGATAGATATCGACCCCGCCCTCGTCGAAGAAACGGCGCTGAGGCTCCCGCCCTATCACCTGTGCTCTCCCGACTGCCCGGGGCTCTGCCCGAGGTGCGGGAAGAAGCTCTCGGAGGGCGACTGTGGATGCAGTGAGAAAAAAGAAATCGACCCGAGACTTAAAAAATTGCAAAAACTACTTGATAATTTCGATTAATTGATGTATAATTAAATGGTTGAAGCCGGAACGGCTTCAAAATTGACAGGAGGAAACAACATGGCAGTACCGAAGAGAAAAACTTCCAAAGCCCGCCGCGACAAGAGACGCAGTAACGTTTGGAAGCTCGCAACACCCGGGATGGTCAAGTGCTCACACTGCGGCGAATTCAATCTCGCTCACCGTGTCTGCTCGAATTGCGGTTACTACAACGGCAAAGAGATCATCAAAAAAGAAGAAGCGTAAGAATGCTTATGCAGTTGAGGTCGCACTATTGATGCGACCTTACGCTTTTTTCGGGCACTTTTTGCGAAACTGCCGATAAGATATCATGAAATACACACCCAAACCGAAAAACAAGAAAGCCGAGATCGCCTCCCTCGTCCTGTTGTTAACGGCGGTCGTCCTCTTTTTCTTCGCCGCGCAGTATTACACGAAGGGACGGGCGATAGTGCAGGGGCTCGGGGTCGCCTGCCTCTCGCTCGGCGCGTTCTTTATCGTCAAGCGCATGACCTCATACACGTACTTCATATATCCGAAGGATTCGGACAAAGAGGCGGACGTGACAACGCTTTCCCCGTCGGAGCTGACCTTCACGGTGACGAAGAAGAACGGAAAGAGGAGCGGCGCGAACGCCGCCCAGCTCGACCTCGACGCGCTGAAGTCGGTGACCCCTCTCCCGCCCTCGGGCTCGGAAAAGCGCAAGGTCCTTGCGGACTTCGGGAAAATGCCGCTCTACTACTACACGGTGACGATCCTGCCGCCGGATGCGTATCTGCTCGTGTTTGAGCATGGAGGCGAGCGCACGGGCATCGTGATCGAGCCGAACGAGACGTTCAGAGTTTTCCTCGAAGAAGCGGCAAAAGTAAATAATGAAGAATAATATAAAAACGGCATGCAGTGCATGCCGTTTATTGTTTTTGTTATTATCCTGTTATGCCGGTACGTTCGATACCCTGGATAAGGAACTTCTGCGCGAAAACGTAGATGATGACCAGCGGAGCGATGATAAGAAGACCGCAGGTATTCCTTATCGCGTTCTGGTACTGATCCGCCGCCGTCGGCAGATTTACAAGAAGCGATTTTGGCACCTCTATTATACTGTTCATCAGTTTCGTTCCCGAAGTCGTGAAGAACAGACTGGTGTAGAAATTATCAGTCCATTGCCACGAGAACGAGAACAGAAAGACAGTGACAAGCATCGGGATCGCCATTGGCAAGATGATCTTGACGAACGTCTTGAAAACTCCCGAGCCGTCGACGTACGCGGATTCTTCAAGCTCATCGGGGACGCCCTTGAAGTACTGACGGAACATGTAGATATACAGACCGTTCTTGAACGCAAGTCCCGTCGCCGAAAGTATCCACAGCGGCCAGAACGTGTTGTTGAGTCTGACATATGTCTCGTCAAGTATGTTTATTCCTTCGATAACGCCTCCGCCGAGGAAGTTGAAGATGCCGAGGATATCAAAGTTTCTGAACTCGTACTGCAATGCGAGTTTCAGCGTCGTGTGCGGAACTACCATCGTGAAGATAACGAGCGCGAAGAGTATCTTGTTCCCTTTGAACTTGAACTTCGCAAATCCGTATCCGATGATGCAGCAGACGAAAGTCTGAAGGATCGCGCACGAACCTGCAAGCAGGAAAGTGTTGCCGAGCGCCTTGAAGTAACCGTTTTCGGAAATTATCGCTTTATACGTGTTGAGCGTCGGGCTTCTCGGGATAAGGCTGACCGTGACGTCGTCGAAGTCCGAGGGGCTCATGAACGATGCGGAAATTTTGTAGATAAACGGATAGAGGACGATATACGCGATACCGATCAGGAACAGCAGCCTGAAAATGTACCACGCCGCCTTTTTAAGGAAGTAGAGAGAAAAGTATTTCGCTCTTATTCTGTCGATGAGCGGAGTCCTGTCGAATTCGACTCTTATCGAATTCTTGCTCTCGCGTTTTACGACTGTCTGAGTTGTATCTTTATTCATGACTTTCCTCCTTCCTTAATCTCTTCTCTGGTAGAATACCAGTCTGCCGATTATCGCGCCGAAGACAGCTACCGTCAGGATAACGACGAGGAAGTAGAACCATGACATCGCCGATGACTTCTCGGGACCGCCGACCTGCTGGAAAACGACTTTTATGTACTGCATGACCTTGTTCGACTCAGCCGTGAACGAGTCGATGAGCGTGTACACGAAGTTGACCAGGATCATCGGGCTGATCATGGGGAGCGTTATTTTCCAGAACGTTTCCCATGCGGAGGCTCCCTCCATCTCGCAGGACTCGTAGACCGAGGGGGATATTCCCTGAAGTCCGGCGAGGAAGATGAGCATCTGAACGCCCGAGCGGTTGACGATGTCGAAGATGTTGTTCGCGAAGTCCTTAACTATGTTGACGAGCTGTGTCCCGACGATCATGTTCGAGAACAAGCTCTCGATATCACTCGCCGTAACGATCGACGGGGACGATGAGCTTCCCGTCGATATCCCGCTCACGTTCTGGGCGGCGTTGCCCTGCGAGTAGTCGATACTCGATATAAGTCCCGTTGCAAGGATGACCGGGATGAAGAAGATCGCACGGAACGCCGCTCTGCCGATCATCTTCTGATTGAGCAAGATCGCAACGAACAGCGAGAAGAAGAGGATCGCGGGGATCTCAAGTATCATGCTCTTCATTCCCGCCCAAAGGATGTTGAGGAACTCGGGGTCCTGAAGGGCGTTCTTATAGTTCTCGAACATTACGTTCTGGAGATCGTAACCGCCGCCTTGAATGTAGTTGATGTGGCTGAAACTCAACTGGATGGACTGCCAGACGATAGGAATGTAAATAAGGAGAAATCCGAGAATAAAAGGCAAGACGAAAAGCCAACCGGCTCTTGCTTTTTTCTTGTCAAGAGAAGCTATCCGATTGCGTTCTTTGACGCTACCGGCCTTCTTCGACTTTCCGTTACCCTTTTTTAATGAAGGTAAATGAAATCGCATTATGTCGTCCTCCTTTTATTTCTTTACGAAGTCGAGAGCGCCGATGACTATCAGCTCGCTGCCGTCGATCGCGATCACGTCATACGAATTGTAGTTGAGATACATCGCCGTTCCGTCGTCGTAAGTCTCTTTTACGATCGTCCCCGCAGCGACGGCGTACTTCACGTCCGCGCTGTAGACCGTTCCGTCGTCCAGGGTCCTCGTGTAATCGACGACTCTGTTTGCGTCGGACCTCTTGGGAGCAACGTAGGCAACGCCCTTGCGCTCCGCAAGACGACGATCGAGCTCTTCCTTCTTGGCCTGCTCTTCGGCAAGTCTTTCGTTTTCAGCCTGTTTCGCTTCGTTCTCCGCCTTGTCGGCTGCAAGCTCCGACTCGGACGGGATACGCATTCCCGTCAGGTACGAGTGCGAATCGAGAAGCGATGTCTGAAGGTCCCTCAGAGCATCGTTGACCTTCGTATACTTTTCCACGATCTCGTCCTTCCAGACGTCGTAACCGATGGAGTAGTATTTGTTGTACGTCTTGTCTTCCTTCAGCTCGTTGATGTTCTCATACGCGAGCGTGAAGTAGAGTGACGAACCGTTTTCGACCGCTTTCAGCAGCGAATAGTCGACGTCGCCCGCCATGTTGAGCGCGTCTCCGGAGAAGTCCATGAAGCCGTGAAGAACGAAGCCCGAGAACGGGATCGCGCGACTCGCCATCTGGTAGTTACTGCTGTCAGTCGATACGCCGATTATGTTGTTGACGTACGGCAGGGTATACGCGTTGCCGCCGTCTGTCATTACGTTGGGGTAGGATTCTTTGAGGGTCTCAAGCAGTTCGATTGTGAACTTCTTTGAGTCCTCTCTGTTGTAGGGATCCTTCTGGTCGAAGTCGGAGTTCAGCGTCGTGCCGAGGGTCGAGACGGAAACGGTGTCAAGACCGTAGTCGGAATAGCTGTCCTTGAACTTCTCGCCGAAGTAGGAATAACGGGAGGTCGAGATCGCCTTCGCGTAGTCGTTTTCGAGCGACTGTGTCGCCGAGTCGTAGTACTTTCTCGACGTGTAACGTCCGTCGATAGTCTTTACGGCGTCCGTTTTTTCGCTGAAGCCGTCGAAGTAGTCCATCGACGCGACGTAAGCGAAGTCGAAGTCGGGATATATCTCGAATCCCTTTTCGTCGGCGTATGATTTCAAATCTTCAAGACCGGACTTGCCGCCGAGAACGGATACCCATTTGACCTTTGCGGGATACGTCGGATCGAGACCGCCGTTCGTGTAGCCCGTGAGCTTGAACCTGATGTTCTTGATTCCTTCATCAGAGAGCTCGTCGTAGATCTTCTGAATGTCCTCAAACGACGTCAGCGCCTTGTTGACTTTGATCGGGAACGAGAGGAACGTGGAGTCGGCTCTTATGGAACCAAAGGTCTCGATATAGAGCGGGATGTCGCCGCTGTTATCGGTCTTCTTCGAGAGAACTCCTTTGTTCACAAGATAATCTCTGTAAGCTTTTGCCATGCCGACGTACGAACACTCGTAGTTGCTGCCGTTCTTCTTCTCGGTTTCAGACAGCATCTTGTACTTAATGACGTAGCTTCCGGAGTATTTTCTCTTTGACTCTATCGAGTGCTCCGCCCCGCGGGCGCCTTCTACCGCCGAGGTGAGATAGTATTTATCGTACGGACGCGGGATGAATCTCGCATAAACGTAGCTGTACTTGTGCAGACTGCTCTCGCTCTTGGCGACGATCTGCGCCATGGAGTCGCCCTCGTCGATGATCGCGACGAATCCGACCTTCTGCGACGAGGTCGTCTCGCCGTCTTCATTGGTCATCGATTTGGTCATAACGTTTCCGAAGACGGGATACCTCATCGTTTCCTCGTGGTGATACTGTCCGCCCGTTATCGTTATGTACGCGTAGTCCGCGCCGTATATCTGACCTGAAATATTGTACCCTTTGTCAGCGACGTCTTCATTGTATATGATGGCGCCGGAGCCGTCGGGAATGAACGTGTATCCCTCGCTCGACGTCAGTCCTGCGCCCATCATGGGGAGGATGCTGACCGTGTCGAGCTTGTAGAGAGACTCGTCGAAGCGGATGCCGTTCGCGGGAAGTCTCACGCTGAGACCGTCTTCCTCGATCGTGTACTCAAGCGACATTCTGAAGCAAGCCGGCGCGATGTCGACGCCGGTGTAGTCGGTGTCGGCATGGTCCTGTTCCATGTCGTCGAGCGTGTAGAACTCGGAGCAGTACGCCTTGATGATCTTTTCAAGGTCGTTGATCTCGTTCTGCGTGATCGTCTTCAGGCAGACGTAGATCGGCATTTTTCTCGTGATAGGGTATTTTGCCTCGATCTCTTTTGCCTGCGTCTCCGTAAGGGACTTGTCGTTGCTGTCGAACAGCTGATAGAAGCTTATCAGTCTTTCGTAGTCGTGATCGTTCGTGATGTGAGCGAGGATCATCTGCTCGAAACGTTCCTTCGGAATATATCTGGGAACGAGCGCCGTCGGGCGTATCTCGCCGATCGCGTACTCTACGCGGACGCCGTTCTTGATATTCTTGACTTCGACCTGACCGTACTCCGAGGCTTCCGAAAAGCTGTACTTTGTTTCCTTTGTACCGTTATCCTCGTAGGTGAGCCAGATCTGGGAAAGGAGCTGAGCCTTGATGGAATTCGAGTTCGCGTTTCCGGCAACGTCGTAAGGATTTGAGAAAAGGGTGCTTCCCGTTTCCGTATCCTTGAACGCGACCTCTCCGCTGTACCTGTCGACGTATATCTCATAGCCGCCCTGTTTCTTATAGAGCTCCATCGCGGCAAGCTTTTCGCCGTCGGTTTTGAATTCGGTGGTGTAATAGTCGATCTTGGACTTGACCTTCGTCGCGGCGGCAGCTTCCTGCGGGACGACGAAGATAAATGCTCCGAGGACAAATGTTAAAGCGAGGAAGAACGATAAAACTCTGTTGATTTTCACAATATAACACCTTCCTTCCCTTTAAGTCCTGAAACTGATCTCGACCCACAGCTGCGTGAACAGGTTGAACAAGTTAGCCATGAGTATGAAGAACAATATCGCAAGGAACATGATGATCGCCATGCCGACGATCGTGGCCAAAACAGTTACAAGGTTCTTGGAGAATGAATATCCGTGAGTCGTCATCATTCCCACGTAGAGGAGCATCGCGACCCAGATCCACGCGATCGTAGTAAGAGTCGTCATGATGCCCTTCTCGTCCGCGACCAGAACGTTGGAGAGCAGGACGGAGGGGATGAAGAACAGCGGGATCGGGATGAGCGAGTAGCACGTCGCAACGAAGATGTCGCCGAACGTACCTTCGCCGTCAAACAGAGTTGTGAGACACCAGTTCGAGATGACCCAAAGCATTACCGGGATGACGACCGAGAGGACGGTGGTATAAATGCTGCTGTAATCAGACGTCGTCTTCTGGTCGAACACGTAGCTTGTACCGAGAGCCTGGTATGAGAATGCGGCGATAACTATAAGAAGGATTATGAACGCGCTTCTTATACTGCCGCGCTTCTCGTGCTTCAAGTCGTAAAAACCGTCGAACGGGTGGAACATAATGTGGAAGGCGTACAGTATCTCCTCCCCGATCGACTTGGTGCCGACCTTCAGCTCTGCCCTCTTGTTGACTTTACCCGCGTAGCTGAAGAAGAGCGCGATGCCCGTGATAGCCGCAATGAGGACTATCGGGATTATGATGAAGTATTTCGACGCCCATTTCTTACGAACCTGCTTGAAGGCTTCGGAATACTTGCCGCTCTTCTCGTGCGAATATTTGAAGTACTCCATCGCCTTCTCGTATTCGCCGTCTCTTGCGAGCGCTTTGCCTATACCGATATAGGCGATGTCAAAGTTGTTGTTTCTCTTGAGGATCTCTTTCCAGTCTTCAACAGCCGAATCGTAATTCCTCATGTTCTGATTCTTGATCGCGTTGATCAGGATGTCGCCGTACTCGGTCCTTCTGAACACCGTGAACGACGCGTTGTTGCTGTCTACGACGAGAAGCTTGTCGCCGTGATAGCAGAACGCCGCGATCGAGCCTATGTTGCCTTTCTGGCTTCCCTGGCTGTCACCGAACGCGAAGAGCAAGTTGCCCTCTGCGTCGTAGGTGAATATTTTCGATCTCTTGCGGTCTGCGATCGACCACGTGCCCTCGGGACCTATCGCGACGTCCGTGACAGTCGACACGCCGCTGATGTCCGAGTTCTCGGAAGAGGTGACCAGCACTTCACCGGACGGAGCGAAGAAACCGTTTCTTCTCATGACGTCCAGACCCGAAGCGTTGAACTTCTTGACAGGAGCGTACGTGCCGTCTTTGGACTCGATGCTCGCCTGCTGGAGCGCTTCGTCGATCAGGTCGATGGTAACATATATGAAGTTTTCCGAGTCGATCGTTATGTTGTTGTACTCTCTTGAAATGTTCTCTTCGTCGTTGCTGTTCCTGACTCCGAGCGCCGAGAGCAGTTTTCCTATGCCGCCGGATGCCGCGACTTTCTGAGAGCCGATGAAGCCGTAGAAGCTGCCGTCGTCGCTCATGACGATGATGCCCTGATACGTCGTCGACGACACGATGAAGAGTCTTCCGTATGCGTCGACGGCGACGGCGACCGGTTTATAGATCGCGTCGTCTTCGAAGTAGTTCGATACGGGCTGAGGTACGGTCTTTACGAAATCGTACGATCCGCGGTCGAACATCACGATCCTCGCGTTGTCCGTATCACAGACGTAGATGTACTGATCCGTCACGAAGACGCCGGAAGCATTCGAGAAGCTGTCGACGACTCCCTGCTCGTTG
>Ga0079305_1003584_pt1 | contig 10254 bp, 6 predicted proteins | sample LMS_cellobiose_e_FD_79183 | JGI IMG/M metagenome (GOLD analysis project Ga0079305, IMG submission 79183) | Rumen-fistulated moose microbial communities from Alaska, USA - LMS_cellobiose_enrichment | ecosystem: Host-associated > Mammals > Digestive system > Stomach > Rumen fluid ...
AACCCAATGACCTGTCACTCCGGAGCCGGAGCGCAGAAAGCGAAAGCAAGTAGAGCCTCCCGTGAAGCCGCGTCAGAGCCAAGGCGCTTGCCAGAGCGCTGAGAGGCGTCCGAAAGGGCGCAAGCAGGGGTGGTACCGCGGTATAGAATTCTATGTCGTCCCCGGAAGAAATTCCGGGGACGTTTTGTTTCCGGAGATATGGAGGTATGCAAATATGACAAGCATGAGCGACCTGGAGTATAAGATCCACGAGATCGCGGACCGCATCCGCGAACTGCGCACGATCCTCGGCATCTCCGAAGCGGAGATGGCCGAAAAGCTCGGCATGAGCGTGGACGATTACGAGGCCTATGAGGCCGGCGAGGAGGAGCTGAACTTTGCCTTCCTCTACACCAGCGCCCGGGTGCTGAACGTCGATGTGACGGAGCTCATCGAGGGCGTGACGCCCCGGCTGAGCAGCTATCTTCTCACCCGCAGCGGTGAGGGCCGCCGCGTGGAGCAAGCCCACGGCATGACCTATTACAACCTGGCCTATAAATTCAAAAACCGCATTGCCGATCCGCTGTATGTCCAGAGCGTATTCAGCGAGGCCGCGCAGCTCCGCCCCATCGAGGTCACCACCCACGAGGGACAGGAGTGCGACATCGTCATCAGCGGTTATCTGAAGGTGCAGCTGGGCAGCCACACAGAGATCCTCGGCCCAGGCGACTCGATCTATTTTGACTCCTCCACGCCTCATGGCATGATCGCCACCAACGGCGCGGATTGCGAGTTCTACGCCATTGTTCTGACGCCGGAGGAACAGATCGAGGCCAAGCCCGCCACCGTTCCCGCAATCACTGCGACGCGGGAAACGGGCAGAGCGCGCATCTGGGAGCGGTTCATCGAGCCGATGGAGGACGGAAGCGATGTTCTGAAGGCGATCCGTTTCAAAAACGCCGATCGCTTCAACTTCGCTTTCGACGTGGTGGATGCGCTGGGCGAGCAGCAGCCGGACAAACTGGCCATACTGCACGTTGACCGGAACAAAAAGGAAACGCGCCTTACCTTCGGGGATATGCGGAAGATGAGTTCCCGCGCGGCCAACTATTTCCGCGCGCTCGGCATCAAAAAGGGCGACAAGGTCATGCTGGTGCTGCGCCGCAACTGGCAGTTCTGGCCGATCCTCATCGGTCTGGAAAAACTGGGCGCCATCGCGATCCCCGCCGTCGACCAGCTCCTTGAAAAGGATTACCTTTACCGCTTCGAAACCGCCCATATCAGCGCCATCATCTGCACGGCGGACGGCGAGAGCACGCGGCAGTCCGCCTCCGCCATCGAAAAGTACGGAAAGATCGACCTGAAAATCGTCGTCAACGGGACGCAGGAGGGCTGGCACTGCTTTGACGAGGAGTTTGAGATGTATTCCAGCCGCTTCGCCCGCACCGACGACTCCATCTGCGGCGACGACCCCATGATGATGATCTTCACCTCCGGCTCCACCGGCTATCCAAAGCTGGCCTGCCACAACTGCAAATATCCGCTGGGACACTTTGTCACCGCGCGTTACTGGCACTGCGTCGACCCCGACGGGCTGCATCTCACCATCTCCGACACCGGCTGGGCCAAGGCCATGTGGGGCAAGCTGTTCGGCCAGTGGCTGTGCGAGGCGGCGGTGTTCGTCTATGACTTCGATCGCTTCTCCGCCGACGACATCATGCCGATGTTCAAAAAGTACAACATCACTACCTTCTGCGCTCCGCCGACCATGTATCGCTTCTTTATCAAAGAGGATCTGAGCAAATACGATCTCAGCTCCATCAAGCATGCCTCCACGGCGGGCGAGGCCATGAACCCGGAGGTGTTCAATCGCTTCCGGGAGGCAACGGGTCTCTCCATCATGGAAGGCTTCGGCCAGACGGAGACGACGATCGTCATCGGCAACTTTGTCGGCATGGTGCCGAAAATCGGCGCCATGGGCAAACCCAACCCCCAGTATGACGTGGAGCTCATTACCACGGAGGGACAGCCCGCGGCCGCCGGCGAAGTCGGCGAGGTATGCATCTTCACCGGGGACGGTGCGCCCTGCGGCCTCTTTGCCGGATACTTCGAGGACGAGGCAGATACCTCCGCCTGCTGGCACGACGGCTATTACCACACAGGCGACCTCGCCTGGCAGGACGAGGACGGCTACTTCTGGTATGTGGGCCGCGCGGACGACGTCATCAAATCCAGCGGTTACCGCATCGGGCCGTTCGAGATCGAGAGCGTCATCATGGAGCTGCCTTACGTGCTGGAGTGCGGCGTTTCCGCCGCGCCCGACGAGGTACGCGGCCAGGTGGTCAAAGCCAGCATTGTCCTCATCCGGGGCAAGGAGGGCACGGACGAGCTCAAGAAAGAGATCCAGAACTACGTCAAGCACCGTACCGCGCCGTATAAATATCCGCGGATCGTGGAGTTCCGCGACGAGCTTCCGAAGACGACCAGCGGCAAGATCATCCGCAGCCAGCTGTGAAGACGACAAATCGGGCTGCGGCGGCACTGCGGGAGCACGCATGAAAGGAAGTGATACTGCATGGATAAAACGAATCGTGTAGGGAGGGCCCACGGGATCTGACCCTCCGAATATGAACGGAGGATCCAAATATGCAAACGAATGAAAACAGTATTCCCGCGTATTCCGATGCCCTGATCTCAGATTTTTCCGATCCGGGATTCAAGGCGGCATTCAAGGTTTATTTCGCTGAGCTCGGCATCGAGGTGAAGGACTGGGACGGCCTGTTCCGGGAGATGAACGACGAGGGCGGCAACCGGGCCTGGCTCAGAACCGCGGCGGACGGAAGCGTCATCGGCTTTCTGCAGTTCAAGCAGGAAAAGTTTACGAGTTGGTTTTTTGAAGAGACCTGCGGCTTTATCCGCGAATTCTGGATTGCCGATCTGTACCGTGGACAGGGACACGGCACGGCGCTGCTGCGGCTCACCGAAGAACATTTTAAAGAACAGGAGATGTTTACAAGCATCCTGACGACGGACACGGCGGAGCGTTTCTATCTGCAAAACGGATATCAGAGAGCGCCCGGCTGCAAGGCAAAAAATGGGGATATGGTCTATATCAAGCGTCTTCTGTGATTCCCAATGAAACAGGAAAGAGCTGTCGGATCCGGTTTGATTCGACAGCTCTTTTTCGTTGAAGGCGTCAGGGGATCTGCCAGGTTGCGGTAAGGCTGTTCTGCCCCGGTACCCGGACGAAGCCCGCAGACTCGTACAGCGCGATGGCGGGAGCGTTGCCGACGTCCAAGAGCAGCATCATAGATCTGCGAAAACGTCGAGGTTTTTGCCCGTCAGGCCGATGCGGGCGCCGCGTTTGGCCTCATCGGACTCCGGGTGCGCCAGCAACCACTTGTTGCGCGCCGTCATGAAGGTGTCCTCGTCGCTGCGCGGTGTGAATTCCGGTTTTGCCGTGTTGGTGCCGCGGGGCAGAACGACCGCCACACGGAAGCCCTTGTCCGCGTCGACGTGGCAGGGAGCGTAGTGCAGCGTCGTGGCATAGACCTCCACGGGCACGCCTGCCGGGACGCGGAAGGCCTTGACCTTCGCCGTGTCCAGCAGCCCGTTTTCGATCTCATCCTGCCGCGCCAGCAGCAGGATGAAGTCTCCGGAACCGATGTTGATCTCGCTGTCGCGGTGGTATTCCAGACAGTTGAGATGCGTGTTGCGGCCCCAGCACATGCCGAGCTGGACGGGCATTCCGCCGAAGCCGCGGTCACACAGCTCGGAGAAGATGGAACAGGCCTCCAGCGTGTCGATGGACGGCTGATAAGCCGTGCCCTGCGCGGGCAGGGGGATGGCCTCCATCGCGGCAAGCAGCTCCGCCGTGTCGTAACCGGCGGGTAGCTGCCCGTAAGCCTTGAATTCCGGATCAAAGACCGAATGGATTGTCATGGAGATTCCTCCTCAGTGAAGTTTTGGGAACAGGGCCCTCCCCGCGGACCAGATCTTCCGGAACGATCTGTTCCGCGCCTCGCAGCGGACGGCGTCGTTCCGGCCGGAAGGAGAGGTCAGACCTCCTCCATTTTTCTATACTTCTCGTACCGCGCGGCCGCGTCCTCCGCCCCCTTTGCGAAGAGGACCTCCGCGTTCTGCGGGAAGGTGCGGCGCAGGGCGGCGTAGCGCGTCTCGCCGTCGAGGAATTCCGTATACGCCATCTTCGGCGGCTTGCAGTCGAGCTGGAACGGATGCGCGCGGCGGGGATCGTAGCGGTAGAGCAGCCAGTAGCCGCTGTCCACCGCGCGCTTCATCTCCTCCTGCACCCGATGCATGCCCAGCCGGATGCCGTGGGACTGGCAGGGGGTGTAGGCGATGATGACGGAGGGGCCGTCATAGCTTTCGGCCTCCTTCAGCGCCTTGAGCAGCTGATTCGGGTCCGCGCCCATGGCCACCTGGGCCACATAGACGCTGCCGTAGGTCATCATGATCGCGCCGAGATCCATCTTGCGGCTGCGCTTGCCGGAGGCGGCGAACTGGGCCACCGCGCCGATGGGCGTGGCCTTGCTGCTCTGGCCGCCGGTGTTGGAATAGACCTCGGTGTCCACAACGAGAACGTTGACATTTTCGCCGGAGGCGATCACGTGGGCGAGGCCGCCGAAGCCGATGTCATAGGCCCAGCCGTCGCCGCCGTACATCCAGAAGGTCTTCTTCGCCAGCTGATCCTTCGCGGTGAGGATCTCCGCGGCCAGCGCATCTTCGCTGCGCTCCAGCAGCGGAATCAGCGCGTCCGCGGCGGCGCGGGAGCCGTCAAAGTCGTCGAAGGCGTTCAGATACGCCGTGCAGGCGTCATGCAGCGCACCGTCAGAGGTTTCCGCGGCGAGCCGCTCTACCAGCGCGCGGACGTGCTGCCGCTGCTGGCGGACGGACAGGAACATGCCGTAGCAAAGCTCCGCGTTGTTCTCAAACAGGCTGTTGGTCCACGCCGGACCGAAGCCGCGGGCGTTTTTCGTGTAGGGAATGCCGGGCATGGCGGCGCCCCAGGCCTGGGAACAGCCCGTGGCGTTGGCCCAGTAGACCCGGTCGCCGAACAGCTGGGTCATCAGCTTGGCGTAGGGCGTTTCGCCGCAGCCGGCGCAGGCGGCGGAGAACTCCAGCAGCGGCTGGCGGAACTGGCTGCCCTTGACGGTCCAGCGGTCGAACAGTTCGCCCTTGTCGCTGACCGACAGCGCAAAGTCCCAATTGCGCTTTTTCTCCTCGGTCAGCAGGGCGGGGGCCATCTCCAGCGCGCCGACGGGGCAGCACTCCGCGCAGCTGCCGCAGCCGGTGCAGTCGAAATCGGAGACGACCATCATGAAATGCAGGCCCTTTGCCGCGCCGTTGGCGGGGATGCTGGTCAGCCCGGCGGGCATGGCGCCCTTCTCCGCATCGTCAAGCAGCATCGGCCGGATGACCGCGTGGGGGCATACGAGGGAGCAGCGGTTGCACTGGATGCACTTCTTCGCCTGCCACTTCGGAACACGCACGGCGATGCCGCGCTTTTCATAGGCCGTGAGACCGAGGTCGATCACGCCGTCCTCATAGCCCGCAAAGGCGCTGACCGGCAGATCGTCGCCCTTCTGGCGGTTGATGGGCAGCAGCAGCTTTTTTACCACCTCGGGCAGAGAGGGATCGACCTGCGGCGGCGTGTCGGGCAGCGCGGCCCACTCCGCCGGCACGGGGATCTCCCGGACGCCGGAGGCGCCGCGCTCGATGGCGGCGACATTTTTCGCAATGACTTCGTCGCCCTTGGCGAAATAGGTTTTCCGGGCCGCATCCTTCATCTTTTCCAGCGCGGTCTGCGGATCGATCATGCCGGTCACGGCGAAAAACGCCGCCTGCAGCACGGTGTTGGTATGGCTGCCGAGCCCCAGCTCGCCGGCGATGGCCGTGGCGTCGATGGTGTAAAAGCGGATGTGTTTCTGCGCCAGGGTCCGCTTCAGGCGGTCGGGCAGGCGCCGGGAAAGCTCCGCCTCGCTCCAGGCGCAGTTGAGCAGGAACACACCGCCGGGCTTGAGCTCCTCGGCCATCTCATATTCCTGCACATAGCTCTGGTTGTGGCAGGCGACAAAATCGGCCTGCTTGACGTAATAGCTGCTGCGGACGGGATCCTTGGCAAAGCGCAGATGGGATTTCGTGACGCCGAAGGACTTCTTCGCGTCATACTCAAAGTACGCCTGCGCGTGCAGATGCGCGGCCTCAGAGAGGATCTGGACGGTGTTCTTGTTCGCGCCGACGGTGCCGTCGCCGCCGAGGCCCCAGAACTTGCAGCAGAAGGCGGGATCGCCCAGCCCCTCATGGCGCGAAACGGGCAGGGAGCGGTGGGTGACGTCGTCCTCAATGCCGACGCTGAAGCTGCGGACCGGCTCGTCGGAGGCCAGATTGTCGAACACGGCGACAAGCTGATCGGCGTCCGTGTCCTTGGAGGACAGGCCGTAGCGCCCGCCGATGACGCGCACCATCCAGCCGGTGGCGGCGCAGGCGGTGCAGACGTCCTGATAAAGCGGCTCGCCGGCAGAGCCCATCTCCTTGCAGCGGTCCAGCACCGCGATGCGCTGCACGCTGGCCGGAAGCGCCTTGAAGAGATAGTCCGGGGAGAAGGGGCGGAACAGATGCACCTGCACGAAGCCGCACTTCCGGCCGCGGGCGTTCAGATAGTCCACCGCCTCCCGCGCCGCGCCGGAGACGCTGCCCATGGCGATGACCACGTCCGTCGCGTCTGGCGCGCCGTAATAGTTGAAGAGGTGATATTCCCGGCCGGTCAGCGCGCTGATCCGGCGGAAATAGCCCTCGACAATGTCCGGGAGCGCGTCATAGAAGCGGTTCGCCGCTTCGCGGACCTGGAAATATACGTCGCCGTTCTGCACCGTGCTGCGCAGCATGGGGTGCTCTGGATTCAGCGCCCGGGCGCGGAAGCGTGCCAGCGCGTCCCGGTCCAGCATGTCCGCCAGCGCCTGCAGATCCGGCGCCTCCGCCGTGCTGATCTCGTGGGAGGTGCGGAAGCCGTCGAAGAAGTGGAGAAACGGCACGCCGCCCTTCACCGCGGCAAGGTGGGCGACGGCGGCGAGGTCGAGGATCTCCTGCACGCTGCCGGTGGATAGCATGGCAAAGCCCGTGTTGCGACAGCTCATCACGTCGCTGTGATCCCCGAAAATGCTCATGGCATGCGTGCCGACGGTGCGCGCGGCAACATGCACGACGCCGGGCAGACGCTCGCCGGCGATGCGATGCAGCACCGGAAGCATCAGCATCAGCCCCTGACTGGAGGTGAAGGTCGTCGCCAGCGCGCCGGTCTGCAGCGCGCCGTGGACGGCGCCGATGGCGCCGGCTTCGCTCTGCATCTCCGTGAGCGCGACGGTCTGGCCAAAGAGGTTTTTCCGGCCGTTGGCGCTCCAGACGTCGGTATGCTCCGCCATCGGGGAGGACGGCGTGATCGGATAGATCGCGGCAATTTCCGTAAAATCATAAGCGACATGGGCGGCAGCCTCGTTGCCGTCCATGGTGACAAAGCTTTTATTCATGTCTTCAAACTCCTAAAACAAAGAGTAAGCACCGGACAGACCGCCGAGAACAGATTGCGAGAGGATTTGCGTCCCGATAAAGTCAGGTTTCCGCAGGAATACTTTGTGTATTTCAAGGAAACATGACGAGATCAGGGCGCAAATCGTCCGCAAGAAGCCGAAGGCGGTTTGTTCGGTGTTTACTCAAGCATCAGTCCAACGGAACAATCCAGCCGAAGGGATCGTCCAGAACGCCCCACTGAATGCCGGTCAGCGTGTCGTAAAGCTTCTGGGTCGTGGGGCCGATCTTGCCGCCGCCGATCACGTACTCCTTGTCCTGATAGGCCAGCATGCCGACGGGAGAGACGACGGCCGCGGTGCCGCAGCCCCAGGCCTCCTCCAGCGCGCCGGATTTCGCCGCCTCTGCCAGCTCGTCGACGCTGATGCGGCGCTCCTCCACCTGGGTGCCCTGGGCGCGCAGCAGCTCGAGGATGCTCTTGCGGGTGATGCCGGGGAGGATGGAGCCGTTGAGCATCGGGGTGCAGATGACCCCATTGATCTTGAACATGATGTTCATGGCGCCGACTTCCTCGATGTACTTGCGCTCCACGCCGTCGAGCCAGAGCACCTGCGAGAAGCCGCGCTCCTCGGCGCGGTCGCCGGCGCGGACGGAGGCGCCGTAGTTGCCGCCGCACTTGGCCTCGCCGGTGCCGCCGCGGACGGCGCGGACGTCCTCGTCCTCGATCATGATCTTCACCGGAGCCAGACCCGTCGGGTAATAGCTGCCGGACGGGGAGAGGATGATGAAGAAGCGGACGTGCTGGCTGCCGTGAACGCCCAGCTTCGGATCGTCGCCGATCATGAACGGGCGGATATAGAGGCTGGTTCCGGAGGTGTGCGGCACCCAGTCCGCGTCGAGACGGATGAGCTGTTTCAGCGCTTCCAGCGCGAAGGCCTCGTCCACGGTGGGCAGACCCATGCGGATGGCGGAGCGGTTCATGCGCTTGAAATTCTCCTGCGGACGGAACATCTGGATCTTGCCGTCGGCGCGGCGGTAGGCCTTCATGCCCTCGAAGATCTCGGCGCCGTAGTGCAGAACGGAGGAAGCCGGGGACAGGCTGATCGGCCCGAAGGGGACAATCTCGGCGTCGTGCCAGCCGACGCCCTTATGCCACTCCATCTGGAACATGTGGTCGGTGAAGATCGAGCCGAAGCCCAGCGCGCTTTCATCGGCGGGCTTGGCGGCGGGATTGGTGTTCTTCGTGATTTTGATTTCCATGCTGTTGACCTCCTGTATCAGTAATTATTCCTTTTTCAATCCGAGCTTTTTGACGGCATCCTCGCGCATTTTGTACTTGAGGACCTTGCCGGCGGCGTTCATCGGGAAAGCGTCCACAAAGTCGATGTATTTCGGGACCTTATGCCGCGCCAGACGCCCGACGATGTAGTCGCGCATCTCCGGCTCGGTGACGTGCTGCCCCTCTTTGAGAATGATGCACGCCATGGCCTCCTCGCCGTACTTTTCGTCCGGAACGCCGATGACCTGGACGTCCTGCACCGCCGGATGGGTATAGATGAATTCCTCGATCTCTTTGGGATATATGTTCTCTCCGCCGCGGATGATCATGTCCTTCAGCCGCCCGGTGATGTGATAGCAGCCGTCGACGTCCACGCAGGCGAGGTCTCCGGTGTGGAGCCAGCCGTCGGCGTCGATGGCCTCGCGGGTGGCGTCGGGCATTTTATAATAGCCCTTCATCGTGTTGTAGCCCTTGGAGCAGAACTCCCCGTTCTGTCCTGCCGGCACGTCCCGTCCGGTCTCCGGGTCCACGATGCGGCACTGAACGTGGGGAAAGGCGTAACCAACGGTCTCGGTGCGCAGCGCAAGGGAGTCGGTCCAGGCGCTCATGGTGCTGCCGGGCGCGGATTCCGTCTGTCCGTAAACGCTGACGATGCCGCGCATGTTCATTTCCTCCGGCTGCGCCGCGCGCTTCATGAGCTCCGGCGGGCAGCCGCTGCCGGCCATGATGCCGGTGCGCATGTGGGAAAAGTCCGTCTTGCGGTAGTCCGGGTGGTTGAACATCGCGATGAACATGGTGGGGACGCCGTTGAAGCAGGTAATGCGCTCCTGATTGATGCACGCCAGCGAGCTTTTTGCGGAGAAATAGGGCATGGGGCACATCGTCGCACCGTGGGTCATGGAGCTGGTCATGCTCAGCACCATGCCGAAGCAGTGGAACATCGGCACCTGGATCATCATGCGGTCCGCGGTGGAGAGCCCCATGCGGTCGCCGATGCACTTGCCGTTGTTGACGACGTTGTAGTGCGTCAGCATGACGCCCTTCGGGAAACCGGTGGTACCGGAGGTATACTGCATGTTGCAGACGTCGTCCGGGCGCACCTGCGCGGCCAGACGGGCGACCTCCTCCCCGGGCACCATGTCGCGCCGCGCCATGGCCTCGTCGAAGGTGAGGCAGCCGGGCTGACGGAAATCGACGGTGACGACGTTGCGGAGGAAGGGCAGACGGGAGCAGTGCAGCGGCTCGCCGGCGCGGCTGCGCGCGATCTCCGGACACAGCTCGTTGATGATGGCCTTATAGTCGCTGTCCAGCGCGCCGGAAATCATCACCAGCGTATGGGTGTCGCTCTGCCGCAGCAGATATTCCGCCTCGTGGATCTTGTAGGCGGTGTTCATTGTGACGAGCACTGCGCCGATCTTGACCGTGGCCCAGAAGGTGATGTACCAGGCGGGGAC
>Ga0079305_1003585_pt1 | contig 10253 bp, 13 predicted proteins | sample LMS_cellobiose_e_FD_79183 | JGI IMG/M metagenome (GOLD analysis project Ga0079305, IMG submission 79183) | Rumen-fistulated moose microbial communities from Alaska, USA - LMS_cellobiose_enrichment | ecosystem: Host-associated > Mammals > Digestive system > Stomach > Rumen fluid ...
TAATTGCCCCTCTAATGGGGTGTTTTCTGCCGTTTCCGGCTCCTGGCCGGGGCTATAATCGTCTTTCAATGGCCTTATCCTCCCTGTTTTAGCCGTTAAGAAGGGGGCCGAAACGGTCAAAATGGCCCCGGTAGCCGCTCCCGGTGGGGGTGGCAGCGGCCCCGAAATGTGGGGCCATGCGGTCAAAAGTCCTTATTTTATGGGGTTTTTCTAGGGGTCCCAGAGGGGCCGGGGGTCATGCGTAACGAAATGAAAAAAATTTTTTTGCTCATAGTGAGGAAAATACCGCGCCTTCCACGCCCCGCAAAGGGGCCCCCCTCTCGGTAGTACCTACGGCCTCCGGGGGCGGGGTGCTTATTCTCTCCGCGCCCAGCGTGAGCGGCAACGGTGAACGGTTCCAGCGCGGCGCGGCTGATTCTGGCAATCTGTGCGCGGTGGGAGCGGCTCCGCGTTCTCTATGGTTTGCGATCACAATTCCTCCAGGAATTGGAGCGGGAAACTCCCTGGGATTTGGGTATGCGGTTTGCTGGGCGGTGGTCCCGGTGCTTCTCTGGGGCGGTGGTTTTCATGTTAGAGCTGATCTATTATAGCCTTTGCCTGGTCGTATAGCTCCGGGTGCTCTGTTCTATAACGCTCTATCACAAGGTTAGCAAACTCTGTCATTGTTTTCCCGGTGATCTTTGCCATGACGCGGATAAATTCATGATTATCAGGGGTGAAAGCCATGTTAATTCTGACGGCCTTACATCCCTTGCGGCCCTGGGTCCTTAATTCTGCGGCCCTTTCTGCGGCCTCCTGGGGGCTGGCGGTTCCCTGCTGCCCTTTTTCGCTGGTGGCCTGCTCGATATTGGCATACACTCTTCCGGTGTTGATCCCCGCAAAATCTTTTTTTCCTGCCATTGTTTAGCCCTCCCGTGATATTTTCTTGAATAGGTCTTTATAATCCTGCGCCGGTTTGGATCGTGGCGCATAATCAAACAAAGATTGTTGCATAGCTTGGGCTTCCCGGATTGCAATTCCGGCCCGGATAGCCATTAAAAAGGGTGCGCCGATTTCCCGGCCCCGCTCCGCTATGGCTTCCTGCAAGTAGCGGTTTAGCTTCGGCCTCCCGTCATAGCGGGTTAGAATCGCGCCGGTGATCCGCAGCGCTGGATTGCTCCGTTGCATCTGGTGGGCTATATCCGCGATTTGGTAAAGCCCCTGCAAGCTGCTGTTATCAGTTTCCAGCGGTACAATTAGCCCTGTGCTGGCCTGCAAAGCGTTATAGGTCAGCTCTCCCATTTGGGGCGGGGTGTCGATGAATATAAAATCATAGTCCCCCTTTATCGGCTCCAATGCGGCCTGTAGCCGCTTCGCGCTTGCCGGGGTGGTTTTCTCCGTGGCAAGGTCAGGGCTTGCGGAAATAGCGGCTATGCCCTGCGGGGTGGTCTGTATAAGCTCTGCCGCTCCCGCTCCATGTAGCAACTGATAGCTGCCGGGGGCGTTCTGATCCGCTCCGATGAAAAAGGTAAAATTGGCCTGGGGGTCAAGGTCTATCGCCAAAACCTTTTTACCGGCTGCGGCTGCTGCCTGGGCAAGCGCCGCCGCTGTTGTGGTTTTCCCCGTGCCGCCCTTGATTACTGCGGCAGTGATAATCTTCATGCTTCCAGCGCCTCCTGTCCTCTATATGCTTTTCTGTACTTCCTGTGCAGATTACCTAAGATGCACAAGGTAATTTCTAATTAAGCTATTCAATATTAGTTCGATTAGGATTTTCAGAAATTCCCGAAACGATCCGGGAGGAAAAACAGGGGGCCTTGTTTCTGGGGCTTGATTTTCGGCCTGCTCCTGGTCCCATGCCGATAAGGAAAGGCTTTGAGCGGGGCAAGGTTGTAATGCCCCGCTCCGCTCTGATATTAGGATGCTGCCGCTTTCGCCTCTGCTTTTCGGGCTTTGGCGGCTTCGCGTTTGGCTCTGCGCTTTTCCTTTTCAGCTTCTTCCTTTGCGCTCTGTTCGGCCCTGTAGGCGTTGATTTCGGCTTGTCCTGGGCTATTTTGGAGGCGCGCAAAAACGGCTTTAGCGTTAATATGTCTCATTATAGCCTTGAATGCTTCATATCCGACATAGCGAAAATCGGACCCGGAAACGCCGTAGATGTGAATATGCGGTGCAATAGGGTTATTTGCGCTGTACTTTTGGTGAAAGTCGAGGCTCTCTGTTATCTGGATACCGAAAAGCTCAACAAGCCGATATTCCGGGATCCCGTTTTCTCCTAGGAAGATAGCATTTTCAAGGAAAAGCCGGGATATATCAGCTTCGCTATATGTGCGGGTGGTATCATTGATAATTGAGGATGCTCCATTAAAGGGAATAATGCGGGCGGGCTTGTCGTTCTTCATAATGTGCGCTCCTTTTCTTGAAATATTGGAGCGGGTCGGCTATAATGGCCTTGCCGCCTCCGGGTGGTGTTTGGGGCAGCTCTCTAGCTTTGGCAGGCGGTGAGCTGCCCCGCTTTTATTTCTGGTCAGAAGGTTCCCGGCTAAAAGCCCTGGTTACGTCATTGCGGCGGCTATGCTGGCAAGCTGTTGAAGCTGGGCCGGGTTCATCCGGCTAACGATCTGATCCAACTTGGAGCGGGTGCCATTGTCCCCGGTTCCGTGATAGAGGTTATAGAGCTGCTGGGCTATGCCCGCCTCCTGCTTCTCCGTGTCATTGTGCAGATAGATTTCCGTTGTGGCGGGGTTACTGTGCCTCATGTATTTTTGCGTGGTGTAAATGTTGCCGGTCAGCTCCTGTACTGCGGTTCCAGCCGTGTGGCGCAGGCTGTGGGCGGTCAGGCGTTCACTATCAAAGCCGGCCTCTTGCATTGCACGCTTTAGCATGGTGCTAATGGTAGTGGGGGCTATGCGCTTGCCTCCGCTGCGGTTGCCGGTTGCCACAAAGAGGGGGCTTGCCCCGGTGGGCCGATCCTGGCGGCTCTGTAAGTAATCCTTTACCGCTGCTGCAACTTCCGGGGCTATAGGCTTCTTTTGGTCTGGTTCGCTGTGGCCCTTGCCCCAGATATAAAGCCAGGTCTGCCCGCCCTTACTCTCTAAGTCCTTAACATTGGCCCTGCTGATTTCCACGGTCCGCAAGCCTGCATTGACAGCCAAGAGATACATAGCATAGAGCCGCTTTCCTTGTTCGGTGCTGCGCTGCTTCCGGCCCGCCGTGTCTTTCTGTGCCTCTTGTGCGGCCTGTTCCCGCTCTGCGGCCCGCTCCGTTATGCTGGTTTCGATTGTCAGTACTTCCGAAACAGTCAGCGCGTCTTTATGGTGGGTGTCGTGTTTCACTTTAGGGGCGTGGATATTCGCCGCTATGTCCGGGTAAAGGCCATTTGCTGCGGTCCAGCGGAAAAACTGGCAGACGCTCCGCAAATACTGGGTTACGGTGTTCGGCTTGCAGTTTACCTTTATCGGGTGTCCGTTGGCATCGGTCCGGTATCTCCAGCCCACCGCGCTGTCCGTGTCCAGGCTGATAGCGTCATGCTCTGCGGTCAGCCATTGCCGATAAGAGATAATATCAGGTCGAGCGGGGCGGCTGATTGCCCGGTATTTCAGCCACGCCATAAACTGCCGGAGGTTGGTTAGATAGCTGCGGGTGGTCTTGTCCCCTCGATCTATCCAGGCCACAAAGTCCAGGAACAAGCCGGGGGTAAGCTCCTGCGCCGGGGCCTGGGCTATCTCTTGTCGGGTGTAAACGGTCAGGGCTTCCATGCTCTGCGCCTCCTGTTCTTGTGTCCTTGTCCTTTTCCTTGTTCTTATGGTAGCATATTGTCGGGGTGTCTGTCAATGGCTTTTTGCACTTCTTGTGCAGAAGATTTCTTGAAGTGCTCTTGCCGATAAAAAAGGTCTGCCGCCGCCTGGAGCGGGCCTTGTGGCCTCGCTGGGGCGGGTTGATAGCCCGCCCCGCTCTTAGCTTCTCGCTACGGCCTTACGCGATAGCCTGGACCTGAGACAGCCCGAAAAAGCGGGCTTTGTATTCCACTCCGTCCCCCTTGCTCCCCCAGATAAGGTTGCAGCCGAAAAGGGCTTTGCTGCCGTGGATCACTTCGTAGCCCAGGGCTTTCCAGCCCGCCCAGGTGTTAGTATCCTCGGTAATGCCCGCCTCGGCTTTCGCCGCCTCGATGCGCTCCGCGTTCACGGGTTCGGCTTTCGCCGTGATCCAGCTGCGATGCAGAGCCTCGGAAAAGCTGATTTCAAGCTTGCGGTAAAGCTCCCAGGCCCGCGCCATGATTCGGGAAAGATTGTACTTCATTGGTAATCCCCTTTCTTTTACCGGCGGGCCGTGCTATACTGGCAGCGGCCCTTTTGTGGTTGCCCTCCGCTCTTGCTTTCCTACGGCTTGCGGGGGGCTTTCTTTTATCGGTTCGGGCTGCGGGGGCAAGCGGCGGCAGGCTTTAAGCATCTAGGCTCTCTGGCACTCTCAATCTCCCTTATCCTGTTTCCCGCTCTTGTCTGGCGTTCTTATTTCGCCTAGCTTCTCGCTGTACCCTCTCCCCGTGCTCTGTAGCCGTAGCTGCGCGAGCCGCTAGGATCGGGGGCTACTTTGTCCGCCTTGGCTTGCCCTCTTTTCCCTCCCCCTTTCTGATTATGATTATACTCTAATATTAGAGCACTGTCAATAGTTATTTGCACTTTTATTAGTGCAAAGTTACACAAGGTTTTGCTCTAATTTTTGTGTATTTTGTGCATTGATTTTAGTGTACTTTTCATGTTATAATGCGGATGGTGGGAAAGGTGGCGCAAAAAAATTGCGGCCCCCTCTTTCCGAAAAAATTTAGGAGGTCGCGGCTATGGGACTGCAATACAAAATCAACGTTCTGGAGGCTCTGAAAAAAAAGGGCTGGAATAGTGGGAAGCTAAGAGCCGAAAACAAGGCAGCGCGGGAAAAGGGGGAGAAAGCGGGCGGTATTTCGGAAGCGTCTATACAGTCGCTCCGGCACAATCGCCCGGTGTCCTGGGCCAATATCGAAACGATTTGCAAAAAGCTGGGCTGTCAGCCGGGGGATTTCCTGGAGTATGTAGCCGATAAGGATGATGGGGCCGGGGGCTGACAATCCCAGAGCGGCCCCGGAGGATCATAGAAAAGGGCGGGTTGCCGTTGGGCTTCCCGTCCTTTCTGTTATATCTGCTTAGATTCCAGGGGGACAATAGCAAGGGTCTTTCCCAGCGGGGCCAGGACCTTTAAGAGCGTGTCAACCTGGGGGCTGGTATAGCCCTTTTCCATGCGGGCAATGATGGGCTGTTTTACGCCGCTCATTTCCTCCAGGCGTTTTTGACTTATGCCCTGCTCCTGGCGGGCCTTGACAAGCTCCCCAATCAGGGATACCCGCAGCTTGCTTTCCGCGATTTCCTCGGTGGTGAAAAGCTCCCGCTCGACATTCTCCCAGCTCTCGCCTATTGCGCTGTTATTCATCGTTCAAGCCCCTTTCTTTCAAGTCTTTGTATTCCTCCCGTGCCCGCTGCTTCTCCCGCTCCGGGGTCTTTTGGGTGTGCTTCTCAAAGCCATGCAGTAGCACATAGCCGTTATTGTGCCAGGCCACAAAAAGCACCCGATCCCTTGCGGGCCGCAGCTCCCATATATCGCCCTCTATGTGCTTCACTACGGGTTCGCCTATGAACGTTCCGTATTCCCGAAGGAGGTTGATATAGTCCTGCATCTTCCGCGCCCGTATCCGGCTATCCTTGTCATTCTTCCCGGTAAGCGCCTTTAAGTAGGATAGCGCGGGCTGATCCCCGCTCTTATCCCGGTAGAAATGCACTTCGTACAAGTCCGCTCCCCCTCTCTCTGTATATTATGATAACTCAAAAGTATTTGTTTGTCAAGTACTTAAAAGTTATCAAGCAAAAAGAGCGGGGGCCTCTTTCCCTCGCTCTTTAGTATCGCCCTTTCCCGGGCGTTTATTCCGGCTCTGGTGTCCCGCCGCCGCGCACGGTGCGCACGTCTGCCGCCCGCTCTGCGGGTGGTGAGTAAGTGCGCCCTTCGGGGTCATGTAGCAGCGGTTATACTGTTATACCAGGCTTCTACAGTCGCGGCAATCTGCCGCTGCACTTCCGGGGAAAGCTCCCCCGTTTCCGTTGCCGGGTCTGCCTGGAGCGGGACAACTGCCAGCCGGGTATAAAAGGGGTTTTCTCCATCCTCTGCAAAAACATAGTCGGCCCCGGCCTCCAAGGCGAAAGCGGCCCCGCTCTGGCCTCTAAGGTAAATGATAAGCCCGTCCGTCTGGGGGTAGTCTATAGGCTCTGTTCCGATCACGGTTGCGCCGGTCAAGGCATCGTCTATTTTTTCGCCGTCAATGTCCCGCCATTCAAGGGCGTTAAAGGCTTCCTCTTTGATAAATGGCCTCATGGTCTACCGCCTCCTTAGTCAAAAAGCGATTGGAGCGGGTCTTTTCCCGCGTTCCGGCTCTCCCGTTCATCTTTGGTCAGCCGATCCGCGAACTTGCCCGCGTTGTTTATGATGGTCTGCGCGGCCTGCAAGCGGATTGCCGGGTTATTCTTGGGGTCGCTCATTATGTCTGAAACGGTGTCTATGGCATCCGATAGCCGCTCATTGATGGTAAAAACGGCCCTGCGGATTATATCGTTTTTCGCCTCTGCGTATGCCGCCCGAAACTCCCGGCCATTCATGCGGTCGTAGATTGTGCGGGGCGTAGTCCCAGCCGCCGCAGCTGCGGCCTTTATGGTCCCATGCGCCATCAATGCCGCTATGATTTCCTCATTGCTTATAGCCTTTGCGTTGCCGCCTTTCGCCATACGCCGCGCCTCCTATCCAACTAGGTCCGCTCCGGCAGACTATCGGCGGGCGGGATTGTGGCCTGCTCCGCTGCCGCTGCCTTTGCGGCCTGTTTCGCCCAGTATCTTTCCTGCTGGGCCTTTACCTTGTCCGGGTTTTCCCTGGCCCATTTTCTTTTGTAGGCTCTCCGCGCCTCCGCTGCCTTTTCATTCATGGTATGCCCTGCCTTTCTGCGCTTCTTGTGCTGTCTATGTCCTTTTAAGCTTCCTGCGCTTATTATACTATATACGCAAGGAAAAGTAAAGGAAAAGCACAATATTTAGGGGGTGGTGGCCGATAAAGAAAAAGTGGAGCGGGACAAGCCGCCCGCTCCTGCGTTCTTATTTGCCCTGCGGCTGCGCGTCCGCTGCCGGGGGGTCTAATGCGTTTACCGCGTCCAGGGCCTCATTTAAGGCCCGCGCTATGCGCTTATAGCCGCCGATCTGCCGTTGCAGCTGCCGCCGCAGTTTCTCTTTGTATTCCGTCTGCATAGTGTCCAGACGCGCCGCCGCTATTGCCGCGTTGTCCGTCAATAAGGATTGCTGGGCCAGGTCGCTATAAACGCCGTCCATGGTCTTTTGCTGGGCCTCGGCCCATGCTTCATCATGGGTCAGAAGTCCGATTGCCCGCAGCGCCGAATAAAGGATATATTGGGGGGCCTCGCCCTCCTGGAGCTGCTGGGCTATGCTGGTCTTTAGCCGCTCCGCCTGGTCCCGCTCCGCTATCTGATCGTTATAGGAGCGGGCGGCATGGGCCACGGCCTGCCGCTCCTGCGGCGGCTCCGGCTGCGGGTTCTGTGCTGCGTATTCCGCTAAACTCTTTCCCATATCTGCGCCCCCCTCAAAGTCTGTATTTTGGAGCGGGTGACGGCTCCGGCCCCGCGTCAAAGTCAAGCTCTGCGCCGCTGCACTCTGTAAAGAGGTCGTTTGCCGGGTAGTAATTGAAATAGCAGCTATAGCTTGATTTCCCGTAGCGGTTTTTAAGGCAGGAAAGCTCTATCTTTCTGGGGTTCGCCGCCTTTGCCGCCTTTATTTTCTCCCGCTTCTCCTTTATGCCCTTGTCTTTCTCAAAGATAGGGTCATTGATGCATTGCAGCTGCAAGCCCCATACTACATCGGCGGTAAACTCTATGCCGCCGCTTTCCTTTAGGCTCTCAAAGTCTATCGGGGTCATGTAGTTTTGCCGGTTCACGCTTGACACGACTATAACGGTCAAGTCCAGCTCCCGGCTGATCCGCTTTAGCTCCGTTACGGTGTTGTCCACGGTTTCCTTTAGGCTCTGCCTCCGGGCATCGTCTGCGGGCTGGAGGATTTGCAGATAGTCCAGGATCACAACGGGGCGGGCATCATTCCGGGCAACGTAGCGCCTCAGATAATCGCCAATAAAGGAAATGTTACACTCAAAGTTTCCCTCTACAATTGACAGCCGATCCCCTACGGCCTCTTTGTATGCCTCCGCTGCCGCTAATACCTGCGGGGGCAAGTAGCCCTTGCGGATAGATAGGCTTGTGACGGCCTTTTCCGGGTTCTCCTGGGCCGTTCTTCGGGCAAGGCTTTTGCTTACCAACTCCAGCTTTGATTGCTCCAGGGAGAAGAAAACAATATCATTGCCCCGCTCCGCTAATTGGTCCGCAAGCTGGAGGGCAAAGCTAGTCTTTCCCAGGGAGGAAATAGCCGCCAGGACGTAAAGCCCGGAATAAAGCCCGCCTGCCTCCGCGTCCAAGTTTGCAAAGCCGGTCTTTTTGTCATTTTTGAAGCGTTCTATTTCTTCGCTCATTATGGCATCAATATAGAACGCCGTGTTATCCGGCTTCGCTGCGGTCTGCCTCCGGGCCTGCTCTATGGCAGCGACAAAAGCCGCACGGTTACCCGTCAAGGCTTCGTTAGGGTCCTTATACCCTGCGCATATATTCGCGGTGATATAGGCGATATTAAGCCGCTGCAAGCCCGCTCTAAGGGTCTCTGTAGCCTTTTTCCCGGCATCGTCATTATCCAGGCACAATATCAGGGTTGCCGCCGTCCTGCGCTGCTCCAGCTGCTTTATAAGGGCCTCTGCGTTTGCCGCGCTGTTTAGAGCGATGGCAGCGGCCCCGGCCTCTAAGATGGAAAGGGCATCAAAAGCGCCCTCTGTTATAAAGACTTCCTGCGCCTCCTGTGCGTAAAGTGCGCGACTATTAAAAATCGCGGGCTTGCCGCCCTTGTTGTTCAGCTTCGCAAACTGTTTCGGGGTTGCAGGGTCGATGCTGCGCCCGATATAGTGGCCCGCGCTGGTGGGGATGATGATTCGCGGGCAAGGGTGGCCCGATTGCGCCGGATCCGCTGCCGGATCGTAGCCGATCCAGTACGCCGCCGCCGTCCCTGGGCTTATCCCACGTCCCCGGAGGTAATCCAGTGCGGCGGGGTCCTTTATCCGCTCCCTGCACGCCCTGTAATAGTCGGTAAAATCGGCGGGCGGCTCTGTGAGCGATTTAACGCCGCTCTGCGCGGCTTTTCCCTCCGGGAGTGTAACTTCATTACCCGCCCCGCTAAAATCGCTCCTGCGGCCTCCTGTGCGGTCATTTTTTGGAGCGGGCGCAAAATCGGCGGCTGCATCTGGCCTGTAGGGGTCGATTGTCGCGCCGATCTCCTGCGCCAATAAGGATAAGGCCCCGTTGTAGTCCGTCCCGCTCTCCAGCTGGTAAAGGTCGATAACGTCCCCGGTCTTATCACAAGCGAAACAATGCCAGGTGTTTGTATCGTGGTAGTATTTTACCGCGCCGGTGGCGTTGTTCCCGCTCCCGCTCCCGCAAAATGGGCAGCAGTAAAGCCCGCTCTTTGAAGATTGCAGATAGTCCAGGCAGCTAACGCGGCTCTTTACTTCCCGCTTTGCCGTTTCTCTGTCCATGTGGTAGCCTCCTGTTGCTATGGAATGGAGCGGGACGGCCCCGCTCCCGTGTGCGGATTTCGGAAGATTTTAGCACTCCCCGCCCCGTCTATTCCCCCTTTGAATTTCGCGGTTTTTCGCGTGGGGCTGCCTGACGGTCTCCGCTCTGGTATCCTGTAGAGATTTGGCCCCGCCCTGGGACTGGGGTGTTAGGGTTGCCCCTAAAATTTGCCCTTTGATATCAAAGGGCGTTGCTTGTCAAGATTGCGCAGCTCCCCTTCGATCCTCTCCCTCTGGTCCGCTCTGATTGCCGCTAAAGGGAATAGCCCAGGGGTGGAGCGGGACAGCGGCGGTCTTTTCTTTTATTGGCATAGTAGCGCCCGGCCCCGCCCGCGTCAAGCTGGGGCGGGACGGCGGTAAAAGACTTTAATGTCTTTTAATACTTTCACTTTTTCGGACAGCCGGAAAAGCCTTGTGTATCAAGGGGTTCCGAAACTGCCAGGGGACAAAAAATCGAAAGCGGGGGGACAAAAAATCGAAAGCGGGGGGACAAAGAATCGAAAGCGGGGAGACAACCAAACGAAAGCGGAAGGCAA
>Ga0079305_1003586_pt1 | contig 10252 bp, 8 predicted proteins | sample LMS_cellobiose_e_FD_79183 | JGI IMG/M metagenome (GOLD analysis project Ga0079305, IMG submission 79183) | Rumen-fistulated moose microbial communities from Alaska, USA - LMS_cellobiose_enrichment | ecosystem: Host-associated > Mammals > Digestive system > Stomach > Rumen fluid ...
TTCGATATATTCCCTCGAATAATCTTTGGTGTTGACTTCTCTGAGCGTCCTAACAATCAAAGCTGATACATTTCCTGCATCTTCAGGCTCGATTCTTCTGATAATCATTGCATCACATCCTCATAAATCGTGATTTACCAATCCTATTTTAGTCGTTTCAGATACATTGCATCCTTCGGCTCATACGGCACCGTAATGAATTCTTTCTTCTGGTGGTACAGGCAGCATACCGTCTCGACGGTTGTTGCCCCTGGAAAGGGGAAACCGGGTTCTGCACACCTGACGCGGGAACCGCTTTTCTCTGTCATCCTGAGCGCAGTCCGCCTTACCGGGGCCCCCGCCGAAACGCAGTTTCGGTGGGGAAGCGGAGCGACCCCGGCGCTTTTGAGCTTTGATGCTTCGCATCAAAGCGACGACTGCGCCGGGCGGAGCGACGCCAACTCGGGTCATCCTGAGCGAAGCGAAGGATCTAGTTGGATAAGAGGACAGGTTTTTGTAATGCTGTTGAATCGAATGGACCTGGTGGAATCCTTTCGTTTGTCCAGCCTTCGGCGACCTACTTTTCTGTTGTCTTGCCCACAGAAAAGTAGGCAAAAGAGGACTCGCGTCAAGAGGGGCTTTTTACAAAGCCGCCCCTCTTGACAATCTCCCTCCGTAATAAGAACATAACCGGATGAACGAAAAAGCCAAACAAACATGTAAGTAGGTGGTTGTTGAAAGGACTCAAGCGCCTATCTCCGCGCGTTACGCGCTAGTGCGGAGGAAAACGATGCTTTTTCCGGTTATCTCGCACATATCTTCAACCCCGTCATCCTGAGCGCAGTCCGCCTTACCGGGGCCCCCGCCGAAACGCAGTTTCGGTGGGGAAGCGGAGCGACCCCGGCGCTTTTGAGCTTTGATGCTTCGCATCAAAGCGATGACTGCGCCGGGCGGAGCGACGCCACGAGGGACCAGGTGGTGGAATCCGTGATTTCCACATTCTGGAAAGTTCCGATGAGCTCCTCCCCGCCGGGGAAGCGCACCAGGCGGCCGCCGTCGGTGCGGGCGGTGAGGGAATCTCCGTCCCGGCCGTCCACCAGCACCCGGACCGTGCGGCCCACATAGGCAGCGTGGATCTGGGCGGAAATGTCGTTCTGGACGCTGACCAGCCGGTCAAACCAGGCCTGTTTCTCCGCACGGGTGGCGGGATCCGGCATCTTCGCCGCCGGGGTTCCCGTCCGGGGGGAGAAAATGAAGGTGAACAGGGCGTCAAAGCGGACTCTGCGGATCAGGTCCAGGGTCTTTTCAAATTCCTGCTCCGTCTCCCCGGGGAAGCCCACGATCACATCGGAGGTGAGCACCAGCTCCGGCATGACGGACCGGGCATAGTCCACCAGCGCCAGATACTGCTGGGCGGTGTAGCCCCGGTTCATGGCCCGGAGGACCCGGTCATCCCCCGCCTGGAAGGGCAGGTGCAGCTGCTTGGCGATCTTCTCATGGCGGGCCATGGTGTCAAAAAGCTTTTTGGAGGCGTCCTTGGGGTGGCTGGTCATGAAGCGCAGGGTGAAATCCCCCGGGATCCGGGCCAGATTATCCAGCAGATCCGCGAAGTCCACATCCCGGCCCAGGTCCTTGCCGTAGGAGTTCACGTTCTGACCCAGGAGGGTGATCTCCCGATAGCCGGCCTGGGCCAGCTCCCGGACCTCCCGCTCCACGTCCTCGGGCTGACGGCTCCGCTCCCGGCCCCGGACGTAGGGGACGATGCAGTAGGTGCAGAAATTGTTGCAGCCGTACATGATGCTGACCCAGGCCCGGATATTGGAGGAGCGCACCACGGGGATGCCCTCGGCGATGGAGCCCGCCTCGTCGGAGGAGGCAAAGACCCGCTTTCCCTCCAGCAGAACCTGCTCCAGCAGCTCCGGGAAGCGCCAAAGCTGGTGGGTGTCAAAGCAGCAGTCCACGTGGCGATAGCTCTCCCGAACCTTGCCCATGACCTGTTTTTCGCCCATCATGCAGCCGCAGAGGAAGATCTTCTGCGCCGGATGGCGGCGCTTGGTGTGCTGCAGGGCGCCCACGTTGCCGAAAACCCGCTGCTCCGCGTGCTCCCGGACGGCGCAGGTGTTGAAGATGACCACGTCCGCGCCCTCCGGGCCGTCCGTCAGGGTATAGCCGCAGCTGAGCAGCTCCCCCCGCAGGCGCTCGGAATCTGCCTCGTTCTGCTGACAGCCGTAGGTCTCCACATAGGCCATGGGGGTGCGGCCCTGTTGGGACCAGTAGTCCTGGATGCGGGCGCAGGCCTCCTGCTGGGCACGGAGCTGCTCCGGGGAAATGACGGTGGTTTTGTTCTGCAAAGCGGGCCTCCAGACTCCGGGTCAGGCCCGGAAAAAAATGATTCTTAGCAGTATATTTTATCATGTTTCGCCCCTGTTTGCAAGGGTCGGAACGTGCTTTCCGGGCTGAGGCGCCCACGGGCAGCACAAAAGGACCCGCGCCGCAAAACGCTGCGGGCGGGTCCTGGGGTCGGGCTTTTTCGTCCCGGGTGGGCGGCACGGATCGGGATGCGCTGGACGCTCCGGGCAAGCGATCCGGAATCATTTGAAAAAGCCTGGTTTTTTGAGGAAAATCCTTCCTGCCTCTTATAAAATATTGGAAAGCAGCACCAGCAGCACCAGGACCAGCACCAGCAGCACCAGCGCGGCGATCACCTGCAGATGCTTCCTCCACTCGGCATACACGGTGGCGATGAACTCCCGGACAAAGGCGTTGATCCAGAAATAGCTGTGGGTCCGGCTGCCGATGCCCTCGGCGGGAATGCCCTGCTCCCGGGCCAGGATGCCGGAGCGGAACACATGGTAATTGGTGGTGGCGAAGGCGATCTTCTCCGCCGAGCCCCGGCCGTCCGCCCGGATCCGCTCCATGGAGCAGGCAAAGTTTTCGTAGGTGTTCCGGGACGCCTCCTCCGACAGGATCCGATCCTCCGGGACGCCCTGACTGCGCAAGTAAGCCGCAATGGCCTGGGCTTCGGGGCAGCACTCGTCCGGGCCCTGCCCGCCGGAGGGGACGAAGCAGAGCTTCCGCCCCGCCGCCTGCTCCTGCAGGCGGGCAAATTCCAGGGCCCGGTCCGCCCGGCCCTTCAGAAGGGGGGTCAGGCTGCCGTCCTGCCGGATCTGGCAGCCCAGGATCAGCAGATAGTCCTTGTCAAAGGCCGGGATCCGTCTGGCCGCCTTGATGGAGAGGATGACCGTTCCCCAGAGGATGCACTCCAGATACGACACCACGACCAGCGCCCCGTTGGTCACCGCCATCTCCACATAGAGGGCGGCGCCCCGCTCGTTATGCACGTCCACCAGGGTGCTTCTCTGCAGATACTCAGAAAGGGCACGGGGCGCAACGGTGCCCAGGCAGACCAGCAGGCCCAGCATCAGGCCCAGGAGGTTTCGCCAGTTGCGGCCCTCCCTCCGGATGAGCCGCAGATTGCTGACGGCAACGAGGATGGACACCACAAAGGCCAGGGGAAAGACCAGCACCGAGCTGGCGGATGCCGAATTCAGGGTCTGCCGGGCGGCGCTCATCAGGCTGCCCCCGGAAAAGAGATAGGGGATCTGCCCGACGAGCATCAGGGTCAGGAAGAGGATCCAGCCCAGATTTCGAATATTCTGATACTGATACAGACTGTCTTTCATGCCTTTTCGGTACGAAATCAGGACAGAGCAGAGAAGAAGCGCAAGATAGGCCGTCACCAGGACCGGGACGATCCAGGCTCCGGCGCAGTACCCGAGATAGCTGTTGCAGGTGAGTATGCCCAGAGGATGGACATAGAGCTTGTCCAAATAGAGCACTTCTCCCTCCGGGTCACGCACCTCCAGATACGCCGCGCCTCTGGACACGGAGCGGAGGCGGAGCAGCAGAACATCGTCCTTCAGCTGCTTCTCCGTCAGCCGGACCACCTCCCGCTCCTGTTCCAGAAGGATCGAGCAGTCCTCCACCCGGTCTGTGCCGGGTCTGACCCGGACAGAGCAGAGATACTCCCTCCCGGAGATCAGGAGGACCGCAGCGCAGATCACCACGAACAGGAGCGCCAGCAGCCCCAGGGTTCTTCTTTTCATTGTTTCACCCAATTCCCGCGTTGTTTGTCCCGCCCGACTGGAAGCCGCGAGCGGACCTTTTCTTCATTGTATCCGCTCGCGTCCCGGTTTTCAAGTCAGACCGGGTCAAAAGAGCCATCTGGAGCGCAAAAACCAGCTGCGAAGCGCGCCGTTTCGAATGAGCGCGCCTTCTTCCCATTGGAACCTGCGGGAATTGACCATGCCTGGCAGCAATGGTATAATGGAGAATGGAAATCAGGTTTTTTGGAGGCAACAATATGACAAAAAAGCTGTTATTCCAGGCAATTGTCAAATATATATCCGGATTGGCATTATTCGGCGTACTCCTTTTCGTACCTGCCGGAACGATCAGATATCCGAACGGCTGGCTGTTGATCATTGTCTTGTTTGTTCCTATGTTGATTGCCGGGATTGTTATGATGTTCAAAAACCCGGAACTGCTGAAAAAGCGCCTGAATGCAAAAGAAGAAGAGAAAGCGCAAAAAGTGGTGATCGCGTTCAGCGGAATCATGTTCCTGGCCGCGTTTGTTGTTGCGGGACTGAACTTTCGCTGGAAGTGGTTCCTGCTTCCGCGGTGGGCGGTTATCCTTGGAACGGTCATATTTCTTTTGGCTTATGCGGTGTATGCGGAAGTGCTGCGGGAAAACACCTTTCTTTCCAGAACCGTTGAGGTGCAAGAAAACCAAACGGTAATCGACACCGGTTTATATGGCCTTGTCCGTCACCCGATGTATTCGGCGACCCTGTTTCTGTTTCTTTCCATGGGAATCATTCTCGGTTCGCTGCTTTCTTTTGCGATCCTGTTTCTGTATATCCCGATGATCGCAAAACGAATGAAAAACGAAGAAAAGGTTCTTGAAGAAGGGCTCGAAGGCTATCAAGAATACAAATCAAAAGTAAAATATAAGGTGATTCCCTTTGTCTGGTAATAAACAGACGAACTCCCGTTTTCCAGGCAGGGCTTTCTTGTCCGCAGGGAAAACAGGAAACGGATTTCGCCCCACAAGACCCGTTGCAGAATAAAAAACCGCCCGCTCAGCGGGCGGTTTTTCCCATGCGGGCATTGACCAATATTTCTCGCGGACACGTCAAATGTGTCATGCGATCTGCCAGCTGCCATTCGATGTTCTCTTCGGGGTTTTCCGCTCTTATGGCTTCCCCTTGAAGAGGAAGCTGTCGGGGCAGCGACGGATGCGATGTTTTCCCGTCGATTTTTCCACCTCATCCGCCCCTGTTTGCGAACTGGGGCACCTTCCCCGCAAGGGGAAGGCTTTTTTGTCTCTCCGCACTGCTTTCGCTCTTTTGAACCACTCGCTTCGCGTGTGGTTTTCAGCTTACAAAGAGAAAACAGGCGTGACCATGATGGTCACGCCTGTTTTGCGCTGAGAATTGCTTTCTCGAAAGAGCGACTGGTTTTCAGACAGCGCTTACTGCTTGTCCTTCAGCAGGTCGCGGATCTCGGTGAGCAGCTTCTCCTCCGCAGAGGGCTCGGGCTCGGCGGGAGCTTCCTCCTCGACCTCTTCCTTGGCCTTCTTGGCCTCGGCGATGGCGCGGGCCTTGTTGATGGACTTGACCACCAGGAAGACCACCAGGGCCACCAGGATGAAGTCAATGATGGTGCTCACGAAGGTACCGAAGCCCAGAGTGATGGCTTCCTTGACCACCTCGCCGGCCTCATCGGTCTCAGCAGCACGAACCACCACGTTCAGAGCGGTCATGTCCCGGGCGCCGAAAATCCAGCTGATAAAGGGCATGAACACGTCGTTGACAAGGCTGGTCGTGATCTTGCCGAAGGCAGTTGCGATGATGACGCCGACTGCCATGTCCAGCACGTTGCCGCGCATAATGAACTCCTTGAACTCGCCAAAGAATCCTTTCTTGTTGGGGTCTTTTGCCATGTTTGTTCCTTCCTTTCTCTTGCTTTATTTACGTTCGATCCGGGTCTTGCCGCCCATGTAGGGCTGCAGAGGCGCGGGGATCTTCACAGATCCGTCCGCCTGGAGGTTGTTCTCCAGGAAGGCGATGAGCATCCGGGGCGGAGCCACCACGGTGTTGTTCAGGGTGTGGGGCAGATACATCTTGCCGTCCGCGCCCTTGACGCGCATCTTCAGGCGCCGGGCCTGCGCGTCGCCCAGGTTGGAGCAGGAGCAGACCTCAAAGTACTTCTGCTGCCGGGGGCTCCAGGCCTCGATGTCGCAGGATTTGACCTTCAGATCCGCCAGGTCGCCGGAGCAGCACTCCAGCTGCCGCACGGGGATGTCCATGGAGCGGAACAGCTCCACGGAGTAGCGCCACATCTTCTCGTACCAGGCCATGGAGTCCTCGGGCTTGCAGACCACGATCATCTCCTGCTTTTCAAACTGATGGATGCGGTACACGCCCCGCTCCTCGATGCCGTGGGCGCCCTTCTCCTTGCGGAAGCAGGGGGAGTAGGAAGTCAGGGTCTGGGGCAGGGTCTCCTCGGGGATGATCTGGTCAATGAATTTGCCGATCATGGAGTGCTCGGAGGTGCCGATCAGGTACAGGTCCTCGCCCTCGATCTTGTACATCATGGCATCCATATCGGACTGGGACATGACGCCCTCCACCACGTTACCGTGGATCATGAAGGGGGGGATGCAGAAGATGAAGCCCTTGTCGATCATGAAATCTCTGGCGTAGGCCAGAACCGCCTCATGGAGCCGGGCGATGTCGCCCAGCAGATAATAGAAGCCGTTGCCGGAGACCCGGCCGGCGGCGTCCATGTCGATGCCGTCAAAGGACTCCATGATCTCGGTGTGGTAGGGGATGGGGAAATCGGGAACCTTGGGCTCACCGAAGCGCTCCACCTCCACGTTGGCGCTGTCGTCCGGGCCGATGGGCACGGAGGGGTCGATGATGTTGGGGATCAGGAGCATGACCTTGTGGAGCTTCTCCGCAAGCTCGGTCTCCTGCTGCTCCAGCTCAGCAAGGCGGTCCGCCTGGGCGGTCACCTGGGCCTTGATGGCCTCCACCTCCTCCAGCTTGGAGGGATCCTTCTTGGCCTGGCCCATGAGCTGGCCGATCTTCTTGGACAGGGCGTTGCGGTTGGTGCGCAGCTCGCTGGCCTCAGCGATGGCCTTCCGGTTGGCCGCGTCCAGCTCCAGAGCCTCGTCCACCAGGGGCAGCTTGGCGTCCTGGAACTTCTTGCGGATGTTCTCCCGGACCAGATCCGGGTTCTCGCGGAGCAGTTTCATGTCGATCATGTGAAAACACCTCAAATGTTTGGATTTTTGTAACGATGACCCTGTTTGGCAGGTCCAATTGGTTTTTTTGTTTACGGTTCCTCGGTCTCGGGCGCCGGAGCAGTCAGCTCCCGGAAGACCTCCTGGGCGGGCTCGTCCAGCAGCTTCAAAAGGGGCTCCAGCTCCGCGGCCAGCTTCTGCCGCTCCGCCTCCGGGGCGGTCTGGAGCCGGGAGAGCAGATCATAGGCCTTCAGCCGCTCCTGATTGTCGTCCAGCTCAGCCTGAAGGGCCTCCGCCTTATCCAGGGCCTCCTTGAGTTTCTCCTCCAGGGGCGCGATCTCCTCCCGGGCCGCCTGGGCCTGGGACTGGGCCTCGTTCAGCTCCGTGCGCATCTTTGCAACCTCGCTCTGCAACTCCTCCACCTGTTTTTCCAGGGAGGCGTTGTCCTCCTGAAGCCGCTGGGCGTTGGCCAGGGCGCTGGTGCTGGTCTGGGACAGCTCAGAGATGGTGGTGTTGTTCTGCCGCAGCTGCCGGAGAAAGCTCAGCATCACCAGCAGAAAGGCCACGCAGAACAGAATGGCAAGGTAGCTCAGAAGCGCCCGGCGTCGCTTTTCCGTCAAACCCGCCTGCTTTTCTTCGCTCATGCTTCTTCCTCTTTTCGTTTCAGTGGGGGCAGCTTCTGCAGCGCCTCATAGAGGGCCTGCAGATCGTCCAGCCCGTAGTATTCCAGCTCCAGCCGGCCCTTTTTCTTCCCGGTGACGATGCGGACCTTCCGTCCCAGGGCGGAACCCAGGGTGCGTTCGCACTCGGCCACATAGTCCACCTGGAAGGAGACCTCCTCCTTGGGCTTTTCCTCCGCAATGCGGCGGCACATGCTCTCCGCCTGCCGCACTGAGAGCTGGAGGGTGATGATCTTCTGGGCGGCCTCCTCCTGGGCCTTCTTGCCCGGGATCATGAGAAGCGCCCGGGCGTGGCCCGCGCTGAGAAGCCCGTCCTCCACCAGCTTGGCGATGGAATCCTGGAGGCTCAAAAGCCGCAGGGCATTTGCCACGGCGGGACGGGAGCGGCCCACCTGCTGGGCCACCTCCTCCTGCGTGAGCTCGTACTGGGAGATCAGGGTCTGATAGCCCTGGGCCTCCTCCATGGGGTTCAGGTCCGTGCGCTGGAGGTTCTCAATGAGGGCAAGCTCCATGACCTGCCGGTCGTCGGCCTCCATGACATAGACGGGAACCTGCTTGAGCCCCGCCATCCGGGCAGCCCGCCAGCGGCGCTCCCCGGCGATGATCTGATAGAAGCCTTTCTCCAGAGCACGCACCGTCAGGGGCTGAATGACGCCGTGCTCCCGGATGGAATCGGCCAGCTCCTGCAGGGCCACCGGGTCGAAGTCCCGGCGGGGCTGATTGGGATTGGGCTCCACCTTCTGAATGGCCAGCATCAGAGGGGCGTTGTCCGGGTCCTTGGGGATGGGCGGCATCTCGCCGAAGAGGGCGTCCAGGCCCTTGCCCAGGCCCTTTCCAAGTCCTTTGGATGCCATCAGGCTTCCTCCTTTGCCAGAATTTCCGCGGCCAGGGCGCTGTAGCTCTGGGCGCCTCGGCTTTGCTTATCGTAGACCTGCACGGGCAGCCCATGGCTGGGCGCCTCGGACAGGCGGATGTTCCGGGGGATCACCGTCTGAAATACCTTCCCGGGGAAGTGGCGGCGCACCTCGTCGGAGACCTGGTAGGACAGGTTGGTGCGGCCGTCGTACATGGTCAGCACCAGACCAAAAAGGTCCAGGGACGGATTGAAGCCGGCCTTTACCGCCCGCAGGGTCCGCATGAGATCGCTCAGGCCCTCCAGGGCGAAGTACTCGCACTGCACCGGGACCAGAATGCTGTCCGCTGCCGCCAGGGCGTTGAGAGTCAACAGCTCCAGGGAGGGCGGGCAGTCGATGAAGATCTCGTCGTAGTCCGCGCGCAGGGTTTCCAGGGCGTCCCGAAGGCGATACTCCCGGTTGGGCACGCTCACCAGCTCGATGCCCGCGCCGGAGAGCCCGGCGCCGGAGCGAATCAGATCCCCATAGGGGGTGCTGGTGATGCAGCTTCGGGCATTTTCCGGTTCGGAGAGCAGCTCATAGCTGCTCCGATCCTCCCCTTTTTCGCAGCCCAGACCGGAGGTGGCGTTGGCCTGAGGGTCCAGGTCGCAGAGGAGCACCCGGCGTCCCGCCTGGTGCAGGGCATAGGTCAGGTTGACCGCTGTGGTGGTCTTGCCCACGCCGCCCTTCTGATTCACGATGGCGATGATCCTGCCCATGGGACGCCTCCTTCGAAAAACTTTTTCTCATTATAATTCCTCCCGTTCATAAAAGCAACCAGAAATTGCATGGAATGGACGGAGCTGATCCGGGCGAAGGGATTTGACCAGGGGTGCAGCAGCATGGGTTATCCCGGGAGCGGCAACGATGATCATCCTGAGGCGTGGCAACAGGGATCATCCTGAACGAAAGCGCCAACACGGGTCATCCTGAGGAGCAACGCAAATATGGGTCATCCTGAGCGTAGGCACGAAGTGCCGAAGTCGAAGGATCTAGTTGGATTATTGAGTGAGTTTTTATGGTGCTGTGGATCCGGCTAACCCTGGCAGAAGCTTTCGGCTTGTCCATCCTCCGGAGGCCTATCGTCGATTCACGGCTCTGCACGCTCACTTTGCCGATAGCGGCAAAGCTCGACCGCAGACCGGAATCTCCTCTCCCCAGCAAAACATTGTTTTGCCGGGGACCCATTCGCTGTTGTCTTGCCCGCAGAAAAGAAGGCAAAAGAGGACTCGCTTCAAGAGGAGCAGTACCGGGCCCCCATTGAAACGAGTTTCAATGGGGAAAGGAGCGACTGACGCGCTTTTGAGCTTTGGTGCTTTGCGCCAAAGCGAAGTTTGCGCGGCAACGAGCGACGCAGACGCCCTCCCTTTGGATTCCCTCCTCCGTGGCAA
>Ga0079305_1003588_pt1 | contig 10235 bp, 10 predicted proteins | sample LMS_cellobiose_e_FD_79183 | JGI IMG/M metagenome (GOLD analysis project Ga0079305, IMG submission 79183) | Rumen-fistulated moose microbial communities from Alaska, USA - LMS_cellobiose_enrichment | ecosystem: Host-associated > Mammals > Digestive system > Stomach > Rumen fluid ...
AGCTATGGCACCAACGAGATAACTGGTCATTTCCATCGGATTGAGGAACGAGAAAGAATCGGCAAATTGTATCAAAGCTGGTTGTAAATGCAAGAGCGGATCATGCAACAATTCATGCCAGTTAAAAATCAAAAATGCAAAGATTGCCCCAAGACCGCCACCGATGATTGAGAGCAATAAAAATCCTGGAACTACTTTTATGAAGCATTTTAGTGGGAATGAAATGAGAAAAAGAATCCGTTTTTTTCTTTCTTCTTCTTTTTTTCTCAGGCGTTCTTCTTCTTCTCGTTGTCTTTGACGTTCTGCTTCTTCTGCTTCGCGCTTCCGGGCAACAACAAGCTTTCTTTTGCAGTAATCTCTAGCTTCATCATTATCATCTTTTTCTGCTTCCCTAATAAAGCGTTCCCAATCAGCCGAACTTAAGTTCCCCCCGTTTTGTTCTACCGCGCAGATTTTTCTGAGCAATGTGTTCCCAAAAAGTTTTCTTGAGAGCTTTTTCAAGCCCCTTTGAGCTACTTTTTGGGCTGTTTTTCCAAGAGGACTGTTTGCAAGGTCTTCCCAAGACTCAGAGACGATTTTTTTTTGTTCGTCTAAAATTATCTTGTTAATGTCATCCTCTGGATTCATGGTAAGAAGACTCCCTCGTTCTGAGCTATTAAATAACCGGCGAAAAGCAATATTTTCGCCGGTTTCGGATATGACGATCAGTCGCTGTATCTTTTTCCAAAACTGTTTCCACAATTTTTGCAGTGATAGTGATCTCCAACTGATACTGTGTTGTAACTTCCGCAATAGGGACACTGTTTTTCTCCGTTCATGGTCATTCTCCTTTCTAATGGTACCTTTTAGTCAGAATTGCCGATGATTTGCCGATGCTGCAGACTGCTGTCAAACAGACGTTTTCAATCATCCGGCCAGTTTGCCGGGTCCTTGTCCGATGCCTGTTCATAGTCGTTACAACCAGCTTCCACATTGTCAGATTTTTCATCTTCCCTCGGGTCAACCATGGAAATTACCTCCTTTCTGAAGTTAGTTGTTTAAAGTTCTTTCTCTTTCCAATAATGGCACTTGGGACATTCGTACACAACGACGGTTTTTCCCCCCTGTGTACATTCGCCGTCATCCTTGCATATACCGGAGATAAAACCGGCCGCGCCGCCGATTATACCGCCCAACAAGGTTCCGACAACCGGAATCACGGAGCCGACAGCCGCCCCTGCGGCTGCACCGCCAACGGTTCTCAGACCGGTGTGATTATCTTTTGTCACGGGTTTCCCACGCTCATCTCTCTCGATTTCACCGTTTGAAGAACGGCAAGGATTCTTGAGATCCATAACGGTCCCACATTTTGGACAATACCCCATTTCTTACCTCCATTTTACTTTTTCCGATTTGGGAACGGCGCCAAAAAAAGACGCACCCCTGTTGCTTCACGCACATAAGAGGTACGCCAATACCCAAACACCACGCGAAGACAAGGGCACGTCCCCTATTGCGGACGCACCTTGCAAGCGGATGGTGTCCATGAAATTTGGCGTTTTCTTATGTGTCCATCGCTTGAAGATATCGTTATTTATCTTCCACTATGCAGTTATTTTTTATTTTTTTCCGACGTTTCCTCCTTTTTTGAAGATGCCGGAGAAAAATATATCACCGCCGCACGGGTTTTGCAAATCCGATATCCTGTCCCTGCCGTGAAAAATTCGGGCATCGGCAGTACCTTTTCAATCAGCTTCGGATCCCCGGTCCGGGGATCGAACACCATATCGAACGGAGCTGAAACGCGATTCTCTCACGAAGGCTGAATTTTTTTCGTTTTTTTGAAACCCTCTATCCGGGGCGGCGAAGAAACCGGATCGTGCAGACAAGTGACAAATCGTTTCCGTCGGCGGAATCGGCGGATCGCTCTTCTCCACCCGAAACCGCCGACTTTTATCGGGAACAAAACCTTTTGGATACAGATCACAGCGTGTCAAGGAAGTTCCCGACAGTGGAGAGATAATGCTCCGCTGCGGCGGGGGAAATATTTTTTTCCAGCAGATTGCTGCCGGAAAATTCGTCGGCGCGCAACTGTTCGTACACCATGCGGCGTATGAACAGGCGCCGTTCGCCGGCGGGAAGACTGTTGATGTACTGCTCGAATTCCTTGCGTTTGCCGCCGACACGGCGCGGAAAACCGCGGCTGCGGTCAAGCAGAATACCGCAGTAAACCATCCGAAGCCATTGAAAATTCAGAAATTTTTTCTCAAGCACGGCGTCGTGCCGCTTCAGGGCTCGAATCTCGGGCGCATCGTCATCCGCGACATCGCCGAAGTGACGGATGAGGATCCCGGCAAAAGTCTCCAGACGCGCCAGCCGGTCTTCCTCCTCGCCGATACGGTTCTGCGTATCCAGACTGCGGACCGCCCTGTCGGCTTCCTGTTGAAGGCGTTCCAGATAACTCGATCGGCTCCCGGCGCCCTGACGGATGTTGAGCACCGGTTCCGCCGAACGGCGCACATTTGCAAGGCGCTTGCGGTAATGATCGCGCCACTCGAGTTTCAGCTTTTCGGCAAGTTCGGCGATCTTCCGTTCGCCGGATTTCCTCGGCGGGGCGGCAGGAGTCAGCAGGACCGGTCCTTGCGGGATGTTCCGCAATATCTTGATCGAACGCAGCAGAGCCCATGCAAAAACCCCGAGCAGCAAAAGGGCGGTCACGGTCTGAACGCAGAGCGCCGCCGAACGTTTCGCTCCGGTTCGGTTTTTCTTCAAGGCTTCCCGAAAGTCCGCGACGGTCCTGATCTGCGAATCCTCATCCAGCACGGCGTTGTAGGCGCGGATCAGATCACCGCATCCGCTGAACGTCATCGAAAGCGGGAGTTCCAGATTGCCTTTCGGCTCGTTGCCCGTCAACGCGCAGTAAAGCGTCATGGCAAGCGCGTAAAGATCATCCTGGGTCTCATAGCCTCGCTCGCCTTTCCATACGGCGGGGGATATGAAGCCGCGTGTGCCCGCGAAAGATGCATCTTCGGATTCTGTCACAAGACCGATGTCTCCCAGCACCGCGTGACCATCCACCCACAGAACATTGTCCGGCTTGATGTCGCGGTGCAGAAGTCCGGCATTGTGGAGGAGCTCCAGTCCGTTCAGAAGTTCGTGCAGCATCGTGCGGATCTCTTCGGGTTTCAGCCGTTTCCGCTGACGAAGACGGTTTCCGAGGGTATCCGGCACATAATCGCCCGCGGGATTCAGGGGATCGGCGGCATCCATCGTGTAGAAAAGGCAGTCCTCATTCTGCCCGATGTGATAGATCCGCATCAAATTGGCATGCCGGCATTTCTCCTGATAGGCAGTCAGCGCGGAGATTTCCCGTTCATAATGCCTTCCGGTTTTCAGCAGGAGCTTAAGCGCCATACGCTGGTGCGTAGTCTCATTCTCCGCAAGGAAAACGGATCCGAATGCGCCCGAACCGCATTCCTGCAAAAGGCGGCAGCCGCCGAGAATGTCACCGGCTTTGTACATTGAGTTTCAGCGCTCCGTCCTCGGTATTGTACCGGGCGATTATTTCTCTGAGCATTTCGGCGCAGCGGCTCTTGGCGAGGTGAACCTGATGTTCGGAAATTTCCAGCAGAGCCGCCACGTCTTTCGACGGGCGGTTCTGCAAACCGTAAAGCTGAAACGCCTGATAGGTCTTGAACTTCACACGGCTCCGCAGTTCCTCCAATGCTTCGGCGAGAACCGCTTTGCGCCATTCGTTCATAAACTCTTCCTCAAAGGAATCATCCTCGACTTTGAACGTCCCCGCAGATTCTTCGGCATTGCGCCGCGCCGCACTCGACCGGATATAATCGACCGCTTCGCTCCGAATGATTCGAGCGAGATACGTGCGGAATTTGACCACCCCTTGCCGATAAACATACGTTTTCGCATGGGCAAGGAATTTCACCATGACACGCTGAAGAAGATCGTCCTGCTCGTCCTCGTTGAAATGATACAGAGAACCAACCGCACGGATGATCCCCTTGTAGCGGTCATAAAATTCCGACCAGGCAATCTCCTCACCGTTCCGGACGCGTTCCAGCAGGGATTTGTGAGTTGACGGATAGTTCATGACGTAAAATTTCTCCTCCCGGATATATATCACGCCCTGCCGCACTGCCGGGCCATGCCTCTGCCCCGTTCTGCGCCGGTGCTGTTACTTGACGCCGACGTTCCGGCTCCGCCCAAAACACCCCGTTTTTCTTGAAAAAAGAGGGGGTCTCAGGGGGAGGAAAAAACTTCTTTTTCCGGAAAAAGAAGTTTTTTCCTCCCCCTGATGTCACGCTTTTCTTCAGCCGAAAAAGCTGACGGCGTTGCGGAAGAAGCGGACGCCTTCGCCTTCGGCGGGGAGGGGACCGTTCTGCTTGCGGGCGGTCCAGTCCGGGGCGTTGAAGGGCGAGAGGAAGGCTTCGGGGTGGGGCATGAGGCCGAAGACTCTGCCCGTGGGATCGCAGATGCCGGCGATGGCGTTGATGGAGCCGTTGGGGTTGGCGGGGAAGGCCGCGGCGAATGTCCCGTCGGCGTTGACGTATCTGACCGCCGCGAGGTGGCGTTTTTCGATTTCGGCGATGACGCCGTCATCGGCGACGAACTTGCCTTCGCCGTGGCGCAGGGGCAGGCGGACGAGGTCCATGCCCCGGGTGAACACGCAGGGGGACTCGGGGTCGGCCTTGAGGGTGCACCAGTCGTCGCGGAAGACGCCGCTGTCGTTGTGGGCCAGCGCGGCGGTCTGGGTGAAATAGTCTCCGTCGAGGGCGGGGACCATGCCGAGGCGGGTCAAAGTTTGAAATCCGTTGCAGATGCCGATGACGAGTTTGCCGTCGTCGACGAATTTCTGCAGCTGATCCCGCAGATGGAATTTCACGCGGTTGGCGAAGACGGTCCCGGAGCCCAAGTGGTCGCCGAAGGAGAAGCCGCCGATAAAGCAGAGCAGATGATAGGACTCCAGTTTCCGTTCGCCGGAAAGGAGATCGTTGAGGTGGACGAGTTCGGGTTCGGCGCCGGCGAGGGCGCACGCGGCGGCGGTCTCGCGTTCGCAGTTGAGACCGAAGCCGGTGATGACGAGGGCTTTGATTTTTCTGTTCATGATATTATGTGTGATAATCGGCGTTGATCTTGACGTAATCATATGAAACGTCGCTGCTCCAGACCCAGTAGTCGAAGTTGCCGTCGTGGAAGTCGCAGCGGATGGTGAATTCGCTTTTCTTCACCTTTTCGACGGCGGCGGATTCGGGAGTTCCCGCGTCGCCGCCCTGCGTCATGACGGGGAGCCCGTCGATGGAGATGTCGCACTTGTCGGGATCGAAGACGGCTCCGGAGTAGCCCAGCGCGGCGGCGATGCGGCCCCAGTTGGGATCGTTGCCGAACCAGGCCGTCTTGCAGAGCAGCGAATTGGCGACGGATTCCGCGGCAAGTTTGGCGTCCGCGGTACTGCGGGCGTTGACGACTTCGATGGTGACCAGTTTCGTCGAGCCCTCGCCGTCCTTGACCATGCGCCGGGCGAGATTTTTCATGACGGCCAAAAGAGCTTCTTTGAAAACCTCCGCTTCGGCGCTCCCCTTGCGGATGACGACGCCGGAAGCACCGTTGGCCAGCAGAAGAACGGTGTCGTTGGTGCTCATGTCGCCGTCGACGGTGATGCGGTTGAAGGAGTTCTGCGCATTTTCCTCAAGCATTTCGGCGAGGAGGGCGCAATCGACGGAAGCGTCGGTGGTGATGAAGCACAGCATGGTGGCGTGAAGTCCGGCCAGGCCGGGGTTGATCATGCCCGCGCCCTTGGTCATGGCGCCGATGGTGACGGCCGCGCCGCCGATCTTCACTTTTACGGCGGCGGCTTTGGGAACGGTGTCGGTGGTCATGATGGCCCGGGAAGCGTCATTGCCGCCGTCGGAAGAGAGGGCGGGCACGGCCAGTTCGAGGCCGCGGGCAATGATGTCCATGTTCATCTGGGTGCCGATCCGGCCGGTGGAGGCGACGGCCACCTGATCGGGTCCGACGCCGAGTTTTGCGGCGGCGAGGGCGGCGGTTTTGCGCGCGGCCTCCAGACCCGGTTTGCCGGTGCAGGCGTTGGCGATGCCGCTGTTGATGACCACGGCCCGGAGTTTCGCGCCTCGGGAAAGGAGTTCCCGGCAGTACCTCACGGGAGCCGCGGCGAAGCGGCACGTGGTGAACACCCCGGCGGCGTCGGCGGGGGTGTCGCTGTAAAGCAGGGCGAAGTCCGGAGCGCCGCTGCGTTTGAAGCCGGCGACGACGCCCGAGGCCTTGAAGCCCGGAACGCTGGTCGGACTGCCGTTTTCGATGAATTCAAAGAGATCGCTCATTCGATTTTTCCTCCCATCGTCGCTTTGACGTTGATGGCGATGCCGCCCCGGGGACGGAAATGGCCCGTCACCTCGGCTCTGCGGGGATGGGCGGCTTCGACCACGGCGTTGAGCAGATGGTTGACCGCCTCCTCGTGAAAGATGTTGGCGTTGCGGAAACTGTACAGATAAAGCTTGAGAGATTTGCTCTCGATGCACAGTTTGTCGGGGACGTAGCGTATGACGATGTGTCCGAAATCCGGCTGTCCGGTGACGGGGCAGAGCGAGGTGTACTCCGGACAGTCGAACTCGATCACGTAATCGCGGTCGGAGTAGAGGTTGTCGAAGACCTCGAGTTTTGCCTCGCCCGGGTTCTGCGGATATTTCGTCGTGCGGGAAGCCTGAAGAAGAGTCAGCTTGCCGAAACGCTCTTTGGGGGCGGTATCCATTGATCAAGACCTTGCAGAAGTTGAAAAAGAAACGGTCACGCGGGCCGGGCGCCTTGCGGCTCCCGGCTCACTCCCACTCGATGGTGCCCGGGGGCTTCTGGGTGATGTCGTACACCACTCTGTTGACGCCGGGGACCTCATGGATGATGCGGTCGGACATCTTGAAAAGCAGTTCCCACGGCAGCTGGACCACCTGAGCGGTCACGGCATCCACGCTGTTGATGGAGCGGATGGCGATGACGTAGTCGTAACTGCGCAGACCGTTGCGGATGCCCGTGGTCTTGACGGGGACGAAGATGGCGAAGGTCTGCCAGGTGCGGTGATACCAGCCGGACTTGAGAAGCTCGTCGGTGACGATGGCGTCGGCTTCGCGCAGAATGGCCAGAGTCTCGCGCCGGATCTCGCCCACGTGCCGGACGCCGAGGGAGGGACCGGGGAAGGGATGGCGGTCGATGAGTTCCGGCGGCAGGCCCAGTTTGCGGCCCACGGCGCGGACCTCGTCCTTGAAGAGGCGTTCCACGGGTTCCACCAGTTTGAACTTGAGGTTTTCGGGCAGGCCGCCCACGTTGTGGTGGCTCTTGATGACGCCGCCGGGATTGCCGTCGAAGGGGATGCTTTCGAGGATGTCGGGATAGATGGTCCCCTGCCCGAGGAAGGGCGCGTCGATCTTGGCGGCGGCTTCGGCGAAGACGTCGATGAACTCCTTGCCGATGATCTTGCGTTTGCGTTCGGGATCGGTGACGCCGACCAGTTTGTCGAGGAAGCGGTCGGCGGCGTCGATGCAGACGAGATTCATGCCGAAACTGCGCTCGAAGACCTCTTTGACCATGGCGACTTCATTTTTGCGCAGCAACCCGTGATCGACGAAGACGCAGGTGAGCCGGTCGCCGATGGCCTTGTGGATGAGCGCGGCCACGACGCTGGAGTCGACGCCGCCCGAAAGTCCGAGCACGACGCGGCCGTCTCCCACCTGAGCGCGGATGTCGGCAACGGCTTCGTCGATGAATTTGTCGAGGTCCCAGCTCCCGGAACAGCCGCATTTCTTGAAGCAGAAATCCACGGCGGCTTCGGCGGCGTTCTCGGGATCGGTGATCTCCATCACGGGCACGCCGAGGGAGGCGAATTTCTTCCGGGCTTCGTCGAGCCGGGCGCAGGGGCCGTCGGCAACGAGAAGAAGTCCCGCGGGCTTCTCCGCGCCGACTCTCCCGGCGGGAGCGCTGTACGGGATCACCATGGTGTAGACCTTTTGAGCTCTCACCGCCCGGGCGAGCTTCTGGATGCCTTCACAACCGCAGTTGATGAGGACGACTGTTTCCGGTGTGACTTTCATGGTCTTGTTTCATCCCTCCTGTTGTGGTTCAAATCTTGCTCACGACCACGGCGGCGTTGGATCCGCCGAAGGCGAAACTGTTGGAAAGCGCGTGCTTTACGTCGCAGCCCGTGCGGCAGGTGCGGACGAAGTCGGCCCACGAGAACTCCGGATCGGGATCGTCCAGATTGAGCGAGGCCGAGAGGAAATTCTTTTCGAGCATGAGCGAACTGTAAATGATCTCGGCGGCGCCGGTGGCGCCCACCATGTGCCCGGTCTGGGACTTGGTGCTGTTGACGGCGGGACCGGAACCGAAGACTTCGCGGATGGCGGCCATTTCCACGGGGTCGCCGACGGGAGTGCCGGTGCCGTGGGTGTTGATGTAGCCGATGTCCCGCGGAGAAAGTCCGGCGTCGGCGAGGGCGGCCCGCATGACCGACGCGCTGGCGGAGGCGTCGGGCACCACCATGTCGGTGGCGTTGCTGTTGGCGGCGAAGCCGGTCACCATCGAAATGGGCCGCCCGCCGCGTTTTTTGAGGCTCTTTTCGGACTCGAGAAGAACGTACGCGGCTCCTCCGGCGAGGACGAAGCCGTCGCGGCCGCGGTCGAAGGGACGGCTGGCCCGTTCGGGACAGTCGTTGTATTTTTTCGACAGGGCGCGGCAGACGCAGAAACCGAGGGCCTGGACCCAGTCGAGCTGTTCGGCGCCTCCGGCGATGACCATGTCGTACTGGCCGGAGCGGATGAGGCGCGAAGCCACGATCACGGCCAGCGCGCTGCTGGAACAGGCGGCGGAGATGTCGTAGGACTCCCCGGTGATGCCGAAACAGAGAGAGATGTTCGACACGGCGCTGGAGGGCATGATCCGGGGCACGGCGAAGGGGTTGATGCCGCGCATTTTGAACTCGCGCTCGTACATGGCGCAGTAGTTGTAGAGATCAAGATAGTTGCCTCCGGCGACGCCGCCCACGATGGCGATGCGGTGATTTCTCACCTCTTCCAGCGGGATCCCGGCCTCGGCAAACACTTCCCGCACGGCCGCGATGGACATCATGGAGACGGGGGGACAGAAACGCATCCGCTTGCGGTCCACCAGTTCGGAGACCTCGGGCGTGAGATTGGGCATTCCGCCGACCTGACTGTCGAGCTGATGCGAGATGAAATCCTCCACGGCGGTGACGCCCGTGGTTCCGCTGCGAAGCGCTTTCTCGTTGGCGGTCAGTCCCTCTCCCAGGGGAGAAACGATGCCGCGTCCGCTTATGAAGACACGTTCCATCCTGTAATCCTGTCGTATTTTGCTTTGTTTCAAAGCGGTTAATGTGAAAAATCCTGCATCCACGCCATATAATATACTGCAAGACTTGAATTTTTCTAATCGAAAATGCATCTTTTTGCGTGGAATCGCCGTGCAAACCGTGCTATATTACCTCGTGTCCGGCGAAAAAGGACGGAAAAATGACTGTTTTGGATGTAAAGGACCTCTGCATAGATTTTTTTTCGGACGGCAGGTATCTGCGGGCGGTGAGCGGCGTCTCCTTCGAACTCGAGGAGGGGGCCGTCACCGCGCTGGTGGGTGAATCCGGCTGCGGCAAGAGCGCAAGCTGTCTGGCGCTGACCGGACTGCTGCCCCGTCCGCAGGCGCGCACACAGGCTCAAGGCGTGGATTTCACCCTGCGCGGCGGGGAGACCGTCGATCTCTTTTCCCTGCCGCCGCGGGCTCTGCGCAAGATCCGGGGCCGGGAGATCGCCTACGTCTTTCAGGAGCCCTCGGCCTCGCTGAACCCGGTCATCAGGATCGGAGAACAGATCGCCGAAGTGCTGGCCCTGTGCCGTCCGGAGATACGTGACAGGCGGCGGAAGGTCGTCGAACTGCTGGCCGACGTGGGGATCCCCGCGCCCGAAAAGCGCATCACCGCCTTTCCCCACGAACTTTCGGGCGGGATGCAGCAGCGGGTGATGATCGCCATGGCGCTGGCCGGAGACCCCCGCCTGCTCATCGCCGACGAACCCACCACCGCGCTGGATGTGACCGTTCAGGCCCAGATACTCGACCTCATCGACCGCCTGCGGAAAGAACGGGGCATGACCGTTCTGCTGGTGACCCACAATCTGGGGATCGTGTCGCAGCTGGCCGACAAGGTGCTGGTGATGTACGCGGGG
>Ga0079305_1003589_pt1 | contig 10232 bp, 9 predicted proteins | sample LMS_cellobiose_e_FD_79183 | JGI IMG/M metagenome (GOLD analysis project Ga0079305, IMG submission 79183) | Rumen-fistulated moose microbial communities from Alaska, USA - LMS_cellobiose_enrichment | ecosystem: Host-associated > Mammals > Digestive system > Stomach > Rumen fluid ...
AATTGCGAGGTTCGGTCCTTGACCGCTTCCGCTATCAATTTCCGGCCTTAGCGTCTGCCAAAGGCAGACTGAGGGCGAGCGATTTTTAATCGCCGCCCGAAACCCGCGCTTCCGCAAAGCGGAGTAGCGCGGGGCGTTTGATAATATGAGCAATTCCGGGCAATTTTGCCCGGAATTGCCATATTACAGGAAATTGATGTTCCCATCGAAAGCCTGCTTGCTGGCTTTCGATGGCAGCGCATCGACTTTGTCGATGCGCTGAGCCCGCCGGACGGCGGGCAAACGAGCTCAGGCGGAAATGCTTTCCTGCGCTTTCTTCCTGCGCCTTTTCTGTTTCACGGGCGGCAGGGAATAGGCATAGCCCTCTTCAAAATTCACGCTTTCCGGCGGGGTTTCCAGCAGCTCCGGATGATGGAGATAATACATGATGCGGGTGACCATTTTGGAATAGACGGCGCCGGCACAGATACGCTCATCCGCGGTGATGCCCACGGGCAGATACCGCTTGCGCACCACCTTGCCGTCCTGCCCGGGCTGCACCTCGCGCAGCACGTTGCCAATGGACACAAACAGGCTGGTGGTGCCGAAATTGTAGATATGATGGTTCACATGGGGCATGCCGATGGAGCCCATATTGGTAACAAACATGCTGGTATGGAAAGGCGATGCATTCAGGATATACTTGGGCATGATGCCGTAACGGTCCAGAATGCGGGCCAGAAACACCACCGTGTTGGCCAGGGCCGGCCGCAAAAGCACCTGGGCCACCTTCATGGTGGAGTTGTCCGCCTCTTCCCGGCGGTTTTGCCTGATCATTTCGCTGACCCGGTCGGCCACCTCGAAAATGGTATCCCGGGGATCGAAATAGCACTTGACGGTGTTTTCCTCGATCACGTCCGGATTGCCGGTATCCTTGAGCAGCGCGAAGGACACGGTAAGCTGGGTGCGGGCATAGAGGCGCTTGTTGCTGACAAAGCGGTTCACCTCCGGCAGCTCCGAAACCACCCGCACGAAGGCCGCGATGATCAGCTCCATGAAGGTGAATTTGTTGCCCTTGTTTCCCTGCTCCGCGATGTAGCGGGCCATTTTCTCATAATCCAGCTTGTAGTTGAGAAACACCTGGGCATCGCAGCGCATGGGCATCAGGTAGGGGGTGAGCGCGATGATCGGGTCGATTTTTCTGAGCACGCGGCCGTCTGCACGGCGTCCGAACATAAAGATCCCTCCTGCGTAACGGGAATCAGGCGACATAAAACAACGGCTATATTATAGCCTTATTTTCCTTATCCGTCAATCTTTATTGCGCAATGCGCGGCGGATGGCGTTTATCATGGAATAGCTTTCGTCGTCTCCCCCGCTTTCCCACACGATGATGCCGCCCAGGCCGTGAATTTTGATGTATTTCAGCTTGGCCTCCAGCGACAAACGGCTTTCATAGGTGTAAAACATGCCCTGGTCCCCGGAGGCGGGGTCGTCGTTCCACAGGTAGGCCGCCTGGGCGTTTTCATCGTATCCCGCGTGCCAGCCGGACGCCGTTTCCAGCGCCTGCAGCCGCCGCCACGGAACCGTGCCGGAAACGCCCTGGGCCGCCGCGCCGACCGCCTGGGCGGAAGGGGCGCTGATGCGGAAGGCATGACCGTACAGGGGCGTGCCGATGCAGATTTTGCCTGCGGGGACGCCCGCGCGCATCAGGTATTTCACCGCCGTGTCGGCGGAAAGCTCGCCGTACAGCGCGCTGTGATGGCCGGTTTGGGCGGCGTGGGCGTCGGTCATATCGTAGGTCATCAGGTTGATGCGGTCCACAAAAGAAAAAAGGGAAGCGTAATCCTGCTTCTTCAGGATGCTCACCGGCGCGGCGGCGCAGACGGTCAATTGCTTTTTCCCCCGGCCGAAGCGCGCGTCCAGCCCGGCGCGCATCTCCCGCAGGAGCAGGGTATAGTTGGTCCAGTCGTCCCCCGCCACGGGATTGCCCTCGCTGCCGGCGGAAGCGGCCCGCGCATGGCCGGGGTATTCCCAGTCCAGGTCGATGCCGGAAAAGAAGGGGTATTTTTCCAGGGTATCCAGGCAGCTTTGGATGAAGGACGCGCGGCTTTCCTCCGTCAGGGCCATTTGAGAAAAATATCCCGAGCAGGTCCAGCCGCCGATGGACAGCATCACGGCGGTGCCGGGATGCTGCTGGGCCATGCGCCGATATTGGGGAAAGTGTGCCTTGGGGTTGCTTTCATCGGTATCCGCCCAGGGATCGGTGGATACGGCGGCATAGCCGCTCCCGGCAGGAGCCACCTTCCAGAACGCGTGGTAAATGCAGTCCAGGCTGTCCCAGGGCAGGTTTTTCACCTGCTGGCTGCTGTCGGAATACACATTCCAATTGGGAAAATACACCGCCGCCCGGGGGGACGGCGCCGCGGCGCGGGCCGAAGGGGCCAGGGGCAGCGCCCCCAGCACCGGGGCGGACAGCATCAGCGCCAGGGACAATCGCCTGAACAATTTGCGAATCACCGCCGTCGCCTCCTTTCAGATCGTGACGGCGTCATTATACCATGCGAAAAAACGCGAATCAATGGTGATTGTATCCAATCCGGAGGAGGAAGACGGCGGCGGGAAGCGGAAGGGCGGCGCCGCGGCCGCCCTCCTCCCCATGATTCTATGTATTTGTGCTGTATTTCCCCCATGATTTTTTGACAAGCACAGGCCAAATCTGGTATAATATGCTGCGGTCAATGCCGGCACCGAACGCGGGCCGGACGGGCCGAAAAAACGGACGCCCATTTTCTGCATCGTCGGGTATCTGAAAAGAACTTGAACGGAGGAAGAAAAATGAAAAAGGAAATGACAAAGAAGCTGTGTGAATTTGCGCTGCTGGTGGCCGTGGAGATCGTAATGAGCCTGACGCCGCTGGGCTTTCTGGACTTGGGCTTTTTATCCGCCTCCTTGCTGACGATCCCGGTAGCCGTGGGCGCGATCCTGCTGGGCACGGCGGCCAGCACGCTGCTGGGCTTCACGTTCGGCATCATCAGCTTTATCAAGGGCTTTTCCAGCGCGGCGCCTATGACGGTCGCCATGTATGCGATCAGCATTCCCGGCAGCTTTATCGTGGCCGTGGTCGGCCGCGTGCTGATGGGCTTATGCACGGGGATCCTGGTGGCGGCGGTGCGCAAAGCGATCAAGAAGAAAAACAGCATCATTGACAACATCGTGGGCAGTTTGGCAGCGCCGCTGCTGAACACTGCCTTTTTCATGGGGCTGCTGATGCTGCTGTTTTATCATTCCCCATACATTCAGGGCATCGTTGAAAAAACGGGGGTCAGCAGCCCCATCCTGCTCATTGGCGTCATGGTGGGCACCCAGGCCCTGATCGAAGCGGCGGCCTGCGGTGTGATCGCCACAGCGGTGAGCAAAACGCTGCAAAAGGTGCTGCACAGGGAATGACGCTGCGGACGAATGGAGAGGAAAGAAATGCTTTTTACCCTGGATATCGGCAATACCAACATCAAAACGGCCCTGTTCGACGGGGCGGAAATGGTGCATTACTGGCGTTTGTCCACCACGAGAAAATATACCAGCGACGAAATGGGCGTGATGATGACCCAGCTCTTTGAGCGGGAGGGTCTGGACAAGCGCATGGTCACGGGCATCGTGATGAGCAGCGTGGTGCCCACGGTAAATTTCACCGTGGAGCACATGTGCCGGGATTACTTCGGCCTGGAGCCCATGGCCGTGGGCCCGGGCGTGAAGACGGGCATCGACATCAAATACGAAAACCCCCGGGAATTGGGCAGCGACCGCATCTGCAACGCCGTGGCGGCTTACACCCTTTACGGCGGGCCCTGCGTATACATTGATTTCGGCACCGCCACCACCTTTGGGGCCCTGGACGAAAAAGGCAGCTTCCTGGGCGGCTGCATCTGCCCCGGCATCAAGCTGACCAGCGAGGCCCTGGTCTCCGGCACCGCCAAGCTGCCGCATTTTGAATTGCTGATGCCGGACCGGGTGATCGGCAAAACCACGGTGAACAACCTGCAAAGCGGCGTCATCAACGGGTATGTGGGCCAGGTGATCTATCTGGTCAATGAAATCAGGCAGGAAATGGGCTGTCCGGACGCCCAGGTCATCGCCACCGGCGGCATGGCCCGGCTCATCGCCCCCAAATCCGGCGTGATCGACCATATCGACGGGCTGCTGACCTTGAAAGGCCTGCGCCTGATTTATGAAAAAAACCAGGCCAAGGCCTGACGCGGGAGGAAGAAGCATGCGGACGATAACGGTGGGTTTTTTGGGCTGCGGAAACATCGGCTGCGGCGTATGGAAGCTGCTCAACGAATTTGAAGAAGAGATCCGGCACCGGGCGGGCGTGAAATTCGATATTCAGCGCATCCTGGTGCGGGACATTCATAAAAAGCGGGATGAAGTGGTGCCCGAGGCCCTCCTGACCACGGACCCTGCCGCTATCACCGACGACCCCGGCATCGAAATGGTGCTGGAATTTATGGGCGGCGAGGAGCCGGCCACCCGGTACATGCTCCGTGCCCTGGAAATGGGCAAGACCGTGGTGACGGCCAATAAAATGGCCCTGGCGCTGAACTGGCATCTTCTGCAGGCAGCGGCGGAAAAACACCATTCCGGCCTGTATTACGAGGCGGCGGTGTGCGGGGCCATCCCCGTGATCCGCACCACCATTGATTCTTTGCAGTCCAACCGCATTGAAGCCATGATGGGCATCGTCAACGGCACCACCAACTATATCCTGACCCGTATGAGCCAGGAAGGCAGCGCCTATGAGGATGTGCTGCGGGAGGCCCAGCGCCTGGGCCTGGCGGAGCCGGACCCCACCAGCGACGTGGAGGGCTTTGACGCGGCGTACAAGCTCAGCATCCTTTCCTCCCTGGCCTTCCATGCCCGGGTGCCCTTTGACGTGATTTACCGCCAGGGCATTTCCCAGGTGAAGGCCCAGGACATTTCCTACGGAAAAGAACTGGGCTATACCATGAAGCTGCTGGCCATCGCCAAGCGGCAGGACAGCGTCATTGACGCCCGGGTGCACCCCACCTTCATCCCCAACGACCATCCCCTGGCCTCGGTGAACGGCTCCTTCAACGCCATTTTCCTCCACGGCCACGCCTGCGACGATATGATGCTTTTCGGCCGGGGGGCCGGCAGCGCGCCCACCGCCAGCGCGGTGGTCAGCGATATGCTCTACGCCGCCTCCCGGGAAACGCCCCGGCACCCCACCTTCCACAATGAAAACGCCCTGGCCCCGGGCCTCAAGGTCACGGACGACTGGCATTGCTCCTTCTACCTGCGCCTGTCCGCCAGCGACCGGCCCGGCGTGATGGCGCATATCACCGCCTGCCTGGGCAACGAAGGCATTTCCATCCGCAACCTCATGCAGCGGGACGCCGTGGACGGCCGGGCCCAGATCGTGCTCATCACCCACGACGCCGGGGAATGCAGCCTGAGGAAAGCCCTGGCCGCCATAGATTCCCCGGACGTGCGGGTGGAAAGCATGGTCCGCGTGGAGGGCAAATAAAGAATCGGCTGAGGATCATCAGCCATGCGGAAGCAAGGGCAAAGCCTGGAGGGCGGAATGCGGGGGTTATGCCTGGTTCGTGCAGGCGCATCGCCCTTCTCTCTTTCTCTCCTGAAAAGGAACGAATGCCATGAAAAAAAAGCGCGCCGGGCTCTCCCTGGGCTCCATTTTGACACTGTGCCTCACGGCTGCCGTGGCGGTGGGGTGTGTTGTGGTGTTCGGCAAAATCCGCGCCGGCCGCCCGGACGCCGCCATGGACGCCCAGCGGGTGATGGGCCTGGTGGGCGATGCCCTCCAGGGCACCACGCCCCTGCCCGGCCCGGCCAGCACGGTGCGCACCGTGACCGTGACGCTGCCGCCCGCAGCGGAAACCACCCTGGCGCCGCTGCCCACCCAGGCCCCCGGCACGGCGGTTCAGCACTATTCCTTCAGTCTCACCTTCGGGGGGCTGATGGCCTTTGAAAGCGATATATCCGCCTCCGTATACAATAAAACGGAAAAGTCCTTCGACTACCGCCCAATTATGTCCGCCCTGGCGGGAAAAATCTGCGCCGACATGAACCTGGTGGCCCTGCCGCAGCTCCTTAACGTGAACGACCTAAAATACGACGACGCCCTGGCCCCCGCGGCAGCGGCAGACGCGGTGCGCGCTTCGGGGTTTGACGACGCGCTGCTGGGCAGCGAGCATATCCTGGACCAGGGCGGCCAGGGGGCGCTGGACACCGTGGAGGCTCTGACGGCCCGGGGCATCACCTGCGGCGGGGTGACGGCGGGCGCCGCACGGCAAAACCGCATCGTGCAGCTGAACGGCGCGCGCATCGCCCTGCTTTCCTATACGGAGGCGCTTACCGCCAAGAGCAAAAACGCCCTGACCGCCCAGCCGGAGCTGATGCGGTTATATGACCCCGATACCGTGCGGCAGGACATTGCCGCCGCCCGGGCCCAGGGCGTGCACTGCGTGATCGTGTGCATGTACTGGGGCAAAGAGGGCCAGAGCAGCGTCACGGCGGCCCAGCGCAGCGCCGCCAAAGCCCTGGCAGAAATGGGGGCCGACGTCATATTGGGCTTCCGGCCCAGCCGGGTGCTGCCCATGGAAATGATCTCCGTCACCCGGGAGGATGGCGCGCGCCGCCAGGCGCTGGTGGCCTATTCCCTGGGCACGCTTTTGTCCGAATCCCGGGAAGCGGAGGCCATCGCCGGAATATTGCTGCACCTGAACATCACCGTGGACAGCACCGGCCGGGTGCGCTTTACCGCGGTGGAATACACCCCCACGTATATCTGGCGGCAGACCGTGGACGGCCAGGTGCGCTATCGCCTGGTGTGCAGCGCGGACCCGGCGCCCGAGGGGATGAGCGCCAGCCAGAAAGGGGTCATGGACCGGGCCCTGTCCCGGATACACAGCGCCCTGGCAAACAGCCCGGTGACGCAGCGATGATTCATTTTTTTCTGTCCTTTGCCGGGCGGGCTATTGCTGATGAAGGAGTGGCGCCTCATGGATGATTTTTTATTTGCGGTCAATACGGTGCTGCCGCTGCTGGTGCTGATGGCGGCGGGGGCGTTCTGCCGGAAGATCGGCATCCTGACGGACGGGCTGGTAAAGGGCGTCAATCAGCTGATCTTCCGGGTATTTCTGCCCATCAATCTGTGTTACAGCGTGATGAACACGCCTTATGACACGGTATTGCTGGGGGACGCGTTTCTCATCATCATGGGCGGGCTGGTGCTGCAGTTTGCGCTGCTGTTCCTGCTGGTGCCCCGGCTGGAAAAGGACCGGCGGAAGATCGGCGTGATGATCCAGGCCATGGGCCGGGCCAACTACGCCTTTTTCGGCATCCCTTTGGTAGCCATGCTGTTTCCGGGACGCGACACATCCCTGGCGGCGCTGCTGGTGATGGCCACGGTGCCGATATACAACGTCATGTCCGTAATCGCCCTGAGCGTGTATGGCGAGGGCGGCGTGAAGCCGGGCCGGGTGGCGCTGAATATTCTGAAAAATCCGCTGATTATCGGTTCCCTGCTGGGGTATGCCCTGTGGCTTGCGCATATTCAGCCGCCCGCCTTTATCCGAACCCCCATGGGGGATTTGAGCAAGGTGGCCACGCCCCTGGCGCTCTTCACCCTGGGCGGCGCCATCCGCTTTTCCAGCGCCAGGGCGCATCTCAGGCAATTGCTGATTGCCGTGCCCTGGAAGCTGGTGCTTTCGCCGCTGGTGTTCGTGGGCTGCTCTGTGCTGCTGGGCCTCCGGGAAGTGGCGCTGGCCTGCGCGTTCGTGGCCTTCGGCTCCCCCACCGCGGTCAGCAGCTATCCCATGGCCCAGCAGATGAACGGCGACGGGGAATTGGCCGCCGAACTGGTGGCCGTCAGCAGCACGTTTTCCATCGTGACCACGTTCCTGTTCGTATTCGCCATGAAGGGCATGGGCCTTATCTGACGCTGCCGGACACACGAAAAAAGCCGCAGCACAATCTGTGGGCTTCAGCGCATCGACAAAAGCCGATGCGCTGCCATGGAAAGACAGCAAACAGTCTTTCCAGGGGGAACATCAATTTCTTGTAAAATCGCCATTCCGGGCAGTGCTGCCCGGAATGGCTCATATTATCAAACGCCCCGCGCTGCTCCGCTGTGCGGAAGCGTGGGTTTCGATCGGCAATCAGAATCGCCCGCCCTCAGTCTGCCTTTGGCAGACGCTAAGGCCGGAAGGCCCAGGGCAGCTTTGCCGGGCGGCCCCTTCATGCTTCCCCGGGGTACTTTGCCGACAGCCAGGAGGCGGCAAAGCGCCGCGCTCCCTTATATATAGGTTAATCCTCCGGCACCATCAGGCCCAGATTGCCGTCCTTGCGCAGGTACAGCACGTTGGTGCGCTCGGTTTCGATGTTCACAAAAACGAAGAAGCTGTGGCCCAGCAGCTCCATCTGCAGTATGGCGTCCTCCACGGCCATGGGACGCACCGGGAACGTCTTGGTGCGGACGATTTCGCGTTCGCCCGTGCCGTATGCGCCGATATCCTCGATGTATTCCGCCGTTTCCTCCTGATATGCGCCTTCCCGCAGCCGCTTTTCCAGCTTGGTGCGGTGGCGCAGGATCTGGCGTTCCAGCTTGGCCAGGGCGCTGTCGATGGACATAAACAGGTTGTCCTTGCTGCTGGACTCGGCACGGAGGGTGACGCCGTTGATGGGAACGGTGATTTCGCAGATGCGTTCATCCCTCTCCCGGCGCAGGCGCACGAACATTTCCGTGTCCGGCCTCAAATACCGCTCCATGGTAGCGGTCTTTTTCGTGATCCGGTTCGTAATCCCCGGGGTCACGACCATATTCTTCGCGGTGATGGTGGTTTTCATGGGAACAACTCCTCTCTTGTTATGCTGCCGGCGCCGGCCGGCTTTCTTTTTTTCTTTTTCTTCTCTTGTCTATGGATATTGTTCGACGTGCATAGGCAGATTCCTGCCGCGCTTTTCCGATTTTGCTAAATTTCCGGAATCGCCCGCCGTTTCCCCTGTTTTCCTCTCCGGGCCGCCTTTTGTCAGCGGGCAGAATTTGCCCCGGATAAACGCTGGACAAACCGTGCGTCATTGGTTATAATATAGAGCGGTAAATGGCTTTACCAATTGCTTGATTATGTAAGGAGGTTTTTCCCATGGTGAAAGTTGCTATCAACGGTTTTGGCCGCATTGGCCGTCTGGCCTTCCGGCAGATGTTCGGCGCCCCCGGCTATGACGTGGTGGCCATCAACGATCTGACCAGCCCCGCCATGCTGGCGCACCTGCTCAAGTACGATACCGCCCAGAAGGGTTACTGCGGTGTCATCGGCGAAAACAAGCACACTGTCTCCTCCAAGGAGCCCGTGTTTGAAGAAGACGGCAAGACCGTGAAGGTTCCCGGCTCCATCACCGTGGACGGCAAGGAAATCACCATCTACGCCGAGCCCAAGGCCCAGAACCTGCCCTGGAAGGCCCTGGATGTGGACGTGGTGCTGGAGTGCACCGGCTTCTACACCAGCAAGGCCAAGTCCCAGGCGCATATCGACGCCGGCGCCAAGAAGGTCGTCATTTCCGCGCCCGCGGGCAACGATCTGCCCACCATCGTCTACAACGTGAACCAGAACGTGCTGACCAAGGAAGACACCATCATCTCCGCCGCCAGCTGCACCACCAACTGCCTGGCCCCCATGACCAAGGCCCTGAATGATACCTTCCCCATCGTCAGCGGCATTATGACCACGGTGCACGCCTACACCGGCGACCAGATGATCCTGGACGGCCCCCATCGCAAGGGCGACCTGCAGCGTGCCCGGGCGGGCGCGGCCAACATCGTGCCCAACTCCACCGGCGCCGCCAAGGCCATCGGCCTGGTCATTCCCGAGCTTAACGGCAAGCTGATCGGCTCTGCCCAGCGCGTGCCCGTGCCCACCGGCTCCACCACCATCCTGGTGGCCGTCGTCAAGGGCAAGGACGTGACCAAGGAAGCCGTCAACGCCGCCATGAAGGCCCAGAGCAGCGAGAGCTTCGGCTACACCACCGAAAAGCTGGTCTCCTCCGACATCATCGGCATGACCTACGGCTCCCTGTTCGACGCTAACCAGACCATGGTTTCCAAGATCGACGACGACACCTATCAGGTGCAGGTCGTAAGCTGGTACGACAACGAGAACAGCTACACCAGCCAGATGGTCCGCACCATCAAGTACTTCGCGGAGCTGTAATCC
>Ga0079305_1003590_pt1 | contig 10226 bp, 4 predicted proteins | sample LMS_cellobiose_e_FD_79183 | JGI IMG/M metagenome (GOLD analysis project Ga0079305, IMG submission 79183) | Rumen-fistulated moose microbial communities from Alaska, USA - LMS_cellobiose_enrichment | ecosystem: Host-associated > Mammals > Digestive system > Stomach > Rumen fluid ...
GAGTCGCCGCCCTCCCCGGCATGGGAGTAGCCGAGCAGCGCGGTGTGCGTCCCGGCAAAAGCGAGGTCGGGCAGGCGCTTCAGCAGTTCGTTGCGGAAGTGGTCGCCCTCTTCCGCCCAGGTCACGCTGTCGCCGATCATGCAGAGGATCAGCTGACGGCGCGCGCGTTCCGGCAGTCCTGCGGCAGGCAGCGGCTGCCCCGGCTTGGCGGATTGCCCGTCGAACGAGAGGCGGTCGTAAGTGCGGCCGGGCAGGTCGCGGTCGGCTTCCGCGGCGGTCAAGGCGGCGGCGGTCAAGGCGGCGGCAAGGGTGGCGGCAAGATGCGGTTTCTTCATTGAATTTGTGTCCATCGGGGTCGCGTTCCGGCAAAATCCTTTTGGAAACAATATACACGCGCCATGCCGGGAATGCAAATTTCCGGAACGTCGGGTCGGCACGGAGATTTTTGAAAAATAATTTCGAATCGGGTTTACTTTTGGCGCAAGGACGGTTATATTGAGCCAAATGCACGGCATGATAAGGACACGAAGGACTATGACAACTGCGGAACCAGCTCCCCGGCTTACGGTCTTTCGCGGCACGGTGATGGAGGAACTGGCCGATCACCTGCTGGCGGAGGTGCGCGGGGAACTGTGCCGCGGCGGCGTTTTTGCCGCCGTGCCGGTGATCGTGCCCAACAAAAGCATCGCCCGCTTTCTTTCGCTCCGCTTCGCGCGGAACTGCGGGATCGCCGCCGGGCTGGAATTCCCGTTTCTGATGTCGCTTTTTGAGGAAAAAAATCTGCCGGGCGGCCTCAGGGACGAAACGGGCGGCGGGCGCAGCGGCGACGCCGGAAGTTTAGTATGGCGGGTTCTCGCGGTGCTGCCGGAACTGATTCGGCGGGGCGTCATGCCGGAGCAGCTGCATTCCGCCGGACATAATCAGCAATATCTGTTCGCCTGCAAAATGGCGGGACTTTTCGACCGCTATCTGCTTTATCGGCCCGATTTGATTCTCGCCTGGGAAAAGGGCGCGTCCCGGAGTGATGACTGGCAGGCGGCGCTCTGGCGCGCGGTGACGGCGGAGCATTTTGCCGGGCGGCACTTCGCGGCGGTGTGGCAGGGCATTCAGGAGGGGAAACTGCACTTGAAAGCGGGCGGCCCGGTGCGGATTTTCGGCTTTGCCGCCATTCCTCCGGCGATCCTGCGCTGTCTGGAAAAATTCGCCTCTGCCCGGCCGGTGGAGCTGTATTGTCTGGTGCCGAGCCGGGAGTTTTTCGGAGACAGCAAACCCGGTCGGAAGGAACTGCGGGAACTGGCCGCCATGGCGGCTTCGCTCCGGTACGACCCGGAAACATTCCGCGAAGTGCTCCGCAACTGTTACTTCCAGCACCATGTGCTGGTGGCGGCGCTGGCTTCTCAGGCGCGGACGCTGCTTCATGAAACGATCGACTGGCCGGAAGGCGAGACGGCCTCCGCGCCGCCGACGGGCGACAGCCTGCTCCGCAAACTGCAGCGCTGGATCATGAACGATACGCATGAGCCGGAGGAGCCGGCTCCGGCCCAACCGTGCCGTTCGATCCAGATCCGCAGCTGCTGCTCCATTCTGCGCGAAGCGGAGGCGGCGCACAACTATCTTCTGCACTGTTTCGAGGAAATTCCCGGTCTGACGCCGGACGATGTACTGATGATGTCGCCGACGCCGGAACGGTATGCGCCGCTGGTTGACGCGGTATTCAACCATCCCTCCGGGGGAACGCGTCTGGCGGTTTCCATCGCGGACCGCGCGCCGGGGACGGAGTGGCGGGCTCTGCACACCTTTTTACGGGTTCTGACGCTGTTTCGGGGGCATTTTTCCGCGACCGAGGTTTTCGCGGTGCTTCAGGATCGGGATCTGCAAACGCACCACCGGCTGACGCCGGAAGATTGCCGGTTCTGCATGAAACGCGCCGAGGCGGCGGGCATCCGCTGGGGGTTCGACGCCGAAGAACACCGGGGCGCGGGCGGAGTCGCTTTCGCGGAAACTTCGTGGCGCGCGGGGCTGGATCGGCTGCTGCTCGATTATGCGTTGGAAAGCGATTCGGCTCAGCCCTATGAAGCGATCTTTCCGGTCGCCGGGTTCGAGGGTGCCCGGGGCGTGCTGCTGGGCAAATTTGCCGGTCTGGTGACGAAGCTCCGCTCCATCGCCCGGCGGATGCGGGAGGCGGAGGAGTACGGCTGGAAGTTCGACGTCTGGAAGGAATTTCTGCTCGACGCGCAGGAGGCGCTTTTCGGCTCCGAGAGCGAGGCGGCCGGATTGCTGCTCCGGTTTCTGAACCAATGGGAAGAAGCACTTGCCGGAGCGAGAGCAATGGAGTTGGCGCTGACCGGGGAAATGATCGTCCATCGCTTCCGGGCGTTTCTGGAAACTCCGGCGGACTCGTCCCGCGGGTTCCGGCGCGGCCGGATCACCTTCTGCTCGCTGCGCCCGATGCGGAACATTCCGGCGCGGGTGATCGTGCTCATGGGCATGAATCACGATGTGTTTCCCGCCGGAAGCATCCGGCAGGACATCGATCATCTGGCGCGGTCGCCCCGGCCCGGCGACCCGGACGCGCGGGAGGACTCGCGCCAGCTGTTTCTCGATCTCATTCTGTCGGCGCGGGACGCGTTGTATCTGAGCTACCTCGGACGCAGCAGCCACGACGGCAAACACTTTCCGCCGTCGGTCTGCGTCGAGGAGCTGCGGAGCTGTCTTCAGGCCAATTTCGGCGAACAATGTCTGACCGAGCTGGAAGAGCCTCTGCAGGCCTATGTCCCGGCACTGTTTGAGCCGGGCGCCCCCAACCAGTCCTACTCCCCGGCCATGCTGGAAGCCGCGCGGGCGGTGACCGCTTCCGGGCGGGAGGCGGGGCCGGTTTTTGCGCCCGGGCGACTGAGCGCGCCCGCGCCGGAGCTTCTGGAACAGGTGACCTTGGAGGAACTGTTGAGTTTCTTCCGCAACCCCGCGGCGTTTTTTCTCAAGAAACGGCTGAATCTCTCGCTGCGCCTGGTCGCGGAAGAAAGCATCCCGGACGCCGAACCGCTGGAGGAGTCTTATCTGGATTTCGACCGGCAGGACGAACTGCTTGCCCAACTGCGGCGGACGCCGGAAACCCAATGGCCGCAACTTGCGCAAACCCAGCTGGCGCGCGGCAAGGCCGACGGGGTGCTGCCTTATCCGTGGAAGCCGCAGAACTGGAAAGAATTTCAGCAGTTTGCCGCGCTGGCGAAACAGCTTCCGCCGGACGGGGCGACGCTGCCGGCGCGCGAGGTCGCACTGGCTGGGGACGGGGCTTCGGTGCGTCTGGAACTCCCGGAAATCGTACTGGGCGCGGACGGTGTACAGTATTGGAGCAGTGCGCTCGAGAAATTGACCGGCTTCACGGTTCTGCGCGGGCTCATCATGCACCTCGGAGCGAATTTGACCGCCCCGACGGGCGGGGCGATCGTGCTTCCCGGCAAAATTTACCGCATGGCGGCATTGGGCAGGGACGAGGCGGCGGAAAAAATGCGGACGCTGCTGGAACTCTACCGGGAGGGATTGTGCGAACCGTTGTGCTTTTTCCCGCGCACCTCTTATGCGCTGTACAGCGCGCCGGAGGGCAAAGCTCTTGAGAAGGCGGAAGAGGCCTGGGCCAAGGACGAAGCCCAATACGGAATGATATTCGGCGCTTTGATGCCCGACCCGGACAAGATATCGGCGATTGCCCGGCGTGTCTTCGACACGGTGAAGTTTCAGTCCGACGCCGGGCAGACCGGGGAGAAGAGCGATGAACATTGACGAATATCCGGTGGAGCGCGGCCGCTATCTCATCGAAGCGAGCGCGGGCACCGGCAAAACCTGGACGATCACCCACCTTTTTCTGCGTCTGGTGCTGCGGGGCGTGCCGGTCGGACGGATTCTGGTGACCACCTTCAGCAAGGCCGCGGCGGCGGAACTCAAGGAGCGCATACAGAATGTGCTCCGGGAGGAACTGGCCGCCCGGGAAGCGCCGGGAACGGACGCGGAAAACCCCGCGGCACTGCGGGAAAAACTGCTGCTCCGGCTGGCGGCCGACTCGCTGGATGAAATTTTCATCGGCACCATTCACGGGTTCTGTCAGAAAATGCTGCACGAATTTCCGCTGGAAACCGGAATTTCCGAAGACGCCGTGCTGGTTCCCGACGATGCGCAATACCGCGAATTTCTGGTGCGGAGTTTCTGCCGGGAGCGCTATTACCGGAGCGACATTCCCGCCGGAGAGCGGATCCAGTTCGGGAACTTGTGCCGGGCCGCCGCAATGGCGCCGCACAATCCGGGCGAGGTGGAGGTGCGAACCGACGAAGAAACGCGGATCTACCAGGATGTGCTGGAGTTTGTGCAGGCCAATCTTCAACGCGAAAAAGAGCGGGAAAGCGTCCTGTCGTTCGACGACCTCATCGTGCGTTTTCACGCGGCGCTGACCGCCCCGGGAAGCCGTCTCGGGGATCGGGTGCGTTCGCGTTTTCAAGCGGTTTTCGTGGACGAATTTCAGGATACCGACCGCTTGCAGTTTGAAATTTTCGACCGCTGTTTCCCGAAAGAATCCGATGCGCTGTTTTACATGATCGGCGACCCGAAACAGGCGATCTACGAATTTCGCGGGGCGGACATCTACACCTATTTGCACGCCCGGGACACCGCCGACGCGTGCTATCATCTGACGCGGAATTTCCGCAGTACGCCACGCATGATCGAGGCCGTGAACCGGATGTTCGGCGACGGCGATCCGAGCGAGGGGCATACGACGGCGGGGGCGTTTCTGCAGGAGGATATTCCATATATTGCCGTGGTTTCCGGCAAAGGGGAAGAGGCCTTCCCCAGTCAGCGCGGCGTTGCGGATCCGACACTGCGCTTCCGGCACTACGTCGGCAAAACCAAGGAGTGCGACAATGCGATTTTCGAGGATGTGACGCGGGAGATCGCGTGGCTGCTTTCGCCGGGCAACCCCATGAAAATCGACCGGGAAATCGAGGAGAACGGCGTCAAAAAGACCGTGTCCGCGCCGCTCCAGGCCTCCGACATCGCGATTCTGGTGCCCAAACACGATCAGGCGGCCCGTTTCCTGAAAATGCTGAACAGCCGCAATATTGCCGCGTCGGCATGCAAATCGGGACGCATTTTCGAGTCGGTCGAGGCACGGGTGATGCTGTTCTATCTGGAGGCATTGCTGGATCCCGCCGAGGAACGGCTGCGGGCGCTGCTGCTGTCGCCGCTGTTCCGGGTCTCCGGGCAGGAACTGCTGGAGGAACAGATTGATATGTCCTTCGTCCGGGAGCAGTTGCGAATTCAGGCGGAGGCGTGGCGCGAATCAGGTTTGCCGTCGGCCTTTTATGCTCTGCTTGATATGGCGCTCCCGGGCCGGGGCGCGCCGCGCCGGAACATTCTCGCGGAAGCCGGCGGCGAACGCCGGTACACCAATCTCATGCAGCTGATGGAACTTCTCTACGACCGGGAGTCGCGCGAACACCTCCAGCCCGACGAGGTCGTTTCCCTGCTCCGGCGCGCGATTGCCGGAGAAAGCGGCACGGCGGGGGACGCTTCCGCCGACGGCGGAGTGGAGGACAATCCCGAACAGCTCCGGCTCGACCGCGACGGCGAGGCGGTGCAGATTTTGACCATGTTTGCGGCCAAGGGATTGGAATTTCCGGTGGTATTCGTCCCGTTTCCGGCCCGCACCGCCGGAAGCCGGATCGTGTACGGCACGCTGGCCAACCGGGGCTGGAAAGAGGGGCGTCCCCAGCTGGATTTCACCAAAAAGGACGAGGAACTGGCCGCATTTACCTATGCCGAAGCGCTGCGTTCCCAGCTCCGGCTGCTCTATGTGGCGCTGACCCGCGCCTCCTATGTGACCTATCTGTACACCCGGCAATTGCCCGACAACGACCGCCGGGGCACGAATTTCGTCAACTCCGCCCAGGGGGTGCTGATGACCGACCGCGCGGCGCTCCGGGAACTGTCGCCGGCAAGTTTTTACAACAGCAAGGCGACTCTGCCGGAGGTTCCGGCGTCATGGTTCACGCACCCCGAAGGAGTTTTCGGACGGTGGCCGGAGCGGCCGGCGCTGACCTTGGCCGCTTCCGGCGAAACACGGGACGATCTCGTCTGCCGGACGCCGCCGACGGTGCCGGAAGGAATGCGAACCATGAGTTTTTCATCGTTTCACAGCATTCTCGAACACACCCGCGAGCAGGAAAGCGAAACCGCCGGAGAATACGACACACTGTTTCCGTCCCCGACCCGGGACGCGGCGGAAGAGGCGGCGGAACCGGGTGCGCCCGCTTCTGCCGTTCCGGGCGGCTCATTCCGGGATTTCCCGCGGGGGACGCGGGTCGGCACCATGGTGCACGAGGCGCTGGAGGCGCTGGGGGGAGGATTCGACCTCTTTGCGCCGGACGCGCCCGAAGAAAAACTGGAGCGCGCCCGCAACATCGCCCGCCGGAAACTCGCCGAGTACGGGTGCGACCCGGAACGTTTGCTGGAACCCTTCCTGGACGGCATGGTGCGGGCGCTCCGGACGCCGCTGCCGGGGCTGGGGTGCGCCTTGTACGAAATTCGGAATTATGTTCAGGAAATGGATTTTCTGATGGATGCGTCCCGCAGTCTCGCCCTCGGAAGCATTCTCCATATATTGAATACGCAGGCCTCGGAACCGTATCGCGGCAAACTCGGGGAAGTTCCCGATTCCGTGACGGCCCGGGGCTTCCTGACCGGCAAAATCGACCTGATCTTCGAACACAAGGGGCTTTATTACATCGCCGACTGGAAAACCAACGATCTCGGGCGTCATGACGAGGATTACGCGCCGGAGGCGATCCGGGAGGCGATGGTGCGTTCCCACTACATTCTGCAAGGCTATCTGTACAGCGCGGGATTGCTGCAGCTGCTGCGTCAACGGTGGATCGCGGAAGAACGCTTCGGCGGGGTGTACTACCTCTTTTTGCGCGGCATGGACGCGGCGGGATGCAACGGCATCTGGTTCGACCGTCCGGGCATCGGCTGTCTGGACGCACTGCTCAAACTGATGCGGAAGGAGGCATCCCTGTGATCTCCATTGCTTCTTTCATGAACAATCAGCTCCGCAGCGGCCGTCTGCTGGAAATCGACGCGGCCTTTGCCGAATTCGTCGCCCGGCTCGCGGGCGTGCCGCAAGATCCCGCGCTGACCTTGCTGGCGGCGCTGGTCTCCAACGCGTTTTCCCGGCACAACGAAACCGCGCTTCCGGCAGCGCGGATCGCCCGGCTGGACGACCTGGCCGAGTATCTCGGCGAAAAACGGAGCAATCTGCCCGTCGACCGCGATGACTGGATGCCGGAGGTCAACCGTTATTTGCCGGTCTTTTCGGACGGCAAGGCGGGGATCACGCCGCTGGTGCGGGTGGGAGAACTGCTTTATCTGGGGCGTCTGCTTCAGGCGGAACTTTTTCTCCGGCAATATCTGACGGCGCACTCCCGGCCACTGTCCCTGCGCTCCGTGAACCCCGCAATCACGGCGCTGCCGATGAATGAGGAGCAGCTGCATGCGGCGGCGCTGGGCGCCGGTGCCGATTTTGCGGTGATTTCCGGCGGGCCGGGCACCGGCAAAACCACCATTGTCGCGGTTATTCTCGCATTGCGCCCGGAACTTCCCGAAGAGGTGATTCTCTGCGCCCCGACCGGCAAGGCCCAAATGCGTCTCCGCGAAGCGCTGAACGGCCAACTGCAGACGCTTCGGGTGCCGCCTGAAAAGATCGCGGCGCTGGGGCGGATCACCGCGGCGACCGTCCACCGGCTGCTCGGCTTTCAGCCCGGAACCGGAAATTTCCGCCATCACCGCGGCAATCCCCTGCCCTGCAAACTGCTGATCGTCGACGAATGCTCCATGATCCCGCTTTTCCTGATGAAACATCTTCTGGAGGCGCTCCGGCCCGACGCGTCGGTCATTCTGCTCGGAGACCGTTTCCAGCTTGCTTCGGTCGAACCGGGGGCGGTTTTCGGCGATTTCTGCGACCTTTTGAAACAGCATGCGCCGGATCATCTGGCGGAATTGACCGTAAGTTATCGTTTCCCCGAGGGAGGCCCGATCGCCGTTTTGCGCGACCGCATCAACCGCGACCAGGCGGCGGAGGCGTGGCGTTTTCTCTCCTCCGGGGCGGGCGCCCCGACGGTAACCTGCGCCTCCTTGCCGGAAACGCGCGGCGCGCTGGCGGCACTGCTCGGCCAATGCGCCGAAACCGGCTGGTTTGCCGGGCAACGACCTTATTGGCGCCTGGATACGCTGGACGAAGCGTGGCGGCAATTCGAGACGTTCCGGATCCTGACCATCGTCAATTCCGGGCCGCTGGGCGCGCGGAAACTGAATGAACGCGCCATGGAACTTCTGGAATTGCCGACCGGATACCGCAGTGCGGGCGAGGCGGTGATGATCCTTGAAAACGATTACCGGGTCGGGATCTTCAACGGCAGTGTCGGAATGTTCTGGTTCGCCGACGAACGGGGCGTGCCGCTGTCCCGGACGAAAGCGGCGCGACAGCAGGAGGCGCGTCTGCTGGCCTTTTTCCCGGGCCTGGACGACGCCGGACAACCGGTGTGGCGGGGAATCCCCGAGGAGGTGCTGCCGGAGCATACCCATGCCTACGCCTTTACGGTACACAAGGCGCAGGGCAGCGACTATCGGGACATTCTCCTTCTGCTCCCCGAAGCCGGTTCCGGCACCCTGCTGACCCGGGAAATCCTTTATACGGGATTGACCCGCGCCAAACAGCGCGCGGTGATCGCGGTGCAGGAAGAGGTGTTCCGCCGCGCGGTGGAGCATGGCACGCAGCGGGTTTCGGGGCTGACGCGGCTGGATGGAAATGAATTGACGCCCGGCGCCGCCGGGGAAAATAACAAAAACAAGTGACTCCCGCGGGGAAGAAAGGAAATTTTTATGCGCAAGAACTTCGGAGTTCAGACTTGGCTTTATCCGATGCCGGTGCTGATTGTGGCCACCTATGACGAAAACGGCGTCCCCGACGCGATGAATGCGGCATGGGGCGGCATACACGACACCAACCAGATCGGCATCTGCATCGACCCGGCGCACCGGACGGCGGCCAACCTCCGGCGGTCGGGGTGTTTCACGGTAAGCGTCGGGACGGCGGCGCAGCTGGCCCAATGCGACTATGTCGGAATGGTTTCCGCCAATCAGAACCCGGCCAAACTCGCCGCGATCGACTGGCACATGGATCGGTCGGAATTTGTCGATGCGCCGCTCATTCGGGAACTGCCTTTCGCGCTGGAGTGCCGTCTGGTGAGTTTTGCCCCGGAAACCGGCTGCACCGTGGGCGAAATCGTAAATGTGAGCGTCGATACGGCGGTGCTGGACGGTGACGGCAAACCCGACCCGGAAAAGATTAATCCGCTGGTTTTCGACCCGGTGCATCACCTCTACCGCGCGCTTGGTGCGGCGGCAGGGCCGGCGTTTCAAGCAGGGCTGGCGCTGAAAAAATAGGAGGAAAGCTCCGGGAATGCCGCCTCCGGCGGCGAAAGAGAACAGGCACCCGCTCAATAAATAATCGCAAAATTTCCTCTTTTTCATTTGCACCCGGCCAAATCTGAGCTATATTATGGAACTGCCAAATGTGGCGGGTTAGCTCAGTCGGTAGAGCAGCGGAATCATAATCCGCCTGTCGCTGGTTCGATCCCGGCACCCGCTACCACTTGCAAAAAAATTGCCGCTCCCCATGGGGCGGCAATATTTTTTTGCAGTGGCGGCGGGATGCCGGGATAAGTTTTTGCCGGCCCCGGCAAAAACGCAATGGCAGATTCTGCCATTGCCGAACCGTCTCGGTTGCCGTCCGGAGCGCCTTCCGGCGCTTCCTCCGGCTCTGCGGCGGCGCTTCGCCGCCTTGTCGATCCCGCCACCCGCTAGCGCTTGCAGAAAATTGCCGCTCTCCATGGGGCGGCAATATTTTGGGGACAAGAGACGGCGGTGAAGCCTTCTTCCGCTGTTCAGCCCGAAGTTTTTCCCGACGCGGCCCAGCGGGTACGGTAGTTTTTCGGCGTTTCCCCGGTCGCTTTCCGGAAAAACGCATTGAAGTGGCTTTGCGAATGAAACCCCAGTTCGTAGGCGATTTCGCCGAGCGAAAGCCGCGCCTCCCGAAGCAGACGGCAGCATTCGCGCAAACGCAGTTCGGCAAGATAAGTCCCGAACGTCATTCCGCATTCCTCCGGAAAGAGATGCAGAAA
>Ga0079305_1003595_pt1 | contig 10207 bp, 15 predicted proteins | sample LMS_cellobiose_e_FD_79183 | JGI IMG/M metagenome (GOLD analysis project Ga0079305, IMG submission 79183) | Rumen-fistulated moose microbial communities from Alaska, USA - LMS_cellobiose_enrichment | ecosystem: Host-associated > Mammals > Digestive system > Stomach > Rumen fluid ...
AACGACCGCGGCATTTGACGGCAGCTACTACGACATCTACACGGCTACGGACAGCAAGGGCAGAAAGTGGAAAGCGATGAGCGACGGCAGCATCCGCACCACGAGAAAAGTCAACGGACGTCAGATAGACGCGGACCGCTCGTACAGTTGCGAGGTCGTCACCCCGATCCTCCAGTACGATGACATCGAAGATCTGCAGGAGATCATCCGGAAGCTCGTCGCTGCCGGCGCGGTTGCAAATTCATCCTGCGGCATTCACGTCCATGTGGACGGTGCAAATCACACCCCGCAGAGTTTGACACGTCTGATCAACTTCGCCATCGGCAGACAGGACCTCTTCTACGAAGCGCTCCAGATCGGCGACAGAGCGAATCACTGGTGTCACAAGATTTCCCGCCCACTTCTGAAAGCGATGCGCCACGACAAGGACATGACCAGAACGAGCATGGAAACAATCTGGTACAGCAGAGCGAACGACGGCTACACCGGAGGCATAAGCCACGAGCATTACAATTCCACAAGATACCACGGCATCAACCTTCACGCTTTCTTCACGAAGGGAACGGTCGAATTCCGGCTCTTCAATGGAACGACGCACGCCGGCAAGATCAAAGCCTATATCCAGTTTTGCCTGGCGATGAGCGCATGGGCGATCACCGCTCCCGATAAGATGTACTACAAGTCCTGCGCAACGTATACGTCGAAGCAGAAAGAAACGCTGATGATGAATGTGCTGACGCGCCGCCTCGGAATGACCGGCAAAGAGTTCAAGACCGCCAGATACCATTTGACGAGGGCGTTCACGGAAGCGGCTGCGGCGTGAGGCAAGTCCTGACCTATCGGGCATACGGGGAGAAAGGAAACGACATGAGCAAACTATACCTTGCCTATGGAAGCAATCTCAACAAGGCACAGATGCGGATGCGCTGCCCGGATGCTATCGCCATAGGAACGACAGAAATCAAAGACTATCGGCTTCTCTTCCGCGGTCATCCCCTTGCCGCGGTAGCGACAATCGAAAAAGAAAAAGGATCTTCCGTACCGGCCGCGCTTTGGTCGATCTCCGAAGCGGACGAGCGGGCGCTTGACAGATATGAGGGCTTCCCCCGGCTCTATATCAAAAAGATGCTCACCGTCCCGTTCGGCGGTCGGAACGTGAAAGCGATGGCGTACGTCATGACGGACGGAAGACCTCTCGGACGCCCGAGCGCCGCATACCTCGGGACGATCCGGCAAGGGTACGCTGACTTCAAGATCACCTATCAGTACGAACTGACACGCGCGGTGATGGGCGAATAGCCGCGCAGGAGCGATTTATCGCTGTTGCAATCGACTTTCCCTCTGTCTTACAGTTATCCGCCCACCCAAAAAGAAAAAGCCCTGTAAACGCTCTCACGAGCGAATACAGGGCTTTGACTTTTTTCATCGGTTATTCGGTTGTTTCCGGCGCTTCATTCTCGCCGTCTGTGATCTCGTATTCCGCCGCAGGATCGAATTCGATTTCTTCCTGATCTTCTTCGTCCTCGCTGTGGAACGCATCATTAAAAGATGCGAGAGCGGCTTCGATCAGGACACGCATTTCAAGTTCAGTACATTCGATCCCTTTTTCCGCGAGCATTTCTTTCGCCGCGGAGAGGGCAACTTCAAGTTTTTCGGGACCGTGCAGATCCTTGTAAACCTGCTCGACAAACTGAACGCAGGACTTGGCGACTGCCTTCTTCGTCTTGTCGTTCAGATACTTCTTGCACAGATTCTTCAGCACGATGCCGATGTAGCCGGCGATCGCGGTGAGAATGGTGTAAAGGATCGTGGTGCCGTATTCGGAAATAAACTGCTGGAACATGATAGTACCTCCTTAAATCTTCTGCACGTCGGACGCATTCACGCGCCCGGTGTAAACTTTCTTTGTCGGCTCGGTGCTCACGAGATAGATCTTGCCGTTCTTCTCGATCTGACGGACGTAGAGGGTAGCAACGCGCACCCATCCCGGCATGGTGCCGCCGTTCGAGTATTTCGATACTCCGGACTTGCATTTCACCTTGTCACCGACCTTGATGACGTCAGCTGTCGTGCCGCTCGATACCACCGTCCCGCCGACAGTCGTGATGTACGTGGGGAAGCCGGCGGCTTTGAGCTTCTTTTCCATCGCCACGGCGTTTTCGCGCTTGGAATAAGCGCCGACCTGTACGCGGTAGAGTTCGCCGGACTTTTTGAGGATCGCGTCAAATCCCGCCGCCTTGACTTTTGCGAGCTGCGCGTCGGCGTTTGACTTCACCTTATAGGCGCCGGTCTGGACATAGTACAGAGTAGTCGGCTGCGCCGGAGGCTCGGGGACTACGGGCGCGTTCAGAGCGTCAAGGTATTTCTTGACAAGCGCCTTGAAAGTTTTCCAGTTGCCGAGCGCGATTGAATGAGAAGTGCTCCCGAAGATATACGACGGGCACCACTTCCTTCCGGAGATGAGATTGGTGCACTGCTCGTCCGGATCGGCAAACTTCTTCCCGGCGCTCTTGTTTACCCAGTAGGTATGAGTGACAAGCTTGCTGATCGGAAGGTTATACTTCCAGAGCAACCACGCCGCGATCTTCGCGCCGTTGTCTTTTGCTTTGGCGTCGTGATCGGTGCTTTCTCCCATGATGATCTCCATCGAGAGGGACGTCATATTGCCACCGTCAACCACGGAGCCGTCGCCAGAATGCCAGGACACTTCGGCAGATCCTTCGGGATCGTTCGGGCAGAGGCCCGTTCCGGCTTTGAGATTCTGCCATGCGCATTTGTCGTCGACATAAAAATGCACCCGAGCGCTCCCCATGTTCTCGTTATAGGTGGCGCGGGTATACTGTTCGCCGTCGTCGTTCTCGGTGCCGTTGGTGTCGCCGGTGTTATGGATCGTGACCGACTTCGGCCCGCCAGCGATCTTCTGATTCTTCTTGTAAAGAGACCCGGCACCGCTGAATCCGGCTTTCTTTGCTTTGGCGTCATCCTTCCATACCGTCCCGTCCGGGATGATCTTCTCGTTCACGGTGACGCCGTTCATTTTGTATGTGTAGTTCGGGGTAAGCATCTCTGTTCTCCTTTCATGTGATTACTTTCCAGGTTTGCACTTCCTTGTAGATTTTATCTATGAAGGAATTGCCTCTTAGCTTTTTGTATGCCTCGTAAAGAAGCACGAAATTTTCGTATTCGTATTGGCGTATTTCGCACTTATCCCGGTTGTGATAATAAATGCGCAGCATTTCGCTGCGCAAAAGGCATCTCTGTCCATCCATTACTTTACTGATTGATACGATGTAAGATATCACTACGCCGAGCAGTGTTATGACTTCTCCGATCAACGCGGTTATTTCCATCGGTGACACATTCGTTTCCCTCCCTTTGCATGAAAAAACCCCGCTGATTTCTCAGTCGGGGTAGTTGGTATTTTCTTCGGCGTAGTGCCGGACAAGGACGAAATCTTCCAGGACTTTCTTTCTGAACGCGTCGCAATCGCAATGTTTCATAAGTCCGAGATAACTCTGTATCACGCTCAAACAGTAGTCAAGGTCAAGTTCGCCCGTGGAGTAGTGCTCCATCACATATCGCAAGTGCTGCTTCATATAAAGCGACGATGATCTGCGTATCTGTATTCGATCCGGGAACACCCGCCGGCCGACAAATTCCGGTCCGGCGTCATAAGGCATTATTGCTGTCTTTGAATTGAGATTCAGACCGAGACGGTCGTACAGAAACGATTCCGTCCGTTCGTGGATCTCGTGCGCTTGGTCTTTGCTCGGTACCAATGCGATCATGTCGTCCATGTTCCGCATATAGTACGGAGCGCGGAGTTCGCGCTTGATGTAATGATCGAGCGGCGTCAGAACGACGTTGCCGGTCATTTGAGAAATCAGACTGCCGACCTGCATTCCGATTCCGGGAACGCGCTCGCAGTCGGTCACGTTTTGAACATCGAGAGGTAGTCCGAACGCACGGCCATCGCACTTGATCGCCTGCTCGAAAAACCACATCATATCCGGATCATTGATAGGCTTTCCGAGATATTCAAGCTGAATTTCTACGGGGATGCGAAAGAAGAACTTTTTGACGTCCATCTTCAGCAGCCACCATTTCTCCTTTTTGTGCCGGACCAGGCGCATCCAGTATTGCAGCTGTTTCGTTGCCCGGACTGTTCCCATTCCATCCACGGAGCCGTAGGAATGCTCGTAGAAAGACTTCTTGTATATCGGCCACATGACTTTATAGGCGGCGCAGTTCACGACGCGGTTTTCAAACGGCATCACCGTAATGATGCGCTTTTTCGGAAAATACTCTATAAATTCATGCAGGTTTTTGACCTCGTACGATTTCCAGATAAGGTGATTCTGGGAGTTGATCAGATTTTCCTCAAGATTCGCTGTATAGGCAAGCACTTCATTCCTGTATCGCTTATTACGGCGAGCAAGAAGATAACCGCCATACAAGTTTTCAAAATCAATGAACCTTTCAAAAACGTGTTCGTGTTTTTCCATATACAGCTCCTCCCGAGGGTTGCGCTTAACAGCAGAAAGCGGTTTACGCAACTGATCATTTCTACGCCTGCGCATAGGCAAGCGAAAGGAGCAGATCCCTTATTCCCTTGATCTGATTGCATCCCGTAGGCGTACAATATCTGACGGTGGGGGTAAGCGGCGCGGAACGAGATGTTCGTGTTCGTGTTCGTGCGGGCGTTGTTGCCGTTCGCGTAGAACACGCCGGCGTTCGTCGTGTTGTTGTAGTTGCCGCCGCAGTTGAACGTCCGCAATGATCTGATCCTTATGTCGAGGGCTTGCTGTTGACGGTTTTCAGCCATCCCCCTAACATCTTTCCAATCTCGACAACCTTTTCGCTCCACACCTCATATTTTTTCGTAGGCAGGAATTTCAGATTGTACGACAAGCGCAGATACGCCTTTAGTTTCGTGATCTCGACGTCAAACTCCTGCAAGGTGTTTTTCTTGTAATACTTCTTCTGGGCTTCGATGCACCGTTCGAGCATTATATCCATGCAGCGTTTGATGTCAGTCGCAAGGGCGTACTTTTCAGATTTCGGAAATTGAGCGAGGGCGAGATACCCGTATTCCATCATGTCAAAGACTTTTTGAAGAATAATCAGTTCCTCTGCCATCGCTCCCCGCCTCCGAATTCAATGCGCTCGTGAGATTATAACAGAAAATTAGGGAGATGACTTGAAAACGTTGGAATATAACGAAATACGTTATTTGAAAAATTTACGCGACCGCGCTTCGCGCGGTATAGGCTCCGCTACCGCGGAGCCGTCAGAACGCAGTTACGCAGTAGGCAGGTCACAATAAGCGGCGCGGAACGAGATGTGCGCGCTCGTGTTCGTGCGGGCGGAGCCGCCGAACGCGAAGAACACGCCGGCGCCCGTCGTGCTGCTGTAGTAGCCACCGCAGTAGAACGTCCGCTCTGCCTGGCTGTTGTCGAAGTACACATAGTCACCGCCGAGAGCACCGGCAGAAATGCCGTCCGGCTTATAGAAGCCGAGTGCCTGAAGGATGTGCTTCGCCGCGTCGCAGACAGAGGCATCGAGTTCAACGCTTTCGAGCGTGCCGTTGATCTGTCCGGGCGTAGCCATGGAAATGGCGTCGGTCACCCACGTCAGTTTGGAGCTGACTTTGTCGATCTTCAAGCTGTTCGTGGTGGTGCCGCTTCCGTTCGGGGTGATCAGGGCGCCGGTCGTGCCGTCGATCGCGTACCACAGCGCGGAATTTGCAGCCTGGCTGTTGTCGGGATCAGCCGCATCGTTGCCGAAGGTGAGTCCGTCCTTGGAGAGCACTTGCAATTCACCGTAAACGGTGCGCACGCCGCCGACCCATTCGTAGCCGTTGCCGTTCAGATCCCAGATGCCGTCCTGCTGACGGTTATGAGACCATGTGAGCGGACCGGTGCCACCGACAACGTGCAATGTCTTGCCGGTGCCGTCTTTTGTCATCGGGATTGCCTGATAGACGGTCTCGGAAGAATCCTTGCCGTAGTCGTTATGCAGTCGGGAGTGAGGGTTTCGTTCGTTGCTGCTGTGTTGCCGAGAACGACGAGTTTGCCATCGCCGGCAGAGCCGGAGCTCATGGCGAGGATCGTGCCGCGCTTGAGAGTGGCGGCGGTGCCGAGTTTGCGGATCGTCTTACCGCGCACTTCGGCCTTGGGTGTGAGATCGGAGAAAAGACCGTCATAGTTCATTTCGCCGAGCTTCTGAGAAAGGTTTGCCATATCTTAGTCCTCCTTCTTTCCGAGTGCGGCTTTGACCGCCGCGGTCGCTTCCTTTTTGAGATCTTCGGCTGTCTTCTTTTTGCCTTCCTCGATCTCGCCGGGAGTAGCCGTGACGTCGTTCGCCCCAGACGCTTTGTTGTCCGCGAGAGCATTGCTCATGAAAGTGCTGCCCTGTTTCGCTGCTTTCTGCGCAGCACGGAAAGCCATCTCCTGCGCGGTACAGGGATGCTCACCGTATTTCGCTTCGCGCACGGTTTCTTCATCGAAGAGATGTGCGATCTCGTCGATCTCGGAAATCCTGTTGCGCTCTGCCGTTGCCGCATTGTTGACGGCGGCGGTATTTTCGGCTGACACAGCAGCTCTTACCTCGCTTTCAACCTGCGACGCGAGATCCGGATTTTCTGCCCGGAGCTCTTCAAGATTTCTGGCCATAGGGGTTCCTCCTTTGTTGCTGTCGGTGCCAGCCGACGTTTTATTTATATCCTCCGCCTCTGCGGTTGATATTGTGGGAATGTTATCCGGCGCGGTCATACCGTGCGCCAGATGAAGCGTGCGTCCTCTCACGAACAGGGACTTGCGGTCCGCGCTTGCGGCAATCGCCATCCCGTCATCCTCGGAAAGTTCATCGGCGAATCCTTTTTCGATCGCTTCCTTTCCGGTCATGTAGGTCGTGTCGGACATCATATGCGATATCACCGTATCGCTCAGTTTGCATTTGCGGGAATAGATGTTGATTTGTGCCTGATCCCATGCGTCGTTCTGCTTTGCCATCGCCCGCAGGTCGTCGGCATTGTAGCCGCCCCATACGAACGACCAGCACTTGTGGATCATGATGAGGCTCGAAGGATTCACTACGACGCGATCACACGCGCACATGATAAGCGATCCCCCGGACATTGCTACGCCGTCAACGATGCAGGTCAGTTCTTTACCGCTGCTCGCCAGTTCGCGCAGTCTGTTATGAATGAGGATCGAAACGCCGGCGTCACCGCCGAGACTGTTCATGCGGATCGTGACTTTCTTCGCGCCGGACGCGACGATCTCGTCAAGATCTTTCAGAAATTCATCCTGGATGATCGTCAACTCGCGTTGCGCTTTTACCTGCACCGGAGCGCCCTTTATGAGCGTTGCAACGGCATTCGCACCCTCGTACCGATCGAATTCCACAATGCCGGCGCCATTGTGAGAATCTTGTAGCCAGTAGCTTCAAGTTCGGTCGAGCGGTCATAGCTCTTCACATCCTGGGCGTAGCGCGTGACCGCGTTCGCCATACCGTAAAGGGAAAGATCGCCGCCGTCGATCAGGTGACCGAGAACGCCCTCGTTCTCGTTTATGGAAATGCCGAATCTGCTGGATGTGAGTTCCACTACCTTCGGCGCAGTAATGGCGGGGATTTTTGCCTCGGTCGCCTCGCGCATCTGTCCGACGATGCGTTCAAAGATCGTCTGATCTGCCGCGGCCGTCACCGCGTCCCTGACTTTCAAAAGGAAAGCCCGGTCGTCGGCTTCGATGGTCTCATCGCGGAAGATGCTCATATCAAAGTCGGCGCTGTTGATCTTGCCGATGTGATACTTCCGCACGCCGTTATCCTGGGCGACCATTCCGTTCGTGCAAGCCAGACGATAGATCAGAGGGCTGACGCTGACGCTTCCGAGCCCGACTTCCGAATTGCTGATGATGATTCCGGACTGAACAACGTCACCGACGCGGACTTCCGTCTGAATGCGAGGGTTGACAACTTTGATATACATTCTCCGCTCGGTGATCTCGCAGCTCATGACCTGCGCGCCGTCCATCCGTCCGATGATCGGCAGGACCGTTTCGGCGACGTCGGCGTTGTCGATGCGACGGTACCGGTCTGAGAGAAACGCGCGGACGTTGCCGTCGAGAGTTCTGACCATCCGGCGCTCCGGTGCTTCGGTCTTATGTAGCCAGTGATTGACGTTCTCCGTCAGCAATTCGGGACTGCCGTACCTCATGCGCTCGTAATACTTCGAGGGTATTTCGAGATACTGCCCGATTTGGGAATGTGCCAGATCGTTCACGCCGAACGGCTCCATCCCTTCGATTTGAAACTTAATGCCCTCATCTCCGTCCACCATGCTCAACGCGGACGTGTCTGCGAGGTAGTCTTGTTTCGCGCTCTGTTGCCGCTGGATCTCAACGGCGAGTTCTTGAAGTGTTCTTCCTTGTAACATTCTTTTTGCTCCTTTCTCTGTCGGCGTAGATCATCTCGATCCGAGCCGGCACCACGACTTTCAAATTGCAGTCGCCGCAACATTCACCTTTTGCAACGGGATCGGCGTTGTTGCCGTACCCGCTGAACTTCCGTCCGCAGATCACGCATTTCATGATGTGACCCTCGCGTGCTCCGCGTCATACTTCTTCCGTTCCTCTCGTGAGAGGTCGGCTCGCTGACCTTCCGGAGTTTTCATCCACTCCTCATACCCTCTCCGGTTGTTCTCGTCCCTAAAGAACGCCCGGATGCTCTTGGAGAGTATTCGGCAGCCTGCTTCGTAAACTTCATCCGGAACGTCGGCAGGATTGATCTTTACTGCTTGATCCATAGCACCCCTTCCTTTTGACCCGTAAATGGGTCAGTCAGCGTAAAAAAATTTGAGACTTCTGCCCGTTGTCGGTTATATGGAGAGCGTCGCAAATCCGATCAATCTCGCCAACCGTGAAATCGCGTCTGCCGGTAAGCTTGCGAGTCAGCGTATTCTGCGAGATTCCAATGATTTTTGCCAGTTCGCCCTGCGTCATACCCGCTTCAACGATTTTCCCTTTGAGTTTCTTTGCGTCGAGCATGTCGATTTCTCCTTTCGTTGGATTGACCCACTTTCGGGTCAAAGTAATCATACCACTTGCAATTCGATTTGTCAACCCATTTTTGCGATTTTTTCAAAAAAATTTTCGATTTCCTATTGCAATTTCGGGTCATATGTGTTATAATCCGGGGAGAAAGGAGGGTATCGTTTATATGAGCGAGTTATCCGAAAGATTGAAAAAAGCCATCAAGGACTCAGGCTTATCCCAAAGAGAATTGGAAAATAAGACCGGCATACCTCATTCTGCAATTCAACGATACGCCTCTGGAAACACTGATCGTGTGCCGATTGGTAGAATTGAATTGATGGCGAGAGCTCTTGGTGTTACAGCTGAGTACTTGCTCGGATGGGATGAAGAAACGCCCGCCGATGACACCAAGGGCGGACGTGTGGAAGAGTTCGTCGAGCTGTTTCAGCAGTTGACCGACGAACAGCAAGCGTTGATCATTTCTTCGATAAAAGGGATTTTATCAAATCAATGATCTTGTCCTGTGCTGCCGGGGACAGCTTAGTGAAAAGGTCGGCGGCTTCTTTTACATCAACTTTCGCCGGCGTTTGACCTTTCTCGACAGAGCAGTTTGCATAGTTACCCTTCATGAATCGCATCTCCTTTCTTAAAAATAGGGGTACTGCCGGCAGTATATCAATTATAGCAAATCCTTTCGGTCTTGTCTGTAAAATGGAATAGTATAACATTCGGCAGACTTCGACACGAAAAAGGAGTATAATAGAAAGGATGGTGCTCAATATGGCACTTATCAGATGTCCTGAATGTAATCACGAAATATCTGAAACCGCGGAATCTTGCCCCAACTGCGGGTTTAAGCTCGCGGAAAAGAGAGAAGAGCAAAAAGAAACACCGTTCGAACCAGTTATAAGCCCGCTTTCAAAGAAGAAAGCCTCAGGGTTATCCAACGCGATTCTCGGAATGATTGGCGGCTGCATTCTGATTGCAGCCGGAATCCCTCTCGTCACAATTGGCGTCGGTGTGATCCTGATCATTCTCGGAATTGTGGCTTTCTTCGGATCAATGAATGACTACAAAAAGCACCAGTACGGCAAGTGTCCATATTGCGGAACAGAGCTAAAAGTTGTTGCCGGCAACACTTCCTTCAAGTGCCCGGTATGTAATAATGT
>Ga0079305_1003597_pt1 | contig 10206 bp, 8 predicted proteins | sample LMS_cellobiose_e_FD_79183 | JGI IMG/M metagenome (GOLD analysis project Ga0079305, IMG submission 79183) | Rumen-fistulated moose microbial communities from Alaska, USA - LMS_cellobiose_enrichment | ecosystem: Host-associated > Mammals > Digestive system > Stomach > Rumen fluid ...
GGGATTTGTTATGGAGCTGCAAGGCGACCGTCTCCTTGCCGGTCCCGCTTTCGCCGTAGATCAGCACACGGGCGTGGGTGTGCGGAGCGACCATGTTGATTTTGTAGAGAAGGTCCTGCATCGCCTGACTTTTTCCGACCAGTTCCCGGTTGCCATACCGCTTGTAATGCTCGACCAGCTGGCGCTCGGACTCGGACCAGCGGGTTTCCGGATCGGCATTGGCAATGTGCCGGATGGCATCGCCGTAGGATTTTTCATCCTGATAATTCCGGTAGGAATACATTGCCGCCTCAAGCAGCTGATGATACGGCAGGACTTTCCGGTTGGGATTCTGATCCGCCGTCAGCGGCTCGATATCCTCATAAGGCAGGTTGTAACAGAGGCTTGCCGCTTCGGCGACATTTTCGCCGTCCACAAAAATATCGAGGGCCGACCGGATCCCGTCCGAAATGGACTCGGGAACATCGATGGCGCTGATCCAGGAGACATGGACGGATTTCGCCTTCAGTTTCTTCAGGGCTTTTTCCAGCAGGTCCGGATCGCCGGTCAGCCCGACGCCGAGGATCACGATGTTTTTATAACCACGGACTTCCTCGAGGAATTCCGGCAGTCTGCGCGTGCTCATGCCGAAAATATCGGCTTTTTTCCAATGCCGCAATGCCAGCGCCGCCGCGCAGGCATAACTTTTCCATCCCCATCCGGTCAGAATCAGATTTTCCATTTTTATCCTCCAAAAATTAAACAGTCAGTGTTCAAAATATAATTTAATTCTGTTCGTAATGAAAATCAAACGTCCTTACATCTTTTTCTGCAAATTTCATCTTAAAAAGGACCGCTGCACAGGCTTGCGCATCCTCAAGGGCGTCATGATGCCGGAATTCATGGTCAAAAATTGACGCCATCGCATCGAGTGAATGGGACTCCGCTTCCGGAAACTTTTCCCGGCTCACCGCAAGGGAGCAGACATAATTGAAACGGATTGCCGGAAGCCGGTAGAGTTCCAGCGCGGCCCGCAGATGTCCGAGGTCGAACGGCGCATTGTGGATCACGACATATTCCGCCTGCTGCAGCATGCCGCCGAGGACCGGCCAGATCTCCGGGAATTCCGGAGCCCGGCGCAGATCGTAGTAACCGATGTCATGCACGTTATAGCAGGCGGCAGTCACATAATCCAATGACCGGTGCGGACGGACCAGCCATTCGCGTTTTTCTGCTACAACGCCGTCTTCGAGGACGGCGCACCCGGCGGAACAGATGCTTCCCCGCTTATAATTCGCCGTTTCAAAATCAAGTCCGGTCAGTTTCATTGATCGTCTCCGCCGAACAACTGTCCCTGACGTTTCCGGATCCGCCGGATCTGCCAGTCGTCCAGCTGCGTGGGATCGCAATGACAGGCGAACTGCGGCTGGGACCGCAGAAGGATATCCCAGAACGGGGACGCTTTTTTTTCCACCCGGCTCCAGTCAAAGTATTTTTCGAATTGAGGTTGATACGAAAGCAGCATCAGCCAGGCCCCGGTATCCCATTCCCGGTCGAGTTCTTCCCAGTCGACCTGATTTTCCAGCTGAGGCAGATCGCACAGCAGAACGCGTTTTTCCATCGGCGTCAAAAAGGCATAAAGGTCCCACGGCCGGCCCTGGGGAAAATGTTTCCGAAAAATATCCGGAGCCATATAGGCCAGTTTCACCAGTTCCAGCCGGCTGACGCTTTCCCAATGGACATACTGCTCGAACTGCGGCTGTTTCTGCAGGAGCATCGCCCAGGGGAGATCGCAGCGGGAATGCAGTCCGAACCACCAGTCGTGCGGCGGGATGAATTGCGGCTGTTCCATCAGCAGCAGAAACCAGTCGACGGCATCGCTGTTCTTCCGCAGATGATCAAATTCATACCCCGGCGTGCCGGCCAGTTCCGGATGGTGTTTCAGTTCGTCGATTTTTTTCCAGATCTCGCATTGAGCCATTTTTCGATCCTTTCGTTATCGGGTTCCGCCGGATAAAAAGCAATTTCCATGCCAGACTTTTCCTGCGTGGTCCGGCAGGACCGGATCGAAAGCGGCGGTCAGGATTTGAATAGAGGTGGTCATTTTCTGAATCGGCCATGCCATAACGGCGTAATTTTCCTCCCTGAAAAAACTTGGCACGGGATTTGCTATTGACATGATGTCCGCTTTTCCGTGCGGATGGCCGGAACGGTTCCGGTCCGCGGAAAGACGGCATAACAGTCAACGCCCGGAACGGGCAAAGGAACAAACATGGAAAAGTATTATTGCAAGTACTGCGGAATGGAATACAGCAGTATCAGAAGTCTGACGGCGGCCTCGTGCTCGCGTCATCCGGCCGGATCATGCAAGGGGAAACATGCCCCGTATGAGGGGTCCGAAAAATCGGAATACACCTGCAAGTATTGCGGCCAGAAGTATTCTTCGATCCGGAGCCTGACCTCGGCCTCGTGTCCGCGGCATCCCGATGGGTCATGCAAAGGTAAACATTCCCCGGCATTGTAAAAAACACTGAATGCGGCGGGGCATTCCCGGAAGAGAATGCTCCGCCATTGCAAAAAACAATTTCATAAATAATACAAAAAAACGGAACGGCTGAAAAAAGCGATCATTTATATCCGTAAATAGAATGTGACGCGGGATTCGCATAACGATCAGACATAATCTGAAAAATCAACACCTGAAAGGAAAAAAATGAACCATTACACGGAACAGAAAACCCATTGGCGTGAATCCAAAGCATTGGAATTTTTTCTCAATTTCATCCGGAACCACGATGGTTCGGTCAATGACAACGATACCTTTGAGCTGGTCGCCGGGCTGCTATCCCATGAACAGTGGATCGAACTGGTCAAAAAAACATTTTCCCCGGAGATGATCAAAAGAATGGAGCAGATGCCCAGCCGCTGCGACTGTCTGGATTTCACCGATGAACCCAAGGAAATGATCCGTGAGATCTGGAACTGCGATTTTGCCCGCAAAAAAGCGAGAAGCATGCTTTCCGAAGTGGTCGAAGAAGAGCTTCGGAAAAATCCGGCCGAAAATTATGCCGATGAGATCTTTGCCCAAAAGGTGTCCGAACTCCAGAACACGATGAAGCTGAATGATCTGGAAATCAACATTCTGCTGGTTTTCGCTTTTGTCCGAAACAATCTTCTCTGCATTGCCGACGGGCACAACCGTCATTCGGATGAAAACGACAAGGCGGTGTTCGCGGCGAAATCCCTGGACTGCGAACTTTCCGAAGTGATGGCGGTTCTCGATCAGAAAAGCCGGCTGCGCCGTTACCGCTGTGTTGACAACGATCTGGATTTCAACGGCGGGCTGCTTCGTTTTCTGAACGGCTTTTCCCATGAACCTCTGACCAGTATGTTTTATACGATAAGCAGAGAAGAGACCCTGCCATGGGATTTCTACGGGCCCCTGGCGGAAAAGCATGGAGAACTGATCGAACGGATCATCTCCTGCTGCGACGGAACGAACTCCGCCAATATCCTTCTTTACGGCGCCCCGGGGACGGGGAAAACCAGTTTTGCCAAAACCCTGGCGGACCGTCTTCATCGGACCTGTTACATGATCCGTCAGAATGACCAGAACAATGATTCCCACAACGATCCGGAGTTCCGTTTCGGAGCATTGGAGGTCTGCGCCGAACGGGTCGATCCGGAACACAGTCTGATCGTGATCGACGAATCGGATGAAATGCTGCGCGGCAGCTCCGGATCGTTGTTCTCCCTGATGTTCGGCGGCGGCCTTCCGGTCGGCGACAAAGGCCGTCTGAACAGCGTGCTCGACACGGTCAAGGTCCCGACCATCTGGATCACCAACACCCCGGCCGAGGCGCTGGATGAATCGAGCCGCCGCCGTTTTGATTATTCCATCCGTTTCGATCCGCTTACCGATTCCCAGCGGAAGATGATCTGGCACAATAATGTTGAGAAAATGCAGCTGGAACCGCTCGTCAGTAATGCAATGCAGACGAAATTCGCTTCGGTCTATCCCGTGAGTGCCGGCGGGATCACGATGGTGCTGCAGAATGTGGCGAAACTGAAACCGAAAACGGAAGATGTGGAAAATCTGGTGGACAGACTGATGAAGCCCCATTGCGAACTGCTCGGCCTTTCCATGCAGCGCAATAAAATGCTTCCGGCCAGGGATTATTCGCTCGAAGGCGTGAACATCAAAGGAAAGATCCCGCTGACGCAGATCGTGGAAGCCATCCGGAATTATCAGGCGGGCAGCACGGATGAAATCGACCGTCCCCGGATGAACCTGCTGCTTTCAGGCGCGCCGGGGACCGGCAAAACGGAATTCGTCAAATATCTCGGAGCCGAATTGAACACGAAAGTCATCGTGAAAATGGGCAGCGACCTGCTGAATATGTATGTCGGCGGAACGGAGCAGCAGATCAAGGCGGCTTTTGCGGAAGCGGAACAGGAACACGCGATCCTCTTTCTGGATGAGATCGACGGCATGCTCCAGAGCCGCGAACGCGCCCAACGCAGCTGGGAGGTGACGCAGGTCAACGAACTGCTGCACCAGATGGAAAACTTCAACGGCATCATGATCGGCGCGACCAATTTTTCCGCGAATCTCGATCCCGCGGTGATGCGTCGCTTCACCTTCAAGCTTGAGTTCGATTATCTTGATGAAGTCGGAAAGAAACTCTTCTTTGAGAGGATGTTTCAGGCAAAGTTATCTGCGGAAGAAGAACGGAAACTTGCATCGGTCCCCCGCCTTGCCCCCGGCGACTTCCGAACGGTCCGGCAGAGTTTCTTCTATCTCGGCGGCAATGTTTCCAATGACGACCGGATCGAAGCGCTCCGGAAAGAAAGCGAAAGCAAACAGGATCTGAAGTCTTCCTGTGAAAAGAAACGCATCGGATTCTGAATAACGGAGGTAAAAACGATGAATGCATTGCTGAGTTATCTACTTACGGTCATTTTGACCGCCCATGCCTTGAACGCAATGAAGTCCGAGACAATCAAGTTCTCGCAATTGCCCGGAGAGTGTGCGGCGGAATATGATTCTTTTTTACGAAAAGAGCGCAAGGCCGATTCGACCGCAGCGATCATGTATGATCTGGACGGCGACGGGATCAATGAGATACTGATCTGGACCGGGAACGGCGGTTCCGGCGGGGAGGAATGGAGCATCATGCGGAAAGACAGCCGGGGCTGGCACCGTCTCGGCAAAGTTTTCGGTCTGCTCTATCGGGTGGACGCCGAACCGTATCGCGGACTGTTGGTCTGCAGTCCCTGCGGCTGGGATCAGGCAACCTGGTCTTTTTATCAGCTTCAGTCGGGAAAACTGAAGCTGATTATAGAATTTGAAGTTCATTACCGGAAGCCCATCCGGGAAGAACCGACAGAGATAAAATTTTTCTATGGAATAAGTAGCAAATAAACGAAAGGAACTAATGATGATCGAACAGAAATTTGAACAGGAACAGACTCCGGGAAATTACGAACTTCCGCAACTGGAATTGCTCAGCCGGGACGAAGAAGATCACGACTCCAAATTTATCAATATACGGTCCATTCTGGAATCGGACGAGTGGCGCAACAGCAAGGCGGCGATCCCGCTGATCCTGGGGAAAGACACGAAGGGCGAAAACGTCATTGTTGACCTGGCAGCAGCACCGCATATCTTGATGGTCGGGGCAACTGGCAGTGGCAAGTCGGTCTGCATGGATACGATGATCATGAGTCTGCTTTACCGTTTCTCGCCGGATCAGCTGAAAATGATCATGGTGGACCCTATATATGTTGAACTGGAACGATACCGTTCACTGCCGCATCTGACCAAGCCGATAAACAATAATGTTGACAGCAGTCTTGCCGACCTGCTATGGCTTACAAAGGAAATCAAAAGACGCCATACGATCCTTGCCGGAGCACGATGCTGGGATATTGCGGAATACAACAGTTCCTCCCGGAAGGAGACAATGCCGTACCTTGTCGTCATGATCAGCGAATTGGCAGACCTGATGCGCTCGACATTTTTCAGTACGTTTGGTAAGCTTATTGCCCAAATCGCATATAAAGGCCGTGCTGCGGGTGTGCATTTGATCATTGCTTCCCAATGTCCCGCCCGCGATGTCATTACGGGCATCATCAAGGCGAACCTGCAGACAAAGATCGCGTTCAGAGTTGCCGACGCCATGGACAGCCGTGTGATTCTGGATACGACTGGGGCGGAAAACCTGCGCGGGTTTGGCGATATGCTGTTCAGAGGGCCGGACGGCATACTGAAACGGGTCCAGGGTGCCATGACCAATGATTCTGACATCCAGAAAGTCGTTGATTTCGTTTCTGACCAAGCCGCACCGCAAGACGATGAACAGGTCCGGAAGGATCAACATCTCATCGAATCCGCCCCGCCCCCGGAACTCCCGGCAGATATAAAAAAATACATTCAGCCTGATGATCCGCCGCTGACGGTGAGGGCATTGCTGCAGATCCTTCACTTCCGCCGATGCAACACACTCTTTCTTCAGACCAACCTGAAGATAAGTTACAATCAAGCCGTAGAATTGTTGGATCTCTTTGAAGAACGAGGGGTCATTGAGCGTATTGCAAGCCACCGATACAAGATTTTGATCCAACCGGAAGCAGACGAAGAGGAGAAATAAAATGACGAATGAATTGATCGACATGCACAACCGCATCTCGACCGAAGTAAAATGAACATTCCGTCGGCTGAAATCAATTTGGGCAGACATATTTTGTCGCAGGTCAGAGGATATATTGCAGAAAAATGAGAAACGAATTGATTCCCATGTATCGTGAACTTTATCACATTTACCACATGCTGAACCGGGTCTGCTGGAACGGCATGCTGCCGCAGTGTGCGCTGGCGGTTTCACAGAAACAGCGGCGCAGCTGGGCATACGCAGCACCGTTCTGCGCGGCACATTGTCCGCTGATCTCGATCAACAGTTCCGCGTGCAGCCTGATCAACAACGACACTTTCATCGGGATCATGGCGCACGAAATGACGCATATCTGGCAATACGCCCAAGGCCGCCGGGGCGGACACGGCAAGGACTTCAAAAACGAAATGCGGCGGATCGGTCTGGATACCGCGAACGAGCTTGTTTATGAAGACAGTCCGCTGGTGTTCACCATCAAACTCCACCGCATGAGAAACTTCAACGTGACGGCCTGTTTCTCCGCCCTGCGCAGGGGCGATTTCAACCGTCGGGACCAACTCGATTTTTACCTGACACACCGTCAGGAACTTTTTCAATAAAAAAACAAGGAGGAAAAAATGCAGCTGTTCGAAAAAGCCATTCTGGAACATCGGATCGAAACCGTCGAATTTCTGATCGAAAACGGGATGCGCCCGGATATCGGGGACTTTTATCTGGCTATCCGCGAAGACCTTTACCCCGTCGTGACGGCGATGGTGCCGTGCATCGATTTCAATGAATGCAGCAAAGAAGGACGCCGGGACGGGACGCCTCTGCATCAGGTTCGTTCCCTGGCAGTGGCGGAATATCTGGTCGAAGCCGGATTTCCCGTGGATGTTCCGGATCAAGAGGGGCTTTTCCCGCACCAGACAGTTCAGGATGCGGAGATTTCCGGCTATCTGCAACAGCTCTATGATGAACGGCATCCGCCCGTTCTGCAGCTGCCGGCCGTCCGCCCGGAATTCACTTGGGAAAACCGTTTCACCACGGAAAATGTCTCCATCACCGATCTGGTCCCGGTGGATTGCGACCGGGCGACAGGTCAATTCAGGATCAGTTTCCGGGATGAAGTGCTCAAGCCGTCCACCCGATTCCTGACCAGTCTGGCGCGGAAACTGAAATTCTCCAACAACATCTTCCGTTATTTTTCCGGCGAGGAAGTCTTCACCCGGATCGCGGAACGGTGCCCCGATATTCATTTCAAGGTCACCGTGGACCATCAGGACAACTGCATGCTGGGCGTCGTGGACGAGGACAAGAAGATCCTGCCGCCCGATATCGCCTGCCGCATCTTTTCCGAGGACAAACGGATCACGAAGGTCGAATACCAGAACGGCTTGTGGGAAGCGACCATGATGCTGGATGAAACGTTCACGGTCAACGGCGACAGCCCCTACCGCCGCGCTTTGCGGATCCAGTATCCCGTGGACGGCGTCAGCATGCCGGCGATCTATCTGGCCGTCGAGCGTCAGATCTGCACCAACGGCGCGACCGCACTGGTCAACCAGTTCAAGACTGAGATCGAAATCAACGACCAGGCGGGCACCCACCTTTCCCGTCTGCTGAAGTCGTTCAGCAATGAAAACGGATTCATGGCGCTGGAAAGCCGGCTCCAGAAGGCGCAGGAGACCAAAGCTTCGGTCAACGAACTCATGACCATTCAATCCCTGCTGGAATCCCAGCTCACGGAAATGCAGTTCCTGCCCCGGCTGAAAGACCATCTGGAAGCGATCGCAGGCGACCCCTGCCGCAGTTACGGCATCACTTCGCTCACCAATATCCCGCTCAAACGCCGTGCCCTGCTGCCGGTGTCCTGTTCGGTCAACGACCTGCTCAATTTCTGCTCCGAACTCTCCACCCATCACCGGGAGATCCTCCGCAACACCCATGCCTGGGATGCCGAGATCGGACGCATGCTCGCCGGGGAATTCGATCTGGAGGACATGTATAAAAACTCGCGGGAAGCCAGGGATTTCCAGCTGAACGGACTGGAGCTCACCAATGAACGCACCGAACTCAGGAACCGTTACGCCAACCGCAATCAGGTGTTTGCCCATGAGTGAATTCCATTTCGAAGAACGGCCCTACCAGAAGGAAGCGGTCGAACGCGTCCTGCAGCATTTCGGGTCCGGCAGGGAGTCCGTGCTGCTGGAATCCCCCGTCGGCTCCGGAAAAACGGTCATGGGACTGCTGCTGATCCGGCACCTCCAGCGGCAGAGTCCCGGCCTGCGCGTCAACTGGGTCGCCTCCAGACGCCACATCCTCCATCAGGTCGCGATCCTGAACGACGCCTATTTCCATTGTCAGCTGAACCCGGTGTCCGTTTTCGCGTCCAATCCGCCGAAAGCGGATCTGGTCGTGCTGGACGAAGCGCATCACGAGGCTACGCAGAGCTGCATCGACATGTATGAAAAAACGGGGAACAGCCTCACGCTGGGCCTTTCCGCCACGCCGCTGCGGACCGACCGCATGCGCCTCGCCTTCCAGACCAACGTCCAGTGCGGAAACATCCAGTATTTCATCAATACCGGCGTCCTCTCCCCGTTCCATTCCTACAAGACCAACACCTGGGACCTCGACCAATGGATCAGAATTTACTGCGACGAGCCGGAACGCTGGGGAAAGACGCTCGCATTTTTCAGCCGGATCGAAGAATGCCGCAGATTCCAGGCCGGACTCCGCAGCCATGGGATCGTCTGCGATGTCGTCACCGGAGATTCCAACAAGGATGCCCAGCTCGAAGCCTTCATTTCCGGCGAGACCCAGGTCGTGGCGAACGTATCGGTCCTGAGCGAAGGATTCGACCTGCCCGACCTCCAGAGCGTTTTTCTGCGGGATGCATCCCGCCTGCCGACGATCCAGATGGCCGGACGCGGCCTGCGCCGCAATCTCCGGAAGACGCATTGCAATTTTCTGCAGAGCAGCACCACGAAATATGAAGTCGAGCGTATTGCCGAGCCGCAGGAAAGTTTCCGATACCGCGACGGCAAATGGCTCTCCTGTTCCGGCAATACGGAAGCGATCATGACCACCATGGAAAACACGCTGGCCATGCTGAAGGACCGCAAAGTAGTTCTTCCATTTTATTTCAAGATGGGCCGCATGGTGCGACAAGTTACGCTGAAGGAGGCATTCCGAAGGAAAGCCCGGTTCAGGTGAAATGATGTGTGAGCGGAGCCGGAGTGCAACAACGAAGAACACTATAGGTCCTGTGAATGCTATGTTTTCCTATGAGATCTCGCGCCACCAGATGTATCGCGCGATTCTCCCTGTTTTCATAGTATTCGTAGAATTCATAGTAAGTTCGCGCCGCACCGCTCCCTCGCACGGTCAGTTGTCGTCCAGGGTTCTCAAGAGACGCGATAATTGATGAAGAAGTTTCTGTCAGAAAAAGCAGCATTGAAGAATCATATTAGTTCGCACAAAATCTGAGGCGGGGATTTTTTTCGAAAAAAAAATTAATTCTTTTTGAATTGTCACTTGACATTTTCTGATTAGGATGTATACTAATCAA
>Ga0079305_1003598_pt1 | contig 10205 bp, 8 predicted proteins | sample LMS_cellobiose_e_FD_79183 | JGI IMG/M metagenome (GOLD analysis project Ga0079305, IMG submission 79183) | Rumen-fistulated moose microbial communities from Alaska, USA - LMS_cellobiose_enrichment | ecosystem: Host-associated > Mammals > Digestive system > Stomach > Rumen fluid ...
CGAAAGCAACGGTATCGGCCGTCCCTCCACCTACGCGACGATCCTGAGGACCATTCAGGACCGGGAATACGTCAGACGCGACCAGGGGAAGCTGGTCCCGACGGAACTGGGGTTCTCCGTCAGCGATTTTCTCACGGCCAAACTGCCCGAACTCTTCGACATCGGCTTTACGGCCCAGATGGAGACACAGCTCGACAAAGTGGAGGAAGGCGAAATTTCGTGGACGGGAATGATGTCCGATTTCTATCGGAAGTTCGCACCGTGGCTCAAGGCGGCCAAGGAGTCCGACGCGCCTCCCGCTGACGACGCGGCGCAGATCGTGGCGCTCCTGAAGGGCGTTGCCTTCGATCCCCCGCAGAAATCCGGCCGCCGCCTGTACGACGACGCCAGGTTCTTCAACTCGGTTCTCGAGAAATACTCTTCGACGGGCAAACTCTCCTCGAAGCAGTATCAGGCGCTGCTCTCCATGGCGGGACGGTATTTCGACAGGATCCCGCAGGAGCGGATCGCCGCGCTCCCCGAAGAGACCCGGCAGAAACTTGCCGGACTCAGAGACGAGCAGCAGCGCAAGGGACGGGAACGGGCAGAATCCTCCGCACTGGCCGCTCAGGTCGATTACGCGGGGCTCTTCAACGCCTTCAGCCGGGTGACCTTTGCGCCGCCCGCGGCAAAAGGCCGGGTCGTCTACGATGACAAAAAGTTTTTCGACTCCCTCAAAAAGCAGGCTCTCTCCGGCAAAGTTCTCAGCGCCAAGCAGAATGCCGCGCTCGCCAAGCTGGCAAAAAAATACCGGGGTGAGCTCACGGACCCCGAACTGGTTTTTTCCATTCTCGGCATTCCGGCGGCCGATGCGCCCGAAAAGGTCCCGGAGCATCAGGCTCCGGAGGCAACGGCGGCCCTGCTGAAAGCCCTGTCGGCCGTGACGAAGTGGGAGGCTCCCGTCAAACGCGGCAGATTCACCGTCGATGACAAAAAGTTTTTCGAGTCCCTGAACAAGCAGTTCAGAGAGAAAAAGGTTTTGAGTGAAAAACAGACCGCGGCGTTGAAAAAACTCGCGGCAAAATACGGAGACAAGTAAAAAATGAGCGAAGAAAAAAAATCCGAAGCCGCTTCTGCGGAAATCACTCCCGAAGAGAACAATAACAAAGGGAAGAAAGTCCCCCGCTGGAAAAAGATCCTCAAATGGACAGGTTTTACCCTGCTCGGACTTCTGGTCGTCCTGATAATCGCCTTCATCTTCCGGGATCCGATCATCAGAGTGGCCACGTGCAAGGTCGGCGGTTTTCTCACCGGAACGAAGGTGGAACTGCAGAGCTTCTCGAGTTCCGTTTTCGGCCAGGTGCACCTGAAGGGCTTCTCCGTCGGCAACCCGCAGGGGTACAGTCCGGCCAAAGCGATAGAATTCAAAGAGATCTTCGTCAGCGTCGATATTCCCTCCGTGTTCTCGGATACGATCAAGGTCAACGAGGTCCGTGTCGTCGGAATGTTCGTCAATTTCGAGACGAAGTTCAACGAGACGAACCTGGGCGCGATCCAGAGCAATCTCGAAAACGTCAGCAACTCCGGCAAGGAAGAGGCGCCCTCCGGAAGCGGCAAGACCGCCGACAAGGACAAACCCAAACAGCAGAAGGTCTACATCGCGAAACTCGACGCCACCGAAAACTCCGTGGCGATCACCAGCTCCACGCTCAGTCAGACTTTCAAACTGCCGCTGCCCCCCGTGCACCTGACCGACATCGGCGGCGACTCCATCGCGGATACCCTGAGTGAACTTACCTCGGAACTCATCGCCTCCATCAGCAAGGCGGCTGTGAACGTCGGCGGCGCCATCGGAGCCGCGGCCTCCCAGGCCGGAGACGCGGTCGGCAGCGCCCTGAAAGCGACGGGCAAGAGTCTTCAGGAGAGCGGGGCAAAACTTCTCAAGCCCTTCACCGGCAACAAATAAAGTCGGAGTCCGCACACCCCATGAACATCTCGCCGAAACTTGCGGACGCTCTCCGCACCGCCGGGCAGGAACACCTGCTCCGCTATTGGAACGAATTGAATTGTGACGAACAGAACGAACTGGCCGGACAGCTCGAAAAGATCGATTTTGCCGCCCTCCCCGGTCTGATCCGCGATTACGTGCTGAACCGTCCGCAGACGGCGATCCCCGCCGATCTGGGTCCGGCGCCGTACTTCCCTCTCGTGCCCCGCAGCGATGCGGAGCGCGCGCTGTACGCCCGTGCGGAACAGCAGGGCCGGGAACTGCTGCGCGCAGGGAGAGTCTGCTGTCTCACCGTCGCGGGCGGACAGGGCACGCGCCTCGGCTTCGACGGCCCCAAGGGGACCTACCCCATCGGCCCCGTCACGGGCAGGACGCTTTTCGAATACTTTGCCCAGAACATCATCCGGGCCGGAGAGAAGTTCGGACACAAGTTGTCGTGGTACATCATGACCAGTGCCCTCAATCACGCCGCGACGGTGGAGTTCTTCCGCAAAAACGGCTGGTTCGGCCTCGAAGAAGGGCAGATCTTCTTCTTCACGCAGGGCACGATGCCGGCGATCGGGTACGACGGCAAACTGCTGCTGGCCGACAGGCATACCCTCAGCCTTTCGCCCGACGGCCACGGCGGAACGCTGCTGGCTCTGCGCAAGTCGGGAGCCCTCGACCGCATGAAGAAGGAGGGAACGGATATCATCTCTTATTTTCAGGTGGACAATCCCCTCGTCCACGTGGTGGATCCGCTTTTCATCGGCATGCACGTCCTCGAACGGTCGCAAATGAGCGCCGTGACGCTTTCCAAGACCGGACCCTCCGAGAAACTAGGCAATTTCTGCGTTTCGAACGGACGGCTCCGGATCATCGAATACAGCGATCTGCCCGCGGAACTCGCCGAGAAGCGCAATCAGGACGGCACACTGGTCTTCGTGGCGGGAAGTCCCGCGATCCATCTCATCCAGAGAGAGTTCGTCGAAGAGCTCACGGCCAGCGGTTCTCTGCGTCTGCCGTGGCACCGGGCGGACAAAAAGATCCCCCACATCGACGCACAGGGCAATCAGGTGACCCCCGCGGAGCCCAACGGCGTCAAGCTGGAGTCCTTCATTTTCGACGCCCTCCCTCTGGCCCGCAAGACGATGGTCATGGAGTTCGACCGCAAAGAGGTGTTCGCTCCGACCAAAAACAAGACGGGCGTCGATTCCGTCGAAAGCTGCCGCAGGATGCTCGTCGACCGGGATGTTGCGCGGCTTGAAGCGGCGGGAGTCAAGGTCCCGCGCAAAGCGGACGGGACCCCCGATGCGCTCATCGAGATATCTCCGCTCGAAGTCCTCGACGCCGAAGATGCGAAGTCTCTTGCTTCCGCGAAGCACATTGTCATTCCGCCGGGAGAAAAAGTGGTCCTCTGACGATGAAAAAAACGTTCCGCCAGCCGCCAGTTCCTCCCGTACCGCTTCCGGACGCCGCGGATCCGTCGCGTGAAGTCTGGCAGGCAGTTCGGGCGCTCCTCGTCGTCACGACGATCCTGATCGCCTTCGGTCTGACGATGCTGTATTCCGCAAGCTACGGCATCGCCGGATTGAAATATTTCAGGAACCAGCTCATCTGGATCACTCTGGGCGCGGCGGGAAGCGTCGGCGTATTCCTCGCCGGATACAGGAACGTCGCGGCAAAGAGCACGTGGTGGATGCTCATTTCGTTCATTCTGCTGATGGCGGCGTGTTTCTTCTTCAAGCCGGTGAACGGCGCCAGCCGCTGGATACGGTTCGGCAGTTTCTCCATCCAGCCCTCGGAGTTCGCCAAGATCGCCGTGGCGATATTCGTGGCGAAATACTGCGCCGACAATGCGAGGACCTTTTCGCTCATCCGGCACCGCCGCGGTCTTCTGCCCCTCTGCGCGGGCGCGGGCATCGTCATTCTGGGCATCCTCATGGGGCGCGATCTGGGGACGACGATCCTCGTCGGCACCATGACGTTTTTCACCATGCTCGCCGCCGGACTGTTTTTCCGCTACCTCATCATCCCCGTGATTTTGGGGGGCGTCATCGCGGTCTACATCAAACTCTTCGATCCCATGCGGCTGGCCCGGGTGGTCTCGTTCATGAATCCCGAAGTCGTGCAGAAGGGCAAAGGCTATCAGCTGTGGAACTCTCTGCTGGCCCTCGGCTCGGGCAACTGGTTCGGCGTCGGCTTCATGACCAGCCGCCTCAAGGCGAAGTACCTGCCCGAAGCCCATACGGACTTCATTCTCGCCATCGTGGGCGAGGAGCTGGGATTCGTCGCCATGGCCGCGGTGATCTTGCTGTACACGCTGTACGGCTACTATGCGCTGCGGATCGCGTTCAGATCCAGTTCCCGGCTGGGGATGCTGCTGGGCTTCGCCCTGACGCTGGGCGTCACCGTTCAGGCCGCGATCAATCTCGCCGTGGTCTCGGGGAGCGCCCCCACCAAGGGCATGCCCGCGCCTTTCATCAGTTACGGCGGCAGCAACATGATCGCCTGTCTGCTGGCGACGGGACTGCTGGTCTCCATCGCCTTCGACACCATCGCCCCGGGTTACGAAGAACGCCTCGCGGCGAAACTGCCGTGGCGGCGAAAAAAATAAGTCAACACAAAGGATTCTTTCATGAAAAAACTGCTGATCTCTTCGGTGTTTTCATTCGCGCTCGTCTGCTGTGCCCTCGATTTGGCCGTCAAGCCGCTGCGCACCAACGGCCTGAAAAGTGTTTCCATCAAGGACTCCACCGTGCGCGGCATCGGCGTCCCCGGCGGCTCCATCGACTTTCCCCTGCCCGCCAAAGAAGTGGATATGAGCAAGTTCAACCGCGCAGTGCTGACGATAGCCCCCGCGGAAGGCGGTGAAACGCCCGTTGCCGAGGATCTCCGCCTCAACCTCCGTTCCGCAAAGGACAAGAACAATCAGGTGGAGTCCAGCGGTGTGTCCGGAGAAAAGCCCGGAGAAGTCGTGTTCCGGCTCATCGACGCGCCCGCCGACACTTATCTCGTGCGGCTCTACGTCGACGAAATGCGGCGTTTCAACGGCCAGACCATAGCACTGACCGCCGTTTCCTTCACCTTCGACGACGGCGCGGCCGATGTCGGTGTGCCCCTCGGCTACGCCCGGCTGAACAACTGCGACAAGGTGACTCAGGCGGTACGGACTTTCGGCGGCATCCCCAAGAACACGGGCGCGGCCGTCATCCTCACGCTGCCGGCTTACTTCAAATCGGAAGCGTTTCAGAAGGTCGAGGTCAAGCTGACGGTCATCGAGGGGACCCTCGCCCCCGAGGCGCTGGAACTCAACCCGCGGAACAAGAGCGTCAGCAAAAGCGGCTACTGCAAGGAAGAGAAAGACGGCAAATACGTCTTCACCTTCAAGGAACCCTTCACCGATCCCACCTCGCTTTTCTTCTACTTCAACCGCAAGGCCGCCCTCACCGGCAAACCGGTCAAGTTCCGCATCGACGCCATCCGTCTGATGAAGTAGTTTTTGTCCCCGATAAGGGGCGGTGATTCCGGGGGAGAGGAAAACTTCTTTTCCCGTGAAAAGAAGTTGTTCCCCATCCCCCAGCCCCATCCCTTTTCAAGAAAAGCGAGATATTTTGAGGGGAAATACATCTTCACCTTCAGGGAACTGCTTTCCTCCTCATGTTTCTTTTATTTCAACCGTAAAGACACGCTGACCGGCAAGCCGGTCATCCACATCGTTGCCATCCGCTGATTGGATCAGGGCAATTCTCCGCCTCACGAAACAGTCGTCCCGGCCGCCGACTGTCCCGACCGGAGCCCCTGCGAAATGCCCGCTGTCCGGAAAAATCCGCGAAGGAAAGATTCCGAAAGCGGAAAAAGCCGTTCATCTTTTCTTCTGCGGTTGATTGCGGAAGACATGAGGCGTGACACCGTGAACGCTTTTGAAACGGCGGATAAAGTAATTTGCACAGGAGAAACCGGACTGTTCGGCAATTTCCTCCAGACTTAAGCGGGAGTGCAGCAGAAGATTCTCCGCGTGTTCCAGCTGATAACGCAATTTCAGATGCGAAAAGCTGTCGGCCGTATATTTTTTACAAAGCTCGGACACGTAACCGGGAGAGACACGAAAGAGTCCGGCGACATCTTCGCGTGTGATTATTTCATCGCGGTGTTCCCGCAGAAACATATTGATCTCGTCCCAGAGTTTCCGGACTTTGAGCACAGGGGCGGCAGAACTGGCTTCCAGATCACGTAATGTAAGTTCATAGAGAATCGGCAGCAAATCCCCGGCGATTTCATCGTTACCGGCGCTGTGCAGTGCGTCCAAAAGTTCCAAGATTTTCTCTCCCGGCAAGGAGAGGGGCTGAGCCGTGTGATAATAGATATCGCGCATGGTCGGCGGCGGGGCAATGCCGTCGTTGTCGATCATCATCCCGCGGATATAGGTCGGATAGTAACTGAAGGAGAGCGTCTTGTTGGGAAAGCCTTTGTTTTTTCCGCTGATGAGACGGCCGGATTTTGCACAGTAGAAAAACGCCGGAGAACAAATGACCTGCGTAATATTCTCACCGTTTTTCATGTACGTGATTTCGCATTCCCCCTCCAGCATGACAAGAAGACGCGGCACGTAGTGAATCCAATCGGATTCTCCGGATTCGAAAAAGAGCATTCGCCGGGGAATATTCATTCCCGCCGCCTTGCGGCACCACTTCAAAAGTTCTTCAAGCGACACACGGAAATTTGCCATATTTTTTCGAAATTCATGCTATTATTTTCTAAAAAATCCAAACAAAACCTACTATAGTGCTATTTTTCCTTCATTTCAACCCTTGAAACAAAAATTTTTCCGCAATATATTTAGCACAGTCCGGTTTCGAATGGACCGGTGATGGAGATTTTCAAGTTTTGTCCGGCATGACGCGGCAACGTGCAGTGGAAATCTGCACAGACAAAATGTATGTCGAATATATGGGGAAAAGTATCATGGCAAAAAAAGCGATCAGTGCGACAGTCACGCCGTTGTTTGAAGACGGAACTCTCGACAGAGCTGGTTTGAAAAACTTGCTGGAGCGAGGCATCCGGCACGGCCTTGACGGAATTTTTCAGTATTGTATATAAACCTTGGAAGAGTTCCGTAGAGCATATCGCCCCCGGACATTGCATACAGATATTCAGAAGGGACGGAAGAAATGATTCCGAGTGATCACTTCGTCAGGTTTTACAACGAGGTTTTCAAGTTCCTCGACAAAATGGGCGGACTTGAAGCGTATTACGCACATGTCAGCCGTCATCAGGAGTTTCATTGTCTTGAGGATTTCAGGAAGAAAAAACTTCGGGGGGTATACGATTACTATGTCAGGATCCGCAAGGAGGAAAACTGCGACATGGATATTTCTCTTGCCGAGGGAGAGCTTGTGCTCAAAATGAACGTTTGTCCGAGTCTGACGAAAGCTATTGACAATGACGCGGGGGCCTGTGCAAAATACTGTCTGCACTGTCCGGGATGGACGCTCCCGCTCTACAAAAAAGCGAACCTGTTTCAGATTATCGATCTGATCGCCCCGGACGAACCACGCTGCTGCGAATGGATTTACGAAAACAGGGAACGGGCGGAAAATAAATATCGGCAGCTCCGGAAAACGTGTCCGGAATCGCGGCTGAGAAAAAATTTCTGACCGTCGGGAATCATTCTTAACAAGGAGGCAATATGAGAAAAGTTCGTTTCCCGCAAACCGGAAAAATTGACAAACAAAGGAATTCTGAAATGCAAAAGGAAGCCCGAAGTACCATCTCCATCGCCTGCAAATTCACATTGATAGAACTTCTTGTGGTTATAGCGATCATTGCAATTCTGGCCGCAATGCTCATGCCTGCGCTGCAGCAGGCACGGGCGCGAGCAAGAGACATCAGTTGTCTCTCGAACGAAAGGCAGCTGGGAACGGTTTTTCAACTTTACATGGATCATTCCGACGGATATTTTCCCAACACATCGGGACGGGATGCCTACACCAGTGTGTGGACCATTCTTCTGGAGAAAAAATACATTGCGCACAAGCAACTTGACTGTGCCGCCGATCCGACCAGAACGCCGGGTGTCGATTACAACAATCTGTCCTGGAAAGTCGAGAACAACAAATTCGTCAATTTAAGCTATGTTGTCGATATCTGGACGGGCTCCCAGTTGAGCGGAGTTCCCAAGGGACCGTACAAGGCGGGCATGATCAAGTCTCCATCCAAAGGGGTGGCCGCGTTCTGCAGCGATCCGTGTTACAACAATCCCTCGTCCGTCCGTCCCAACTGCTGGAGCCGGGGTGACTGCCGGTGGCTTCTGCATGTCAACCCGACCATCAATGGCGGGGCAATGGTCAAAACTTTTGAGCGCCACGGTATGAAAATGAACATCATCACCGTTGACGGACGGGCGGCAGCTTATCAGATATTCCTTGACGAAACGCAGAACAACAACCTGTATCTTTACGATGCGGCCGAGCGCCCCAATGCGAAGCTCGGCACGGTTGAGGATCTGAAGAAAGAACGCTGAGGAGAGAGGATTTTCAATGAAATTGTCTGCATTTGCGATTCTGTCGCTGATCTTTGCCGCAGTGTCAGCCGATCCTACGGTCGTATTTTCACCGGGCCAGACGGGGGTTGAGAAGACGGCGGTTGAGGAATTGACCGGGATGCTGTCCAGAATCACGGGAAAAAAGATTGCCGCCGTCGCAGAGGGAAAAAATGCGCCTCCGGGACGTTTGATCTACGTGGGGCATACGAAATTTGCTTCGCGTCATGCCGACTTCGGCAAATTCGCTCCCGAGGAATCCCTGATCCGGAGTGCAGGGCCGCATCTCATCATAACCGGAGGGAGACCGCGGGGAACTCTTTACGGAGTCTACGAATTTCTGGAGCAGTTCGGACATGTTCTTCATCTGAACGAAAACGAATCGTACATTCCTGAAAATCCGAATTTCACCTGGCCCGGCAATCTGAACATCAAGACAAATCCGGTCTTCCGTTACCGGGGGATTTACATTCACGGGCTCAATGTCAAGAAAGACCGGGAAGCACTGCTGCGCTACCTCAGCCGGTGCAGGGAAAACATATTCTGGCAGGGCGTTTTTACTTCCGAAGAACGGGAACGCTGGGGCATAACTCCGCTCCTCGGGCGTCCCGCTCCGCTCAATACGCTGCACAGCTATTCCTGCCTCTGGCCCAAAAAAGGAATGGAAGACGCAAGATCCCTGAATACCGCGGGCGAACGGGACATCTCCCGTTCCTACTCCGGACCTGGACAAATATGCTTCTCAAGCGAACTGGCGAGAAAGACCATTGCGGAACAGATGATCGGCTTCATCGCTCAAGACCGCAAGGAGTTTCCCGGAACATATCCGCCCTTTTACAATCTGTCGATCAACGACACGCCCGACCGCTGCCTGTGTCGGGAATGCCTCGAACGGGAGAAAAAATACGGGACCTATGCGGGAACCGTGCTGGAGTTCGTCAACAGTGTGGCAGAACGGGTCAAGATTGCTTATCCGGACGTTTTCATCCAAACCTCAGCCTATCTTTTCACGGAAAAGGCACCAGAGGGTATCAAGCCGCACGAAAATGTCATCGTCCGGCTGTCTCCGAGCCCTTATGTCAACTGCAGCACGATGATTCCGCTGACGGGAGATGCCAATAAGGAAACGCTGGGCGACTTGAAAAAATGGAGCACCCTCGGCAGAATTCACATATGGAACTACTGGGTCGTCTACGGCCACTACGCGGGGAGAAACGCGTGCGTCACCAACATCCCGGCACTGCCGTCCAATCTGCAGCTGTTTCGCGAACTCGGCAGCGATTACTGCTTTTCGGAATGCGAATTTCCGGAAACGGCCAGTTTTCATGCGCTCAGAATCTATCTCGGCTATCAACTGCTCCGCGATCCGTACAGGCCCATGGAGCCGCTGCTGAAACGTTTCTTCCACGCCAGCTTCGGCCCCGCGGCATCTCCCATGCGGCAATTTTTCGACTACCAGACAAAAAGACAGACGGCAGAGATGAAAACCGACACTCAGGACGCGTCTCAACGGCCCTATCTTGATGCAAAATTCTTCCAGTTCGCGGAAAGGTGTTTTCTGGCGGCGGAAAAAGCCGCAGGAAACGATCAGAAGTACCTCGCCCGAATCAGGAGGGAACGTATCCCGGTGGACACAGCCAGGCTCTCCATGTACAATCTGCCCCCGGCCCCAGAAATCGCCGACCGACTGAAGAAAAA
>Ga0079305_1003600_pt1 | contig 10203 bp, 7 predicted proteins | sample LMS_cellobiose_e_FD_79183 | JGI IMG/M metagenome (GOLD analysis project Ga0079305, IMG submission 79183) | Rumen-fistulated moose microbial communities from Alaska, USA - LMS_cellobiose_enrichment | ecosystem: Host-associated > Mammals > Digestive system > Stomach > Rumen fluid ...
CTGCGGGACGTGCTGCCGGGCTGGGCCGTGATCCTGTGCATGGTGGCATCCAGCATCCTGGCCGGGGCGCTGTGGGGTGTGATCCCCGCCATCTTCAAGGCCAAATTCAACACCAATGAAACGCTTTTCACCCTGATGATGAACTATGTGGCGACCCAGCTGGTGGCCTATTTCATCATCATTTGGGAGATGCCCAAGGGCGCGGGCAAGATCGGCATCATCAACCAATCCACCCAGGTGGGCTGGCTGCCCACGGTGAGCAATAAATACCTGCTGAACATCCTGATCGTGGCCGTGATCTGCGTACTGATGTACATCTATCTGAACTACAGCAAGCACGGCTACGAGATCAGCGTGGTGGGCGAAAGCGAGCGCACAGCCAAATACGTGGGCATCAAGGTGGGCAAGGTCATCATCCGCACCATGATCCTCTCCGGCGCGCTGTGCGGCTTCACCGGCATGCTGCTGGTGGGCGGTGTGGATCATACCCTGACCACCACCATCACCGCCAGCCGCGGCTTCACCGCCGTAATGGTCTCCTGGCTGGCGAAATTCAACCCCATTTGGATGATCGGAACCAGCTTCCTGCTGGTGTTCCTGCAGCGCGGCGCGGTGGAGATTTCGACTCTGTACGGTCTGAACCAATCCTTCAGCGACATCCTGACGGGCATCATCCTGTTCTTCATCGTGGGCAGCGAATTCTTTATCAATTACCGCGTCAACTTCCGCCGTGCACAGAAGGAGGAAAACGCTCATGTTTGATTTTGTTTCCTTCATTCCCCGGGCGATCATGCAGGGCATGCCGCTGCTGTACGGCAGCACCGGCGAAACCCTGACGGAAAAGAGCGGCAACCTGAACCTGGGCATCCCCGGCATCATGTATGTGGGCGCCATCAGCGGCGTGGTGGGCGGATTATTCTATGAAGCCAGCCTCTCCTCTCCCGAGGCCATTCACGCCGTGCCCGCCATCCTGATCCCCCTGTGCTGCAGCCTGGTGGGCTCGCTGATCATGGGGCTGATCTACTGCTTCCTGACGGTGACGCTGCGGGCCAACCAAAACGTGACCGGCCTGGCGCTGACCACCTTCGGCGTGGGCATCGGCAACTTTCTGGGCGGCTCCCTGATCAAGCTGACGGGCAGCAGCATGCCCTACCTGGCTCTGTCCGCCAGCAGCGCTTATTTCCGCGTCCATCTGCCCCTGGCGGATAAAACCGGCTGGTTTGGCCAAATCTTCCTCTCCTACGGCTTCATGACCTATCTGGCCATCGCCATTGCCCTCATCAGCGCCTACGTGCTCAAGCGCACCCGGGTGGGCCTGCACCTGCGCTCCGTGGGCGAAAGCCCCGCCACCGCCGACGCTGCGGGCGTGAACGTGAACCGCTATAAATACGTGGCCACCTGCGTGGGCAGCATGATCGCCGGCCTGGGCGGCCTGTACTACGTGATGGATTACTCCAGCGGCATCTGGGCCAACAACGCCTTTGGCGACCGCGGCTGGCTGGCCATCGCCCTGGTGATCTTCACCATCTGGCGGCCCAACGTGAGCGTGCTGGCCTCCATCCTGTTCGGCGGCCTCTACATCCTGCACATGTACATTCCCACCGGCATGAACCTGGCCGTGAAGGAGCTGTACAAAATGGCCCCCTACGTGGTGACCATCATCGTGCTGATCTTCACCAGCATCCGCAACAAGCGGGAAAACCAGCCCCCGCAAAGCCTGGGCCTGGCGTATTTCAGGGAAGAGCGATAAGCGCAAAAAGCCCCCCTTCGGAGAGCAATGCCATTTGGATCATGGCATGAATCAAAGGACATAAGAGACTAACTGCCAGAAATGGCAGCCAGCTCTTTCTTTTAGAGCACAAACAGCGTTTAAGTGCATACGAATCGTACAAATGCTTGCATCTGCGGAAAAAGAGTGGAGTGCGTCTTGTTCCGGCAAAGAGAGTGGACTTTTCCCCGCTTACGTGATAAAATATCATTGTTGTTCCGGAAGCCATAATAAAGCATTTGGGAGTAGTGACTGATGATGTCCGGCCCGTTTTTATGCCCGGGTATTGGAATAAAACAGCAACCGGGCTTATACTGAAAGGAGGCAGCACAGCATGAGCATGAATCACGATTACCGCAGCATTCGGACAAGCACAAAATGGAAAAAGGCAGTAAAGACACCGCTGTTTTTATTGTTTCATGTAATGCTTGCTGCCGTAATAGGATTCCTGGCCTTATGGAGCGTTTATTCTCTGCCAACCGCATCAATCGACAAGAACGTGAAAGCATCATCTTCCGTGTTTTCCAATGAAGGCACTTTCCCGAATCTGTTTAAGTGGTGTACCAGCAAGTTGGATAACTTTACAGACGCCGTTATGCTGCTGGAAGCTTCAAACGATTATGAAGCGGATTCTATGCAAAAGGCCATGCTGAATTATCGAGGGAGCATTGATGATAAAACGCCTTGCGATACTTTGATTGCGCACTATGAAAATGGCGTTGAATTCACGGAACACGTTACATATCCCCGTTATTGGCACGGATATCTTATTTGGCTTAAACCCTTGCTGTTGGTTTTCAATTATAAAACAATTCGGGTTATCAATGGTATTTTACAAATCATTGTTGTCATTTGGATTTGCTTCAATCTTTGGGAAAAAGAAAATAGCAAGTTTATTTTGCCCATTGCGCTGACCTATGGGATGCTGATGCCTGTCGCTTTATCATATAGTTTGCAGTTTTCATCCTGTTTTTTTATCGTTGCTCTTTCCATCCTTTTGCTGCTGTATACAAGCAAAAACAAAGCGCATTATGTATTTCTTTACGCGGGCGTGTTAACAGCATATTTTGATCTTCTGACCTATCCGATCGCTGCGTTTGGGATTCCTGCCGTGATGTATTTGGCTCTTTATAATAAAGACGGCTTACAGAAGAAATTGGTCAAGCTCTTTGCCCTTGGCGCTTGCTGGGGCTTTGGCTATATTGGAATGTGGAGCCTGAAATGGCTTATCGGCGGGATAATAACCGGGGTCAATGTCCTTGAAGACGCGCAGGCTGCGATACGGTTCCGCATATCCCGTTCCTATAACGGGACAAGCTATTCATTATCCAGCTGCCTTCACACATGCTTCGCTTTGTTTACGAAAACGCCTTGCACCTATTTGGTATGCTTGTATTGCCTTTGGAAAGCTTTTGTGATTGGGAAGGATTGGAGGAAAAACCGCGCTGCCATAAAGGATTGCCTCAGCCTATGCCTGCCGTTTGTTTTGGTGGCTTTCCTGCCATTGGCATGGTACGCAGTCACCTTGAATCATTCAACAATACATGCTTTCTTTACGAATAAAGCCTTATCCGTTTCAGCGCTTGCCCTCATGATGCTGTTTGCCAACATCGCTTGCTTGAAGAAAAGCACATCGGCACGGAATGATATAGAAACCGCACGCACCCGAAGCCGGTAACAGGAACGACCGCAATAAACAAACGGGGCTTCATCTTGCAGCAAGCGGGAAACCCAGTTCCCCGCAAAGCCTGGGATTGGCATGTTTCAGAAAGAAAGGAACACAGCAAAACCCCCTTCGGAAAGCCGAAGGGGGATGCTTCTATGATCTTTTTACTTCGCGTGGGTCGCCTTGTTCAGCATATACAGCAGCACGTCGGTATCGCCGTTCAGGTCCTTGGCGATGCTGTATTCCACGCCGTACTCGAAGTGATTTTCAATTTCATCCACTTCCGCGCCGGTAATGCTTTCCGCATCAGCGAAGAAGGTGTAGAAGCGATAATCCTTCCAGTCCCACACTTCCTGATTGTAACGGTAATCCACCTTTACGCTGTCACCATTCACGGTGATGGTCAGCTTGCCGATGGGAATGTAACCGCCGGAAACCAGATCAATGGTCTGCACGCCATCCTTGCCGAGATCGACAGCGGTAATGGTGTACCATTTCTTGGTCAGCTCAGGCTTGAGATCGGCCAGCTTTTCGCCCGCAGTACGGATGTTGTTGTGCACATATCTCTCCGTCTTCACGGGAATCTCGCGCGTTTCCAGCACAAAGCCATCCTTGGTGCAGCGCAGCTCTTCCAGGCCAGGTTCGGTATAGGTGGCTTCCTTGACTGTAATCCACTTTCCTTCGTCATGGCCAGTAGCAGGGATTTCTTCGGCCTTCAGCAGCTCGCCGCATTTGGTGCAATGCAGTTCACGGGTGCCCGTCTCGGTGCAAGTGGCCGCTTTGGTGACCTTCCATTCGCCGTCATCGTGACCAGCAGCAGGAATCTCTTCCGTCTTCAGCACTTCGCTGCACACGGTGCAGCGCAGTTCCTTGCTGCCCGCCTCGGTGCAGGTGGCTTCCTTGATGACCTTCCATTCGCCGGCGTCGTGCTCATGCTGCGGCGGCACCAGGATCGGGATGGCTTCTTTTTCCACCTCGCCGCAGCGGCTGCAAACGCGCTCCTGTTCGCCCTCTTCCGCCGTCGTGGCTTCCTTGGTCACCTTCCACTCGCCAAAATCATGACCCAAAGCAGCAATCTCTTCCGTTTTGACTACTGCGCCGCAGTTATCGCAAATCTGCTGTTTTTCGCCCTTCTCCGTGCAGGTGGCTTCCTTGGTCACCTTTTCGGTGGTCTTTTCATGGATGCAGGGTTCTTCCCCTTTTTTCACAGTTACACTGTTTGGGGAAAGCGAAATTCTTACGCCATCAACAATGTTTCCATCATAATCACCTGCTTCCAAATCTTTAATTATGATGGAATAGGCCTTGCCCTCTTCAGCAGCGTTAGTAATTTCGAAGGTAACTGTTCCAATAGCCCCGGTGGCAAGCGGAGTTGACGATCCTTGGGAATAATTACCAAAATTCTGATTACTTGCACTCCATCCATTTGAGACGCTTGAACTAACGAATTTCACTGCGTTTTCATCATTGGAGCAGACGGAAAACTGAATCGAAGTAGCTGTACTATTTTCTGCCAATTCCAGTGATACTGTAAAAGTATCTCCTTTTCCATAATCGGCAACTGCAACATTCAGAATCCCGAAGAGAAGAGCCAGAGTCAGAAGAATGCATGCTGTTTTTTTCATGATGAATGCTCCTTTTCAGTTTATTAGTTTTTATTCTCAAGGGCTTTTCGCGCAGCAAGATTGGCATCAATCATGCTGATCTTTCCATCCCCATTGAGATCCCCGTTTGCCGCAGCTTTCAGATTAGGAAGCACACTTGCCCAATTATATGTGTCCCATGTTTTTCCAGCGATCAAGGCTGCTCGTGCAATCAGTTGTGCGTCGATCATCGTTACTTTATTATCGCCGTTTACATCTCCCAGCAAGCCCGATGAAACCTTTACTGTAACCTGCGTTGCTGAGACATAGAATACTGTTGCGTTTGCTGCAGCTTCTTCACAAGTAAAATGAAGGGTCAATTCCTTTTGTGATGGCGCTTTCATTTTGATCTGCATAAAGCTGCCATCACCGGTATAGACTTTCTCACTTCCAGACATCAGGCCAATGTCTATGCCATTGAACGCTTGGCCACCTGCGGCAATGCCAGTTGCTGTTATGCCATCATCCACAATGACAACACCCAAAGCCGTATAATTAGAAGATATTTGAATGGAATCGAAACCCGGATTATTCTTTATTCCCAGCGTCACCGTGAATGTTCCGTCCGCCTTCATTGGGGATGCTATAGCTGTCAACTGCCCGCCTGGTACCAAGTCGGTCATCTTCGTTAAATCCCCGCTGAACACATAAGTACCATTGCTCAGTTCAAACCAGGTATTGTCATGCTTATTTGTAACGCTGGCTACAACATTCACCAACGACCCCTTCTTATAGGAGCTGGCCAACGGGCTGACCTCATAAGGATACTCACGAGCTTCATCATCTTTATTAAATGAATAAGTTCCGGTCATTGCCTTGCGGTTTTTAATGGGGAAATCGGAAAGGTTCACTTTTTCAAGATCCCCGCTCCAAGCATAAGTCCCGATATCTGTTTTCATCCATGTATTACCGTGCTTATTATTAACCAATTCAACGACCTTGATCCAATCACCCTTTTTATACGACGTAATCAAGTTCCCAGCTTCATAAGGAATGTCACGTACTTCATCGTTTTTATTAAACGCATAATATGCATTTTCATTGGAAACATGGTAAACCGGATAACCATCACCATCAAAGGGGAGTTCAGGATCACCTGTAATGAAATCATTTGAAATAACCGTAAAGGTTCCTTTCGAATTTACGGCTATAATTTCATATGTATAATAACCATCTGTCAGCGTCCTGAATTTCATTGCTTTATCGATATCGCTATTGATACCAAATTTATAAGTTGTGGAATTCGGAGAGACAGAATAGGTAAATTCTTCTTTATTGGTTGCTCTGTTTATCACTCTTGCGGTGATTTTTGACATCGTGGTGGGGCTGGTGATGGTCGCGCCAACGCCAAAGCCTACACCTTTCTTCAATGTGCCGGTGGGAACCGCTGCACCACTGGCAACAGGGGAAGCCACATGGTCGATATTAACAAAGCCGCCTTCCTTCACCTCATACCAGGTATTGCCATACTTATTGACGTAGCTGGCAACAAGGGTCAGCCGCTCACTCCCTGATAACAGGCGTACACTCTCCGCTGCGGCAAACGGCTCCTTCTTAATATCTCGCTGTGTGCATATAACATCAATGGGATACAGATTTGCTACTTTTGTATATTCGCTTCCAAACATATACGGTGTATTGTTATTATTCGGCGCATGGAGCAGGAAAGTAAAGCTATAATTCTTCACAATCTTGTCGAATGTATTGTTCTTTTCATACCCACTGAAATAGCCGCGAACCTGAATAATATTTCCCCTGCTGCCCCAGCACTCAACCGTTTTGATAATGCCATTACTGTCAATAGAGTATACCATTGCGGAATGGCCTGTATTGTTATCACCAATACGGATTATATCACCCACACAAATTCCATGCTGTTTCACTTGATCAACTGATGTATACTTTGTCCAGGAAGAATACGGGTTCTTTTGTCCAAACAGCTTATAGCCTATAAACCCAGCAAAACCCCAGCATTGCCAACCGTTCTGCCACTCATAGCCAACCCAATCACCGCCCGTCTTATTGTCTGACGCGGTGTAGGCTGTTGCGCTGCCTGTTTTCTTGTTATACGTCCAATATTTGCCATTCTTATATCCATACTGCTTCAGAATGGCATCAATATCTGACGTACCGCTCGCCTTTGCTTCTTCGGGCAGCACAAAAAGCCCACCCAGCAGCACGGCAATCAGCATACAGGATATCACCCGTATCAATCGACTGTTCTTCATCTTTCTTCCTCCCTCTTCTCGGTTGTGTGAACCGCAGTAAACGAACATAGTAAATATGTTTACTTACTTCTTTGTCATTATAGTAAATATTTGTATTAATGTCAATAGAAATTTGTTGGTGCTTTTATAATTAAAATAATCAATTCGGAGGGAGGTAAAAAGTGGAGTACGCGTACATTAAGACCATGCGCGATCTGCGTGAAGATGCCGACATGACCCAACAGCAGGTTGCTGATTATCTTGGAACTTCTCAAACGATGTACGCCCGCTATGAGCGCGGAGCCAACGAGCTTCCCATTCACCATCTTTTACAGCTCTGCAAGCTTTACAACGTGACTTCCGATTATCTTTTGGGCTTGTCCCGCCAGCGTTTTCCATCCGGCAGAGGATAATCCTCCCAACCCTACAGCAAAAAAAGCGGCGGAATTTCCGTCGCTTTTTTGCTGATCTCAGCTTTTTCGCGGCCCCGCCGCATAGCTTTGGCCGCTGTTCACTGGGGGATGTTTATCTTATATAATTGTTCAGTGGGGAAAACAGCCGTCATACCTCTGTTTTCAGCCTCTTTTGCCCGCGAACAGCCGCGCGATCCTTCGCAGGCCCCGGGGCAGTTTCACGCAGATCACCCGCACCGCCATAGCGCACCTCCCTATTTTTGCAGCAGCAGCAAACCAATGAAGATCAGCGCCGCGCCGATCAGCGCCAGCCAGGCCCACAGGGGCACGCACAGCACGATCAGCAGCATCCCGGCGGCGATCAGCACGATGCCCACAACGCGGGCCAACCGGCTGCCCCGGGAGGGGTAGCTGGCTTCATAGACGCGGCTTTCCGGCTCGCAGCGCATCAGCGCCACCTCCTTGCACGATAGCCTATGCTCCAGTCTATGCGATTATGCCGGGATGCGATACAGGGCGCAGGCATTTTGCCAGGTGATTTCGGCCAGCTTCTCCGGGTCAATGCCATGGATCTCCGCCTGCTTTTCCAGCACGTAGCGCACATAGGTGGGCTCGTTGCGCCGCCCGCGCAGGGGCGCCGGGGTCAGATACGGGCTGTCGGTTTCGATCAGCAGCCGATCCAGCGGCACCGCCCGGCTGGCTTCCGCCGGGCCAGCAGCGTTTTTAAAGGTGATGGGCCCCGCAAAGGAGACGTAAAAGCCCATTTTCAGGTATTCCCGCACCATTTCCGCGCTGGCGGAGCAGCAATGAATCACCCCGGCGGGCAGGTTTTTGCCCCGGGCGCGCAGGATATCGAACATATCCCCGTGGGCGTCGCGGATGTGAAAGATCACCGGCATATCCGTCTCCAGCGCCAGATCCAGCTGCTGGTTCAGCACCTGCTTCTGCACCTCCCGGGGCGAAAGATCGTAATAGTAATCCAGCCCGATCTCTCCCAAGGCCACCACCCGGGGATGAGCCAGCAGGGCCTTTAATTGCTCCAGATAATCCGCCGGGGCGTCCTTGGCCTCGTGGGGATGCACCCCCGCAGCAGCGTAAATGAAATCGTGCTCCTCCGCCAGGGCCAGGCACCGGCGGGAGGAGGGCAGATCGCTGCCCACACAGCAGCAGCGCTCCACCCCGCTTTCGTACACCCGGGCAATGGTCTCCGCCCGATCCTCGTCAAAGCGCTCGTCGTCCAGGTGGCAGTGAGAGTCAAATAACCGCATTTTCTTTCCCTTTCAAAAGCGGGACGCCCGATGCAGGCGTCCCGCAGTTTTTTCTGATGAAATCAGCCCACTTCACTGCCGGGGGCAATATCGCCGTCCACGGTAAGCACCCGCAGGTATTCGCTGCCGTCTTCCTTTTCCTCCACGGCGGAAAGGATCATGCCGTTGCTCTCAATGCCCATCATTTTGCGGGGAGGCAGGTTGGCGATGATCACCAGGTTCCGGCCAGTCAGCTGCTCCGGCTCGTAGAACTTGTGGATGCCGCTGAGGATGGTGCGGCGCTCGCCGCCCAGATCCAGCTCAAACTTGAGCAGCTTTTCGGATTTCTTCACCGCCTCGCAGCTGAGCACCTTCGCCACCCGCAGCTTGCAGCGGAAAAACTCGTCAATGCTCACGCAGCCCTCGGGAATCTCGATCTTTTTGGCTTCCTTCTTTTCTTCCTTTTTTGGCGCGGGCTCGGGCTTCTTCTCTTCCTTCTTGGGAGCCAGGGCCTCCAGCTCTTTCTTCACGTCCAGGCGCGGGAACAGGGCATCGCCCTTGCACACCTTGATGCCCGCGGGCAGCTTGCCGAAGGAAAGGCTGTCCCAGGTTTTCAGCGTCTCGTCCCCCAGGCCCAGCTGCTCAAAGATGCGGGCGGGCGTATGGGGCATCACCGGGCCGATGAGCACCGCCACAAAGCGGATGCACTCCGCCAGCAGATACAGCACGTTGCCCAGGCGCGCCCGCTTTTCGGCATCGCGGCCCAGCACCCAGGGCTGGGTAGCGTCGATATACTTGTTGCACTCGCCGATGACCTTCCAGATTTCCACCAGCGCCTGGGAGAACTGCAGCTTGTTCATCTGTTCCTCCACCAGGGCGGGCAGCTGCGCGCAGTGGTCGCGGAGCGGCGTATCCAGCGTTTCGTCGATGGCGCCCTCGTCCCAGGCAGGCACGATGCCGTCAAAGTACTTTTCGATCATGGCCACGGTGCGGGAAACCAGGTTGCCCAGGTCGTTGGCCAGGTCGGCGTTGGCACGGGTGAGGAAGGATTCGTTGGTGTAGTTGCCGTCCGCGCCGAAGGGCATTTCACGCATCAGGTAATAGCGCAGGGTATCCACGCCGTAGCGCTCCACGATGGGGCCGGGATAGACCACGTTGCCCTTCGACTTGCTCATTTTGTCCGCGCCGAACAGCAGCCAGCCGTGGCCGAACACCTGCTTGGGCAGGGGCAGGCCCAGGGCGTGCAGCATGATGGGCCA
>Ga0079305_1003601_pt1 | contig 10197 bp, 7 predicted proteins | sample LMS_cellobiose_e_FD_79183 | JGI IMG/M metagenome (GOLD analysis project Ga0079305, IMG submission 79183) | Rumen-fistulated moose microbial communities from Alaska, USA - LMS_cellobiose_enrichment | ecosystem: Host-associated > Mammals > Digestive system > Stomach > Rumen fluid ...
GCCCGGCTCCACCTTCAAGCCGATCACCGTGGCGATGGCGCTGGAGGAGGGCGCTGTCACCGTGGACAGCAGCTTTTACTGCGGCGGCTTCATCCAGGTCCCCGGCGACGTCGGGGAGGCGGGACGTCACTGCTGGAAGACGGCCGGCCACGGGATGCAGACGCTGACGCAGTGCCTGCAGCACTCCTGCAACGTCGCGATGATCCAGATCGCCCAAAAGGTGGGGGCGGAGAAGTATTACGAATACGTCGACGCGTTCGGCTTCAACGACAAAACGGGCATCGAGCTGGCCGGCGAGGCCGGCAGCCTGTGGTGGGACAGCGAGCTGTTCTGCAATCCCTACAACCAGACGCAGCTTGCCGCCGCGTCCTTCGGCCAGACCTTCAATATCACGCCGCTGCAGCTGGTGCGCGCGATCTCCGCCGTGGTCAACGGCGGAAATCTGATGCGGCCGTATCTGGTCAAGGAGATCGTCAGCGCCGACGGCGTGACGATCTCCCGAAACGAGCCCACCGTGATCCGCCAGGTCATCAGCGAGGAGACCAGCGGCATCATGCGCAGCATGCTGGAGCAGGTGGTCTGCGATAAGGTGGAGGGCACCGGGAAAAACGCCTATGTCGCGGGCTACCGCGTCGGCGGCAAAACCGGGACCAGTACCGACACCGTGCAGGAGGCAAAGACCGGGCGGAAGGAATACATCGTCTCGTTCATCGGCGTCGCGCCGATGGACGATCCGCAGATCTGCATCCTGGTGCTGCTGGATGATCCCGACGAGGCCTGCGGCGTCTACGTTTCCGGCGGCAACATGGGCGCGCCCACGGTGGGGAACATGATGGCGGACATCCTGCCCTATCTCGGCGTGGAGGCCAACTACACCGACGAGGAGAAGGAATTCATGGACCGCAGCGTGCCCAACCTCGTGGGGCTCCCGCTGCAGGTCGCGCAGCAGCGGCTTGTGGAGCAGGGCCTGACCTACCGCGTCATCGGCGCCGGGGACCAGATCACGCTCCAGATGCCGGACGCCAACAGCGTCGTCGCCGCCCAGAGCCAGATCGTCCTGTTCGCGGACGGGACGCCCTCGGAGGATCTGGAGGAGGTCCCCAATCTGCTGGGGCTGTCCTATGACATCGCGCGGCAGCGGCTGGGTTACCAGGCGCTCTTCATCAACACGGACAGCCACTCGGTCTCCGATTCGCAGACGGTCGTCGTCGCGCGGCAGAGCGTGGAGCCCGGCGAAAAGGTGGAGCATGGGACCGTGATCCGCGTTTCACTCGCGGATACGGACACCAGCACGAACGGGCGCTACTGATTCCCGAAGCGGCGGCTTTGACGAGGCGGAGACCCGTCAAAACCGTTTGATTGCAGGGTTGAACTGACCTTGCTGTTCAGAAACGACAGAGGAGTGATTTCCTTGCTTTTGAAAGATATCCTGAAGGATATCCCGCTGCGCGGCATGACGGCCGATCCCGGGACCGAGATCGGCGGTGTCAGCTATGATTCCCGCAGCACATGCCCCGGCGACCTTTTCACCGCGATCACGGGCACGGTCAGCGACGGCCACCGCTTCATCCCGGCCGCCGCGGAGAAGGGCGCGTCGGTCGTCCTGTGCGAACGCGTCCCGGTGATCGACATCCCTTATGTGCTTGTGGAGGACGCCCGGTATGCGCTCGCGATCGCGTCGCGCAATTTCTTCGGCGATCCGGCGGGTAAAATGACGATGATCGGCGTCACGGGGACCAACGGAAAGACCACGACGACCTATCTCGTCAAGCACATCCTCGAGTCGCGGGGCGCGAAGGTCGGCCTCATCGGGACCAACTGCAACATGATCGGCGGCGAAGCGCTCCCCACGGAGCGGACGACGCCGGAGAGCTATGAGCTCCACAAGCTGTTCCGCGAGATGCTGGACGCGGGCTGCACCCATGTCGTGATGGAGGTCTCCTCTCACTCTCTGGTGCTGCGCCGCGTGGCGGGCATCCGCTTCGCCGTCGGCATTTTCACGAACCTGACGCAGGATCATCTGGATTTCCACAGGGATATGGACGATTACGCGGCGGCGAAAGCCCTGCTGTTCAAGATCAGCGGTCTTGCCGTGATCAACAGCGACGATTCTTACGCCGCATTTATGGCGGAGCGGGCGAAATGCCCGGTGTTCCGCTTCGCCGTGGACGACGCTTCGGCAGACCTGCGGGCGGAGCGGCTCCGGCTCGCGCCGGACGGCGTGGAGTTCACCGCCGCCGCGGCGGGGGAGTCGGCGCGGATCCGGCTCGGCATCCCCGGGCGCTTCTCCGTCTACAACGCCCTCGGCGTCCTCGCCGCCTGCACGGCGCTGGGCATCCCGCTTTCGGACTGCGCCGCGTCGCTGGCGACGGCAAAGGGCGTCAAGGGCCGGGTCGAGACCGTTCCGACCGACGGGGACTATACGATCCTGATCGATTATTCCCACACCCCGGACGCGCTGGAAAACGTGCTGAAGACCGTGCGGGAGACCGCCCGGGGCCGCGTGGTGGCCGTCTTCGGCTGCGGCGGGGACCGGGACCGGAAAAAGCGCCCCATTATGGGCCGCATCGGGACGGAGCTGGCCGATTTTTCGATCATCACCTCGGACAATCCGCGGACGGAGGACCCGGACGCGATCATCGCGGAGATCCTGACCGGCGTCAGCGCGCCGGCGGATCGATACGTCGCGATCACGGATCGCGTGAAGGCGATCGAATACGCGATCACGAACCACCGCCCCGGCGACGTCATCGTCCTCGCGGGCAAGGGGCACGAGACCTATCAGGAGATCAACCATGTGAAGCATCACATGGATGAGCGGGAAATCGTTGCGGAAATACTGGAGAGAAGGAAACAGATATGACGATACAGTTGATTGCCGCGTTTGTCATCGCGTTTCTGATCTCGGCGGGCTTCGGCGCATGGCTCGTCCCGTTTCTCCGGAAGATCAAGGCCGGCCAGTCCATCAAGGAGATCGGCCCGACCTGGCACCAGAGCAAGGCGGGGACCCCGACCATGGGCGGGATCATGTTCATTCTCGCCGCGACCGTGGTCTCCCTCACCGTGGGCTGGAAAGCGATGACGGAGGGGGATTACAGCCACGTTTTCGTGCTGATCTTTGCGCTGATCTACGGCGCGATCGGCTTCCTCGATGATTTCGAGAAGCTGAAGCACAAGCAGAACCTGGGCCTCACCGCGCGGCAGAAGTTCCTGCTGCAGCTGGTGGTGGCGATCGCGTTCATCTATCTCCTGCGCCGCTTCGGCCTGCTGCATATGAGCGCGAAGAAGGGAAGCATCGATCTCTATATCCCCTACTTCAACCGCAGCGTCGCGATCCCGGAATTCGTCTATGTGGTCTTTGCCGCGTTTGTGATCGTCGGGACGGTGAACGCCGTCAACATCACCGACGGCGTGGACGGCCTTGCGGCGGGGACGAGTCTACCGGTGTTCCTCTTCTACACGGCGCTCTGCTTCCTCTGGGGCCGGCGCTATCTGGGCCTCGGCATCTTCGCCGCGGGGATCACGGGCGGCCTTCTGGGCTTCCTGACTTACAACTTCAACCCGGCGAAGATCTTCATGGGTGACACCGGCAGCCTCTTCCTCGGCGGCGCCGTGGTGGCGATGGCCTTCGCCTACGACATGCCGCTGATCCTTATCACGCTGGGCATCGTTTTCCTGATCGAGACGCTTTCGGACATCATTCAGGTGATCTATTTCAAGCTGTCCCACGGGAAGCGCGTGTTCAAAATGGCGCCGTTCCATCATCATCTGGAGATGGGCGGCTGGACCGGGAAGAAGTGGAAGGAGAAGGAGCTCTTCGCGCTCTACACCCTCGTCTCCGCCCTGTTCGCCGTGCTCTCGTTTTTCGGCGTCAGCGGGCGTTTCTGAGCCAATGAGAAGAAAATCCTGAAACGGGAGGTATTGCGAATGGAATATTCCGAAAACCGCCTGGCGGACTACAGCGAGGACTCGTCCATCGGGCGCGGCAGCATCGACGTCCCGTTTCTTCTGCTGGTTCTGCTGCTTCTGACCATCGGCGTCGTGATGGTGCTCTCGGCCAGCTTCGCAAGAGCCTATTACAGCGCCGCCACGAAGCACAACGCGACGTATTACTTCACGCGCCAGCTCTTTTTCGCCGTCACCGGCGTCGCCATCATGCTTTTGGCGTCGCGCTTTCCGATCAACTTTTACCGCCGGTTTTCCGGCGTTCTGCTGCTGTTTTCCGTCGTGATGCTGCTGCTGGTGCTCGTCGGCGGCGAGCGGGTCAACGGCGCGCGCCGCTGGTTCAGCATCGGCTCCATCACGTTCCAGCCCTCGGAGATCGCAAAGATCGCGGTGATCCTCTTCGAGGCGCAGCTCATCTGCCGCTTCAAGGATAAGATGGGCACGTTCCGCTACGGCGTGCTGCCCTTCGCCGCGGTCGCCGTGCTCATCATCGGCCTGCTGGTCCTGGAGCCGCACCTTTCCGGATCCATCATCATCATCCTCGTCACCGCCGTCATGATGTTCATCGGCGGAACGAGGCTGTTCTGGTTCCTGCTGGGCGGCGGCGCCGTCGCCCTCGGCGGCGTGATCGCGATCAACGTGCTGGAATACTCCTCCGACCGCATCAGCGCCTGGCTGGATCCCTTCGCGGACACCTCCGACACCGGTTATCAGATCGTCCAGTCGCTCTATGCCATCGGCAGCGGGGGACTGAGCGGGCTGGGACTGGGGAACGGCCGCCAGAAATACCTGTATCTCCCGGAGGAACACAACGACTTCATCTTCTCCGTCGTCTGCGAGGAGCTGGGCTTCATCGGCGCGACGGTGATCCTGATCCTGTTCGCGCTGCTGATCGCCCGCGGCTTTTTCCTGGCCATGCACTGCAAGGATCGCTACAGCTTCCTTGTCTGCAGCGGCGTCACCGCGCTGCTGGCGATCCAGGTGATCCTGAACGTCGCCGTCGTTACGAATCTGGTCCCCTGCACCGGCATCTCGCTTCCGTTCTTTTCTTACGGCGGAACGGCGCTTTGGCTGCAGTTGGCCGAGATGGGGGTCATCCTCTCCATCTCCCGCGACGTGCCGGAGAAGAAATTCATAAAACCGCGCGGCGCGAGAGCGCGGGGCGATAAGGCGGGTGCCGGCGCATGAGGTTTCTCTTTACCTGCGGCGGGACCGCGGGCCACATCAATCCGGCCGTCGGCGTGGCGGGACGGCTGAAGGAGCTCCTTCCGGAGTCGGAGATCCTCTTTATCGGCGCGGCGGGCATGATGGAGACGGAGCTGGTCCCGCGGGAAGGGTATCCGATCCGAACGGTGGAGATCAGCAGTCTGAGCCGCTCCCTCTCTCTGAGCGGACTGAAGCACAATCTGCATACGGCGCGCTCTGTCGTGCAGAGCATCCGCGATGCGAAACGGATCATCCGGGAATTCGCGCCGGACGCCGTGATCGGCACGGGCGGCTATGTCTGCTATCCGGTCGTTGCCGCGGCGCACTCGCTCGGCATTCCCACGCTTCTGCATGAATCCAACGCCGTGCCGGGCCTGACGACAAAGCTGCTGGCCCGCAGGGCGGACTGCATCATGGTCGGATTTGAAAACGCCGCGCAGAACTATCCCGAGGGAACGAACGTCGTGTTCACGGGAACGCCGGTCCGCGCGGGCTTTGAGACGATCGGCAGGGAAGAGGCCCGCCGCCGTCTGGGGATCCCGGCGGATCAGAGGCTGCTGTTATCTGTCTGGGGCAGCCTGGGCAGCGACCATATGAACGGCATCATGGCGGACTTCGCGCCGCTGGCGGCGCGGCGGCGGGATTTCCTGCTGATCCACTCCGCCGGGAAGCGCGGTTACGGACCGCTGCGGGACGCGCTTGCCGCACGCGGCTGGGACACGATGGCCGAAAACGGCGTCGATCTCCGGGAATACATCTACGACATGCCGCTGGTGATGGCGGCCGCGGACCTTGTCATGTGCCGGAGCGGCGCCTCCACGCTGGGAGAGCTCGCCGCGCTGGGCAAGCCCGCGCTGCTGGTGCCCTCGCCGAACGTCACAAACCACCATCAGGAGAAAAATGCGCAGCTTCTGGCCGGCGCCGGCGCGGCGGAAGTGCTGCTGGAGGGCGAATTTGACGCGGAAACGCTCTATCGGACGGCGCTTTCCCTGCTGCGCGACGCGGATCGGCGGGCCGCAATGTCCGAACGGATGAAGCGCTGCGGCGTTCCCGACGCCACCGCGCGCATCGCCGATCAGATCCTCAGCTATGTGAAATAAAGGCATTTTGCATGATCCCTGCATAGGATGGCGGGAAAACGCTGTTTTGTGGGGGTAGTCTTATGCCGCTTTGGAAGATCAGAGGAGGAAACGAACTGGACGGGTGCCTTGCGGTGCAGGGGTCCAAAAACGCGGTGCTTCCGATCCTGGCCGCCTCGCTGCTGGGCGGCGGCGTGACCCGCCTTTCCGGCTGCCCGCGCCTGCGGGACGTGGACGCCTCGATGGAGATCCTCCGCCATCTCGGCTGCGCCGTGATGCAAAATCGAGGGGAAATCCTGGTAGACTCCGAAGCAATGTGCGAAAACCACATTCCCCACGCCCTGATGCTGAAAATGCGATCGTCCGTGATGTTTCTCGGCGCGATCCTCGCCCGCTGCGGCGAGGTGCGGCTCTCCGAGCCCGGCGGCTGCGAGCTTGGCAGCCGCCCGATCGACCTGCATCTGAAGGCGCTCGCCGACATGGGCGCGGAGGTGCGCCAGTCCGGCGGGGAGATCTGCTGCCGCGCCGCGCATCTGAAGGGCGCGCGCATCCATCTGGAATTCCCGAGCGTCGGCGCGACGGAAAACGTGATGCTCGCCGCCTGCGCGGCCGAAGGAGAGACGGTGCTGACCAACGCGGCCAGGGAACCGGAGATCGTGGATCTGCAGGACTTCCTGAACGCAAAGGGCGCTTCGGTCTGCGGCGCCGGCAGCCCGGAGATCCGCATCGGCGGCTTTCGGGCGCGGCCGTTTGCCGAGCATCCGGTCCTGCCGGACCGCATCGCGGCGGCGACGTATCTCTGCGCGGCGGCGGCAGCGGGCGGGGACGTCCGGCTGACGCAGGTCCGCCCGGCGCAGATCCGAGCGGTGGCCGACGCCCTGCGCGGGATGGGCTGCACCGTCGCGGCCGGGGAGACCGACGTCCGCCTCCGGCGCTCCGGCCCGCTCCATGCGGGTCCGCCGGTGGTCACAAAGCCCTATCCCGGCTTCCCGACGGACGCCCAGGCGCTCGTGATGGCGGCCTCGCTCCGCGCTGCGGGCACCAGCGTGTTTGTGGAAAACATCTTTGAAAGCCGCTTCCGCCATGTGCCGGAGCTTCGCCGGCTGGGCGCGGACATCCGTGTGGAGGGCCGCGTCGCGATGGTCAGCGGCGTGGAAACCCTGCTTGGCGCACCGCTCTGCGCGACGGATCTGCGCGGCGGCGCTGCGATGATCCTCGCGGGGCTCTCGGCAGAAGGCGAGACCACGGTATCCGACGGCGGCCACATCGAACGCGGCTATGACGATCTCGCAGGCTGTCTGCGCCGGCTCGGCGCCGACGTTATACGCTGCGGAAGCGACGGCCAGCCGGAATAAAGCGTCCGGCTTTGAAACAGACTATACAGAGTTGGGAGTGCTGCATGATGCCGCAGCAAAACAGAAGAAGAAAAAAGCGCAGCGCGCTGTTTGCGCCGCTGTCCTTTCTGATCATATGCACCGCTCTGGTGTTCGGAATGAGCGTGTTTTTCCGCGTCTCCGGGATCGAAGTGGAGGGCAACAGTCTCTATACGGGCGAGGAAATCATCGAGGCGTCCGGGATCGAGGAGGGCGACAACCTGTTCTTCATCAACCGCTTCACCGCCATCAGCCGGATCTTCTCCAAGCTCCCCTATGTGGAAAAGGCGGTGATCAACCGGAGCCTGCCGAACAAGCTCGTGATCGTCGTGACGGAGAGCCGGGCGATCGCCTGCGTCGCGGCGGAGGACGGCACCTGGGCCATCGACCGCGGCTGCAAGCTGCTCTCCAGGGTCACAGGGGACGAGCTGCGCGGCCTGATCCGCATCGAGGGCCTGACGCCCATTGCGCCGGAGGCCGGGCAGATCGTCGCGCCCGGCGAAGCGGAGAGCCCGAAGGTCGGCTATCTCGCGGAGATCCTGACGCAGATCGACGCGCTGGGCCTGCGGGAGCGGATCACTTATATCGACATTTCCGGAATTTCCAACCCCTCGTTCGACTATATCGGGCGTTTTACCGTCAAGCTGGGAGCGAACGAAAACACCGAATACAAGTTCCAGTGTCTGCTCAGCGCCGTGGACGCGCTCAGCGAGGGCGACCGGGGAACGCTGGATCTTTCCATCGACAAACGCGCGCATCTGACCTAAGACTGAGGGCGGGGCGTTCGGACAAGAAAAGTATTGAGCTGTTCAAAAAAATAGATTAGAATAAATTGATAAATTATAAAACATAAGCGGCGCAGCGCCGCAGCGATAAAAATGTTGGGAGGAAACTGATATGGCATTCGTTCCTGAAACCGGGCCTGAAAACGTCGTAACCATCAAGGTCGTGGGCGTCGGCGGCGCGGGCAACAACGTCGTCAACCGGATGGTCAACACCGGCACCAAGGGTGTGGAATTTATTGCGATCAATACGGACAAGCAGGCGCTGGCCGGCTCCAACGCGAATCAGAAGATCCAGATCGGCGAGAAGCTGACGCACGGGCAGGGAGCGGGTTCCGATCCCGAGATCGGCAAGCGCAGCGCGGAGGAGAACCGCAACAACATCGCCAAGTGCTTTGAGGACGCCGACATGGTTTTCATCACCGCCGGTATGGGCGGCGGAACTGGCACCGGCGCGGCGCCCACCATCGCGGACATCGCCAAGGAGGCCGGTGTGCTGACGGTCGGCGTTGTCACAAAGCCCTTCTCCTTTGAGGGCAAACGCCGTATGGAACAGGCCAAACACGGCATTGAGGAGCTTTTGGGCAAGGTCGACAGCCTTCTGATCATCCCCAACGACCGCCTGAAATACGCCACTGACCAAAAGGTCACTTTCGCCAATGCCTTTGAGATCGCTGACGATGTGCTGCGCCAGGCCGTCACCAGCATTTCCGACCTTATCAAGAATACCGGCTTTATCAATCTTGACTTTGCGGACGTCACCTGCATCATGAAGGATGCCGGATATGCCCATATGGGTGTCGGCACCGCCATCGGCAAAGGCAAGGCAGAGGAGGCCGCCAGGACGGCCATCGCCAGCCCTCTGATGGAAACCTCCATCAACGGCGCCCACGGCGTGCTGATCAACATCACGGGCTCTGCGGACATGGGCCTGGAGGACGTCGAGGCCGCCGCCAGCCTCGTGCAGGAGGCCGCGCACCCCGACGCAAACATCATCTTCGGCGCGACCTTTGACGACGCGATGGAGGATCAGATCCGCGTGACCGTCATCGCCACCGGCTTTGAAGAGAAAACGGAAGAAAAGGCGATCACCGTGGAAACAAAGCTTGCCGACGTTGAGCAGACCACGCAGGAGAACCTGTTTACCGCCGCCGCGGAGATGGCCGCTGAGGCAGCCGCGCCCGTCGCGCCTGCGGAGCAGCAGGCCGCCGCGGAGGAGGATCCCTTCGACAGCATCTTCCGCATTTTCAACAGCAAATAAGCCCCCGTACAAACGAGACGCAGACAGCCCCGTCCGAAAAGGACCCGGGGCTGTCTTTTTTGCGGCCGCCGGACGCGTCGGAACGCATTGCGGCGAATGAACTGCATAGAATAGCTGCGTGGGGGTGTGTCATGATTGCGTGTCGAATTTCTCAAGCGTCTGTGCGCGGACATCTGGGCGGTCTACATCGGCTGCCGGATCCCGGTCGCGGCGGCGGGGCTGGCGTTTTTCCTGACGCTGACGTTTTATCCGCTGCTCATCTGTCTGCAGGCTATGCTGGGAAGTCTGTTTCCCGGCTCGGAGCAGCTCCGGGGCCTCCTGTCCGTCCTGCTTCCGGCGGATACCGTGTCCACGATCCTGGACTATCTCCGCTATGCCGCGGCGAACCGCAGCGAGACGATGCTTGCGATGGCGCTTACCGTTGTCGCCTCATCCTCTGCCGCCGCCTTCCGGGTGGTGGATCGGGTGCTGGGCGAGATGCGCGGCGGCCGGCGCTTTCGCGGCGCTGCGGCGCTGGTGTTCAGCTTCTGCTTCTCCCTGCTGTTCCTCGC
>Ga0079305_1003602_pt1 | contig 10194 bp, 7 predicted proteins | sample LMS_cellobiose_e_FD_79183 | JGI IMG/M metagenome (GOLD analysis project Ga0079305, IMG submission 79183) | Rumen-fistulated moose microbial communities from Alaska, USA - LMS_cellobiose_enrichment | ecosystem: Host-associated > Mammals > Digestive system > Stomach > Rumen fluid ...
GGGCGATGACGCCGGCCGGCTTCTCGTGGCGGTATATCGAATAGACGTCCTCCAGCGTCAGCGGCTCGAAATAGAGCCTGTCGGACGTATCGTAGTCCGTGGAGACCGTCTCCGGATTGCAGTTGACGATTATCGTCTCGATGCCCATCGAGCGCAGCTCAAACGCCGCGTGCACGCAGCAGTAGTCGAATTCTATGCCCTGTCCTATCCTGTTCGGGCCGGAGCCGAGTATCATAACGCTGGGGCGATCCGAGACCACCGTCCGCGTCTCAGGGATGTGATAACTGGAGAAATAATAACAGGCATTCTCCACGCCGCTGACCGGCACAGCCTCCCACCCCTGGATGATGCCGAGAGCCTCGCGGCGCTCGCGCACCGCCGTCTCTGTGGTGTGGGTAAGCGCGGCGATATATTTGTCCGAGAAGCCGTCGAGCTTTGCCTGATGCAGCGCCTCATCGCTGACATCTCCCCTGGCAATGGCAGCTTCCTCGTCGGCTATCTCCTTCATCTGCTCGATGAACCAACGCTTGATCCTTGTCAGCTTCTGCAGCTCGTCGATATCTGCGCCCTTCTGCAGCGCGGCATACATGATGAACTGGCGGTGGCTCGTGGGCTGAGACAGCAGCGCCATCAGCTCGTCGAGGCTCTTATCAGTGAACTGGCTGAGTCCGAGGCCGTATCTGCCGCTCTCAAGGCTGCGTATCGCCTTTTGGAAGGCCTCCTTGTATGTCTTGCCGATGCTCATGACCTCGCCGACGGCTCTCATCTGCGTGCCGAGCTTGTCGACGGCGCCCTTGAACTTCTCAAACGCCCACTTTGCGAATTTTATGACCACATAATCGCCGGAGGGCTTGTATTTCTCGAGTGTTCCCTCTTTCCAGTATGGCAGCTCATCCAGAGTCAGTCCGCAGGCGAGCAGCGCCGAAACGTATGCGATCGGGAAGCCTGTGGCTTTAGAGGCAAGCGCCGAGGAACGCGAGGTGCGCGGATTGATCTCGATCACCACAATTCTGTCGGACACCGGATCGTGAGCGAACTGGACGTTCGTGCCGCCAATGACCTGTATGGCCTCGACGATCCTGAACGCCATATCCTTCAGCCTGTCCTGAACGTTCTGGGATATCGTGAGCATCGGTGCGGCACAGAAGGAATCGCCGGTGTGCACGCCCATCGGGTCGATGTTTTCGATGAAGCAGACGGTGACCATCTGATCCTTGCTGTCGCGGACGACCTCGACCTCCAGCTCTTCCCAACCGAGTACCGATTCCTCGACCAACACCTGGCCGATGATGCTCGCTGATATGCCCCTGGTGACGATCTCTCGCAGCTCCTTCTCGTTGTAAACGAATCCGCCGCCGGCGCCGCCCATCGTATAAGCGGGACGTATCACGACAGGATATCCGAGCCTTTCGGCGATAGCGATAGCCTCATCCACCGAATAGGCCGGCTCCGAACGGGCCATATCGATGTTAAGGCTGTTCATCATCTCTTTAAAAGCGATGCGATCCTCGCCGCGTTCTATCGCGTCCAGCTTGACGCCGATGACCTGCACGCCGTATTTGTCCAGTACTCCCGCCTTGCCGAGTTCCGAGCAAAGATTAAGCCCAGACTGTCCGCCGAGATTCGGCAGTATGGCATCCGGGCGTTCAGCAGCGATTATTTGTTCGAGACGCTCCACATTGAGCGGCTCGATATATGTGACATCCGCCATGTCGGGATCCGTCATAATCGTGGCCGGATTGGAATTGACCAGCACGATCTTATAACCGAGGCTGCGCAGCGCCTTGCACGCCTGTGTGCCGGAATAGTCGAATTCACAAGCCTGACCGATGATGATCGGACCGGAACCGATGATAAGGATCTTGTTGATATCCTCGCGTTTCGGCATTGTGATCTTCCTCCTGTCTGATTTGTATGAAAATGCATTTTTATCAAGATATGCTCTCAAATTTATAATATTATACATTATGTTGCGTATCTTTTCAAGACGCAATTCGTAAAATCAAAAAATTCATCGTTTAATACCGCCGCGGTTGACAGGCGCCCCAAAAAATCGTATAATTTTTATATCTGTGCAAGCTCGTCTACAGGAGGTAATAAAATTGGAACTTGACATCATCAGAGCGATACAGAGCATCCATTGCGGTTTTCTCGATCTTCTCTTCCAGGGGATAACGATCATGGCGGAGCAGTATTTCCTCATCGTTGTCATGCTGGCGGTATACTGGATCTTCGACAAGGACTGCGGTGAATACATGATATATTCGATGCTGACCGGCATGACCCTCAACAACGGCATAAAAAACATCTTCAAGCTGCCGCGTCCGATCGGTGAGGAAGGCGTGAGGACACTGCGTGCTGAGACAGCAACCGGCCACTCCTTCCCGAGCGGTCACTCCCAGACCTCGGCCTCAGCCTCATGGTCGCTTGCGATCTCGAAAAAGAAAAAATGGCTTTATATCGTCGCCGTCATATATCCCCTTCTCGTCGGCGTCTCCCGCCTTTATCTCGGCGTTCACTATCCGAAGGACGTCGTCGTCGGGCTGGCACTCGGTATCGGCGTCTCCTATCTCTGCTTCTGGCTCTACAAAAAGGTCAGGAATCGCGTTCTTCTCTATTTCCTCAGCTTTGCCGCGACGCTTCCTTTCTTGTTCGCCGGCGTCAGCAAGGATTTCGTCAAATCATCGGGAATGTATCTCGGCTTTGCGGTCGCGATGTTCATCGACAAAAAATTCCTGCATTATGAGTTTGACGTGCCCATGCCGAAAAGGATACTTCGCTTCGTTCTCGGGCTCGTCTTCACCGGCATCGTCTATCTGCCCATGAAGCTCCTCTTCCCGGATGAGTTCATTTTCGCCTTCCTGCGCTATTTCATCCTGATCGTCATGGTGCTCGGCGTATATCCGATCACCTTCAAGTGGATAAAATGACTGTTTAAGAGGTATACATATGAATGACGTCATGAACGGACTTTTCACCAGATTTCCTGAGCTGGAATACTGCCGCCCTGCCATAACAGCGGCCTCCGACACGCTCGAGATCTGCTTCCGCTCCGGCGGAAAAGTGCTGCTCTGCGGCAACGGCGGAAGCTGCGCCGATGCACAGCACATCGTCGGTGAGCTGCTGAAGGGGTTTCTCTCCTCCCGTCCGCTTTCCGATGATATCAAAGCCGAAATGAAGGACGCCTGCCCCGATATCGGCGATGCGCTGCTCAACAAGCTCCAGGGCGGACTCCCTGCCTTTGCTCTCTCCGATGCCTCCGCTCTCATCACCGCCTTCGCAAACGACGTTGACGCCGAGCTTGTCTACGCCCAGCAGGTCTTTGCGCTCGGCCGCAAAAACGATATTCTGATAGGCATATCCACCTCCGGAAACGCCTCCAACGTCTTTTATGCCGCAAAAACAGCAAAAGCCGTTGGAATGAAGGTGATAGGCCTCACCGGGATGACCGGCGGAAAGCTTGCGAAGGTCTCCGACATCGCAATCATAGCGCCTGCCGACGAAACCTATCGCATACAAGAATACCATCTCCCCATATATCATGCGCTCTGCGCCGAGATCGAAAACCGCATTTTCGGCTGAACTTTCCTCTCTCCTGCGCTGTCAATGACCCTCTGACAAATGACAGCGGTCAAATTTTAAAAAGAAAGGTCTATTCAAAGAATATGCACATCAAAAAGCACTCGATCCTGCGGAGTTTTGCGGCGTTGGCACTCGCGATGACCGTGGGATCGTTCTCCGCATGCGATATCATTTTTTCCGACTACACTTCCGACGGCTCTTCCCGCATCCCTGCGCCTGCTTCTTCTGAATCATATTTAACTTCATCTTCCGCGTCATCCTCAAGCGCTCCTTCTGAGATATCCGGAAACGACGTTTCCGATTCATCCTCTAGCGCTCTTTCTGAAACATCAGGAAACGACGTTTCCAGTTCACCCTCAAGCGAATCGTCCGAATTCTCCACATCTTCTGAATCTGAAAGCAATAAAAACGAAGACGGCGAAGCCCATCAATCCTCTGACTCTCCGGAGCAAAACTCTGCGGAGAGCTCCGACGACAAGTCCACTGCAGACGCCCCCTCCGACAGCTTCGAAAGCGAGCCTTCTGAAGAGAGCTCCTCCGAATCATCCGGCGATGAAGCTGACAGTAGCTCGGCTTCTTCCGAAGACGAGACCTCAATGCCGGATATCGAACGCATCATCTCCGGAATGACGCTTGAGGAAAAGGTCGGGCAGCTTTTTCTCATGCGCTGCCCCTATCCGGCGCAGGCCGCCGTCGAGCTGGTCTCAAATTATCATCCGGGCGGCATCGTGATGTTCGCACGCGATTTCAAGGATCAGACAAAGGAAAGCACACGCAAAAATATCTCAGCATTCCAATCCGCTTCGGATATCCCCCTCCTGATCGCCGTAGATGAGGAAGGCGGAACGGTGAACCGTGTCAGTCTCTATAAAGCAATGCGCGCGGTGCCCTTCTGGTCTCCCGCCGCTCTTTACGCTTCCGGCGGCTTTGATCTTGTCAGAAGCGACGCGATAGAAAAGGCCGAGCTGCTCTCGTCGCTCGGCATCAACGTCAATCTTGCACCTGTTTGCGATATTTCTCACAAGGGCAGCTATATGTATCCGCGCTCCTTTGGCCCGGACGCGGAGCTTGCGTCGGAGTTCGTCTCCATCGTCGTCAGCGCCTCCCAGCGCAGAGCGGTGGGCGCGGTGCTGAAGCATTTTCCTGGCTACGGCGACAACGTCAACACCCACACAGGCGTCGCAGTCGACGAGCGCAGTCTCGATGAATTCCGCTCGGTCGATCTGCTGCCGTTCAGAGCCGGGATCAAAGCTGGAGCCGGAGCGATACTGGTTTCACACAACATAGTGACCTGCATTGACTCCGAGCGTCCCGCCTCTCTTTCCCCCGCCATGCACGATTTCATGCGCGACGAGTTCGGATTTGCTGGAGTCATTGTCACCGACGACCTTTCGATGGACGCCGTCGTGCAGTTCACGGGCGGAGACCCGGCGCGGGCAGCGGTCAACGGCATCCTTGCCGGCAACGATCTTCTGTGCTGCACCGATTACGACAAACAGTATCCCGCGCTGCTCGAGGCTGTCAGAAAAGGCGAGGTTCCCGAATCACGCATCGACGAGTCGCTCAGACGCATACTCCTCTGGAAGCGCTCGCTCGGTCTTATCTGAAAAAACGAACGAAAACACGACCGACTGTTCAAATGAACAGCCGGTCGTTACGTTTTATCCGAGATCCGGTTCAGCGAGGAACTCCACCGCCGGAGCTTCATATCCGTCCGATTCAAACACAACTATCTCGTTTCTGCCTGTATGCAGCAGCGGCGCCGGGATATACAGCGTTTTCTGCGGCCCTGCCTCGTTCCAGTAACGCCCGATATTGAAGCCGTTGACCTTGACGAAACCCTTTTTGAAGCCGTCAAGACGAACGAAGGTGTCGGCCGGCTCGGCTTCTATCTCAAGCCATCCTCTGAGAAAGGCCGGTCTTCCGTCGCTGACTGTATCGCTCTCATATCGCAGCGCGGAGAGATCCTCCATCGGCAGACAGTAGTTGTCCCAGCCGAAGTGGAACTTCTGTCCGAGCCTTATCCCGCCGATGACGCCTTTTTTATCGAGCAGCTTTACACCGTAATTTATCCTGCCGCAGTTCTCCACAAGCAGGTCTATCCGCTTTTTCTCTCCCTGCTCCAGCTTCAGTTTTATCTCGTCCCGTCGTCCACTCCTCTCTCTTATCCCGGAAAATTCGCCGTTGATATAGACCAGAGCCCTGTCATGTACATGCTCAAGCTCCAGCGGCAGCTCCTCCGACCTGCCCTCCAGCACCGAGGAATACAGAATATAACCAAAGTCCTGCCCCAGCTCCTCCATGCTCTTCGGCGCGGCTGTGCGAACCGGAGAGGAGATGCGCTCGAGATTCGGGAAAAGCGGAGCTTTTTCCGTCAGCACAAGTCTTCCGTATGCCGCCTTCCTGCTGTTTTCTATCCCATCCAAAGACGGCGTGACGCCTGTATGCTCCGCGATGGCCTCGCGGACTTTATGATATGTTTCGGTCAGATCCCCCGCCTCGGAGAGCGGTGCACAGTAGTCATAGCTCGTGACGGTCGGGCGATATTTTCCGTCATGATTAGCGCCATTTGTGAAGCCAAAGTTCGTTCCGCCGTGGAACATATAGAAATTGAAGGACGCACCCAGCTTGAGCATACGCTTCATGGTATCCACGGTATCCTCCGCTCCCCTGACGTGATGCTCCTCTCCCCAGTGATCGAACCAGCCGCACCAGAACTCTCCGCACATCAGCGGCTGACCGGGTCGGAATTCTTCCAGCAGCTCAAACGCCTTTTCCGGGGCGCTGCCGAAATTCGCTACGGAGAGATACTGCGGCAGCGTGCCTCCTCCGAGCATCCACCAGCATGGCCCGTCGGATGTGAAAAGCTGACAATCAACTCCGCACTCGCGGTAGATATCCGCGACCGCGTTCAGGTATTCCTTGTCGTCGCCGTAGGAGCCATATTCGTTCTCTATCTGCACCATGATTATCCCGCCGCCGTTGGTGCAGAGGTGAGGACGAAGCCTTGAGAAAAGCTCCCGGTAGTATGGTCTGACCTTCTCAAGATAGCGCGGATCTCTGCAGCGCAGCGAAATATCCGGATATCTAAGCAACCACGACGGCAGCCCGCCGAAATCGAACTCTGAGCAGATATAAGGCCCCGGTCTGATGATAACGCGGAGACCAAGCTTCTCCGCTATACTCACATATTTGACGACGTCAAGCCGGCCCGAAAAATCGAACTCGCCCTCGCGGCGCTCATGCAGGTTCCACGGGATATATGTCTCGAGCGTGTTGAAGCCGCATGCCTTCAGCTTTTTCAGCCTGTCCTCCCAGTATTCCGGGACTATGCGCCAATAATGCATCGCGCCGGAAATGATCGTATATGGCTTTCCATCCAGCAAAAAGCTCTTTCCCTCAAAACCGAACGTGCTCATCTTGCAGTATACCTCATCTTTTCAGCATTCCCTTGTCTATCGCCTTTTCGATATATTCGCATATCACCGGCCAGACCTCCGGCATTGCCTTTTCCGCCGGCGCGATCCTTTTATATACCTTGTCGCTGGTCACGCCGCCGAGCCGCCATGTGTGCCCGTCTGTCAGATAGTTGTTCACGAGCGGCTGCAGTCGGTCTATCGCCGCCGCGTATCGAGAATCCGGAGTCTCCATCGCGTCGAATTCTTCCCACAGCGCACGGTATTCCCGCCCTTGCTCCTCCGGCAGCATCGCGAATATCCTGTCCGCCGCGTCAGCCTCCCGCTGCGCTTTGCTCTCGTTCCCCTTCGCGTCGTACGCAAAGGTGTCGCCGGCATATATCTCGACGATATCGTGCAGCAGCGCCATCTGTATCACCCGGGAAATATCTATATCCTCTGCGGCGTATTCTGAAAGCGTCATCGCCATCAGCGCCAGATGCCAGGAATGCTCCGCGTCGTTTTCGCGCCGGGAGCCGTCCGCGATCAGCGTCATGCGCAGGATATTCTTCATCCTGTCCGCTTCTATCAGAAACTTCATCTGGGATTCAAAACGTTCTCTGTCCATCACGATCTCCCGTATCATCCTTGCTGTGACTGCGCCGCATCGAGCATTTCTCCGGCAGTTTTCAGCATGCTGTCGCTTATCTTTTCGCCGCCGCCGATGCGGGCAAGCTCCGCGATCCGCTCAGCTCTGTCAAGCGGATATATTCCCGTGAAGGTGCGCCCGTCGGAAACCTCCTTTTTTATCAGCAGATGATTATCAGCGAACGCCGCCACCTGTGCAAGATGCGTCACGCAGATTATCTGCCTGCCGCCCGACGCCTGCTTGAGCTTTTTGCCGATCTTATACGCTGCGCGTCCGCTGACGCCGGTGTCTATCTCGTCGAATATCATCGTCTCGACCGCGCCCCTGCCGGATACGACGTTTTTGATGCTGAGCATGATTCGCGAGAGTTCTCCGCCGGAGGCTATCCGCGCGAGCGGCTTTGCAGGCTCACCCGGGTTGGCGGATATCATGAACTCTATCCTGTCGGCGCCGTTTTCGCCGAGTTCAGCCGCACGGCAGTCGGCGCTGAAGGTAACATTCGGCATGTCGAGGAAACGAAGCTCCTCCATCACCTGCGCCGAAAACTGCTTTGCAGCCTCCCTGCGCGCCAGTGAGAGAACGGCAGCCTTTTCCCTCGCCTCTTTCTCCAGCTTTTTGAGCTCGTTCCTCAGCCTCTCCAGCTTCTCATCGGAAAAGGATATGTCCTCAAGACGCTTCCTTGCGTCCTCGCCGAACTTCAGCACCTCCTCGACGCTGCCGCCGTATTTGCGCTTGAGCCGGTAAAGCACGTCGAGACGGCTCTCGATGCTGTCGAGCAGCATCGGATCGAACTCCACCTCGCCCGCGTAGCCTCTGATATCGTTGAACATCTCGTCGAGCTCATAATAGACGTCGTTTGCGCGCTGCGATGATTCGGCGAGCTCCGGATAGAACTCGGCCAACTGTTCGAGGGCGCGCCTGAAATCGTCGAGCAGCGCGAGGGCGCCGTCCTCAGCGCCGTCGTCTGCTCCGTTCATGTCATCCTCTATCTCTCCGAAGAGCTCCGCGAGCTTCTCGGAGTTTTTTATGAGCCTTCTCTTTTTGTCGAGTTCCTCTTCTTCGCCCGCTTCAAGCTCCGCCGAATCTATCTCATCGACCTGGAACTGCAGCACAGAGATGAGCTGTTCGCGCTCACGCTCATCCATAACCAGGCGGTCTATCTCCTTCTCGAGCTTTTTCATCCCGGAATAAGACGCCCTGTAATCGTCTATCAGCGCCCTGTCATCAGCAAAATCGTCCACAAAATCCATGTGGTTTTCCGGAGAGGTAAGCTCAACAGCGTCATGTTGACCATATATGTCGGCAAGGCCGCGCGTTGCGTCCCTGAGCACGGATACGGTGGCGGGCAGGCCGTTTATCCTGCATGAAGATTTGCCTTCTGCAGATATGCTGCGCATCACCAGCAGCTCCTCGCCCGGCTCCAGTTCATATCCGAGCTGTGAGAGCCGCTCGCGGTGCTTCTCGCTTATATCGCTGAAAACGGCGCTGATTACAGCCTTATCAGCGCCGGTGCGTATCGCATCCTTCGATATCCTTCCGCCTGTTATGGCGTTTATCGAGTTGATCAGTATGGATTTACCCGCGCCGGTCTCGCCGGTGAAAACGTTCAGACCGTTTCCCAGCTCGACAGTTACCTTTTCTATCACTGCCACGTTCTGGATGTAAAGCTGCACAAGCATCTTGCCACCTCCAATGCCGGATGTCAGAGATAAGTCTTCTTGATGTCCTCAACAAATTTTACGGCGTGATCCTCGTTGCGCAGGAGTATGAATATCGTGTCGTCGCCGGCGAGCGTGCCCACGACGTCTGCGGCGTAGATCTTGTCGATCGCGGCGCAGGCGGCGTTGGCCATCCCGTCGTAGCACTTGAGCACGACAATGTTCTGCGCATAGTCCGCCCCCTTGATCGACTGCCGCATTATCGACTGATATTTGCCCTTCATATCGGTGCGCTCCGTGCTTTCGGACACCGTATATCTGTATTTTCCGTCTGACGACAGCGTCTTGAGCAGCTGGAGTTCCTTTATATCGCGCGACACAGTAGCCTGCGTGACCTCGAATCCGCTCTGTTTCAGCCGGATCAGCAATTCGTCCTGAGTCGTTATCTGCTCTTCCGTGACAAGCTGGAGTATACGCTCATGTCGATTCGACTTCATCTCTACCGCACCCCTTAACAATATATCAGCAAATACATGTCTGAAGTCATATGCTTCCGACGAATTTATCCCCGAACACCTCATAGAACTCCCTGCCGTCAAGGTCGATCAGCTTCAGCTTCTTTTCCGAACGCCTTATAATCAGCTTGCTTCCAAGCTCAAGCGCGCCTACCGGAGTGCCGTCAACGGCGACAGAAAGGCTGCTCGAATGGTTCGTCCTTCTCGCGCAGACGCTGAACACCTTGTCCGGCGCGAAGACCATCGGCCGCGCAAACAACTCGTGTGGGCAGACAGGAGTCATTATCATTGCGTTCATATCCGGATCCGTGACCGGACCGCCCGCCGACATAGAATAAGCCGTTGAGCCGGTCGGAGTGGCAAAGATAAGCCCGTCTCCGCGATATATGCAGACC
>Ga0079305_1003603_pt1 | contig 10192 bp, 8 predicted proteins | sample LMS_cellobiose_e_FD_79183 | JGI IMG/M metagenome (GOLD analysis project Ga0079305, IMG submission 79183) | Rumen-fistulated moose microbial communities from Alaska, USA - LMS_cellobiose_enrichment | ecosystem: Host-associated > Mammals > Digestive system > Stomach > Rumen fluid ...
CCCGGCTTTTCTCCGTTCAGGACTTCGCCGATCTGGCCGAGGATGTGTTCCCTTTCCATATACCCGCCTTTGATCGCGAGCTCGCATTCTCCGGCGTTCACGCACTGATCGATATCGTCGGCGAACACTCTCGCGTCGGCAAGAATGCGCGGGTCGACCTCCTCCTTGCCGGGCATATCCGCCCCGATGCAGCTGAGATGCGTTCCCGGTCTTACCCATTCCCTCTTTATGATCGGAAAGGTGGCGCGGGTTATCGTAATTATAATGTCCGCGTGGCCGGTCGCTTCGGCGAGGTCTTTCGCGGGCTCGAACACCGCTCTCCCCTCTGGGATGCCGAACATTTCGCTGAGCTTCGAAGGAGCTTCTTCAGCGTAGGTCACGGCTCTCGAGGCGTCCATGGGCTCAGCGCAGATCACCCTTTTGATGTTCGGAAGAGCCGTGAGAGCCGCTCCGATCATGAACAGGGACTGTCTTCCGGTCCCAAGCACCATCAAAGTCTCCGACTCCGGTCTGGCGAGGGTCCGGGCGCCTACGGCCGCCGCCGCGCCGGTCCTCATGGACGTTATGAAGGAGGCGTCCATTATGCCCTTGGGAAGACCCGTCACTCCGTCCACGGCGAGGAGTATCCCGCTGAAAGGAGGCAGACCCTTCTTCTCGTTCTCCGGGAATGTCCCGAGGATCTTCGCTCCGTATACCTCGGATCCTTTGTCGTAGCCGGAACGGATATCCATCACCGCGCCTCTGTCGTCAAAATGGTGCGTCACGGTCGGCCAGACCACCGTCTCGCCTTTCGCTTTGGACCTGTAGACGCCTTCGACCGCATTGATGACGCCGGGAAGCCGGAGCTTCTTCTCGAGCTCCGCGCGGCTGAAATATAGCACTTTCATAATAACTCCTATCCGCGGGTCGTCCCGCTAACTATTCCATTATATATCTTTGACCGTGTTTTTCAATCAGCCCACGGATATGCGCAAAGGCCGTTCTACTGCTCATCTCTCTTAAGGAATGCGGTCAGGCAGTGTACGGAACCTCTTCCCTTGTTGAGTTCAGAGAGGTCAAGCACATCCACCTTGATGCCGTTCTTCTTAAGTGTGTCGGTCACCTCATAGGGCACCTGACAGGCGTGGATCTATCTGCTGATGAACCGGTCCAGATAACGATCACGTTCACGCGCTGAGTTCCGAGCTCTTTTCAGGCTCCAGCCTGTGCAGAAGGAAAAGGACTCCGGATATCACCACGAGAAGGATCCCTATAAAAATCCAGAAGCTGCTGTAGCCGAAGCCCAGCAGGATATAGCTGCTGATCAGGGGACCTATGAGCTTTCCGAGAGCCCTGGTAAAGCTGTAGAGGGATGCCACCCTTCCCCTGTGGGTCTCGGGAGAGATCTCGGCAAGATAGACTGTGGCCTGGTTGTTTACGAATATCTCCCCGGAGGTCCATACAGCCACGGCCACCAGAGCCAGGATCGGGTTTATGGGCAGGGCGTAGAGTCCGAAGCCCAGAGCGTAGAGCAGGCACCCTATCACAAGGTTGAAGAGGGGCCTGTGTTTTTTTATGAAGAGCATGAGCGTCGGAGTGAGAACTATCACCACCACGCCGTTCACCGACCATATGGCCGAGGTTATCTTGGATCCGATGTCCAGACCCATGGCTTCGGTAAACTGAAGGGGCAGGACATAGGAGGTCTCCATATAGCTCATGAATACGAAGAGCATGCACCCGATGAAGACCAGGACCCTGGGGTGGCGGAAGACCATTGCAAAGAGAGATTCCGCCTTTTTCCCGGAGCCCTCCTCTATGACAGGGTCTGTCCTGTGGCCGGTATACGTCTCTTTGATCAAAAAGACCATGATGAGCAGGGACAGGGTGTAGAAGCCCGCCACGCAGAAGAATGTCACCGGCATATGCCTGTAGAACAGGAGGCCCGCCATCAAAGGGCCTACGGCCGTCCCGATGTTGGAGAATATGTACATCAGAGAGAAGCATTCGTTTCTCTTGTCCTCCGGCGACAGATCCACCACCATGGCGGAGCAGATGGGGATCACGGCGCTGGTGATCAGGTTCGATATGAAGATCAGCACCAGGAGGATCCTGTGGGTGCAGACGAAGCCCGCCAGGATCATACAGGTGATCATGGCTATAGCGAAGCGGATATAAGTCTTCCGGCGTCCCCACTCGTCCGCCAGCTTTCCGCCAAGCAAGGCGCCTATCATATTGCCGATGCTGGTTATCGAGACTATATACGCCGCCTGGACAGCGTTGAACCCAAGCCGCTCAGTGCAGATGAGCGCGACAAAAGGAAACACAAAGCTCACCGCTATCTCGACGATGAGCTTTACTGCCGAAAGATAATACATCTGCCTTGGAAGGCCCTTATACTGGGAAAACATTTTCATGGAACACACTATAAAGCAAAAAAACTCTTTGCTCAACAACAAATGAGCAAAAAGTTTTTGGTATTTCGAAACAAGTTTCAGATGATCGTATCAGCGGCCGCCGTCCCCGCGCAGAGAAGACCGAGGAGCAGCGTCTCCTGACACATCTTATGGGAGTCCTTCTCCTGAAATCTCTCCTCGAGCGAATGGCATCTTGAGTCTATCTCGGGTCCCGCTCCGAGGCATACGGCAGGGAGCCCCGCCTCTATCGCGCGGCTGGCGTTGGTCGCCCCGCCCTTTTCGAGAGATGGCGCCGGAGCGCCGAGATATTTCGCGATCCCGTAGGCCGCCTCGACTATCGGAGCGTGCGGATCCTGGCTCCCGGCGGAGATGTCGATCAAAGGCTTCACCTCCGCGGTTATCGTATTCCTCCCCCATCGTTCCGTCTCTTCGCGGCAGGCGTCATCCACCGCCGCAAGGATGCGTTCTTTCAGCTTCATGAGCTCGCCCTGGTCGGTCGACCTGAAATTGAGAGTGATCACGGCGCGGTCCACGATCGCGTGTATCGACTCATACGATCCCGCGTAAGCCCCGGTCACCGCGACCGTGGTCCTGGGATCCTCCGGCACGACAAGATCGGTTATCTTCGCGATAGCTCTCCCCGCCGCCCCGAGGGGATTCGCGATCTTCCCGTAGGCTCCCGAAGCGTGGCCTCCTTCGCCGAGAAAACTTATCTCGTAGGTCTGGATCCCGGTAGCGTTGAAGACTATACCCTGATATCCCGATCCGTCCACCGAGATGCTCGCGCCGAGCTCCGGGTGGTTTTCCGTATAGAATCTCATTCCGCCCATCGCGCCGATGCCTTCCTCGCGGACAGTTCCGACGAAATGGATATCGCCCTTTGTCTCTATCCCCGCGGCGTTCATCGCTCTGATCACGGATATCAGGCAGGCGTCTCCTCTCGTATCGTCGGTGATGCCCGGGCAGAACACATAGCCGTTCTCACGCCTGATCTCGAGCCTTGTGTCGAGCGGGAAGACCGTATCGATATGCGCCTCGATCAAAACGTTCGTTCCGCCTCCGATCCCGCGTCTTATCCCGACCGCGTTCCCGATCCCGTCGATATGGCAGTCCGAGAGGCCCTCGGCCTCGAATATCGACACGAGGCGCTCGGCCTTCTCCCTCTCGTGGAAGGTCGGCGCAGGGATGAGCGTCAGCTCCATCTGCTTTTCGAGTATGTATTCCGCGTCATCCTCTATGAATTTAAGCGCTTCCCGCGTGGATCCCGCGGCCGTTAGCCCGGCGAGCGCTCTTGCGATCTTATTGGAAACCGTGTATTCCATATGTGCCCTCCCTTAAGATTCAGACTTCGCCGGAACGCATATACGGCATGAGTTCCTTTTCGAACTCCGTCCGGTGGTGCCCCGTATAGATCCCCGGGAGCCCTCCGGTATGTATGAATATCACGTTCGACCCCTTTGGTACCGCGCCGGTCCTTATGTCGTCCAGCAGGGCGCAGAAGGTCTTTCCGGTATAGCAGGGATCAAGGATGATCCCCTCGCGCCCGGCCAGATAATATATCGCTCTTCTCACAGTGTCGGAAGGCTTGTTGTAGCCTCCGTAGATGTGAGCGGTATCGATGTCGAATACCTTCGGATCGGGCTCCCGCACCTCCGCTCCGTAAAACGCGCAGATCCTCTTATAATAATCCGCGAGGGCCCGGCGCAGGCTATCCGCCTCCTTTCCCGCCGTTCCGTAAGGCAGGACGCTCACGCCCTTCAGACGGCGCTTCGATCCGGAATCCCTGAAACCTATAAGAAGGCCCATATAGGTCCCCATGCTGCCTATCGTGACGTAGACCGGCGCGTCTTTCAGGTCTGTCCCCTTCGCCTGCTTTTCTATCTCGTGCGCGCATTCCACATAGCCCAGCATTCCGATCTCGTTGGAGCCTCCCATCAGGATGTAGTAGACCTTCTCGCCCGCAGCGCTGTACTTTTTGATCAAAGCGTCCCTGCCCTTCGCGAGGTCGCGCGTAAAGTACACCGGGCAGCCCATCATCCCGTCGAGCAGGAGGTTCGCGCTGATCTCACCCGGATATTTATCCTGAGTTATTATCGCGCTTTTCAGGCTGAACTTCGCTGCGGCGGCCGCCGTCAGGCGGCCGTGGTTGGTCTGGGCGCCGCCCTCGGTGATGAGCATGGTAGCGCCTTTGTTCAGGGCGTCTCTGACCAGATATTCGAGCTTGCGCAGCTTGTTTCCTCCCGCAGCGAGAGGCGTAATGTCGTCGCGCTTTATATAGATGTTCACTCCGAGATCCCGCGAGACGTTCTCAAGTTTCTCCAGCGGGGTCGGGCCGTGAAGTATGTCGACTTTATCGTATCCGTAGAGCATGCCGCACCTCCTTATCATCCGATATTATTATATTATCAGATCCTCTCTTTTCATAGACTTATTCCGCTCGCCGTTTTCATTTCCCGGCGCCCTCGCATTTGACTTTAGGCGAACCGGCGTTATACTGGAACTGGCGTCTCTGATCGCCGAAATAAGCGGAGGAACGTAAAGGCCATGTTAAAGACCCCGAAAACCAAAGCAGGGATATTCCTGCAAAACGCGCTCATCATCCTGGTGTCCGCATTCTGCGGATCTTCGGTCCAGATCTTCGTGATGATACCGAACGGGATGTCTTCCGGAGGGATGGCGGGAATAGTCCGCATCATCACTCACTTCATTCCCGCTCTTCCGTATTCGCTTACCAGTTATATCGTCCAGATGGCGGTGCTGGTCATAGCCTTTTTCACCATGGGCTGGAAGGAAGTCCGTCGCATCATCGCGATGGTCTTCGCCTATCCGGTCATGCTGTTCATATTCGAGAAGACCGGTTACGTCTTCCTCGATTCCGCGGATCCCTTCCTCGCGGCGATAATAATCGGCATCTTTTACGGATTGGCGAGCGGTATCGGCTATCTCGGAGGCTACTCTTCAGGCGGCGTGGACACCCTCGCTCGCATAATCAAATACAAGCTCCTCAATCACGTTCCCGTCGGTAATATCTCGCTTGCCATCGACGCGGTGATCATCGGCATCTCCGCTTTCGTATTCAATACCAACGTCGCTATGTACGCTCTGGTCACCGCCTACGTCACGGCAAAGGTGGTATCTGCGGTGATGCTCGGAGCGAACGGAAGGTTCGTCCAGTTCGACATCATCTCTCACGAGCCCGAAAAGATCTCCGAATTCATCATGAAGGATATCGGGCGCGCCGCGACTTCCTATGTTTCCAGAGGCGAATACAGCCACGAGGAGCGCAGGATGGTATCGGTGATCTGCACTCCCCCGGAGAGCATAAAGATCAAAAAATTCATAGCGGAAGTCGATCCCGAAGCCTTCGCCACCATTCGCCCGATCACGACCGTCTGGGGAATGGACTCGAGCTTCAACGATATAACCGAGGTCGACAACAACTGATAATGACAGACAGCAAGTGACAGAAAACAAAAGAGCGGCTCGCGCCGCTCTTTTTGATCGTTTCTGATAAAGCGCCTCCGCTGCTCTCTACCACCCGCCGTAAGCGGTCCAGCCGCCGTCGACGTTGTAGGTGATGCCTGTGATGAAGCTTGCCTCGTCGGAAGCGAGGTAGGTCACCATGCTCGCTACTTCCTCGACCCGTCCGTATCTTCCGAGCGGGGTCCTGCGGCAGATCATCGAGTCGTCATAGCCGCCGACAGCGCCGTCGCCGATACCCATATCCGTCGCGATATATCCCGGAGCGACCGAGTTCACTCTTACTCCGGAGGATGCCCACTCTACGCCGAGGACCTTGGTGAGTCCGATCACCGCTGCCTTGGAGGACGTATACGCCGCCCTCTGCCCTACGGTCTCCTGGCCGAATACGGAGGAGATGTTGATGATCGATCCGCTCTTCTGTTCAAGCATGACCTTTCCGGCCTCCTGGCAGCAGAAGAAGACGCCGAAGAGGTTGGTATCCAGCACTCTTCTGTAGTCCGCCTCCTCCAGCTCTGTGGAAGGAGCTATCTTATTGATGCCGGCGTTGTTTACCATGACGTCGAGCCTGCCGTATTTGCTTACGACGTATTCGATCATCTTCCTGTCGGCTTCCTTGGAAGAGATGTCCGCGGTGTAATAGTCTACCTTGTCGTAGCCTTTCGCCTTGAGATCCTCGCAGGTCTTCACAGAGCGCTCCTCTGAGCGGGAGTTCACGACCACGATGGCGCCTTCCTTCAGAAAGCGTTCCGCTATCGCGAGGCCGATCCCTTTGCTTGAGCCGGTCACGATGCATACTTTGTTCTCTAACAACATAACTTGCCTCCTCCTGGATATATAACTGATCATTCACTCCGGTCCCCGGGATCCTTCCGGTAGTCGTGTTCGACCACGCCTAAGCCCGTGAGAGCCGAGATAACGTCCATCAAAAGCGTAAGCCACATTACGAGATAGAACGGAGCAAAGGCCGCGGTGCTGAGCCCGAAGGCCTGCTGCGCGCAGATCCCGTCCGGATCCCATGGGACTATCGGGCAGGAAACGAGAGCCCCGTCGGCGATGGATCGGGCCATAACGGCCTTATCGACCCCCTGTTCCTCGTATTTCTTCTCAAAAACATTAGCTGCCAGAAGCGCCGCCGGTATGACCTGAGCCGTGGCGTAATGTCCGGCAAATGACATGCCGACCGTGGAGATGATGAGAGACTTTCGGTTCGACACGAGCCGGTCGAGCTTCCCGACGATCACTTCCATGATCCCTATACGTCCGATCACGCCGCCCATGCACATGGCCAGCATGATGCAGATTATTATATACGCCATGGAGAGCATTCCTCCCCTGTTCGCCATCGTGACGACGAACTCCATGGTGGAGTCGGTACGGTATCCATTCACCATTACCGCCATCGCGTCATGGATGCTCATGCCCTGATAAGCCACCGATATTACAGCTGCCGTCAGAGCTCCGAGGGCAATGGCCGGAAGCGACGGAAGTTTCAGCAGCATCAGGCCCACCATCACGAGGAGAGGTAGGAGACATATGGGCGATAGTCTGAAGGCCTCACCCAGACCTCCTGTGATCTCCGCGATCGCCCCCCTGTCCATTCCCGACCCGGCGTATCTCAGGCCCATCAGGAAGAAAATGACTATAGATCCGACGGTCGCGGGTATGGTGGTGTAAAGAGCGTTCTTCAGGTATTTGTTGAGCTCCACGTGGGATACAGCTGAATCGAAGGCCGCGAATGAGGATACCGGGGAGTTCTTGTCTCCGAAATACGCTCCGCAGAGCACGGCTCCGGCCGTGATCCCGCCCGGCACTCCAAGGCCCTCGGCTATCCCCATAAAAGCCACGCCGATCGTGAACATGGACGATATGGCGGATCCAGTGCTCGAAGATATGATCGCTCCGAACACGACGGCAAGGGGCAGGAATATCGAAGGCCTTATGGATCTCAAACCCAGGTCTATCATATAGGGTATGGTCCCCGCGGCCATCATGGCTCCGACGAGCGCGCCTACCAGGGTCAGCATCACCAGGATCTGTCCTGAGCTGGACATGGCCTTCAGCATGCTCCTCTGGAGCTCCGCGTAGGGCATTCCCTTTATCACACCGAAAACGGTGAACACTATGGTTGAAAGCAGTATAACTATCGGGGTATCGATCCCGAAGACCAGGATCCCCCCTACAAGTATAACGATGCAGGTCAGGAGTATAGCAAGCGACTCGCCGAATCCCGGCTTTTTCTCCTGACGTCCGGTACTATTCATTATCTGGTAATAACCTCCTTATCAGCCCGGTGGCCACAGGAGCGGACGGTTTCCGAGAACGTGGAAGTGCAGATGCTTCACCGTCTGGAAGGCGTTTTCGCCGTTGTTGCTGACGACTCTGAACCCGTTCTCGATGCCGGCCATCTTCGCGATCTCGCCTATCTTGCACATGATATATCCGAGGAGCTCAGCGTCCTCCGGAGTCACAGCGTCCAGGGACTCTATGTGCTTCTTGGGTATGACGAGGAAGTGCACGGGCGCCTGGGGCTCCAGATCGTAGAAAGCAATGAGCTTGTCGTCCTCATAGACCACGTTTGACGGGATCTCATGATCAGCTATCGCGCAAAAAATGCAGTCTGCCATTGGGTCATCCTCCTTTCCCTAAAGGATATTAACATATTCCGGCAACGCCGTCCATAAACGGCCCGCCCAGTCTGACGTCCACGAACTCCCCTGTCGGATCGTGATCAAAGCCTCCGGCAGGGATATAGGTCATCAGATAATTGTCGCTGTAGCCTTCATAGTATTCGCCGTTCGCCGACAGCCGCTCCGGAAGGACGGTCTGACTTACGCCCCTCAGGCTTTCGGCAAAGGCTTTCGCCGCTTCATCGGCGATCAAAGAGGTGCGCCTCGCCCTCTCCTCCTTTACCTTCTGCGGGAGCTGATCGGGCATGGCAGCCGCCTTCGTTCCGTCGCGCCTGGAATAAGGGAAGACGTGGACCCTGGCGAAAGCGGCTTCTCTTATCAGGTCGAGGGTGTCCTCGACGTCCTTCTCGGTCTCTCCGGGGAAACCGCAGATGATATCCGTGGTTATCCCGAAATTCGGGTCCCTCTTCCTTATAAGATCTACGATCTCAAGGTATTCGGATCGGGTATAGCCGCGGTTCATCGCCCTTAGCACCGCGTCCGAGCCGCTCTGGATCGAAAGGTGAAGGTGGTGGCAGAGCCTCTCGTGATCGAGGACCCTGGATACCTGCTCAGGCGATACCACCGTGGGTTCCAGCGAGGAAAGCCTTATCCGGAAGTCTCCCGGCAGGCGGTCTATCCGGTCAAGAAGGCCGGGGAGCCCTTCCCCGCCTCCGTAGAGGGCGGTGTTTATCCCGGTCAGTACCAGTTCCCTGAATCCGCGTTCTAGGAGCGACCTCACCTCCGCGATCACCTCTTCCTCGTCCCGGCTCCTGACTCTGCCGCGCGCAAAGGGTATCAGACAGTAGCTGCAGAAGCGGTCGCATCCCTCCTGGATCTTGATGAACGCTCTGCTCCTCCCCTCCATCGCCGTGATGATACCGTCCGAGCGGTATTCGGTCAGCTCGGAATACGGAAGGACCATGGAGACCGCGCGTCCGCCCGGAGCCTCCGGGTCAGATTCATACGCATCTCCCCGGGCCTCCTCTCTCATGGCGAGCAGCTCCTCGACCTTGCTGAAGAGCTCCTGCTTCTCATTTGTCCCGATGACGAGGTCGACGCCCGGGATGGACGCGGCTTCTTCCGGACTCGTCTGCACATAGCAGCCGCAGGCGCAGACGAGAGCGTCCGGGTTCCTTTTGACCGCGCGCCTGATGAACTGCCTCGACTTCCTGTCTGCGAGATTGGTGACCGTGCAGGTGTTTATAACGTAAACGTCGGCGGTCTCCTCCTCCGGGACCACCTCGTAACCTCCGGTCAGGAACCGCTCCTTCAGAGCCTCAGTCTCATATTGATTCACCTTGCATCCAAGGGTGTGAAAAGCTACTTTTCTCATGCTCTTAATTTATACTTTGCTGGCATTTTTTGCAAGCGCCGCGGGCCGCCCCGATGCCGCGGCGCAGAAATTTTTTCAAAAAATGTTGACCTTTGGATTAAATTGTGTATAATCGAATTGTGAACAATTTAATTCAGCTGACAAACCAAAAGGAGATATCGAAATGGCAAACGTATATGATTTCACAGTAAAGGATACCAAAGGCAGCGACGTGAGCCTCAGAGATTATGAGGGCAAGGTCCTTTTGATCGTAAATACCGCTACGGGCTGCGGATTCACCCCCCAGTACGAAGACCTCGAGAGATTCTACA
>Ga0079305_1003604_pt1 | contig 10189 bp, 10 predicted proteins | sample LMS_cellobiose_e_FD_79183 | JGI IMG/M metagenome (GOLD analysis project Ga0079305, IMG submission 79183) | Rumen-fistulated moose microbial communities from Alaska, USA - LMS_cellobiose_enrichment | ecosystem: Host-associated > Mammals > Digestive system > Stomach > Rumen fluid ...
CTGGGCAACCCCAACTCCGACATCCCCGACATCGACGCCATCGCGGCCATCGCCCATAAGCACGACATCCCGCTCGCCATCGACAATACCTTCGGCACGCCCTACCTGATCCGCCCCATCGAGCACGGCGCGGACATCGTGCTGCACTCCGCCACCAAGTTCCTCGGCGGCCACGGCACCACCCTGGGCGGCATCGTGGTGGACGCCGGCAGCTTTGACTGGAAGGCCAGCGGCAAATACGCCCCCATCGCGGAAGCAAACCCCAGCTACCACGGCATCTCCTTTGTGGACGCGGCGGGTCCGGCGGCCTTCATCACCTATCTGCGGGCGATCCTCCTGCGCGACACGGGCGCGGCGATCTCTCCCTTCAACGCCTTCCTGCTGCTGCAGGGGGTGGAGACCCTGTCCCTGCGCCTGGACCGCCACGCGGAGAACACCAAAAAGGTGGTGGAGTTTCTCGCCAATCACCCGCAGGTGGAAAAGGTCAATCACCCCTCGCTGCCGGAGCATCCGGACCATGCGCTGTTTGAAAAGTACTTCCCCAACGGCGGCGCGTCCATCTTCACCTTTGACATCAAGGGCGGCGTGAAGGAGGCCCACGCCTTCATCGACGCGCTGGAGATCTTCTCGCTGCTGGCAAACGTGGCGGACGTGAAGAGTCTGGTGATCCACCCGGCGACCACCACACACTCCCAGCTGTCGGCCGAGGAGCTGGAAGCCGCAGATATCCATCCCAACACCATCCGCCTGTCCATCGGCACCGAGCACATCGACGACATCCTCGCCGATCTGGAAAAGGGCTTCGCCGCCGCGCAGTGAGCGTTGGCAGGCGCGCCGCGCCCGGCATAGAATAGTCCCGTCACACAATCACAAAGAAAGCAAGGTGTTTTTATGTTCCTTCCGACCAAGCGATGTAGATCCTGAAGGGGCCCTGCAGGAGCAAGTCAAAAAATCAAATCATTTATCAGGAGGACGTAAAAATGTCTGTTATCTTCACTTCCGCCGATCAGCTGATCGGCAAGACCCCGCTGCTTGAGCTGACGCACATCGAAAAGGAAGAGGGCCTGGAGGCCACGCTTCTGGCAAAGCTGGAGTACTTCAACCCCGCCGGCTCCGTCAAGGACCGCATCGCCAGGGCCATGATCGACGACGCCGAGGCGAAGGGCCTTCTGAAGGAGGGCTCCGTCATCATCGAGCCGACCTCCGGCAACACCGGCATCGGCCTCGCCTCCGTGGCGGCGGCCCGCGGCTACCGGATCATCATCGTCATGCCGGAGACCATGAGTGTCGAGCGCCGCCAGCTGATGAAGGCCTACGGCGCGGAGCTGGTGCTCACCGAGGGCGCCAAGGGCATGAAGGGAGCCATCGCCAAGGCGGATGAGCTGGCCAAGGAGATCCCGAACGCATTTATTCCCGGACAGTTCGTAAACCCCGCAAACCCCGCCGTCCACAAGGCCACCACCGGCCCGGAGATCTGGGCGGACACCGACGGCAAGGTCGACATCTTTGTCGCGGGCGTCGGCACCGGCGGCACGATCACCGGTGTGGGCGAGTACCTCAAGGAGCAAAACCCCGAAGTTCAGATCATGGCGGTGGAGCCCGCCTCCTCGCCGGTGCTGAGCAAGGGCACCGCGGGCGCGCACAAGATCCAGGGCATCGGCGCGGGCTTCGTGCCGGAGGTGCTGGATACCGGGATCTACGACGAGGTCATCGCCGTGGAAAACGAGGACGCCTTTGCCGCGGGCCGAAGGGTCGGCCGCGCGGAGGGCGTGCTGGTGGGCATCTCCTCCGGCGCCGCGGTCTGGGCCGCCATCCAGCTGGCAAGGCGTCCGGAAAACAAGGGCAAGACCATCGTGGCCCTGCTGCCCGACACCGGCGACCGCTATCTGTCCACACCCCTGTTCGCGGAGTGATCCATGGAGAAGCTGCCTTCACTGACGATCGCGCGCACGGCGCGCGCGCTGGAAGAGCTCGACGGCGCGGGAAAAACGGAGAGGACGGAGTTTCTCGGCTTTCGCCGGGAGGCGGAGCGGCTCACAGAGCTGCTGATCGACGCGATGTTTCCCCGGCACGCCTCCCGCCCGATCGGGCGGGAGAGCGCGCTGGAGCAGGCCGCGGCGCTGCTCGGGCGCTGTCTTGAGACGGCCCTGCCCGACGCTTCGCGGCGGGAGGAGGTCATCCTCGCGCTGCTGGACGCGCTGCCGGAGATCCGCAGACAGCTGCAGACCGATCTGGAGGCCGCCTACCGGGGCGACCCCGCCGCCCGCAGCCATGACGAGGTCATTCTCTGCTACCCCGCCTTTACCGCGATCAGCGCCTACCGTCTGGCGCACGTGCTGTACCGGGAGAGGGTGCCGCTGCTGCCGCGCGCCATGACGGAGTACGCGCACCGCCTCACGGGCATCGACATCCATCCGGGCGCCGAGATCGGCGACGCGTTTTTCATCGACCACGGCACGGGCGTCGTCATCGGCGAGACGACGACCATTGGGAATAACGTCAAGCTCTATCAGCATGTGACCCTCGGCGCCAAGAGCTTCGACGTGGAGGACGACGGCACGCTCGTCAAGGGGATCAAGCGGCATCCCGACGTCGGGGACCGGGTCGTGATCTATTCGGGAGCCACCATCCTCGGCGGAAGGACGCAGATCGGCAGCGACTGCATCATCGGCGGGAGCGTCTGGCTCACCCATTCCGTCGAGGCGGGAAAGATGGTGCTGGCCCGGGCCGCGGAGGCGAACCATCCGCTCACGAGAGACATCACGGGCGAGTCCTATCTCGACAGCGCCATGCTGTAAGACGAAAAAAACCACAGGAATTTCTCCTGTGGCTTTTTCATATGCGCATTCAGAGGAGGCCGCGCAGACCGTCCGGCTCCTCGCGCACAAGATCCTGCACGGTGAAGCCGCCGAGGTAGTCGCGCACGAGCCTGTCCAGGCCCTTCCAGAGCGGCAGCGTGCGGCAGTCCGCCGCGCGGGAGCAGGGCTTCGCGCCCTCCGTCAGGCAGGCCACCGGGGCGAGCGAACCCTCCATGCGCGTGAGGACCTCCAGCACGCGGATCTGATCCGGCTCCCGGCCCAGCCGGTAGCCGCCGCCCTTGCCGCGCAGGCCCTCCAGAAGCCCGGCTGCGACCAGATCCTTCGCGATGCTCTCCAGATATTTTTCGGAGATCTCCTGCCGCCCGGCCAGCGCCTTCAAGGTCACACAGCCCGCGCCCTGATGCTCCGCCAGATCGACCAGGATCCGCAGCGCGTAGCGGCCCCGGGTGGAAATCATCATGCGGCCTTCCCTCCGTTCTCCCGGCGTTTTCTGTAAACGTATTATACTGCGCGGCGGACGGGTTTTCAACGGGTTTTTCCCCGAGGGCCCGCGCGCGGACGTTGAAATGCGCGCGCATCCATGCTATCATACAACACAGAATGTTCAGACACGGAAAAAGCGCGGCCCGGCAGCCTGCGGGCCCCGGCTTTTCCGGCACAGGGGGGATTTTTTTGCAGTTCAACGTCAACAGCCCGATCCTCTATCTGCTCGCGCTCGTCATCGTCCTGGTCGTCCTGGCCCAGTCGCTGTACTTTCTGCGCAAGGCCTGGCGGCGCGGCAGGGAGATCGGCATGCCGATGGACAAGCTCAAGCGCATCGTCATCGGCACCGCGGTCTTTACGATCGCCCCGGCGCTGGCCATCGTCATCAGTGTCATCAGCCTGTCGAAAAAGCTCGGCATCCCGCTGCCCTGGATGCGCCTGAGCGTCGTCGGCGCCATCACCTACGAGACGCCCGCCGCCGCCAACGCCCTGAGCGCCATGGGTCTCGAGTGGGCCAAGGTCACGGCCCTCACGGCCACGCAGTACGTCACCGTCGCGGCGGTCATGACCATGGGCATCATGGTGGGCATCTGGCTTGTGCCGGTGGTCGGAAAGAAGCTCATCGGCGGCATGATCAACCTCGAAAAGCGCGACAAGAAATGGGGCGAGATCTTCTCGGCCTCCATGTTCCTCGGCATGATCTCGGCCTTCCTCGGCTATGTGTTCTCGGACTTCGCGGCCGTGTTCAAGGGGGAGCTCGCCGGGCTCGTCCCACCGCTGGTGATGCTGGTGTCGGCGCTGATGATGGGCCTGTGCGCCCTCGCGCTCAAGAAGCTCAACTGGCGCTGGATGAACGACTACGCGCTGCCGATCAGCCTTCTCGTCGGCATGGCGAGCGCCATCCCCATCACGGCCTGGCTGGGCTGAAAGGAGATGCGGACAATGAAAAAAGAACTCTCCTACATCGACTCCGTCCACAGAGACGGACGCATCTGGAACCTCTCGGTGATGGTGATCCTGCTGCTGTTCCCGGTCGCGGTCGGCCTGATCTTCCGCGCCGGCGTGGACTGGCGCGGCTTCGCCTTCGGCATGCTCGCCACCGCCCCGATGTACTGGGCGGTCGGCATCATTGAGACCTTCACCTTCGTGCCCATGCTGGGCGCGGGCGGCTCCTACCTCGCCTTCGTCACCGGCAACATCACCAACCTCAAGGCCCCCGCCGCCCTCAACGCCCTCGAGCTGGTGAACGCCGACATCAAGACCGAGGAGGGCGAGATCGTCTCGACCATCGCCATCGCGGTCTCGAGCATCGTGACCACCCTCATCATCGTGCTCGGCGTCGTCCTCATCACGCCGCTCACGCCGATTCTCAACTCCCCGGCGCTCGCCCCGGCCTTCGACCAGATCCTGCCCGCGCTCTTCGGCGGCCTCGGCGCGGTCTACATCTCGCGCAACTGGAAGATCGCCATCGCGCCGGTGCTGCTGATGCTGATCCTCTTCATCGCGATCCCCGCGCTCGGCTCCGTGGTGAGCATCATGGTGCCGGTGGGCGTGCTGTTCACGCTCGCGGTTTCGCGCATCCTGTACAAAAAAGGTCTGCTCTGAGGAGGGGTTCCCCATGGTCGTACTCTACATTCTTCTGGTGCTGCTCGCGGTCATTGTCGCGCGCACGCTGATGTTCACCCCGAAGGCGCAGGAAAGGCGGGACTTCGAGGAGATCGGGCAGGACCGTGACGCCGCCGTCGCGGCGCTCGCGGCGCTCGTCCGCTGCAGGACGGTCTCGTATGAGGACCCCTCCCTCGAGGACGAGGCGGAGTTTGAAAAGCTCCTCGCGCTGCTGCCGCAGCTCTATCCCCATGTCTTTGCAAGCTGCCCGCTCACGCGCTTTCCCGGCCGCGGCCTGCTCTTTCGCTGGCAGGGCAAGGTTTCGGGAGAGGCGGCGGTCCTCATGGCGCACTACGACGTGGTGCCCGTGGAGGAGGAAAACTGGCGCAAGGGCGCCTTTGACGCCGTCGTCGAGGACGGCGTGATGTGGGGCCGCGGCACGCTCGACACCAAGGTCACCTTCAACGGCATCCTCTCCGCCGCCGAGAACCTACTCCGCCAGGGCTTTCAGCCGGAGCACGACGTGTATTTCGCCTTCTCCGGCGGCGAGGAGGTCAACGGGCCGGGCGCAGAGCATATCGTGCGCTATTTCGAGGACAACGGCATCGAGCTCTCGCTGGTGCTCGACGAGGGCGGCGCCGTGGTCGAGGACGTCTTCCCCGGCGTGAAGGGGCAGTGCGCCCTGATCGGCATCGCGGAAAAGGGCCTGCTGAACGTCGAGTACGCCGTCTCCGGCGACGGCGGCCACGCCTCCGCGCCCGCGCCGCACACGCCGGTCGGCAGGCTCTCCCGGGCCTGCGCGCGCATCGAGGCCCACCCCTTCCAGATGCATTTCACCAGGCCCGTGCTCGAGATGTTCGACACCCTCGGGCGGCACTCGAGCTTCCTCTACCGCATGATCTTCGCCAATCTCTGGGCCTTCGGCTGGGTGCTGGACCTCCTCACCCGCCGCACCGGCGGCGAGCTCAACGCCCTCGTGCGCACGACCGTGGCCTTCACGCAGATGCGCGGCAGCAAGGCCCCGAACGTTATCCCGCCCTCGGCGGCGATGGTCTCGAACCTCCGCCTCAACCCCGCCGACTTCATCGACGCGGTCCTGGCGCGGCTCAAGAGCGTCGTCGGGGACGAGGAGGTGCAGCTCACGAAGCTCACCGGCATGGAGCCGAGCCGCATCTCCAGCACCGACTGCCGGGGCTGGCAGGTCGTCTCCAACGCCGCCGCGGGCACCTGGAGGGGCTGCATCGTCTCGCCCTATCTGATGGTGCAGTGCTCGGACAGCCGCCACTACGGCCGGATCTCCGACAAGGTCTATCGCTTCTCGGCCATGGATATGACGGCGGAGGAGCGCCACAGCATCCACGGCAACAACGAACGCATCCGCCTCGAGGTCATCCCCCGCGCGGTCGAGTTCTTCATGCGCGTCATGAAGCAGCTGTAAGCGGGGAAGGCCCGCGAAACGGTACACAGGGGACAGACAATGGAGACTGTTGTGATCGTCGGCGGCGGCGCCTCGGGCATCATGGCCGCGCTGACCGCCGCGGAAAATAAAAATCGCCGCGTGCTGCTGCTCGAGCGGCAGCAGCGCATCGGGCGCAAGCTCCTGGCCAGCGGCAACGGCCGCTGCAACCTCACGAACACCGGCGCGTCGGCGGAGCACTACCACGGGGAGGACGCCGCCTTCGCGGCGGCGGCCCTCGCACACTTTCCGCCGCAGGACACGCTGGACTTTTTCCACGCCCTCGGCCTGCTGACCGTCACCGAGTACGGCGGGCGGGTCTACCCGCTCTCCAACTCCGCCAACAGCGTGCTGGACGTGCTGCGTTTCGCGCTGGACCGGGCGGGCGTGGAGCAGCGCACGGCCTGTCCGGTGCGCGCGCTGCGCCGCGAGGGGGCGGCCTACACGGTCGCGACCGACGCGGAGAGCATCCGCGCGGACAAGCTCATTGTTGCCTGCGGAGGCGCCGCGGGCGGGAAGCTCGGCGGCGTGACGGACGGCTACGAGCTGCTCAAGCCCCTGGGCCTGAAGCGCACGGGGCTGTTCCCCTCGCTCACGCCGGTGCTGACGGAGACGGACTATCCCCGCGCGCTCAAGGGCGTGCGCGCGCAGGGCCGCGTCCGGCTGACGGGCGGCGGAGCGACGCTCGCGGAGAGTCGGGGCGAGATCCAGTTCACGGAGACGGGGGTCTCCGGCCCCGCGGTCTTCGACGTCTCGCGCGCGGCCTCGACCGGCGGCGCGGGTCTGCTGCTGCACCTCGATCTCCTGCCGGGAGAGGCGGAGGACTGCCTCGCACTGCTGCGCCGCCGCCGGGAGGACTACCCCGATCTGGAGGCCGCGGAGCTCTTTACCGGCATGCTCCACAACCGCCTGGGCCGCATGCTCGTCAAATACAGCGGCATCCGGGCCGCGCAGCCGCTCGGGACGCTCACGGACGCGCAGCTCGCCGACGCGGCGCGCGCCGCGAAGGATTTTGCGCTCCCGGTGCGCGGCGTGGCGGGTCTGGACAGCGCCCAGGTCACCGCCGGCGGCATCCGCACGGTGCAGATCGACCCTGAGACGCTGGAGTGCCGCAGCCTGCCCGGGCTCTTCGTCTGCGGGGAGCTGCTGGACATCGATGGCGACTGCGGCGGCTACAACCTGCAGTGGGCCTGGTCCAGCGGACGGCTCGCGGGGAGGCTGGGGCGATGATCCTGGTGCGCAATCTCCGCCTGGAGCCGGAGGAGAGCATGGACGCGCTCCCGGCCCGGGCGGCCAAAAAGCTCCGGGTCGGCCCGGAGCGCATCGAGGACTTCAAGCTCGTCCGGCGCTCGCTCGACGCGCGCAGGAAGGACGATCTGCACTACGTCTGCGCCGCGGCGCTGCATTTTCGCGGCGACGAGGCGGCGGTGATCCGCCGGGCGAAAAGCGCGGACGTCGGCGTCTGGTCGGAAGTGAAATATGAGATCCAACATGTAAACGCGCCGGAAAAGCGGCCGGTGGTCGTGGGCTTCGGCCCGGCGGGCATGTTCGCCGCGCTGCTGCTGGCCCGGGCCGGGGCGCGGCCGCTCGTGCTCGAGCGCGGACAGGACGCGCGCACGCGCCTTGCCGCGGTAGAAGCCTTTCGCAGCGGCGGCGCGCTGGATGCAGAGAGCAACGTGCAGTTCGGCGAGGGCGGCGCCGGGACCTTTTCCGACGGCAAGCTCAACACCGGCATCCACGACCGGCGCCTCGGCTTTGTGCTGCGGGAGTTTGCCGCCCACGGCGCACCGGAGAGCGTCTGCTATGAGGCAAAGCCCCACATCGGCACGGACATCCTCGTCGACGTGGTGCAGAGCCTCCGCCGGGAGATCGTCTCCCTGGGCGGGGAGGTGCGCTTCGGCGCGCGGCTCGAGGGCCTGCGCGTCGAGGAAGGCCGGCTCACGGGCATCGACGTGCGCGAGGGCGGAGAGCTTCGGCAGATCGGCTGCGAGCGGCTGATCCTCGCCATCGGCCACTCGGCGCGCGACACCCTGGAAAAGCTCTTCGCGCAGGGCCTGCCCATGGAGCCCAAGCCCTTTTCGATGGGCGTGCGCATCGAGCACCGGCAGGAGGAGATCGACCGCGCCCAGTACGGACGCGCGCGCGGCGCGCTGCCCGCGGCGGACTATTCGCTGAACGTCCATCTCGCCTGCGGCAGCGCCTACACCTTTTGCATGTGCCCCGGCGGCGAGGTCATCGCCGCGGCCTCGGAGGAGGGGGGCATCGTCACCAACGGCATGAGCCTCTCGCGCCGCGACGGCGCCAACGCCAACGCCGCGCTCCTGGTGACGCTCACGCCGGAGGACTTCCCGGACAAGAGCGCGCTCGGCGGCATGCGCTGGCAGCGCGAGATCGAGCGGGCGGCCTTCCGCGCGGGCGGCGGGAACTACCATGCCCCGGCCCAGCGCGTGGAGGACTTCCTGCTGCGGCGGCCCAGCACGGGCCCCGGCGCGGTGCTGCCGAGCTACCGCCCGGGCGTGGCCTGGGGCGAGCTGCACGGGTTTTTGCCGGAGAGGATCACAGAGGTGCTGGAGGAGGCCATCCCCGCGCTCGGGAAAAAGCTCCGGGGCTTCGACGCGCCGGACGCGGTGCTGACCGCGCCGGAGACCCGCTCCTCCTCCCCGGTACGCATCCCGCGCGACAGGGACAGGCTCTGCGCCGCCGTCGAGGGGCTCTACCCCTGCGGCGAGGGCGCGGGCTACGCCGGCGGCATCTCCTCGGCCGCGGTGGACGGCATGCGCTGCGCCGAGGCGCTGCTGGAGAGCCTGCGCGCGGTTGACGGCAGCGGGGGATCGTGTTAAACTGTCCGTACAAGGCGGCCCGCCGCCCACGGAAAATGATGAACAAAGGAGAGACAAAATGGATTTCAGGAATATGACCGTCAAAGAGTGCTTCAACAACCCCAAGTGCGTCGCCATCATCGAGAAGTACGCCCCGCAGCTGATCAAGGTCCCCAAGCTGCCCTTCAACAAGAAGAGCTGCGGCGAGATCTTTGACCTCGTGGTCAGCAAGAAGATCGTCCCCGAGGACATGGCCAGAAAGGTCCAGGAGGAGATCGAGGCGCTCTGAGCCCACAGACACAGAAAAACGGCTGCCGTCCGGCAGCCGTTTTTTTATATTTTCTCCTCTCTCCCCTCGATGCAGGCGCGGTGGACCCCCAGCAGGTATTCGTACAGGGGCATAAGCGCCGCAAAGGTGTCGACGAGCGTCTGCGGCAGCTCCGGCGTGAGCAGGACGCCGCCGAAGTCGTGCGCGCTCTCCACCGCGAGATAGCGGCGGTTGTACCAGGGGTTGAGCAGCGGACCGAGATCGCCCCTGGGGCGCTTGTACTCCGCCCCGATCACGCGCAGGTCCCGCCGCCGCTGCACGTCCCGCGCCAGCCGCTCGAAGCGGGCGGGGTTTGCATCGATGCTGCGGCGGAAGAAGGCCATCTCCGTGGGCGTGGCCTCGAAATAGCCCATGCCGTAGCTGTACACGGCGGCGCCGATCTCGAACCAGAAGGCGGGGCCGCTGTCGGAGGAATCCGCGCCGTCCCAGAGCGTGAACCACAGGTGGTCCTTGTAGGGGCCGCGGCCGAAGAGGCGGCGGGCGTCCCGGTAGATGCGCGACACATGGCAGCGCCAGTCCGTCAGGGGGAAGCGCCGCCGCCTACAGCTACGGCATGGGCTATTTTGAAGCCACGCCCACGGAGATGGCCTTTTTCCGCCGCAGCATCGACGCAAATCCCGCCCGCTTCGAGCGGCTGGCGGCAGATGTGCAGCGGCGGCGGGAACTGTGCGTCATTGGC
>Ga0079305_1003605_pt1 | contig 10189 bp, 9 predicted proteins | sample LMS_cellobiose_e_FD_79183 | JGI IMG/M metagenome (GOLD analysis project Ga0079305, IMG submission 79183) | Rumen-fistulated moose microbial communities from Alaska, USA - LMS_cellobiose_enrichment | ecosystem: Host-associated > Mammals > Digestive system > Stomach > Rumen fluid ...
GCTTTCCTCGCCGCCCATGATGCCCGCCAGGCCGGTGGGGCCTTCCTCGTCGCAGATCATCAATTCCGTACCGCCCAGGGCGTATTCCTTGCCGTCCAGGGTGGTGAGGCTTTCGCCTTTTTCCGCCCTGCGCACGATGATGCGGCGGCCACGCACCTTATCCAGATCAAAGGCGTGCATGGGGTGGCCCGTCTCCAGCATGACAAAGTTGGTGATATCCACGATGTTGTTGATGGAGCGCATGCCCGCGGCGAAGAGGTATTGCCTGAGCCACAGGGGGCTTTCCCCGATGCGCACGTTTTTGACCACCTTGGCGGCGTACCGGGGGCACAGTTCGCTTTCCCGCACCTCCACTTTCGCGTAATTTCGGATATCGCCGTCGGCTTCTTTCACGGCGATTTCGGGCAGCTTCAAATCCGTGCCCATGGCGGCGGCGGTTTCCCGGGCCACGCCCCAGACGCACAGGCAATCCGGCCGGTTGGCCAGGATTTCAAAATCGATCACCGTATCGTCCAGGCCGAAAATGGGCTTCACATCGGCGCCCAGGGGGTAATCCTCGCCAAATATCAGCAATCCCGCCGTGCCCACAGAGGGGTAAAGCTCCGCCGGCACGCCGATCTCGGGGCCGGAGCAGAGCATGCCCTGGCTTTCCACGCCCCGGAGTTTGCCCTTTTTTATAACGATGCCGCCGGGCAGCTTCGCGCCGATTTTCGCCACCGGCACCAGGATGCCTTCCCGCACGTTGGGCGCGCCGCAGACGATCTGCAAAGGCTCCCCTTCGCCCACGTCCACCGTGCACACGTGCAGATGATCGCTGTTTTCATGGTCCCGGCAGGTGAGCACCCGGCCCACCACCACGCCTTCCAGATCCTTCCCCAGCGCCTCGGTCCCTTCCACGCCGGTGCCGGTCATTACCATACGGTCTTCATATTCCGCCGCGCTGACGGGGATACCCGCGTACTGCTTTAACCATTTCATGGATACTTTCATTTCTTATTTCCTCCAATTTGGCGGGGAAACCGCTTTCGGGCCTGCGTTCCCGCGCCTCAGTATTTACCGGAATTGCTTGAGGAACCGCAGGTCGCCTTCGTACAAAAGCCGCAGGTCCTTGATGCCGTAGCGCAGCATGGTGATGCGTTCCAATCCGATGCCGAAGGCGAAGCCGGAGTAGACGGAAGAATCAATACCGCACATTTCCAGCACCTTGGGGTTTACCATACCGCTGCCCAGCACCTCGATCCATCCCGTGCCCTTGCACACGCGGCAGCCCTTGCCGTGGCAGTTGACGCAGGTCAAATCCACCTCGGCGCTGGGCTCGGTGAAGGGGAAGAAGGAGGGGCGGAAGCGCACGTCGATATCGCTGCCGTAGAGGCGCTTGGCGAAGGCGTCCAGGGTGCCCTTCAGGTCGGCCATGGTGACGTCCTTGTCGATGACCAGGCCCTCGATCTGGTGGAATACGGGGCTGTGGGTGGCATCCATTTCATCGGCCCGGAACACCCGGCCGGGGCAAACGATGCGGATGGGGGGCTTCTGCGTCAGCATGGTGCGGGCCTGTACCGGGCTGGTCTGGGAGCGCAGCACCACGTTATCGTCGATATAGAAGGTGTCCTGCGCGTCCCGGGCGGGATGGTTCTTGGGCACGTTCAAAAGCTCGAAATTGTACAGGTCCAGTTCGATTTCCGGGCCCTCCGCCACGGAAAAGCCCATGGAGGTGAAGCAGTCCAGCACCTCCCTGAGCACCAGGTTCATGGGGTGCTCCGCGCCGATGAGGGGCAAATCCCGGGGCTCGGTAACGTCGATGGCTTCCTTCTGCAGGCGGAATTCCTTTTCCTTCCGGGCAAATTCCTTTTGCTTTTCATCCAGCAGCGCAGTGAATTTTTCCCGCGCTTCGTTGATGAGCTGGCCCATTTTGGGCCGCTCCTCGGGGCTCAACTGCCCCATACCGCGCAGCAGCGCCGTCAGGCTGCCCTTTTTGCCCAGCACCTTCACGCGCAGCGCGTCCAGGCCCTGGAGGCCGTCGGCCTGCTCCAGTTCCATTTTCATTTCCTCGCCGATCTGGCGCAGGTTTTCCCGGATATCCATGCGGTTTTTCCTCCTTATCATATGAAAGCGCCCCAGGCATTCAGCCATGGGGCGTGATAGGCGCACGCGGTACCACCCAATTTCAGCGGGAAAGCTTCCCGCCCTCGCAGGCCCTTAACGCGGGCGGCACGGCCGTGCCTACTGAATTTTTCAGCACAGCGGCTCCGGAGCGAATGGCCTTCCCGCGTTCCGGGCGGCTTCCAGCCGACGGCCGCCCTTCTCTTGAGGAACGCGGCGGATGAAGGCTTTGTTCTCCTTCAGCGCCGATGGGGGCATTATAACACTTTTGCGCGGCAGGGTCAATCCCCTTTCAGGGTTTCCTTCATGTATTCCAGCGCCTTCCGATACCCCTGGAAGCCCATGCCGATGAAATGGGCCTGGCAGGCCATGCCGGCATAGCTCAGATGGCGGAAGGGCTCCCGTTGGCTTACGTCGGTCAAATGCACCTCGGCGGCGGGGAGGGAAACGGCCTTCAGCGCGTCCAGGATGGCCACCGACGTATGGGTATAGGCGGCGGGGTTGATGATGATGCCGTCCATGACGCCGTAGGCGGATTGGATTTTTTCCACGATCTCCCCTTCGTGGTTGCTTTGAAAAATCTGGACGTCCACGCCCATTTCCGCGGCCTGCTGCCGGATGAAGCCTTCCAGGTCCGCGTAGGTTTCCGTGCCATAGAGATGCTTTTCCCGGATGCCCAGCATATTCAGGTTGGGCCCGTTAATGACCAGCACTTTCATGGAATCCCTCCAATAACGTGTTCAGCGCGTCCGCCGCGGCCCACGCGTTGTTCACGGAAAAATCGGCGGCGGCGCGGTACAGTGGCGTGCGCTCCCTTTCCATGCGCCTGAGGGCGTCCATCCCCGTGGAAAGGGGCCGGCCCTCCGTGCTCAGGGCGCGCAGCGGACGATGCACCCAGCAGACCGCGGCGTTCCGGCGCAGGAAGGGGATGTTTTCCTTCCGCAGCACAGCGCCGCCCCCCGCGGCGATCACCAGGCCGCTTTCCCCGCAGTATTCCCGGATCATCTGGCTTTCCATCTCCCGGAAGGCCGCCTCCCCCTGCCCTGCAAAGATTTCGGGAATGGGGCCGTGGCGCTTTTCGATCTCCGCGTCCAGGTCCACGAATTTTCTTCCCATTTTTTCCGCCGCCATGCGGCCCAGGGCGGTTTTGCCGCTGCCCGGCATGCCGATGAGCAGAAGATTCAGGCACGCCTCTCGGACGGTGCGGTAGGCCAGGGCGATTTTATCCTCCGTCAGGCTGCTGCCCAGGAACAGCCGGGCGGCATGCCATCCCTGGGCGCAGAGCATCCACAGCCCGCCCACGCAGGGAATGCCCCGCGCCTCCGCGTCCTGCAGAAGCTGCGTCCGGGCGGGATTGTAAATCACGTCCGCCACCCCTGCCAGGCGCGGAAAGCGGCGCAGATCCACGGGGGAGGGGGCGGTGTCGGGGTACATGCCCACGGGGGTGGTATTGATCAGGACGTCCGCGTCGGTGTGACGCAGGTACATTTCCGCGTAATCCACCGGCCCGGAGCGGGACACCACCACCGTCTCCCCGGCGTTTTCCAGGCGGCAGGCGGCTTGGGCGGTCAAAGATGTGCCGCCGCTGCCCAGGATCACCGCCTTCCTTCCCCGGAGGGATATGCCGCCCTTTTCCAGCATATAGCGGAACCCGGGCAGATCGGTGTTATGGGCGGCCAGCCGCCCGCCGCGAAGGACCAGGGTGTTGGCGCTGCCGACGGCCCGCACCGTTTCGGACAGATCGTCGCAGAAGGGCAGCACGGCCTGCTTGTAGGGAATGGTGACGTTGAGGCCCCGGAAATCCCTTTCCCGCAGCATTGCCGCCATTTCCTCCTCGGATACGGGGCAGAGCCGGTAATCATAATCCCCGAAGCAGCGATGGATCAGGGGCGAATAGCTGTGGCCCAGCTTTTTTCCCATCAGGCCGTATTCCATCAGCGCATCTCCTCGTAATTCCCCAGGAACACAAACTGGTCCGCTTCGCTTTCCAATTGGCCCATGAGGGCGCGCACGGCGCCGTCCTCAATGGAGGCCTCGATATCAAAGAAGAAGCGAAATTCAAAATCCTTGCCGGGAATGGGCCGGCTTTCCAGCTTGGTCAGGTTCAGCCCCATGACGGCGATGTGGCTCATCAGCCGGTAAAGGGCGCCGGGCCGATGGGCGGCGGAAAGCATGAGGGAAATTTTGTTGGCGCCCCGGTACACCGTCAGGTCCTTGGCGATGCAGATGAAGCGGGTGAAATTATTGTCCGTATCCGCAACGGCGGCGCTCACCGCCTCCAGGCCGTAGAGCGAAGCGCACTCCCGGGAGGCGATGGCGGCCAGATCCTTCCGTTTCTCGGCCGATACCCGGGCGGCGGCCGCGGCGGTGTTTTCCATGGGCGTGGCCTTGATTTCCGGGTGTGCGGCCAGAAAAGCGCCGCACTGGCGCAGGGCCTGCTCGTGGGAGACGATCTCCCGGATATCCGAAAGCTGCGTCCCCGGCAGGGCCAGCAGCGCGTGATCCACCCGCTGCCTTGCCGCTTTCACGATATGGAAACGGTGCTTCTCCATCAGGTCGTATACCTGGGTGACGCTGCCCGCGGTGCTGTTTTCGATGGGCAGCACCCCGAAGGGGCACATGCCCCTTTCCACGGCGTTGAATACGTCGTTAAAGGTGTTCATATACAGGATATCGGCAAATTCAAACATCCGGTCGCAGACCTGCTGGGAATAGGCCCCCTCCGTGCCCTGACAGGCCACCATCACTCGCTGGGGCATGCGGTCCTGAACGCTGCGCGCCGCCTCCTCCAGGGCCGCCGTCAGGGGCGAGGACGCGCGCAGCTGCGCCGCCTGGCGGGCGCGGCTGACGCTGAAGAGGGTTTGATAGAGCAGCTTGGCATCATGTTCCAGGTCCTCCCCCGCCCGGAGGGATACCCGGTTGATGATCTGCCGCTCCCGGCCCGTATCCAGGATGGGCAGCCCCTTTTCCTTCTTATAGGCCGCCGCGTCATCGGCCAGGCGCATGCGCTGCGCGAACAGGTCGATCAATTGGTCGTCAATGGCGTCCAGGCTTCCGCGGATTTCCTCCAGATTTTTTTCCATTTTCTTTACACTCCTTGCAGCATCAAATCAGTGAGCACCAGGGCGGCCACGCTTTCCACCACCGGCACCGCCCGGGGCGCCACGCAGGGGTCATGCCGGCCCTGCACGGTGAGGAAGGTTTCTTCCATGGTATCCAGGTTCACGCTCCGCTGGGGCAGGGCGATGGAGGGGGTGGGCTTCAGGGAAACGGTGAAGACCAGCGGCATGCCGGTGGAAATGCCGCCCAGGATGCCCCCCGCGTGGTTGCTTTCGGCGCGCACCTGCCCGTCTTCCAGGCGGTAGGGATCGTTGTTTTGGCTGCCGCGGCGCACAGTATCGCCAAAGGAAAGGCCCTTCACCGCGGGGATGCCGAACAGCCCCCTTGCCAGCGCGCCCTCCAGCCCGCCGAACAGCGGCCCGCCCAAGCCCGCGGGCAGCCCGGCCGCCACGCAGCGGATCTCCCCGTCCACGCTGTCGCCCGCCTGCCGGGCATCCTCGATTTCCTTTTGCATTTTTTCTCCCGCCTGCCTGTCGATCGCGGGGAAAGCCCCGTCGGGATACAGCGGCAGGGACGGGCGCAGGGGATCGGGCACGGCGTCGCGAACGCCGCCCACCCGGGCAAGATGCGCGGAAACGGCGATGTCCCGCTCCCGGAGGTATTGAAGGCACAGCGCCCCGGCAAAGCAGAGGGGAGATGTGAGCCTGCCGGAAAACTGCCCGCCGCCCCGGCGGTCCCAGGCCGCGCCGTATTTCTGCCAGGCGGCAAAATCCGCGTGGCCCGGCCGGGGCACCCGGGGGCCGCCGTAATCGGCGCTGCGGGTATCGGCATTGCGGATGACGGCGGTGATGGGGGAGCCGCAGGTGAGGCCCTGGGCGTTCAGGCCGGAGAGGATTTCCGGCACGTCCGCCTCCTTTCTCGGGGTGCTCCAGGCGGCCTGCCCGGGGGCCCGGCGGGCCATAAAAGCGGATACGCGGTCCCAGTCGATGGATCGCCCGGCGGGATAGCCCTCCACCACGCAGCCCACTGCCGGGCCGTGGGACTGGCCAAACAGCGTGACCTTCAATCGATCGCCGATGCAGAAATCAGACATGGGTGTTCCCTCCCAGCGCCTCAAAGTCTTTCCAGAAATCGGGGTAGGATTTTTCCACTGCCTCCGCGCCAAGGATCGTTACCGGCCCGGCGCAGGCCGTGGCGGCAATGGCGGCGGCCATGACCACCCGATGGTCGCCCCGCCCGTCCACGGTGCCGCCCCGCAGGCGCTCTCCGCGGATCATAAGGCCGTCCGGCGTTTCCTGCGCGTCGCCCCCCAGGGCGCGGATCGCGTCCGCCATGGCGGCGATGCGGTCCGATTCTTTGAGGCGCAGCCGCGCCCCGCCGGTGATGCGGGTCTCCTTCCCCGGGCTGGCGGCTGCCACGGCGGAGAGAATGGGCATCAGGTCCGGCGTATCGGTGACGCAGATTTCCCCGCCCGTTTTGGCCAGCAGCTCTTCCATGGCCCGGTCCCCCTGGCAGGAGGCGGCGGAAAGCCCATCTGCCGCAACGGCGCTTCCCAGGGCGTTGGCCCCCAGAAAGAAGGCGGCGGCGCTCCAGTCTCCCTCCGCTTCCGCCCGGCCGGGGGAGCAATAGGCCTGATTGCCCGGCACGCGCCAGCCGTTTTCCATGGCCTTAATTCGTATGCCGAACTGCCGCAGCACGGAGAGGGTCAAATCCACGTAGGGCATGGATTCCAGGGGGGAGGTATAGGTCAGCGTGCTGTCGTCCCGCAGAAGGGGCAGGGCGAAGAGCAGGCCGGTAAAGAACTGGCTGCTCACGCTGCCAGGCAGCGCGAAGCCCCCGGGCGCCAGGCCGCCCTCCACGGTCAGGGGCAGGAAGTCGCCCTCGATCTTCGCGCCGTGGGCCCGCAAAGCCGTAAGCAGCGGCCCGTTGGGGCGGCTGGGCAGCCGGCCCTGCCCCGTCAGCGTAACGGATGCGCCCGACGCCCTGGCCGCGCACAGCGGCAGCAGGAAGCGCAGCGTGGAGCCGCTCTCCCCGCAGTCCAGCGGCGCTTGGGGGGCGCGGGACAGCGGACCGGATACGGAAAAGCCGTCTTCCCGCCGGATGATATTCGCCCCCAGGGCCCGCAGGCAGCGGAGGGTGGCGACGATATCGGCGTTTTCTCCCGGACAGCGCAGGACGGTTTCCCCTTCGCACAGCGCGGCGGCGATGAGCAGCCGATGCACGTGGGATTTGGAGGGCGGGGCGGTCACGCGGCCCTGCAGCCACCCCGGAAATACAGTGACGTTCATGGCGCTTCTCCTGTGGCTTTGGCGAAATAGGCGGGCAGATCGGCAACGGGGACCGTTTTCAGATAACAGCGTCCGATTTTTTCCGGCAGCGCCAGGGTGATGCTGTCGCCCCGGCGCTTTTTATCGGAAAGCGCGGCCCGGGCCAGCTCCTCTGCGGAATAGGGGCAGTCCGTGGGCAGGCCGCAGCTGCCGCAGGCGTCCAGGATAGGGGAGGGGTCCATGCCCGCGGCCCGGGCGGCCATCACCAGCCCCATGGCCACGCCCTGGCCGTGGGTGAGGGCGAAGAAAGAGCATTTTTCCGCCGCGTGGCCGAAGGTGTGGCCCAGGTTCAGCAATTGCCGCACGCCGGCGTCTTTTTCATCCCGGGCTACATGTTCTCGCTTGATTTCCACGTTCCGGGCGATGGTTTTTTCCATACCGCGCATCCATGCGCCCTTGCGGAGCGCGTCAAACAGTTTTGCGTCCCCCAGGATGCCGTGCTTGAGCATTTCGGCGCTGCCGTCCCGGATAAGATCGGGGGGAAGGGCGCGGATCACCTCCGTGTCGCACAGCACCGCCAGGGGCTGATGGAACGCCCCGGCCATGTTTTTGCCCCCCGGCAGGTCCACCGCCGTTTTGCCCCCAACGGAGGAGTCCACCGCGGCAAGCAGCGTGGTAGGGATTTGCACGAAGGGGATGCCCCGGCAGTATACCGCCGCGGCGAACCCCGCCAAATCCCCCGGCACGCCGCCCCCCAGGGCCACCACGAGATCGCCCCGGCTGATTTGGTTTTCGCACAGGAAATCCAGCGCGGCGGAAAGGGTCTGCATGGTTTTGCTTTGTTCTCCATGGGGAAAGTGCCACAGGCAGGGGGAAAAGCCCGCCCGCGCCAGGCTGTCCGAAACGGCGGCGCCGTACAGCCCCGCCACGGTATCATCGGTGATGACGGCGGCGCGGCAGGGGGCGTGCACGGCGGCCGTCATTTCCCCGGCTGCCTTGATCAGCCCCGGGCCGATGCACACGTCATAGCCGGCGCCCACCGGGATATGCACCCTTTCCATGGCCTATTCCTCCAATGCTTCCTTCATTTCCCGGCCCTGCCTCAGAATGGAGCGCAGCCTTTCCGCGTCCCGGTCCCGCAGGGCGTCCCGGTATTCCGTGAGCCGGTCGATGAGCCCCTGGGTCTGCGCAAGCAGCAGATCGCCGTTTTCCAGAAACAGCTCCGTCCACATTTCCTCGTTCAGCCGGGCCACCCGCGTCATATCCTTAAAGCTGCCGGCAGAAAAGCCCTTGTGCCGGGCGGCCAGCGGCGTGCGCACGTACGCGCCGGACACCACATGGGCCAATTGGGAGGTAAAGGCGATCATTTCGTCGTGCTCCCGGGGCGTGGAAAACCTTACCCGGCCAAACCCGATGGAAAGGAAAATTTCCTTGGCCCGGCGGATATCCTCCACCGGCGTTGCGGGCATGGGGCAGAGGATCATGCTGGCGTTTTCAAACAGATCGTCCTGGGCGAAGGAAAAGCCGCTGCGCTCCCGCCCCGCCATGGGATGGCCGCCCATGAAGGTGAAGGGCGCCTCCGCGAAGGCGGGAAAGAGCCGATCGCACACAAACCGCTTGACCCCGCAGCAGTCCGCTGCCAGCGCCCCCGGCTTGATTTGGTCCCTGTGGGCCAGCAGCCATTCCACCGCCGATTGGGGATACAGGGCCACCAGCACCACGTCGCACCGCCCCAGGCTTTTCTCCGTGAGCTCCCCGTCCACGGCCCCGAAAGCCCGGGCCTGGAGCAGGGCGGTTTCCTGGATATCACAGCCCAGGACCGTGTGATCCGAATGGAACTTGATGGACTTGGCCAGGGACCCGCCGATGAGCCCCAGCCCCACGATGCCGAAAATCATGGGTTCCGCCTCGCTTTCGCGGCAATTCGCCTTTTACGTATCGATCCGGACGAGATTGGAGAGCGCCTTATTCCGGTACATTACATCGGTGCGCGCCGAAAAGCCCTGGTTTTCCCAGAATGCGTTGCCGTCTTCATTGCGGCAGAACACCAGCAGCGCGGCCTTATGGATGCCCTCCTTTTTCAGCGCGTCCAGGCACCGCGCCACGAGCTGGCTGCCGATGCCCTGCCGCCTGTGGGTTTCGCGGACCGACATGTGATACACATAGCCCCTGCGGCCGTCGTGGCCCGACAGGATCACGCCCACGATCTGCCCGCCGTCCTCCGCCACAAAGGAGATGCCCGGGTTCCGGCGCAGAAACCGCCCGATGCCTTCCCTGGAATCGTCCAGGTTATTGAAGCCCATATTTTTGCAGGACATCCAAAGCGCATAGACCTGGTCGTAGTCGGATATCTCCATGGTCCGGATCATCATTTTTCATTCGCTCCTTTGCCCCTTCTGTGTGTTACCGGCATGCGTAAGGCCGCACGGCGAACACGCATTTCGCCACGTCGTCAAAGGCCTCCGGGGTCAGCGACTGGGCGCCGTCGGAAAGGGCGTGGGGCGGGTCGTTATGCACCTCGATCATCAATCCGTCGGCCCCGCCGGCGGTGGCGGCGATGGCCATGGGCTTTACCAGATGGGCATAGCCGGTGGCATGGCTGGGGTCCACCACCACGGGCAGGTGGGTCAGCCGGTGCAAGACGGGCACGGCGGCCAAATCCAGGGTGTTGCGGGTGGCGGTTTCAAAGGTGCGGATGCCCCGCTCGCAGAGGATCACATGGTCGTTGCCCCCGGCCATGATGTATTCCGCGCTCATCAGCA
>Ga0079305_1003606_pt1 | contig 10177 bp, 6 predicted proteins | sample LMS_cellobiose_e_FD_79183 | JGI IMG/M metagenome (GOLD analysis project Ga0079305, IMG submission 79183) | Rumen-fistulated moose microbial communities from Alaska, USA - LMS_cellobiose_enrichment | ecosystem: Host-associated > Mammals > Digestive system > Stomach > Rumen fluid ...
CAGCGAGAAAGACCGGAAGGCGGTCGAGAAGTGTCAGGAGCTGGGGTTCACCTTCCCGGAGATCACCACCTGGATCCGCGCCACACCGGCGGATTTCCGCCTCGTGAAGGATATGGGGATCCGGGAGACGGGGATCCTGGTGTCCTGCAGCGACTATCACATTTTCAACAAAATGAAAATGAGCCGCGCGCAGGCGCTGGACCAGTATCTCGGCACCGTGAAGATGGCCTTTGACGCGGACGTCATGCCCCGCTGCCATCTGGAGGACATCACCCGCGCGGACTTCTACGGCTTCGTCGTCCCCTTCGTCAACGAGCTGACCAAGCTCTCGCAGGAGGCGGGCATCCCGGTGCGCATCCGTGCCTGCGATACCATGGGCCTCGGCGTGCCCTATTCGGAGGTGGCGCTTCCCCGGTCCGTCCCCGGCATCATCTATGGCCTGCAGCACTACTCCGACGTGGACAGCTCCATGCTGGAATGGCACGGCCACAACGACTTTTACAAGGCCGTCGCCAATGCGACCACCGCGTGGCTCTATGGCGCGTCCTCGGTCAACTGCTCGCTTTTGGGTATCGGGGAGCGCACCGGCAACGTCCCGCTGGAGGCGATGGTCATGGAATACGCCGCGCTGCGCGGGAGCATGGACGGCATGGATCCGACGGTCATCACGGAGATCGCGGATTATTTCAAAAACGAGATCGGTTACCGCATCCCGCCGATGACGCCGTTCGTGGGGCGCAGCTTCAACGTCACCCGCGCGGGCATCCACGCCGACGGGCTGATGAAGGACGAGAGGATTTACAACATTTTTGATACGGGCAAGCTCCTCAACCGCAGGCCAAGCGTGATGATCGGAAAGTCCTCCGGCCTCGCGGGCATCGCCTACTGGATCAACGACAACTACGACCTGCCCGCATCGCAGGCCGTCGGGAAGCACGACCGGCTGGTGGAGCGGCTCAAGGCCTGGATCGACGCGGAATATGAGGGCGGACGCCAGACGAGCCTTTCCGTCAGCGAGCTGGAGGGCAAGGTGGAAGAGCTTTCGGACGGCGCGCTGCGCAGACTGTAAGGAGGTGCGGATATGGTACTGACACACAAGACCGTTTCTTTGGCAGACCAGGTTTTTGACCGGCTGGAGAGCGACATCCTTTCCGGCGTGTTCAAGCGCGGCGAGATTTTGACGGAGCTGAAGCTGTGCGAGGCACTGGGCGTCAGCCGCACGCCGGTGCGCGAGGCGATGAAGCGTCTGGAACAGGAGCACATCATCGAGGACTGCGGCAAGGGGATGCGCGTGCTGAGCATCACGGCGGAGGACGCCGCGTGCATTTACGAGATCCGCTCCCGCGTAGAGGGAATGGCCGCCGCTGCCTGCGCCCGAAACATCAGCGCGGAGGATCTGAACGCGCTGCGGGAGCTGATCGATCTGCAGGCCTTCTACGCCGAGCGCGGCGACAGCGACCGTGTCAAGACGCTGGACAGCGAGTTCCATGAGATGATTTATCGCTGCTCCGGCAGCGCCGTGCTCTTTGATACGCTGACGCCGCTGCACAAGAAGGTGCAGAAATTCCGGAAGGCCGCCGTGGAGAAGCGCAGCCGCGCCGAGGAATCCGTGGCGGAGCACCGCGCCGTGTTTGCCGCCATCGCTTCCGGAAACGAAACGGAGGCGGAGCGCGTCATGACAGAGCACGTCGCCAGCGCCAGGGACCGCCTGATCCAGGGACTGAAAAGCACGGAAGGAGAGGCAGAGGGCAAATGAGCACACTGGACCGTATGATCGAAAAACACAGCGGCGGTGTTTCGCTGCGGGGCGGCGTCCCGGTATGCGCCGGGTCGCCGGATCTCCCCGCGCGCGAGAAGACCATCGCATACCGCATATTACGGGCGCATGAGGCCGGCGGGAAGGACGGCGGAAAGCTGCGCATCCGTTTTGACGCCATGATCTCCCACGATATCACATACGTCGGCGTCATCCAGACGGCGCGGGCCTCGGGCATGACGGAGTTCCCGCTGCCCTATGCGCTGACGAACTGCCACAATTCTCTATGCGCCGTCGGCGGCACGATCAACGAGGACGACCACGCCTTCGGCCTCTCCGCGGCGCAGAAATACGGCGGGATCTACGTTCCGCCCAACCAGGCCGTCATCCACCAGTACGCCCGCGAAATGCTGGCCGGCTGCGGGAAGATGATCCTCGGCTCCGACTCCCACACCCGTTACGGCTGCTACGGCGCCATGGGCGTGGGGGAGGGCGGCGGCGAGCTGGCCAAGCAGCTGCTGCGCAATACCTGGGATATCGAGCCGCCGGAGGTCGTGCTGGTCTGGCTGGAAGGGGAGGTGCCACACGGCGTCGGACCGCACGACGCGGCCATCGCCCTCGTCGGCGCCACGTTCCCGGATGGCTTCGTGAAAAACCGCATTCTCGAGTTCGCAGGGCCGGGCGTCGCCGCGCTGCCCATGGATTTTCGGATCGGCATCGACGTCATGACGACGGAGACCAGCTGCCTTTCCTCCGTTTGGATCACGGACGACAATGTGGCGGCGTATTACGCGGACATCGGCCGGCCGGAGGATTACAAGACGCTGGCGCCGGAGGACGGGGCATACTATGACCGCATGGTGACCGTGCATCTGGACCGGCTGGAGAGCATGATCGCCCTGCCGTTCCATCCCAGCAAGGCGTACACGATCCATGAGCTGCAGGCCGACCCGGAGGGGATCCTCCGCGCCGCGGAGGAAGACTGCAACCGCCAGCTGGGCGGCAAGGTCACGATGGATCTGCGGAAAAACATCGGGCCGGACGGCAAGCTGCACTGCGAGCAGGGCGTGATCGTCGGCTGCGCCGGCGGCATGTATGAGAACATCCGCGAGGCCGCGGCGATCCTGAAGGGAAAGAGCATCGGGGACGGCTATTTCGACCTCTCCGTCTATCCGTCCTCCGCGCCGGTGAACCTGGCCCTCGTGCGCGACGGGACGGCGGCGGAGCTGCTCTCTGCCGGGGCGGTCTGGAAGCCCTGCTTCTGCGGACCGTGCTTCGGCGCGGGGGACACCCCGGCGCACAACACGCTTTCCATCCGCCACGCCACCCGCAACTTCGCCAACCGCGAGGGGTCCCGCCCCGCGGACGGGCAGATCGCGGCGGTGGCCCTGATGGACGCCCGCTCCATCGCAGCAACGGCAGCAAACGGCGGCGTGCTCACCGCGGCGACGGACATCGACTATACCGTGACGCCGGGCGACTATCACTTTGACGGAAGCATCTACGAAAAGCGGTGTTACAACGGCTTCGGCCATCCGCAGCCGGACACGGCGCTGCGGCTCGGCCCCAACATCACCGACTGGCCGAAGATGCCGAAGCCGGAGGAGGATCTGCTGGTGCAGCTGGCCGCCGTCATCCCCGACGAGGTCACGACCACCGACGAGCTCATCCCCTCGGGCGAGACGTCGAGCTATCGCTCCAACCCCGTCCGTCTCTCCGAGTTCGCCCTTTCCCGCCGCGTGCCGGACTATGTGCAGCGCAGCAAGGCTGTCCGCGCCATGGAAGAGGCGCATCTGCGCGGCGAGACGGCCCCGGAGGCGGCCGCGGTGCTGGCGCGGCTCGGCAGAACTGCGGAAAATGTCACCATCGGCAGCTGCGTGCTCTCCCGCCGGCCCGGCGACGGCTCGGCCAGGGAACAGGCCGCGTCCTGCCAGAAGGTCCTGGGCGGCTTTGCCAACATCTGCTATGACTACGCCACAAAGCGCTATCGCTCCAACTGCATCAACTGGGGCATCGTGCCCTTCACGATGGATCAGGACGAGCCGTTTGACTTCGCCCCCGGCGACTGGGTCTTCGTTCCCGGAGCTTATGCAGGCATCCTCGCGGGGCGGGAGGAATTCGACGCGACGGTGGTCAGCGCGGCGGGAGAGAGACCACTGAAGCTGTTCTGCCGCGGGCTCAGCGGCGAGGAAAAGAAGATCCTCACCGAGGGCTGCCTGATGAACTATTACGCCGCCGGCTGCGGCGCGGACTGAGGTGGATACCGATGGATAAAATCAAAATGACAACGCCGCTCGTGGAGATGGACGGCGACGAGATGACCCGGGTGCTGTGGCAGCAGATCAAGGACGAACTGATCTGCCCCTTTGTGGAGCTGAAGACGGAGTACTATGATCTCGGTCTTCTGAACCGCAACGCCACGGGCGATCAGGTGACGGTGGACGCCGCCCACGCGGCGCTGAAATACGGCGTGGCGGTCAAGTGCGCCACCATCACCCCCAACGCCCAGCGCATGATCGAGTATCCGGAGCTGACGAAACAGTGGCCCAGCCCCAACGGGACGATCCGCTCCATCATGGGCGGCACGGTGTTCCGCACGCCGATCCTCATCGACGCGGTAAAGCCCGCCGTCCGCAGTTGGAAAAAACCCATCACCGTCGCCCGCCATGCCTACGGCGACGTGTACAAGGCCGTCGAGCTGCGCACCGACGAACCGGGGGAGTGTTTCCTCACCTTCCGGGGGGAGAGCGGAAAAGAGCAGACGGTCAGCGTCCAGAAAGTGAACGGTCCTGCGGTCTTTCAGGGGATGCACAACAAGTGCGAGTCCATCCGCCAGTTTGCCCGCGCCTGCTTCCAGTACGCCGTCGACCAGAAGGAGGATCTGTGGTTCTCCGCCAAGGACACGATCTCCAAGACCTACGACGCGGAGTTCAAGCGCATCTTCGATGCTGAGTTTGAGCACTTCCGCCCGATGTTTGAAAAGCTCGGGATCACGTATTTCTACACCCTCATCGACGACGCCGTGGCCCGGACGATCCGCTCCGAGGGCGGCTATATCTGGGCCTGCAAAAACTATGACGGAGACGTGATGAGCGACATGATCTCGACCGCCTTCGGTTCGCTCGCCATGATGACCAGCGTCCTCGTGACGCCGGATGGCAAATATGAGTATGAGGCCGCCCACGGCACGGTGACGCGGCACTATTACAAGTATCTGAAGGGTGAGAAATGCGGCACCAACCCCGTCGCGACGATCTTTGCCTGGAGCGGCGCAATACAAAAGCGCGGCGAGCTGGACGGAAACGGAGCGCTGGAGCGCTTCGGCGCGGCGCTCGGCCAGGCGACGCTGGACGTCCTTGCCCGCGGCGTCATGACGCCGGATCTGGCGCGGATGGCCGAGCCGGGCTTCGAGGTCCGAGCCGTGCTGACCGACGAATTCCTCGCAGAGATCAAGGCGGAACTGAGCGCCCGTTTCGCATAAAGAAATCTGCAAGACGAATGTACCCCGTGGAACAATCCACGGGGTACATTTTCATGTGTTGCGTGATGCGCAGAAGACTCAGTCGGCCATCAGCAGATCCGAGAGAGCTTCCCAGGCAGGAACGAGTCCGTCCGGGCTTTCCAGATCGTAGCCGTAACCGACCATCTGCAGCCAGCATTCGCTTCCGTCGGCGAGACGGAGCTTGACCCACTGCACGTTGTCGGTGCCGACAATCTGAGCCGTCGTTCCGGCGGAAAGGACGCGGGAGCCCCCGTTGGGGTTGGGGGAGTCATATGCGTAGACCCCGCGCTGCAGTGTTGTCTGCTGGTTTAAGAAGGTGGAGGTGTAAAACTCCTGCGGGATGACGGCAAGCCTGCCGTCGGCCCCGAGACCGTATTGCACCATCGCGTACCAGGTTTGCAGGATGCTGAGGCGCATATAGCTGCTGATTTTGCCGCCGCCGAGCATCGAGACGCTGCCGGAGCCGTCCGTATGGTAGAGGAAGCCTTCAACGCTGCCGAGATAGAAGAGGCGGCTGCCGTCAAAGCGGAAGAAGCTGGTGGTCAGATCGTCGCTCGGTCCCCAGTCCTGTATGGCGATTTCCAGAAGGCCGTCCGCCGCGTCCAGATCGGTGATGGCCCAGAACGCGTCGTCCGGGCAGTCAAACCCCTCTGCCAGATCGGATACAGCGCCGCTGTAGTCCACGCCGTTGATGTTGAGGGCGACGCGTTCTCCTCCGCTTGCCTCGGGTTCCAGCCAGAGACTGACATCGTCGACGACGCCGTTGCCGTCCAGATCGGCGGCGATCAAATCACCCATACCGGCCTTCATAGCGCCGTTTTCCAGCAACAGCGGCGTGGCGGGTTCTCTGCCGTCCATGTTGACATAGACGTCGATCCAGCCGTCTGCCAGCACGTCGCCGCCCGCGTCACACAGCGTGATGTAGATGCAGTCCCAGCCTTCCGTCAGCGCGGTGATCGTGAGCTGCGCCGGGTTGGCGCCGAGGGCGCCGCGCTGCCAGTTGATCACATCGCTGGGATACTCGTCCGTATAGATGGAAGCATGCACATTCGGGTCATTGGGGACGCCGGAGATTGTGACGGTCTTGGTCTCGCCGGGAGCCATCATGAACTCCGTTTCGCTGATGGTCAGCTTACCGCCGACGACGTTGACATACAGATAATTTGTCGCAAGAACCGCTTCCGTATTGGCGTCCAAAAGCTCCAGCGTGAGGTAATACTCTCCGCAGACAATGCCGTTGACGGTCAGTACAATGCGATCCTGCGTTTCGTTCCAGGCACCCCAGCTGCAGCTTATGATGTCCGTGTTATTGGCGTCGTGACGGACCTTGACGCTTCTGCCGTCATCGGCCTTGGCAGCAATCCAAACGGTTGCGCTGCTTCCCTTGTCGATCGTCAGCTCCTCGACCTCCGGGGCGACTGCGCCGCCAAGGACACTGATATAGATGGAGGTATAGTTGAGATAATCGCCGTCCTGCGTCTCCAGAGAGAGGATCAGCGTGGTGTTTCCGAAACTGCTGCCGGCAGTGACATGCATGGTATAGTGGTCCGCGTCGGCAGCCCAGTTCTCATATGTCAGATCGATGAGGTCGGAATTGCGTGAGGGTTCGTCTTCGTCATCGCCCCAGAAGTAGGGGACGACCGTCAACAAGGCGTCGGTATTGTACTTCTGCGCGGTGACCTCAACGTCTACAGTCTCGCCGGGACGCAGCTCCAGATAGTCGACGTCGGTGTAGATCAGGCCGCCGGGCATCGTATAGGTCTGATTGATCGGCGTGAGTTCGCCGTGCCTGGCATTGGCAATCTTTTCAATCGGGATGGCAAAATTGATGTTTTGGCTGTACTCTTCGATCAGAATCATGTTTGTGATCCCGATGACCTCGCCGTACTTGTTGACGAGCGCGCCGCCGCTGCTCCCAAGGGACATGGAAGCACTGTGCTGGATATATGTCTGCCCGTCGATGACGCGGGCAGGATTGGAGATCATACCGTCGTCAATCGAGGCGGAGAATCCCTGCGGGCTGCCCAGCGTGTAAACCGTGGCGCCGCCCTGCGCAGTGGAGGAATCGCCGAATCTCAGCCAGTTGTTTCCGGCAATATCCACCTTCAGAACGGCCCAGTCTTCCGCCTCGTTCCAGTCGTAGACGCCCAGCACGTCCCGCACCTCGGCGTCCGCGCCGGCGCTGTCGGCCAGCATGATCTTCGCGCTGGCGGCGCCGTAGATCACATGGTGATTTGTGACGGCGGTGCCGTTTCCGTCGATGAAAAAGCCGGAGCCGCTGCCGATCGCGTCGCCGTATTCGTCATAAACCTCGATGTAAAAGACCGCCGGCATGCAGCGCGCGTAAATCTGTTCCGAATTCAGCTCCGTGTGGTCTCCGGTCAGGGAGGGAGAAGGAGCGGGCGAGGGAGACGGAGAGGGAGACGGAGAGGGAGAAGGTGCAGGGGTCGGCTGGCCCGCCGTGACGGCGCCGTCGGCGACCAGCTTCTGCAGCAGCGTCTGCTCGCTGCCCTTATACTTCGCCTCCAGCGCGTTGTCGCTGATGATGGCGACACCGCCGCGGGTGAAGCTCGCGTTCGTTTCGGCGTTGTAGCTTCCGTCCGTGATGCCCAGCAGATCAGAGATCACCCATGCGGCGTCCCATGTGAAATCGACGCCGTCCTTGTAGCCGAGCGCGCGCAGCACAAAGGTGATGTACATTGTTGCGGTTGTCGGGGACTTGCTGCCGAATTTTGTCTTGTCTACACCGTTGGTCAGCCCGTTGGAATAGGCGTAACCGACATAGGGCTTCGCCCACTCGTCCACATCGTCAAAGGGGGTTGTCCAGGAACCAGCCTTTGCTTCGGTTTCTTTGCCCAGCAGACGCACCAGCATCGTGACCGCCTCATCCCGGGAGGGCGCGCGGTTCAGCTCATAGATCGGCTTGCCGTCGGCCGAGGTGCCGGTCCCATGAAACAGGCCAAGCGAGTGCAGATGGTCGGCCGCCTGCTGCGGATCCGAGCCTGCCGCGAACGCAGGTACGCACAGTCCGACGAGCAGCAACAGCGTCAGAATCACAGAAAGAGCGCGTTTCATACAAATGCCTCCAATCTCAGTCTTCATTTCCCAAATGAATACTTCAGCGTTTTATCGAAATAGTTTCGTATGCATTGTAATTATAATCCATGCGCTTCCGGTTGACAACCGCTTTCTTGAAAATCGTGGGATATTTCCCCATTAAGCCGGACGCATGAATTCCTTCAGAACCGCGACCGCCTCGCGGTCATATTTGCCGCGGAAGCCGTGCTGTCCGTCGGTGACGACGTGATATCTGCAGTCGGGATAGAGCTTCGCGGCCTTTTCCGAGTAAGAGATGTTGACGATCTTGTCGGCCGTGCCGTGGATCAGCAGCGTCGGTCCGTCATAACCGCCGATTTCCTGATACACGTCCATTTTGATGACGCTCTTCGCGTAGTCCGCGCCGAGCCGCATCGGGAAATAGAGGATCGTCGGCGGAATGTTGTTCGGGTCGAAGCGGGCAAACATCATCTTCCCCGCCCGGGCGTCGTCCGGGATGCACAGCGCGGGATAGAACAGCACAAGCTTTTCAATCTCTACCGGATGGCGTTTCGTGTACATGGCGCTGACCATGCCGCCCTGGCTGCAGCCCAGCAGGGAGATGTGATCGCCGTCCACATCGGGACGGGAGCGGACATACTCCATCACCGCGCGCAGATCCTCCACCTCGGTAAGCACGGTCATATTCCGGCTCTTTCCGTCGCTGTGAGAGATGATGCCGCCGCCGTTGAAATCAAACGTGAAGCAGATGTATCCGAGCTCGGCCAGCGCCTGCGCGTAGACGCGAAGCGTCCGGTCATTGGCGAGAAAGCCGTGACAGAGCACGACGGCGGGGCGCCGCCCGGCTTCCTCCCCGATCCGGTAGACATGGCCGCGGATTGTAAGCGCATCCCTGCGGCAGCTGAATTTTTCGATCATTCCGGTACCTCCGTTTTTTCTGTAGAATCTGTAGAATTTGACTGAAAGCCTGACTTTCCGGAACCCCGGGAAAACAGGCGCCGGGATGCGATCTTTCCGGACTGCGCAGATCAGACGGGATCGAGCTTCGCCTTGAAGGAAACGGCGCGGGGCGTGGAGACGCCGTCAAACTGAATGATGTGGGCGCCCTTGTCCAGGTCGGCGTCCAGAACCGTGCCGGGGCCGAATACGCTGTGGCGCACCCTGGTTCCGGGCGGGAGCAGAACCCCGTCCTGCGTTTCCGGGAGGAAGGCGGCGCTTCGCTCGATGTATTCCCATGCGCCGCGCAGCAGTTCGTCCGCCGGGGCGCGGTCATAGTCCAAAAGCTCCGGGGAGATATCCAAAAGGAAGCGGGAGGGGAAGCGGGGGGAACCGTCCAGATTCCGGCCCTCCGATTCGGAGAGCCAGAGCCCCCGTTCCGCGCGGGTGAGCGCGACGAAGGCGAGGCGGCGCTCCTCTTCCATGGACTCCAGCGACATGACGCGGCGGGAGGGAAAGATGCCCTCGTTCATGCCGCAGAGAAAGACCTGCGGGAATTCAAGACCCTTTGCCGCGTGGACGGTCATGAGCCGGACCCGGTCGCCCTTCGCATCGAGATCTCCGGCGGTGTACAGGGCGACGCGGGCGAGATAAGCCTCCGGGTCGGCTTCCTCGCCGCAGGAGATCTCAAAGTCGTGCACGGACTGCTTCAGCTCCGCAAGATTGTCCAGCCGCTCCTGGCTGCCCTCGGTGCGCAGCGCAAGCTCGTAACCGCTGGCGTCCAGCAGCCCCGAGAGCAGTTCGGAGACGGAAAGAGCGCCGACGAGCGCGGAGAAGCGTTCGACAAGCGCGACAAAGGCTGCGGCCTTTGTGCCGCGGAAAACCTCGTTGTCCAGCGTTTGCCGCAGCGCGGCGTAGAGAGAGAG